>Ga0102588_1000650_pt1 | contig 34643 bp, 26 predicted proteins | sample AraplaMF_Col_mMS_FD_76854 | JGI IMG/M metagenome (GOLD analysis project Ga0102588, IMG submission 76854) | Arabidopsis root microbial communities from the University of North Carolina, USA - plate scrape MF_Col_mMS (SPADES assembly) (version 2) | ecosystem: Host-associated > Plants > Roots >...
CGGCAAGCCCCCCCTCCGCGCGCCAGCGCGCTTCCCACAAACAGGCCGGCCCGGGGCGAGGCCCCGAAGCTCACCGGCTGAGGTTGCTCACCGCCAGATCCACGATGCTGTCCCCCCGCCCGCTCATCACGGCCTTCAGCGCATAGAGGCTGAAGCCCTTGGCCTGCTCGGCGGTAACCTTCGGCGGCATCGACAGCTCCAGCCGGTTGCTGACCACATCGAGCAACGCCGGCCCCTCATGCGAAAGCACCTCGGCGATGGCCGACTGCAGATCGCTGGCGCGCGTGACCCGGCGCCCGTGGATGCCCATGGCCGTCGCCATCGCGGCGAAGTCGGGATTGTCGAGCTCGACGCCGGTCTCCACGTAACCGGAGGCTTTCATCTCCAGCTCCACGAAACCCAGCGTGCCGTTGTTCAGCACGATCACCTTCACCGGCAGCCCTTGCTGGGCCAGCGTGATGAAGTCGCCCATCAGCATCGAGAACCCGCCGTCGCCCGACAGCGAGATTACCTGGCGATCGGGAAACGCCGCCTGTGCGCCGATGGCCTGCGGCATCGCGTTGGCCATCGAGCCGTGCACGAACGAGCCGAGCAGGCGCCGCTTGCCGTTCATGCGCAGGTACCGAGCCGCCCAGATCGTGGGCGTGCCGACATCGCAGGTGAACACGGCATCCTCTTCCGCCAGATCGCTGACGAGGCGCGTGACCTGTTGCGGATGGATGAGATCGTGGCCGCCATCGATGCGTGCGAGCTCGTCGAGGCCCTCGCGTGCGCGGGCGTAATGCGCGAGGCAGCGATCGAGGTGGCCACGCAGGCGCTTGGGTTCGATGCGCGGGAGGAGGGCGCGAATCGTCTCGCCGACATCGCCGACGACGCCCAGATCGACACGGCAGCGACGACCGATGTTGCCGGGACGGATGTCGACCTGCGCGATGGTCGCGTCTTCCGGATAGAACTGGCGATACGGAAAATCGGTGCCGAGCATCAGCAGCGTGTCGCAATCTTCCATCGCGTGATAGCCGGAGCTGAAACCGATCAGGCCCGTCATGCCCACGTCGAACGGATTGTCGTACTCGACGAACTCCTTACCGCCGAGCGCGTGCACGATCGGCGACTTCAGCGCTTCGGCCAGGGCGATGAGGTCGTCATGCGCACCCGCGGTGCCGCGGCCGCAGAGCAGCGTCACGCGCTTGCCCGCGTTGAGCAGCGCAGCCAACGCGTCGAGCTCGCGCTCGGCGGGAATCACCTTGGGTGCCGGCGGCAGCAGGCCCGCGACGGGCGTAACCTTCTTCACTGGCGACTTGCGCATCGCGACGTCGCCGGGAATCACCACCACGGCCACGCCACGCTGACCGACGGCGGCACGAATGGCGGACTCGAGCACGCGCGGCATCTGCGAAGCATCCGACACCATCTCGCAATACACGCTGCATTCGCGGAAGAGTTCCGTCGGATGGGTTTCCTGGAAGTAACCGCTGCCGATTTCCGAACTTGGGATGTGCGCCGCGATCGCCAGCACCGGCGTGCGCGTGCGATGGCAATCGAACAGGCCGTTGATGAGATGCAGGTTCCCCGGGCCGCAGCTGCCGGCGCAGACGGCGAGTTCGCCGGTCAGCTGCGCTTCGCCACCCGCGGCGAACGCCGCCGATTCTTCATGTCGCACGTGCACCCACTCGATCGCATCGCGCTCGCGCAGCGAATCGGTGATGGCATTGAGGCTATCGCCTACGAGGCCATAGATGCGGCGAACACCCGCTTCTTCGAGCGTTTCGGCGATAAGGTCGGCGAGGTTGGAGATGGACATCGGACGGGGCTCCGGTCTGGGACAGTGAACCCCATCTTATGCACCTCAATCAGTCAACAACCTGTCGTTGGGCCCTATCCATTCGTATAGGTAATCCCACACGCCGTGACCCAGGCGCGTGCCGCGACGCTCGAAGTGCGTTTCGATGCGCCACCCGGGACGCTCGGCCACGGCACCCGGCCCGACGCGATTACGCCAGCCCGATGCGGCTTCCATCGTCTCGCGCATGTGCTCCGCATACGCTTCCCAATCGGTCGCCAGATGCAGCAGACCACCGGGCGCCATGCGCGACGCCAGCAGCTCGACGAACGCGGGCTGCACGAGGCGACGCTTGTTGTGACGCTTCTTGTGCCAAGGGTCCGGAAACCAGATGCGCACTTCGGAAAGGCTGCCCGGCGGAATCTCGTTCTCGAGCACTTCCACGGCATCGTGCTTGTAGAGGCGCACGTTCGACGCATCGCGCGCGGCAAGCGCATTCATCAGCCGACCGACACCCGGCCCATGCACTTCGACGCCGATGTAATCGCGCGCGAGGTCATGCTCGCTCGCCCAGGCAATCGCCTCGCCGTTGCCGAAACCGATCTCCAGCACGCGCGGCACGTCGCGCCCGAACGTCGCATCGAGGTCGCGCACGGCGCCGGTGTAATCGAGCCCGAAACGCGCCCAGTGATCGTCGAACGCGCGCTGCTGCGCAGGCGTCATACGCCCTTCGCGCAATACGAAGCTACGAATACGTCGGTGAAAAGGGGCGTCGCCCGGAATATCGTCGTCTACCATCCGCCAATTCTACCGCGACCGCCGCCCGACAGCCCGAACTGCAGGAGCGGCTACAGCGGCGAACCCGCGCAGCGGGCAACCTTGCGCCAAGGCTGCTACCGAAAGGGTAGGAGCCAGCCTGCTGGCGATCCCGCCAAGCGGGCCATCTCGCGCCTGGGCCAGCTACCAAAGGGTGGGAGCCGATCGCATCGGCGAACCCGCGCCAGCGGGCCAGCCTCCGAAAAGCTCACCTGCTAAACGGTGGGAGCCAGCCTGCTGGCGAACCCGCGCCAGCGGGCCCGCCCACCTCACCGCCCATTCCCCCGCCACCCACCGTGCATCGGGACCCCCGTCCCCGGCTGATTCCCGTTTCCCATCCCGGTCCCCGGCTGCGGAAAACGACCATTCGTAACCCCGGTCCCAGGCTGAATCGGCGGCGCGTTATTCCACCCCCGATCATCGCGATACCCCCGAATCGGCAACGACGGCCGATCCGGAGCGAGCCTCACACCACCCCCGCTCACATTGCCATGGTTCCCGCCATTCCCCGGCGGCGCGGCCAGCGTCAACGACGATCCACCCCGCCCGGGCCGACCGTCGTGGTCGTGCCCACCGCCATGCCCATGCCCCGGACCATCGTCATGCCCGCCATGCCCCGGATACCCGTGGCCACCACCATGATCGCCATACCCGTCATGGCCATACCCACCGTTGTCATACCCATACCCCGGCGGATAACCCCCACCGTAGTAATAGCCACTCTCGGAAACGGAATTCCCGTATCCATCCTGCGTCTGATACCCACCGCCCCCGACCGACACCTGCCCGCCGACATAGAGCCGAGCAGGCTGCGGCAACGACCCGGTACTGACGGTCTCCTTACGCACGGGCGCCGAAGGCCCGGAGATATAGCTGACCCCCGGCTTAGGCATATCGGCCGTAGACACACTGCGCGACTGCGCCAGAACGGCACCGGAGCCAAGAACCAACGCGACCGCGACCGAAAGCGACACCGAACGACGCATGACACGACCCTCCAGGGGATTCCCGCCCCGATTATGCGCGCACCCCCGACACGAGGCGTAAGAACCCACGGGCACGTTCAGCCAGCCGCCACCTTTCCCCCAGCGCCGCTGTCGTATTAACATCCGAGCCCGACGCGGGTGTAGCTCAATGGTAGAGCTGTAGCTTCCCAAGCTACTGACGAGGGTTCGATTCCCTTCACCCGCTCCACTCAGTGCCAACAGTGCGCTAAGTCCGCTTGCGAACGATGACGTGCGTTGTCGCGATTGCTCGCCCAAACCGTTGACACGCCTTGCTTAAACGGTAAGGTGAGGCTTATCTCTCACGCGAGTCACGCCATGTGCCCGCTACGCCTCGATTTATCTGCTTCGGTTTTTTCTCTTTAGCAGCCAAGGCGAAATAGCAGAGTCCTAATGAGTGTTCTCTAAGGATTCCCCAACCTTCAGCAACGTCTGATGTTTCTGCTCGCTAGACTCGGGCGGGAACCCTGCTGGTGTCCCGATCGACGTAGCCCTCAAATTTGCCGATAAAGCACATCGATTGCGGGCACCACTGCAGCGGCATCGATTACATGTAATACGCGCAGCTGTTAGGGGCTACGCGGGACGCTGCCCGTGTTCACAGTCTGCGGGGGAACGGCGTGAACACGTATACCATCTACTTGATGCGCGACTCCGTGCAGTCGGCCAAGGATGCCGTCATCGACGGCGCAGAAGCACACACCATCGCTGACGACATGTCCCAATACGGCACCTTGTTCGTCAAGCCTACCTATGCGGATTTTCCGAAGTGGACTGACCTCTTCGCGCCGTATGTTGAGAAGGAGAGGCTGGGGAAGGTCCAGTCGTCGTCCGCAGTGTTCATGATATGCGTCGACGAACGCTGGTTTGCCATCACATTCGGCCAAGGTCGCTTCTTGCTCCATCCCGACCGCTACGAAGAGCGCTTCGGGCTCATTGTGACCATCAACTCCATTGCTCCGGATGCCTTGCGCAGCGTTGACAAGCGGCACTTCGTTGACGACCAAAACAGCCGGGTGCAGACCAACCAGGCGAGCGCCGTGTTGAGCTTCGGCGTGGACATCGAGCGAGACCTCATCCGCGGACTAGTGGGGCAACCGTTGGACGAGGGTTTGGGGCGGCGCATGGCGGGCGCAGACGCGTTGACGGTAGTCACCACGGCGATAGTCGCGGACCTGCCTAGGCTGCTGCGCCGATACCTCCAGCAATTTGGCTCAAAGGCATATCAGGAGAATTTTCCCTGGGTTGACCAGGTGCGTCAGCTCGATGCCCGCGGGCACCAAGCCACCGAACTGGACAATTCATTGGTTGAGAAGCTTTCGGGGGCGTGGGCGACCGCAGCCGAGGTCGATGACTGCTGGATGGCGATGCCTGACATCGTGGATTGGGCCACGGTCGACGGGTTTAAGTTCACGCTGTCCAAGCGTTCCGGAGTCTTGCCCGACCTCCGGCTCGCAGACGCCATGCGTGCGTTTGCGGGAGAGGTGCCTTCCGTTGAGTTTTTGCGTTCGCATTATGCGTTCGCTGTCGACGCGGACGAGCGTGTTCTCGAGCGCTGGCCGCTCTATCGATGCTTGCACTGCGAATTAAAGTCCGACGAGGGCTCATTCGTCCTTTCTGCCGGTCGCTGGTTTCGTGTGGACACGAATTTTGTGCAGTCGGTCGACGCTGCTGTGGCTCAAATCCCCGCTTATGAAAAAGCTTTCCCTGTTTACCGGCACGAGAATGAAGGCGACTATAACGAGAAGGTCGCCGAAGCCGACCCGGCGCGGTGGGCGCTCATGGATCAAAAGCTCCTCCAAGTGGGGGGCGTACACGGTCGCATCGAGTTCTGCGACCTATATGGGCAAGGTGAGTTGATTCATGTCAAGCGGTATGGCAGTTCCGCTGTGCTGGGGCATTGCTTCAACCAAGGCTTGGTGTCCGGCGAACTGCTGCACTCCAGCGAGGCCTACTTCGATTTAGCAAATGAAAAGCTCGCAGACGCACATCAGTTGCGTTGCGATGGCGCATCGACAAAGGTGCCGCGGACGCTGGCAGACTACCGGGTGGTCTTCGCCATCATCGATGCCCGAGAGGGACCGGGCGTGCGGCTCCCATTCTTTGCCAAGGTCGTGCTGAAGACCGTGACCGCCCGGCTGCTTGAGCGTGGATTCAAGAGCGTAAGCCTTGCGAAGATTGATGCTGACGCACAGGAAGCCGTGGTTGAGCGCTTGCCCTACCGGCCGCCGCGTCGGCAAGGTGCTGGCGCACGCCGACGCGCATGAAAAAGCCCGCGGAGGGGAGGCCGCGGGCTCAGGGAAATCCATCGATGCAAAGGAAGCAGGGGAACCGCCGGAGGTGCGTGGGACCGGGCGCCTCACGGCTGACTTGAAAGCTAACTTACCCCCTACGAGCGTGAATCGGCCCTAAGCGGAGCCGGGGTCGCTATACGAAACTAGTATCGAGATACGAAAATTGGATAACTGCCCGTCATCCGTAGGGTGACCCGTCATTGGAGGGCGCCGCTATGCAGAAAACCAAGCCCACATCGGTTCACCGACCCGAGCAGGCCGTGGTGGCCCAGCTTTTGCGCGAGCTGCGGCAAGCGGCGGGTTTGACGCAGCGGCAGGCCGTTGAGACCGTGGGCATCACGCAGCCGGCGCTCAGTGGGATGGAGACGATGGAGCGTGGACTGGACCTGCTTGTCGTGAGTGACCTGGTGCTGGCTTATGGCGGTACTGGCTTGCCTTTGTCCAAGAGCTGGAGCGACGCTTGGCTTTAAAACCCGCCCATGCCAAGGCGTGCTACGGTCGCCCCCCGCCATGGGTAAACCAATCGCTGAATTCATTAGTGTGATCGGCCGCCCGCGGCGGTGACAAATGTTCTTGCACTTTCTTAGGGAAAAGGGGGGGGGATGAAGTGCCCAGCATCAAGGTGAAGAGTATCGAATTTGGCGACATCGGCTTCCGCAAGCTCAAAAGCTTCAGGGTCGACCTTGCTAGCAGGATTACGCTCGTCACAGGCCACAACGGTATCGGTAAGTCGACCATCCTAGGTCTTTTGGCGAACAGTTCCGGGTTGACCCAACAGACGAAGGGGGCGCCAAAGTCCTACTTCGGGAAAACCTTTCAGGCGAATCTTTCAGAAATCATTTTCATCGATTATGAAAGCGAATTCTTGTCTGCCCAAGAGGCCGACGCGCTTCCGCGCCCTATTGTCACCTACGAAATCAATGGAAAGGAGACCTTCCAGAAGCGCTGCGCGCTGACGGACCGCAGCACCGAGGGCAGGGCGCGCATCGTCCCTCGCAATTTCTACCCATCGAGCAAGAAATACGCCTCCGATGACTCCACTGTAACCATTGGCGATGCCTCTAAGGTACCGCTGCCAACGCTGTATCTCGGCATGACGCGCGTCTTTCCGCTTGGCGAAGCCGAAGATGGCGCAGGATACAGTGAAGTGCTGAAAACCATGCCTGAGGCGGACCGTCAGCTCATTGCAAATTTCATGAATGCGGTCATCGTGGGCACGGACGCTAAGCAAGCGTCGGTCACATCCAATCGCATTAAGGGGACCAGCAAGTTCTCCAGCCATCCTGAGTATGGCTACGATGCCCGTTGCGTATCCTTGGGCCAAGACAGCCTTGGTAGCATCGCGGCGGCCATTGCATCGTTTCAAATGCTCAAGCGGGACTGGGCTGACTATCCAGGGGGCCTACTCGTCATCGACGAGCTGGACTCTGGATTTCACCCTCATGCCATCAAACGATTAGTGGAACAGTTAGCCAGAGCGGCTGAAACGCTCGACCTACAGATTGTTGCGACCACCCATTCGACCAAGCTCATCGAGGCCATTTACCCTAGGGCAAACAGCCGCTCGGCGAAGAACGCAGTCGCCTATCTGATGGATACCCGGGCGCCCCATTTGATGAGCCCGTCGACGCTTCAGGCCATCTTGGACGACATGGATTTGGTGCCGCCGGGCCTTCAGACCGCAGCGAAGCGACCGGTGCTGAGGGTTTATCTGGAGGACGCGGAGGCAGACACGGTCTTTAACCTGATGGTGCCGGCGGCGCGGAAGACAGCACTCGGCGCTACCTACGGCGTCACCATCAGGCCCATCGCCATGGGTGTGGGATGCGACAGCTTGGCCAACCTGACCTCGATTGATCCTCACTTTAAGCTGTCGGTGTTTGCGCTTGATGCCGACGCCGATATACGCACCAAGCACTTGAGACACGAGAACATCGTTAAGCTTCCTGGCGCCGCGGGAAAATCCCCCGAGCGCACGCTGTTTGCCTTCATCCAAGACTTAGTGGACAACAGGGATGCTCATCCCGAAACTTGGGCGAGGCTGAGGGCGGTTAACATCACCAGCGACCACCTTATCGGCCATCTCCTGAATTGGGATGGAGACTTGTCAAAGCGCACGCACGCCAAGAAGTGGTGGGTGGAGCGAGCAAACCTTATCAAATCTTGGAAGCTGTTTGAGGCGTGGATGGCGGAAAATCAAGCTCTGGTGGACCGGTTCCGCCAAGATTTCGAGGCGGCTGTGAAGGTGGTCGCCAAGCGGCACCGCACGCTGGCCAAAACCCCGGTTTCCCCCTAGAGTCCCGCCATGTATTCGAACAAGCTCTACACCCCACTGCGATATCCCGGCGGGAAAGGTCGCTTTGCCCCGTACATCGCCGAAATCATGCGGACAAATGGTCTGGATGGCGGGCACTACTTCGAGCCCTACGCGGGTGGTGCAGGCGTGGCGCTCGAGTTGCTTTACGATGGTGTGGTGACCGACATCCACGTCAACGATGCCGACCCGGCGTTGCACGATTTTTGGTTGGTGGCCACCCGCCATACGGATGCACTGATCAAGCTCGTTGAAAACGAGCCGGTGACGATCGACGCCTGGCACCATTGGCGGTCCGTGTTGTTCGGGGAGGTCCCAGCAAGCCGGCTACATCGGGGCTTCGCAACGCTATTCATGAATCGCACAAATCGCTCCGGAATTTTGAAAGCGGGAGTCATCGGAGGCAAAGGGCAGGACGGCAGTTATAAGCTGGACGCCCGCTATAAGCGGGATGTTCTGGTCGGTCGCTTGCAGCTGTTGAAGCAGCACGCTAAGGCGATTCATGTCTACGGCGAGGATGCGCTCTCCCTTCTGGCCCGGTGCACGGATTTCTTGCCGCCACGGTCCCTGATTTATCTAGACCCCCCTTATTACCTGAAGGGTCAAGGCCTCTACCGAAATTTCTACGAGCACGCTGACCATCTGGCAATCGCTCGCCTGTTGCAGCGGGCAAAGTTTCCACGGCGCTGGGTCGTCTCCTACGACGACGCGCCAGAGATTCGCGACATGTATGCAAAGGTCCCCGGGCTTGGCTACGGCCTTCGCTACACGGCCCGCCGCCGGTATATCGGGTCCGAGGTGATGTTCTTCAGTCCAAAGCTCGCCGTAATTCCAGACGAACTGCCGGTCGCAGCTTAGCGACCCTTGCTGCCATCGCGCCGCTCTGGTGGCGAGGCAAAGGCAGGCTCAACTTGAACCGGCGCCGTCAGCTAACAACGGCCGGTCCGGCTGGCTAATGGTCGAGGCCTTGAGGCGACGCTTTGGCTTTGGAAGCCGGGACGCCTAGAAGCGTGCGATCCGTGGAAGGACCGTCGAATCCGACGTCATCAAAATGTAGAACCTCCCGGCGAGCGATGTTACCGGGAGGTTCCGCCTATTCAACGGCGAACTGCGACAAGCCAGGAAGCGTCCGGTACGTCGCCACTCCGCACGGCCACGTTGTACAGGTGTGTAAGCGCGGTCACTGCTTGTCGCATCGCATATTCTGGTGTGTCGCCCCACATACGACCCGGTGTGTATACCGAAATCGCTCCCGGAATGCGGATATGGTGGCTCAGACGGTAGTCGTATCCACCACGAGTCGTGTTGCCGGATATTTCGACGCCGATGACCGTGGCGATGCCGTTCAACGTGAAGGTATAAGCGTTCCCTGAAACATGACGCCAGGCGGCGACGCCTTCGGTATCGAAAGCCCCTTCGACACCGCGATAATCCGGAGCCTTACCCTTCGGAGCAGCATTGCGGAGACGGTCGAACGCCTTATACGCCAGGTCGTAGATAGCATCGATATTTGTCTTGGCGACCTGCGCCCCGTCAGCTCCAGATCGAATAGCGACGATCGGCTGATCAAAGCTGCCCCCCTGATCCGTGAAGACGAAGTCAAGATCGTATCCGGCGTCGAGGCCGTCGCGACGAATGGCGTCTGCAAGATCATCGGTAGCGAGGCGATTCCCGCGGCAGACGACGTAGTTGATAGTGATTACGGCGGATAAGTAGGCCATGGTATGAATCGATTCGAATGTGCGATGCATTACATTGAGGCCGCTACCTGCGACCGCCGCGGGCGATACGCGTTCTGGAGACGAGTATTTAGCCTGGTGTTGCTTTAAGAGTCGTCGCGCGTCGTCAACAAAGTCCTCGCCGACCGAACCGTGTCGGGTGATGATTGCTTTGGCCAAACCTGAGTTAACGATTGGCGCTGCCAATGCGCCGCTTCCCTCGGCAGCAAGTGTCGAGGCGTAAGAACGAGAAAAGAACAGATCGGCGCAGCGGTCGCGCTCTTTGTGAAGTGACATTGCGATGCCGCGAGCCGTTGCACATTCGCGAAGGGCATCAATGAGTTTTTTTGCAGGTGAATGCATGCGGAATCTCCACAGGTTTCAGCGTGGCTCCTCGTTTAAAGACCATTCGCTGACCAGTGAAGTCGCAAGAAAAGAATGGTGCGCGTCGAAGTTGAGGTTCATACCCAGCGCGGGTCCGCTCCTAGCGCGGCTGAAATTCTTATATCTTGGGTGCTGACAGAAATCAATCGCCATGCGGTGGACGATGCCATTAAAGAAAGCAACTGAAGACCCTGCGAGCGACCGGTGCACCGATGCGTGCGCGTCTCTCCCCCCTTGAGCCCGGGGTGCCTGCCGGGAAATAGCGGATGGCCAGTAGGAATGATTGTCAGATTCAGCTACGTGAGGGTCGACGGCCCACGCTCTCATCTGCTACGTCCACGAGGTATCGTTCTAGGTATCGCTGCCTGTAAGAGGTTGAATGCGATCAAGAAGTGCAGTCGTGGTCATCGGAAGATCTTGATCTTCTTCCCTTCACCCGCTCCATCGCCTCTTGCCGCCCTTGCGGCATGACATGTTCGGGCGACACGCGAGACCATAGCTTGTAGAGCCTTTGCTTCAGGACACAAGCGCTGTAAAGCCTCGACCCGTTCCTTCGGGATGCCAAGGACGGAACGACATATGTGTCGGCCCGAACTCGATGAGCATGACTACATGCCGTGACCTCCATGAGTCATGACCGGCCCTTGCGTCTGCTGCGCATTGAGTTGCTGGGTTTGTGTCTGTTGCTGGGCTTGCGTCTGCTCGAATTGCTGCATGGCCTGCGGCCACTGGGCACCGCTGTGCTCCATCGGCGTCATCGCTTCAGCCGTGGGCACACTCGTTCGAAGATCAAACAAGTGGTCCGTGCGACCGGGCGGGGTTTGCACGCCCCAGAGGCGTTGGCCATCGGTCGATAGGGCAACCATATCGATTCGCTGCAAGCCATCCGCACGGGCTTGTACGGCAGCGGCCGAAGCCAGCTGGTCCGTATGCACATCCGGAGTGCGCCCCAAGCTCTGGTCCAGCGCTACGACATGACCTCTGGCTTGCTGGAACAGCGCATGGTCCGGGTGCGACGGGTCGTCCAGACGCTGCGGCGCCACCGGCACATGCCGGTATTGGTTCGGGCCGTCGGCTGTGTGGTCAAAGGTGTGCGGCGCCGCTGGCTGGGTACTGCTGTCCAAATACGGCAGCGAGTGCTTGGAAGGTGCCAAGCTGAGCCCGGCTTGTTCCATCATCGATTCGCTCAGGCCCGCACGCGCCATGTTGAGTTGCACTTGGGGCTTGACCCCACGCGGATGCGTCGCGGTCTGTTCTTCGATGCTGATGACTTGTAGCGCCCACCCGGCGCTGCGGTTGGTGTAGTCGCTGACCCCGCCGTGCCCCAACGCCATCGCCTGCCGGGTGTCGGCCGGTTGCGGATGCACCGGACGGTCAAAATAGTTGTGCCCCATGGCCGCCATATTGGCGGGCGTGGCTGTCATGCTCAGATCGGGATTGAGCGTGACGTTCGAGCGCGGCTGCAAGGTACCGTTGGGACTGTCGAGGAAGTCGTTCGCCCGGCGCGGCGCCAGCTTTTGCAGCGCGCTCAAGCTGACGCTGCCGGTGTCGTGCTCGACGCGGCTTCGCAGAGCGTTCCACCCGGCGATCTCCGCCCTGGCCTCATCTTCGCGGTTGGTCTGGATGTGCTGCTCGACCAGTGCGGTGTAATCGTGGATGGGGCCGGGCGTGGCCGCCAAGGCACGTACGCCTTGCACGAAGCTGGCGTGCCGCTGGGCGGCCGCTTGTGCATTGAAGCCGTGCTGCACTTCGTGCCCGATGACAAAGGTGAGATCGTGGACGTTGTAGCGCTGGGTCGAGCCCGGCGTGGTCGTCGCCAGGGACGCACTGACCAGATTCATGGTGTGCGTCGGCGCGCTGAAGCTCCCGCCCACGCCTTCGCCCGGTGCCGTGAACGCGAAGTGCCCGAGTATGCGCTCGTTTGGGTGCTGGGGGTCCGGCGTCGTCGCTGCCCGCTTAAGTTCGCTGGCCAGCGCGGGCGACCCGTTCATCGTGTCTTGCAGGTTCGTCAACATGTCCGGCGTCACCGGATGGGTGGCACCGCTGCTGTCCGCGAACGACTTGCCCGAGAATTCGACGACCATGGCCTGCACCCGTAGCGCGGCGTACAAGTCCGGCGACGCCGGGGAGCCAGCGGCTGGAAACGCGGAGGCGGGCAGCGTCACGATGCCTGGGCCCGGTGCGTAGTCGCCCACCGGGCGGTCCGGAGCGCCAGGGGCGGACAGCCCAAACCCATGGAGCGTGCCCGCGTTCGCGGCCGCGTCCAGCGAGGCAGCCAGGCCGGGGTCGGACGCCAAAGCCGCGCGTAGTTGCGCGACCTCATGCGGCGAGACGCCGGGTTGCTGGGCGAACTGAGCAACGGCCGCGTCGAGGGCGTGATGGGGCGTAGCCATGATGCTCTCCGTGTCGCTCAGCGACCGTCCGTGGTTTGCAAGCGGGTGATGCATTCGTCGCCGTTCGCCGCCGCCGTCAGGTCGCGGCCGGTGACGGTCAGCATCAGGTCGCCCTTCAAAAAGTCACTCCCGTCGCTGCCGCCCCGCTCGGACGCGACGACGCGTTCGACAAAACCGTGCGCCACGAGATGCTGGCGCAGTGCAGCCAGATTGAGCGCGCAAATCGGGGTGGGGTCAGCCCCAGGCGTCGGGTTGTAGAACCAAAACTCAAACCCGCGCTTCATGGTCCGGTTACCCGGGGTGACCGCCACACCATAGTTCCAGCCGCTACCCAGGTCCCCACTGCGATACACGGATCGCTCGCTGTCCGCGTTGAGCGTGACACCGAACTGCTGACCCACATAGTCGGCTGTCAGCGCCTCACTGGACGGCACGGTGGTCAGGAAGGTCATCAGCTGCTGCGCAACGCGCGCAGCAGCTGGTGAATGCGGCGAGGCGACGGAAGTCATGGGGTGTCCTTGAACGGCGGCGTGCGCGGTGGAGGAGCTAGGTGCAGGGGGCGGGGTCGGAGCGGCACACGCGCAGCTCACCGAAACGGTCAGCAACACGATGGAGCGGGCGAGGAAACGCAGGCTCATCGGGGAGGCGTCCTTGATTCCGTGAGGCATCGTACAGGCGATGGGAGTTGAGGTCGATGATAGCGGCCGGGGTGACATCCCGCACGGAGACTCATGCACAGTTTCGGTGCGCGACAACCGGGTAGGCGGCGCGGCGCATCATCCGTGCCTCCTCTGGAGGCGACCGCATCGTCGGAGGGCGCTCTATCCTAGCGAGCTGTCCGAACGCTTTTGCAAGGTATGGCGCAGGGATGAGCGAAACGCCACCGAGGACCATCATTCAGTGCTCGCCTTGCGTAAACCGATGCACACGCTCCGCGCTCTCCCAAGCAACTCGCGCATGTGCCTGAGCCGAACACTGCAACCCAAGATGCGTAATCGCGGCAATGGCTTCGAGCGACAGCGCGATCCGTCGCGTATCGACAGCATCCGACTCATGCACGAACTCCGAAAGCACATCCATCAGCCCTCGCGCGTACTGCAACCATTCCGTGGCGTCGTTCAACAGGTCGTGCACCGACGCTTCCGGGTCGATGTGGCAACTTGCGCGACGGATCATCCAGCGCTCATTCGCTTCTGACATGGTCATTCCTTGAGAATTGCCGCAACCATTCCGGACGCGGCACGCGCACAGGGCGACGTGCCGCGGACCATCGGACTCGCGGTTTCACCGGCTGCTCTCTCCGAGCGCCGGGCGGCGTGATTGACGAAGTGGGTGGGTGTTTTGCTCCCGTGGGAGCCGGCACCCCGGTTCTTCAACCGTGTCTGCGCATGGCGCGGACGGCCCGGTGACCGTGTGGGGTGTCGTCGAGGGGATTCGACGGGCGTGTGCGTGCCGTATGATCGTGGGTAGCCACTGATCAACTCCTGGTAAGTTGGTTGTGGTCAGCGGGTCAGGGGTGTTGCTGCACCTCTGGCCCGCGCTATCGCCTTTCGGCGAACGTCGCATGCATGAACGACAACAACGTGTTGGGCATGCGACGCGCCGAACGTAGCAAAAACGTTCGGTGTTGTCTGTAGGCGCGGCTATAGGTAGAGCCGCGGTCATAAGGCTGCGACCGGCCTCGGCGTTGCAACGCATCGCCAGGACACTCATAGGGAAACGCATGAAGGTATTCGGGCGATCGCACATGGCTCCTGACCTGCTACTGGTGATGGACGAGGTCACGTTTCTTGCCGGGCCGGAACAGCTTCGCTCGCTTGCGAACTTCTTCCTGTCGCAGGCCGAAAGGCAAGAGTCGCGGACAGGTCGCGACCATGAACACTACTCGGACAGCGCTGGCGCCATTCATGGCGACCACGAGGTGATTGTCGCTGACCCGGCGCTCACCCCGAGCTAATCAAGGCTGTGAGGGACATCCCGCCCCTTCACTGTGAACCGCGTTCCGGGCTCGATCCGCGACGCTACAGTTGTAGTACCATCCGCCACTCGTCACCCGGGAAACGCGCATGGTCCTCTCCGACACCGAAATGGATATCCTCAAAGCCCTGTGGGAGCACAGCCCGCAGAGCGCGCGCGAGCTGCACGACGCGTTGGCGGAGCAGACGGGGTGGGCGGTGTCCACCACGCGCACGGTGCTCGAACGCATGCGTGTGAAAGAGCTCGTGATTCGCGATGAATCGCATGGCCTTGCCGTCTTCTCGCCGGCGCGTACGAAGATCGAGGTGCTTGGCGAGTCGCTCGATCACCTCTTTCGCAACGTGTTCGAAGTGTCCGGCAATGTCCCACTTTCCGCGCTGACGGGTAGTGCGCTGCTCGACAAAAAGGAGTTGTCCGAGCTGGAGCGCATGCTCAACCGGCGCAAGCCGCGCTCATGACGTCGATCGCGTTCCTCGCGGGGTGCCTCGCGGCCATGCTGGTCGGGGTCTGCTGGATGGCGGCCCTGTCGATGGTCCGGAGCGGGCTCGCGGCCAGAACCCTCCATCGCCTCGCTGGCATCGCGTTCTGGACGACGGCCGTGCTTCCGCTGACCTCGCCGTGGCTGGCGTCGCTCGTCGGCGCGAGCCGGGGGCAGGTCTGGTGGCCGGTGGTCGAGAAACTCGTCCCGGGTGCGCTGCCGGCGCAGGTCTGGCTGATCGACGCCGCACGGGTAGGTGTCGCCATGCTTGCCGCGACGGGTCTTCTCGCGGTCACGCGTCTTGCCCGGCGCATCCGGCATATCCGCACCGCGACGGCAACGTTGCGTGGGGCGCTGGCCCGGGGCGGGGCGGCGGTCGCGGCCGATGTTCCCGGTCCTGTGCTCATGGGTTACCGGAAGCCGGTCGTCGTTCTTCCCGCTCGATCGATGACCTTGCCGGCCCAGGTCGTCGACGCGCTCGTGCGGCACGAGCTCGCGCATGCGCGTCGCCACGACAACTGGCGCCTGTTCGCGGAGCATCTGGCGAGGGCGGCCTTGCCCTGGTGTCGTCCCCTTGTGGCGATCCACGACGTGATGCTCTCGGCGCGCGAAGAGCTCTGCGATGCCGACGCGCTCGCGAGCGTCGACGAAGCGACGCGCGAAGGCTATGCGCGAGCGCTGGTGGATATCCTTCGTCGCACGAGCGTCGCGCCGGTCGGCATGTCCGCCATGGCGGGTCACTTGCCGGCGCTGCAACGCCGTCTGTCCGCGATCATCGATCCGTCGTTCGCATCGCCTCCGCTATCCCGCCGCCGCGCCGTGGCGGCGATCGCGACGATGGCCATCGCTTTGTCCGCGACCTGGGGTATGGGTCACCTGGGGTCGGGTGTCGAGGCGATCGCAGGGGAGTACGGAATGTCCGTGCGGTTCGTGGCGGAGGCTGGGGGTGAGCGCGGCGTCTATCGCATGACGACGATCGGCGGCGAGCCCGAAGCGGGCACCGGAAGCGATCGACAGGGGGCGACGTACCGTGTGGGCTTCACGCAGGATCGCGCGGGCACCTGGCAGGTCACGACGACGCCGATCGGGACGCGATGAACGCTTGAAAGCGCGATGCTACACATGTAGCGTAGTGGCTACATAACTAGCGCGAGGCGTCGTCGTGTCCCAGAAACTGTTCATTGCCGTCATGCTCGCGGCGCTCTCGCTACAGTCACAGGCGACATCCGGGCCACAGGGCGCCCCGGTTTCGTTCCTCGATCAGCTGGCCATTCCGCACGACTACAAGGTGACCTTCGAGGATGCGGCCGGAAAGTCCATCGCGTTCGATCGCTTCCAGGCGGCCATTGCCACGCATCCGTTCGACGTCAGGAAGGACACCCTGAAGCACCAGGCGACGCTGAGGTTACAGAGCGATGCGATGGCGGGCCCGTCGCAGAAGAACGCGGCGAAATCGAAGACGTTGCCCATCACCGGACAGGCGTTCCCTGCCTTCTGTGCGACGACGCTCGAGGGCGCGCCGATATCGCTGCGGGCGCTGCGCGGCAAACCGTTCGTGGCCAACTTCTTTTTCGCGCAGTGTGCGCCGTGCATCGCGGAGACGCCGGTGCTCTCCGCGTTCCATCGCGCGCATCCGGACATTCCGGTCGTCGCCTTTACGTTCGACGATGCAGGCGTGGCGAGCGAGTTCGTGAGGCAACGGCAGTTCAGCTGGCCCGTCGTCGCAGAGCAGGAGACGTTGGCTTCCAAGGCCGGGGTGAAGGTTTATCCGGTGCTGATGCTGGTCGATGCAAAGGGCATTGTTACGAGCGCCTTGCCCTCCGATGCACTGAAGAGCGATGGGAAGGCGCTCACGGTCGATGACTTGGTGCGCTGGACCGGCGGCGCGCGTTGACGTCAGTGTCCCACCGAGGCCTGCAGTGCCGCCGCAAGCCCCGCATCTCCGGACAGCAATTCGGCCCAGCCAAGCGCGATGCCGTTCCGCTTGCCTTTCTCCACGAGCTTCAGACCATCCGGATCGATCGTCAGCGTGTACGCCTTGCCGGCGACGGTCAGCTCGCGCTTCAGGGGTTTGTCCAGTGGCGTCATGACGACCTCGCTTGGTGGGATCGAAAACGATGCTATCCGCGTGGCTGACAGCAAAGCGTGCACGAGACCGGGGCGTCTTACCGCAGCCGCACCGGCAACGGCGCCTTACCTTCCTGCGTCCACGTACCCACGAATCCGCCCTCCGGATCGATCTTGAGATCGAACGTCTCGATGACGGGCCCGTCGCCTTTCGTCCTCACGAGTCGCCAGTGACCGGGCGTGACGGTGGAAGCCTTGAGGCCGATGTTCTCTCCGTACTTGTCGTAGAGGTAGGCGAGGCCCAGATCGTTACTGATCACCGAGATCGCCGTGGCCTTGCCGATCGTCCCGCGCCAGACGCCGGCGGCGGGCGAGGGGTTGTCGCGCTTGCAGTCGCTGCGACGGTCCACCAGCAGGCAGCGTCCGTAGTTCGACAGGTCGGGTGCGAGCGACGCGTAGGAAACTCTCCACTCGACATCGCCCACATCGTCGAGGGCCTGGATCACGTGGGGAAACTCACAGCCTTCGCTCACGATCAGCTCGTCGCCGAGCTTGAAGGTCGTGTGCCAGTCGTATTTCGCGATGTTTTCGATGCACTCGTTGTACGCGTCGCGCTGTGTGGCGAGGTCGTCAGCGGAGTCAGCATTCTTCGGGTCGGTGCGCGCGGGGTCCGGGTGCGCGAGGATCTTCCGGATCGCCGCGACGAGCCGCTTGTCGATCGTGGCCTGCGCCTTCTTCAGGCCGGCGGGCGTGAAGATGTCGGAGGCGGCGATCGTGTTCCCGTCGTGCACATCGAACGACATCGCCGAGCGACCGTACGACGGGTAGGCGCCCATGAATTCGCGACCGATCTCCAAGGACACCACCTGGCCATCGGCCCGCACGACGGTGAAATCGGCCGATGTGGTTCCCGAATTCCGCTCGTCGTCGGGAAACATGGGCGTGCGGAAATGCCCCGGCACGATGCCGAGGATCTCGTGCTGGATGGCGAGGTTGATCTTGCCGGCGGCGCGCTCGTCGATGCCGGAGACGACCGGTACTTTGTATTCCTCGGCGTAGCGCGTGCCGGCTGGATAAACGAGTGGGTCGACGCGGGTCTCGGCAGCAGCCGTCGTCGCTAGCATTGAAAGAGCAAGAACCAATCCGCGCATCATCCGTGTCACTTCCCTGGCAGTTGATTATGTCGAAGCATGAGTGGCGCGCCCGGGCCGCCCGAGCGTCCACTATTGGCGGTCATCGTAGCGCGCGATTCGGCCGAGAGTCTGGCGAACCCGTGGCCAGCTACTTAAGCCCGCAGCGAGGCCCTGGAGAAGCGGTCCGATCACCAGCAAGGTTGTCGGGTCATGCCGCACACCACCGACGCAGCGGCAGCCGTTCTTGATCGAAAGGTAACCTTTGCGTTACCTTTCGAAGCCGCAAGATCGCGTCGCGACCCACTGCCGCATCAGGTCGGGCAATTACACAGCGTTCGGGTCGTCGACGAGGAGACGGGCAATGGTACTAACGGTGGATTACCGCGAAACGATCGCTAATCGCATCAAGACGGATACGGTGTTCGCGCGAGCGCTTCTCGACGAGGCGGCGAGCCTGTTGCTCAATGGCGAGGCCGAAGCGGCACGCCTTCTGATGCGCGATCTCACGCACGGGTTGATCGGATTCGAGGACCTTTCGAAGGCGACCGGTATGCCTTCGAAATCGCTGCATCGCATGCTATCGCGCGATGGCAATCCCACGATGAATGCGCTTTCCGGAATCCTTGCGCAGCTCGTAAAGGCTGTCATTCATGCGCGTGCTTCCGTTCATGTCGTGGCCGAGTCGGGAGCCGCGTAGCGCGTTGTTCGCCCTCAGCGCGGAATCAGCAATCGGAACAGCCCCGCCACCACCGTCACGGCCGCCACCCCGGCGATGTACAGGCACACGAACCACAGCGTCTTGCGCATGCGCGGCCGCGTGGTCATCAGTGGTAGCCCTCGTCACCTTCGCGCACCTTGCCGCGGAAGACCCAGTACGCCATGGAGTTATAGGTGAGGATGATCGGAATGATGATCACGGCGCCCACCAGCGTGAATATCTGGCTCGATCGTGGTGCCGAGGCTTCCCAGATATCCAGCGACGGCGGAATGATGTGCGGGAAGATGCTGATGATGAAGCCGGTGTAGCCGAGGAACAGGATCGCCAGCGTCAGCAGGAACGGCACGTGGTCGCGTTCGTGTTCGCGGCGCAGGGTGAGAAACACGCCCACCAGTGCGGCGATCACGAGCACCGGCACCGGCAGGAAGAAGAACAGGTCGGGCAGGGCGAACCAGCGGTCCGCGACGGCGGGCTGGCCGATGATCGTCCATATGCTCACCACGCCGATGGTGATCCCGAGCAACGCGGCCAGCGGCCACATCAGCATGCGCACGCGGCGACGCAGGTCGCCGTCGGTCTTGAACAGCAGCCAGCCGCAGCCGAGGGCCGCATAGGTCACAAGCAGGCCGAGCCCGGTGAACAGGTTGAACGGATTGAACCAGTCGAACGCGCCGCCCGCATACGCGTGATCCTTCACCGGAATGCCCTGCAGCAGCGTGCCGAGGATCACGCCCTGCGCGAAGGTCGCGACGGCCGAGCCGCCCATGAACGCGAGGTCCCATAGATGTTGGGTGCGGCGTGCCTTGGCGCGGATCTCGAAGGCCACGCCTCGGAAGATGAGTCCGCAGAGCATCGCGATGATCGGCAGGTAGGTCGCCGGCAACAGGATCGAATACGCCACGGGGAACGCCGCGAAGAGCGACGCGCCGCCGAGCACCATCCAGGTCTCGTTACCGTCCCACACCGGCGCCACGGTGTTGAGCATCACCTCGCGGTCGCCGGGCTCGTTCAACAGCGGGAAGACGAGCCCGATGCCGAGGTCGAAGCCGTCCAGCGCCACGTAGAGGAACACCACGAAGCCGATGAGGGCCGCCCAGATGACCGGCAGATCGATGACCATGGTCGTTACTCGTCGATGGCGTCGGTAGGACGGGAGAGGGGGCGATGGTCGAAGCGGTCGCGACCGATGCCCGTGTCGGCCGCCGTGCCCTCGGCGGCATCGCGCGGCAGGTTGGGGCCCTTGGCCATCAGCTTCAGCATGTAATAGATGCCGGTGCCGAAGACGAGGAAATACACGATGACGAAGATCATCAGCGACGTGCCGACCTGGTTGGCGGTCACGGGCGACACGGCGTCGCTCGTGCGCAGCACGCCATAGACGACCCACGGCTGTCGCCCGGCTTCGGTCGTGACCCACCCGGCGAGCAACGCGATGATGCCGGTAGGGCCCATCCACAGTGCGAAGCGCTGGAACCAGCGCGTCTCATAGATGCGCCCATGACGGCGAAGGAAGAGGCCGGTCACGGCGAGCAGCAGCATCAGCAGGCCGAGCCCCACCATGATCCGGAAGCTCCAGAAGACGATGGTCGAGTTCGGGCGGTCTTCGGGTTTGAACGACTTGAGGCCGAGGATCTCGCCATCCCATGAATGCGTGAGGATCAGGCTGCCGAGGTGCGGCACCTTCACCGCGTAGCGCGTGGTCTCCGCTTCCATGTCGGGCCAGCCGATGAGGTTGAGCGATGTGCCGCCCTTCTCGGTTTCCCACAGGCCCTCGATGGCGGCGATCTTCGCGGGCTGATGCTCGCGCGTGTTGAGGCCATGCAGGTCGCCGGCCTCGATCTGGATCGGCACCACGATCAGCAGCATCCACAGCGCCATCGAGAACGATTTGCGCACCGCTTCGTCGCGGCGCCCGCGCAGCAGGTGCCATGCCGAACAGGCACTTACCAGCAGCGCCGTGAGCACGAACGTCGCCAGCGTCATGTGCACCAGGCGATACGGGAACGACGGGTTGAAGACGATCTTGAGCCAGTCGACCGGCACCACGCGCCCATCGACGATCTCGAAACCCTGCGGCGTCTGCATCCAGCTGTTCGACGAAAGAATCCAGAACGTGGAGATCAGCGTGCCGACCGCGACCATGCAGGTAGCGAAGTAGTGCGCCCGCGGCCCGACCTTGTTCCAGCCGAACAGCATCACGCCGAGGAAGCCGGCCTCGAGAAAGAAGGCGGTCATCACCTCGAAGGCGAGCAGCGGGCCCGTCACGGCACCGGCCACGGTGGAGAAACCCGACCAGTTGGTGCCGAACTCGTAGCTCATCACCACGCCGGACACCACGCCCATGCCGAAGCCCACGGCGAAGATCTTCGACCAGAAGAAGTACAGCTCCTTGTAGACGACCTTCTGCGTCTTCAGCCAAAGCCCTTCGAGCACGGCGAGGTAACTGGCCAGGCCGATGCTGATCGCCGGAAAGATGATGTGGAACGACACGGTGAAGGCGAATTGCCACCGCGCAAGGAGGAGCGCTTCGGTCGTCGTGGTCACCGTGTCCCGCCTATGCCTCGGATATCGGCGCCAACATCGCATGGCGAATCGAACCGTGGCTAGGTAAAAAAAGCCGCACGTGACAGTTTGCCGCGCGGGTCGGTCAGGCTCCCTAGCCGAGCGGAAGGATCAGTCGGGCGCGCAGGCCACCCGTCGCCGCCGACGACAGCACCACATCGCCGCCGTGTGCCCGAAGGGCGGAGCGGGCCGCGGCGAGCCCGAGCCCCACGCCACCCGTGGCGCGGTTGCGCGAGGATTCGATCCGGTAGAACGGACGGAACACCGCCTCGCGAAGCTCGGGTGCGATGCCGGGGCCTTCGTCGTCCACGTCGATCTCCACGGCGTCCGCTGTGACGTTCAGTGTCACATGGGCACGAAGGCCGTACTTCAGAGCGTTCCCGACCACGTTGCTCAGGGCGCGGCGCAACGCCAGCGGGCGGCCGGTATACGTGATGCCGGGGCGTTCTTCGAAGGCCACGTCGTGGCCCTCGTCGCGAAGATCGTCGACCACGGTGCTGACGAGCTCGGAGAGCTTGAAGCGCGTGGTCGGTTCGCGTTCGCTGTCGTCGCGGAAGAAGCGGAGCGACGCATCGACCATCGCCTGCATCTCGTCCACGTCGCGGAAGAGTTTGCGCTGTTGCTCCGCATCGGCGATGAATTCGCCGCGCAGGCGCATACGGGTCAACGGTGCGCGCAGGTCGTGCGAAATGGCTGCGAGCAATTCGGTGCGCGCGGCGACGTAGCGCTGCACGCGCTCCTGCATGTCGTTGAAGGCCTGCGCGGCCACGCGGATCTCCACGGGGCCGGTCACGTCCATCGCGGGTGCGTCGACATCGCGGCCGAACCGTTGCGCCTGTCGCGCGAAACGCTCCATGGGACGTGCGAGGCGGCGGCTCGCCAGCGCGGCGACAGCGAGGCTGCACAGAAGCACGAAGCCCGCCGTGAGGGCATAGCGAGCGCCGGGCTGCAGCCCCCAGCTTCGGGTCGGCGCGATGAAGAGAACCCATGACCGGTCCGGCAGGTCGATGGCGAGCGCGTAATAGCCGAGGGGGTGGCCCCGCGCATCGGTGTCGGTCGGCTCGTAACCCAATGCCCGCGCGTCCTGTCGCGGCAGCAACGAGCGGATCTTTGCCCGGCCGGAGCGGAATGTGGTGTCTTCATTGGCCGCCGGCAGGCTGGATGCGTCGGGGACCCATCGCACCGTGAAACCGGGATAGCTCGCGGCATCCGCAAGCTGGGGGCGCATCGACGCAGGCGCGCCCTGCATCACACGCACGATGGCCACGGCCTGATCGACGATGCCGGTATCGTTGAGGCCGGGCCTTGCCCACACGCCCGCGAACTGCACGAACGCGGCGTTCATGGCGGCCGCCACGATCACGGCGACGACGATGTTGATCGCGAACCAGCGCCCGATCGTATCCCGGCCCCAATGACGCCAGCTCATCATGCGGCCTCGACGCTGGCGGCGAAGATGTAGCCTACGTTGCGTACCGTGCGGATGAGTTCCGGGTCGCTGGGGTCTTCCTCGATCTTGCGGCGAAGGCGGCTCACCTGCACGTCGATGCTGCGGTCGAACGCCTCGTAGCCGCGACCGCGCGACAGGTCGATCAGCTGCTCGCGCGTGAGCACGCGCTGCGGATGCTGCGCGAACGTGACGAGCAGCGCGAATTCGCCGCCGGACAGGGGCGTAAGCGTGTGATCGGTGGAGCGCAGTTCGCGGCGCACGATGTCGAGCCGCCAGCCGCTGAACGCGAGCGTGAGGTTGCCCGGGTCCGCCCGGCCTTGCGTGGCGCTGCGACGTATCACGGCGCGGATGCGCGCGAGAAGCTCGCGCGCATCGAAAGGCTTGGTCACGTAATCGTCCGCGCCGAGCTCCAGCCCGACGATGCGATCCGTGGTTTCCACCGCGCCGGTGAGCATGATGATCGGCACACGGTGGTCCTGGCGGATGCGCCGGCAAAGGCTGAAGCCATCCTCGTCGGGAAGCATCACGTCGAGGATGATCAGGTCGAAACGGCCGGTGCGCAGCCTCGCGTCCATCTCGGCACCGGACGCGGCGGCCTCCGCCACGAACCCGTGGTTCATGAGGAACTGGCGCAGCAATGCCCGGATTTCGTCGTCGTCGTCGACAATCAGAATGCGCTGCATGGGCTCGCGGCCTCGGTGTGGGCACCCAGTTATAGACGCTCGCGGCCGCTCCGTGTCAAATGTTTCCGGACTGAAATGTCGTTGCCGCGCCGTTACGAAGCGGACAAACGCGGCACGCAATCGGGCTTCAGCCTTGGGCGGTAACCCCATCCGAGAGCCCGCCATGCACGCTGTCCGTCGTCGTTCACCGTCCCCGTCGCGCGAATCCGTCGCATCGGCCCTGTTCGCCCAGATGGCCAGAGCGAGCGTGCTCGTCGGCACCGTCGTCGCCACCGGTTGCGCGCCGCATCCTCGCCCGGACCGCGACGAGCCGATCAACCGTAAGGTGTTCGCCTTCAACCGGGGCCTCGATCGCGTCGTGCTGAAGCCGGTGGCGAGGGGGTACTCGCACTTTCCCGTGGCGGTGAAGCGTGGCGTGCGCAACTTCGTCTGGAACATGCAGGAGCCCGTGGTCTTCGCCAACGATCTGCTCCAGGCGAACTTCCTGCGGTCGCTCAACACGGCGGGTCGATTCGTGGTCAACAGCACGGTCGGCGTGGCGGGCATCTTCGACGTGGCAGGGCACTGGGGCATGCCGCACCACAATGCCGACCTGGGACAGACCTTCGGCGTGTGGGGGATCGGGCCGGGCCACACCGTGGAACTGCCGCTCTTCGGTTCGTCGAACGTGCGCGACTCGGTCGGCCGGGTGCTCACCATGGGCCTGTACACGCTGGGCGACAACTCCGACACCGTGCAGACGCTGGAAACCGCGAAGACCATGGGCGGCATCGTCGATGGGCGGGCGCGGGCCCTGCCGCTGACCGATCGCCTCGAACAGGGCCCCGATTACTACGCGGCATTGCGCGACAGCGCCGCCGACCGGCGTGCCGCGCTCGTGGAAGAGGGGAGGGAGGGCGACGTGCGCGGAGGCGGCCCGAGCCCGGCGCCAACCGCGACCGGTCTTCCCGTGAACCCGTGAGGAGCCTTGCCATGTTGAGGTGGATACAACGCTGGACCGTCCTGACGGCCGCCGCGGAGGTCGAGCCGGATCTCGATCGTCGGCGCAGCTGGTACACGGATGTGCCAATTCGGCATTTTGGTGATCGAACCGCCGAGCAGGTGGTGGCTTCAGGTGAGACGCGGCGTCTTGTGAGCCTGCTGCGCGAGATAAGTCAGGCAGAACGACATTCACATTGAATCGGCGACGCGAAAGGAAAGTTTCGCGATTCGCCGAATCCTCTCTCACGGACGTGCAGACCATTTCACACCCGAATAGCGTCCATCCCCCGTTCTTGCCGAATTGATGCATCGTCCCGTTCGGGCGCTCCCTTAGTCTCGGGCCAATTCAACAAGAACCCTGTTCCCGACGTTCCAGCCTGGCCCTCGCCGGGCGGACCACGTGCGGCCCGCCGTTCGGTCGTGCGTGCGCTTTCGGGTTATCCGGGGCGACGGAACGGCAGCCTGTTTCGGGGACATATACAAGATGAGCAACCGCCGGCCGCATTCGCTTCGCCGTAACCTCCTTACCCGGGGGATCTACATGACGCTGGTTTCGGTGCTGGCGACGCCGTTGCTCAGCTCGCCCGCACAGGCGGCCTGCACGCAGGCCGGGTTGATCATTACCTGCCCGGCGGGTCCGAACACGCCCTTCCTGGCGAATGCCACGGACAACGTCGTGATGAACGTTGCGAGCGGCGGCGAGATCAGCGTTCCGTTGTTGGTCGGCGGCACCGCGGTGAGGCTATCGGGCAATGGGATCACCCTGAACAACGCGGGCACGATCGACCCGAATCTGGGCGGGGGACTCAGCATCGTTTCCAACGGTGCCTGGTTGGGTAACGCAGGCGCCAACACGATCAACGTAAACAACCAGACCACCGGCACGATGGCGGGCCTGATCAACGTGGGCTCGTTGCTCGGCGTCGGGGGCCAGGCGCTGATCGTGCAGAACGGTGCCGGCGGGGTGAGCAACATCCGCAACGAGGGCAACATCACCATGACCGTCCTCGGCATCGGCGCTTTGCGGAGCTCGGACGCGGTCACGCTGGTCAGCTATGGCGGTGCGCAGACGAACATGGTCAATCTGCGGTCCGGCGATACGACCTTACCGGGGAACAACACAGGCAAGATTCTTGGTCGCATCGGTTTCCAGGGCTCCGCTCAGGGCAATACCTTCGTCAATGCCGGCATCCTCGACGGCAGCCTCTACATGGGCAATTCGACGGGTGCGAACAGGTACACCGCGGTGTCGGGATCGAGCGTCGTTCGCAGCGGGTTGTCGCTCGACCTGTTGCTCGCCGACATCAGCGTCAACCTCGCCGGTTCGGGCTATGTCAACGGCGGCACCGGTAGCCTGACGAATCAGCTCATCCTGCAGAACGCCGCGACGGGCACGGGTTCGGGCACGGGCGGCGAGGTCACCACGCTCGACGGTGCCAACTACATCAACTTCCAGAACCTCGTCGTCAACAGCGGCACGTGGAATCTGCTCGGCGTCGTCAATAGTGGCGGCGGCGCACTCAGCACCACGATGAACGACGGTCTCGTCAACTTCAACAACGCAGGCAGCTTCGGCACCGGCCTGTTCACCGCGAACGGCGGCGCCATCGCCGCGTCGACCGCGAGCCTGACGGTCACGAACAACATGAATCTGGTCGGCCGCCTGACCCTGGCGGGGACCAATGCGTTCGGCCTTTCCGGTGGCGTGCTCACTGGTGCCGGTGGCCTCAACATCACGAACACCGGCATCGTGACGCTCGGTGGCACGAACCTGTTCAGCGGCGGAGTCAATCTCAATGCCGGTGGCTTGCTGTTGACCAACGCGCAGGCGCTCGGCTCGGGCGTGCTCACGGTCGGTGGCAACGCAAGTCTCAGCACGAGCGCGGGGCTCAATGTAGGCAACGCTATCGCGTTGAATCTGGGCTCCACCCTCACTCTCCCCGGTGCCCAACCGTCTACGCTCAGCGGAGCGATCTCCGGCGCCGGCGGTCTCACCAAGAGCGGCGCGAGCACGCTGACGCTCACCGGAGCGAACACCTTCACCGGCCCGTTCCTGATCAACGCCGGCACCGTGGCCGTCAGCGGCGCGGGAAGCCTTTCGCCCAATGCGGGCGTCACGCTCGCGGGTGGATCGGTACTCGACATCTCCGCGGGCGCGAATCAGGGGATCGGGTCGCTCTCGGGCGCGGCGGGTGCATCGGTCGTCCTCGGCACGAAGACGTTGACGCTCGGCGGTATCGGTAACGCGATCTACGCCGGCAACATCGCCGCCGGCACCGGTGGTCTGGTGAAGAATGGCGCCGGCTCGCAGACGCTCAGCGGCACGAACGCCTCGACGGGCGGTGTCGCGCTGAACGCGGGCACGCTGCTCGTCGCGAATCAGGCGGCGCTTGGCAGTGGTGCGCTCACCGTGGGCGGCAACGCGTCGCTCGACGGCACCACCGCGGCGCTCACGCTTGCCAACGCGGTCAACCTCGGTGCGGGCACGACGCTCACACTTCCCGGTGCGCAGGCGCTGACGCTCAACGGCGTGATCGCTGGCGCGGGTGGCATCCAGAAGAACGGCAGCACGATCCTCAACCTCAATGGCGTCAACACGTTCGCTGGCGGCATCGCGCTCAATGCGGGCGGCCTGTTGATCAACAACGACAACGCGCTGGGCGCGGGCACGTTGGGTGTCAACGGCAATGTCAGCATCGATGGCACCACCGCTCTGACCCTAGGCAATGCGGTAAGCCTCGCGGGCGGTTCCAATCTCAACGTGCTTGGCGGTCAGCCGCTGACGTTCACCGGGATCCTTTCCGGCGCGGGCAATCTCACCAAGAACGGCGCATCCACGCTCACGTTGAGCGGTGCGAACACGTTCACCGGCGGGATCAACGTCAACGCGGGTACGCTCGCGATCGGTGCAGGCGGGAGCCTGTCCGGCAGCAATGCGCTGACGCTGGCGTCGGCGGGAACGGCCTTCGACATCTCGCTCGGCGGCAACCAGACCATCGGCGCGCTCGCGGGTGTCGCCGGCAGCACGGTGTCGCTCGGTGCCAACGCACTGACGTTCGGCGACAACACGAATCAGACCTTCGCCGGCACGATCTCCGGCGTCGGTGGCAGCCTCGTCAAGAATGGCCTCGGCGTGCAGACGCTGACGGGTGCCAATACGTTCACGGGCGGCGTCACGCTCAACGCCGGTGGCCTGTATCTCGGCAACAGCGGTGCGATCGGCACGGGCGCGCTCACCGTCAACGGGCCGGCAACGCTCGACGGCAGCGTGGCGCTGAGTCTCGCCAACGCGGTAAACCTTGCTGGGCCGCTTACCCTGCAGGGCAGCAACGACGTTACGCTCGGTGGCACTATCACGGGCGCGGGCAGCCTGATCAAGAACGGTGCGTCGACGCTCACGCTCAACGGCGTGAACACGTTCACCGGTGGACTCACCGCCAACGCGGGCAACCTGTTCCTCGGCAACACCGGCGCGCTGGGTTCGGGCAACCTCACGATCGGCGGCGCCGTCGGGCTCGATGGCGCCGCGCCGCTCGACCTTGGGAACAACATCGGCCTGGGTGGCGCGCTGACGCTGGCCGGTTCGCAGAACGTCACGCTGGGCGGTGCGATCACCGGTACCGGCTCGCTGACGAAGAACGGCAACACGTTGCTCACGCTCAATGGTGCGAACAACTACTCGGGTGGCACGAACGTCAACGCGGGCGGCCTGCTGCTCGGTAACGGCGGTGCGCTGGGCACCGGCGCGCTGAACGTCGGCGGCGCCGTCACGCTCGACAGCAGCGCGGCGGTGAATCTCGCGAACAACGTGAACCTCGGTGCCGGCAGCTCCCTCAATGTGCTCGGCAGCCAGGACATCGCGCTGGGTGGGGTCGTGGCGGGTACCGGTTCGCTGGTCAAGAACGGCGCCGGTGTGCTCGCATTGAACGGCTCGAACGTCTACAGCGGCGGTACGACGCTGAACGCGGGTGGCCTCGTGCTCGGCAATAGCGGCGCGCTCGGCACAGGGGCACTGAACGTCGGCGGCAGCGCCACGCTGGACGCGTCGACGGCGGTCGCCCTCGGCAACACCATCGGGCTGGGCGCCGGCGCGAACCTCGACGTGCTCGGCAGCAACGCGATCACGCTCGGTGGCGTGGTGTCGGGTGCGGGCGGAATCGTCAAGAACGGCCCGTCCACGCTCACGCTGACCAATGCGAACACCTTTACCGGCGGCACGACGATCAACGGCGGCACGCTGGCCCTCGGCGCGGGTGGCTCGCTTGCCGCCACGGGTGCGGTGAACCTCGCCGGTCCGGGCATCTTCGACATCGCTGGCGCAGGTGCGAACCAGACGATCGCGGCGCTTTCGGGCGTCGCCGGCAGCGGGCTCGTGCTAGGCGGCAACTCGCTCACGTTCGGCGATGCGACGGACCAGACATTCGATGGCGTCATCAGCGGGAATGGAGGGCTCGTCAAGGTCGGTGCCGGCGTGCAGACGCTCGGTGGCGCGAACCTCTTCGGCGGCGGCGTGAGCGTCAACGCGGGCGGGCTCGTCGTCGGCAACAATGCGGCGCTCGGTACCGGTGCGCTGACCATCGCCGGGGCGGCGACGCTCGACTCGACCGGGCCGCTGACGCTGGCCAACAACGTCGTGCTCAACGCGGGCCTCACCGTGCTGGGCAGCAACGACCTCACGATCAACGGTGCGCTCTCCGGCACGGGCGGGCTGACGAAGGAAGGCCTGGCCACGCTGACGTTGAACAACGCCAACACGTTCACCGGCGGCACGAGCATCAATGCCGGCACGCTGGCACTCGGCGCGGGTGCGAGCCTCGCGTCCAGTGGCATCGTCAACATCATGACGGGTGCGATGCTCGACCTGTCGGCAGGCAATGGCATGCAGGTGGTCGGCACGATCACGGGCGGCGGCAACGTGAATCTGGGCGCGACGAGCATCACCGTCGGCGGGCCAACCAACGACGTGTTCGCCGGCGGCATCGCCGGGACGGGCGGCGTGGTCAAGGAAGGCACGGGTACCACCACGTTCACGGGTACGAACACGTATACCGGCGGCACACTGATCAATGCGGGCACGCTGGCGATCGGTGCAGGCGGAAGCCTGGCGGCGACCGGCGCCGTCACGCTCGCGGCGGCCGGCACCGGGTTCGATATCTCGGCGGGCGGCGATCAGGAAATCGGCTTGCTCAACGGTGTGGCCGGCAGCACTGTGACGCTCGGTGCCAACACGCTGACCCTCGGCGGCGTGGCGAACGGCGTCTACGACGGTGTGATCGCGGGCACGGGTGGCCTCATCAAGAATGGCCCGGGCATCCAGGAGCTCGGTGGCGCGAACACGTTCTCCGGCGGTGTGGTGCTCAACGCAGGCGGCCTCGTGCTCGGCAACGATGCCGCGCTGGGATCGGGTCTGCTCACCGTCGGCGGCAATGCGTCGCTCGATACCAACGCCCCGCTCAACGTCGGCAACGACATCGACCTGGCGGCCGGCGCGAATCTGGATTTCCTCGGCAGCAACGCACTGACGCTCGGCGGCGCCATCAACGGCGCCGGCGGCATCGTGAAGAACGGGCTGTCGACGCTCACGCTGACGGGCCCCAACGGCTACACCGGCGGCACCACGATCAATGCGGGCACCCTCGCCATCGGTGCGGGCGGCAGTCTGGCATCGACGGGGGCCGTGAACCTCGCGGGCACCGGCACCTTCGATATCTCCGCGGCCGGTGGTGGCCAGACCATCGGGTCGCTGGCGGGTGTCGCGGGCAGTGCCGTCGCCCTCGGCGCCAACACGCTCACGCTGGGCGGCGTCGGCGACAGCACGTTCAATGGCAGCATCGGCGGCAGCGGCGGCCTGGTGAAGGACGGCGCGGGAGTGCAGACGCTCAACGGCGCGAGCACCTTCTCTGGCGGTGTGACGCTCAACGCAGGCGGACTGATCGTCGGCAACGACGCCGCGCTCGGCACGGGCGCACTGACCGTCGGTGGGGCATCCACGCTTGACGCGAACACGGTCGTGACGCTGGCCAACGACATCGTGCTCAACGCGGGCCTCACCGTGCTGGGCAGCAACGACATGACGCTCAACGGCGATCTGTCGGGCACGGGCAGTCTCACCAAGGACGGCAACGCGACGCTCACGTTGAACGGCAACAACACGTACACCGGCGGCACGAACATCAACGCCGGCACGCTGGCGCTCGGCGCGGGTGCAAGCCTCGCGGCCTCCGGCATCGTCAACCTGGCGACCGGCGCCACCTTCGACCTGTCCGCCGGCAACGGCACGCAGCAGTTCGGCACGCTGGTCGGCAACGGCACCGTCAACCTCGGCGCCAACTTCCTCGAACTCGGCGACGCGACGGACGGCACGTTCTCCGGCTCGATCGGTGGCACGGGTGGCGTGATCAAGCTGGGCACGGGCACGGAAACGCTCACCGGCACGAACACGTATACCGGCGGCACCTTCATCAACGAAGGCACGCTGGCGATCGGCGCGGGCGGCAGCCTGTCGCCGAACGGTGCGGTGACGATCGCCGCCGCGGGTGCCACGTTCGACATCTCGGGCGGCGGCAACCAGACGATCGGTTCGCTTGCCGGTGTGGCCGGCAGCGACGTGACGCTGGGCGGGAGCACGCTCACGCTCAACGGGGTCGGCAACACGACGTACGACGGCACGATCTCCGGTACCGGCGGGTTGATCAAGGATGGTGCGGGCGTGCAGGGCCTCGGCGGCGCGAATACCTTCAGCGGCGGCGTGTTGCTCAACGCGGGCGGGCTGATGGTCGGCAACGACGCGGCGCTGGGTACCGGTGCGCTCACCGTCGCCGGCACATCGACGCTCGATGCGAGTACCGCCGTCGACCTCGCCAACGACACGACGCTGAATGCGGCGCTCACGGTGCTCGGCAGCAACGACATCACGCTCGGTGGCGTCATCTCCGGTACGGGCAGCCTGATCAAGAGCGGCGCGGCGACGCTCACGCTCGAAGGGGCGAACACCTATACCGGCGGCACCACGATCAACGACGGCACGCTGGCGATCGGCGCCGGTGGCAGCCTCTCGCCCGACGGTGCGCTCAACCTGGCGGGAGCGGGAACGTTCGACATTTCCGCGGGCGGCGACCAGTCCATCGCGTCGCTCGACGGCGTGGCGGGCAGCAACGTGGTGCTCGGCGCGAACACGCTCACGCTCGGCGGTGCGACGGATGTCACCTACGACGGCATCGTGGAAGGCGCGGGTGGCCTGATCAAGAACGGCGCGGCCATCCAGACGTTGAACGGGGCGAACACCTTCAGTGGCGGCGTCACGCTCAACGCGGGTGGGCTGATGCTCGGTAACGACGCGGCCTTGGGCACGGGCGATCTGACGGTGGGCGGCGCGTCCTCGCTGGATACGAACGCGGCGCTGACGCTCGCCAACAACGTGGTGCTCAATGCGGCGCTCACGCTGGCGGGCGGCAACGACCTGACGCTGGATGGCGACATTTCGGGAGCGGGGAGCCTCATCAAGGCCGGCGACGGAACGCTGGTGCTGGATGGCGCCAACACCTACGCGGGCGGCACCACCGTGACCGGCGGCACCTTGGTGGTCGGCAGCGACGGCGCGCTCGGCACGGGCGACCTCTCCATCGACGACGCGGCGCTCGAAGCGAGCGCGCCCGTGACGCTCGGCAACAGCGTGACGGTCGGGCCGAACGGCGCAACGGTGCAGGGGCCGGAAGACCTCACGATCAACGGTGCGCTCTCCGGTACGGGGCCGCTCGACAAGAACGACGAGGGCACCCTCACGCTGGGCGGTTCGCTCACGGGCTTCACCGGCGGCTTCAACGTCAACGGCGGCGTCCTCAATGCGAGCAACCCGTATATCGGCGGTCTTTCGATCGCCGGTGGCGCCACCGCGAACCTCGATGGCACGGGCAATGCGATCACGTTGACGGGTCCGCTGGCGGGCACGCTGAATCTTGGCGGCGACAGCGATCTCGACCTCGATTACGACGAGCTGCCGGAGGTAACCGGCACGGTGAACGGCACCGCTCCAGGCTCCACGGTCAATATCACGGGCGACGGCGAAGGGACGCTTGCCAACGGCGTCTTCAACAACATCGACTACCTCAACGCCGCGGCCGGCACGCTGTCGATCGGCGGTGGCACCTCGGTGGCCTTCAGCGGTGGCACCACCATCGGCGGCAACCTCGTCGTGAACGGCACGCTCGGCGGTCCCGTGACGATCGACGGTGGTGGGCTCGTCGGTGGGGGAACCATCGATGGTCCTGTCACCGTGAACGATGGCACGATCGCGCCGAGCGGCATCGATGGCGCGACGGGCGCGGCGGCAGGTTCCGGCCAGGCGGGTACCGTGCTGACGACCGGTGGGCTCACGCTCAATGGCAGCCCGCGAACGCAGATCCGCGTCAATGCGGGCGGTGTCGGCGACAGCATCCACGTGAACGGGCCGGCGGTCATCGGCGGCGATCTCGTGGTGCACCCCGCCGCCGGCTCGTATGGCCCCGTCACCAATTACACGATCCTCGATGCCACCGGTGGCGTCACCGGCACCTATGCCAGCGCGACGCAGAACCGGTTCCCGTTCCTGGATTCGGGCGTCACGCAGCAGGGCAACCAGATCATCTACACGCTGAGCCAGGCGGGAAGTGGCCTCGGCACCGGCGGTACGCCGTTCAACCAGTTCCCGGGCCTCAACGGAAACCAGCAGTCGATGGCCAACGCGCTGCAGGGTATCGCGACGTCGGGCGGCGACCCGCTCTCGAACCTGCTCGGCCACGTTCGCGGGCTGGAGACGGATCAGGTGATCGCAGCCTTCGATTCGCTGACCGGCGAAACGTACGCGTCGGCGGCGAGCGCGGAACTCGCGGGACAGGGTCAGTACCAGGACTCGGTGTTCTATCGCCTGAAACTGCAGCGCGACACGGGTGAGCAGGGCGCGGCGGTCTGGGCCGAGCCATATACCTCGAGCAGCGATCTGGATCGCAGCGCGAACGCGGCTCACGCGGACTACCGCATCCATGGCGTGATCGTGGGTACGGATGCGGCGCTCACGCCCGATCTGCGCGTGGGCGTACATGCGAACTTCGCGAACTCGCGTAGCGAAGTCGATCGTCGCAACGATTACACGGACGTCGACCAGTACGCCGTGGGCCTGCATGCCCTCTACTTCAACCAGCAGCAGTTCTGGATCGAAGGCCTCGCGTCGTACGGCCATCTCGACGCCGACAGCTCGCGCCACATCACTGTGGGCGACTTCAGGCCGGAGGCGACCGGTCGCTACGACGGCAAGACGATCAACGCGTCCATCGAAGGCGGCTACCGCTTCGAGCTGGGCAAGAACATGCATCTGGAACCGTTCGTGGGTGCGTACTACACCAAGGTGAAGTACGACGGGTTCACCGAGAAGGGCGCGGGCGATGCGGATCTGAAGGTGGGCCAGGCCGATGCGCGCAGCATGCAGTACGGCATCGGTGCACGGCTGGTGGGCGACGTCGACCTCGGCGTGGCGGGCACGAAGCTGCATCCGATCGTGATGGTGCGCTACCTGCACAACACGAAGGACGAGGCGATCTCGGTGAACAACGCTTTCGCGGGCGCACCGTCGAGCACCTTCGCGATCGAGGGTTCGCGTCCGATGCGCAACCACTGGCAGGCGGGCGTGGGCGTGAGCTTCGACATCACGCCGGCGGCGAGCACGTTCGTGTACTACAACGCGGATCGCGCGGAACACACGAAGAGCGATTCCGTGAACCTCGGGGTGCGGTGGAGTTTCTGATCCTCAGGTTCAGATCTCATGTGGGAAGCGCGCTGGCGCGCGAATGGGGGCTTGCCTCGAGCACCCTTCGCGCGCCCGCGCGCTTCCCCCCGAAACAGCCGCCCCCAGCTCAG
>Ga0102588_1000651_pt1 | contig 34626 bp, 31 predicted proteins | sample AraplaMF_Col_mMS_FD_76854 | JGI IMG/M metagenome (GOLD analysis project Ga0102588, IMG submission 76854) | Arabidopsis root microbial communities from the University of North Carolina, USA - plate scrape MF_Col_mMS (SPADES assembly) (version 2) | ecosystem: Host-associated > Plants > Roots >...
CAGAAAAATCAGCGACACGACAAGCATGACGAATAGCGTCGTGTGGCTCGACGAGGCATCCCACACCGTCAGGCTCGAGTTTGGCTCGAGCGAGGAGGGCAGGATGAATGGGAACATCGAGAGACCGACGGTCGAGATGATTCCGAAGATCGAGAGCTTGCTGAAAAGCAGCGTTGCGACTTCCCACTTCGCCCGCATGGCGACAAACGCTGCTGCGGCTCCAAGGAAGCCCAGAACCGGCGCAATCATCATCCACGGATAGGTGCCGTAATTGGCCAGCCAAGAGCCGTCATGCGCTGCCGTCTTGAGGAGCGGATTCGACGGACCGGCCGGATCGATCTCGCTGGTGATGTTGTAGCCGTTTACACCAAGCGCCAAAAAGATTCCGCCGAGCGCGAAGAGGGCGATCACGCCAAGCGCGGCCAGGCTGCCGTAGCTTCTTGCACGCTCCGCGACCGGACCGCTGGCTTTCAGGACCAGCCAGGCTGCACCGTGCATGACGAGCATTGCGACCGAAAGCAGGCCGCAAAGCAGCGCGTATGGGTTCAGCAACCCGAAGAACGACCCCTCGTAGAAGATGCGCATGTCAGCCGGATCGAAGCGGAACGGCACGCCCTGCAGCACGTTGCCGACGGCTACCCCGAAGATCAGCGACGGAACGAAACCGCCGATGAACAGCGCCCAGTCCCAGTTGTTGCGCCAGCGGGCGCTCTCGCGCTTCGAGCGATATTTGAAGCCGACCGGCCTCAGGATGAGCGCGAGGAGGATCGCGAACATCGCGAGGTAAAAGCCGGAGAACGAGACCGCGTAAAGCGGCGGCCAGGCAGCGAAGATCGCGCCGCCGCCGAGGATCAGCCAGACCTGGTTTCCTTCCCAGACAGGGCCGATCGTGTTGATGGCGATACGGCGCTCCGTATCCGTCTTTGCGACGAAGGGCAGCAACGTGCCGACGCCAAGGTCGAAGCCATCCGTGGCGGCAAAGCCGATCAGGATCACGCCGAGAAGCAGCCACCAGATCAAGCGCAGGATTTCGTAGTCTATGAGTTCGTGCAGGATCATGATCGTTACTCCGCGGCTGGAACGAGGGTTTCGGAGATCAGCTCGGCTTCCGGCTCATTGTCCGGCTCAGGTCCCTTTTGGATGGCTCTGATCATCAGCGTCATCTCGACGACGATCAGCACTGTATAGAGCGCGGCAAAGCCGCAGATCGTCAGCAGAACCGTGCTTGCGCCAAGGCTCGACACGGCCATTGCGGTCGGCAGCACACCTTCAATGACCCATGGCTGGCGGCCGATCTCGGCGACGACCCAGCCTGCTTCAATGGCAAGCCAGGGAAGCGGGATGGCGAAGACAGCGATCATCAGCAGCAGTGGATACTTATCCAGGTGGCGCCGTGCCGACAGCCAGAAGAAGGTCGCCGTCAGGACGATGAAGAACATGCCGAGCCCGACCATGACGCGGAACGACCAGAAGAGCGTCGGCACATGCGGAACGGTGTCGCGCGCGGCCTGGGTGATCTGGGCATCAGTCGCATGGCGCGGATCGTCGACATAGCGCTTCAGAAGAAGGGCATAGCCAAGCTCATGCCCCAGTTCCTCGAAAGAGGTGCGGAGTTGAAGTGCAACCGCGTCCGGCGTTGCGGCGGCACGGATCTGCATCAGCGCGTCGTAAGCCTTGATGCCGTCGCGGATACGCCCTTCAGCCTCCCGTTCCAGCTGGTCGATACCGGGTATTTCCGTCGTCAGCGAGCGTGTGCCGATCAGACCCATGACCCAGGGAATGTGAACGGCGAAATGTGTCTCGCGCGCGTCCTGATCGGGGAAGCCGAAGGCGGTGAAGGCGGCAGGCGCCGGTTCCGTCTTCCACATTGCCTCGATGGCGGCGAGCTTCATCTTCTGGTTTTCGGTTGCGAGGTAACCGCTTTCATCGCCGAGGACGACGACCGACAGTGCCGAGGCAAGGCCGAAGGAGGCGGCAACCGTCATAGAGCGCTTCGCCATTTCGAGGTGGCGGCCCTTGAGGAGGTACCAGGCCGAAACACCGAGAACGAAGATCGACGCGCAGACATAGCCGGCCGAGACGGTATGGACAAACTTTGCCTGGGCGACGGGGTTGAAGACCACGTCGAAGAAGCTGGTGATTTCCATGCGCATTGTCTGCGGATTGAGCGCCGAGCCGACCGGGTTCTGCATCCAGCCGTTGGCGACGAGAATCCATAGCGCCGAGAAATTGGAACCGAGTGCCACACACCATGTCGCCATTAGGTGACCGACCCTCGACAGCTTGTCCCATCCGAAGAAAAACAGGCCAACGAAGGTTGCCTCAAGGAAGAAGGCCATCAGCCCCTCGATTGCGAGCGGGGCACCAAAGATATCGCCGACATAGTAGCTGTAATAGCTCCAGTTCATCCCAAACTGGAATTCCATGACGATGCCGGTGGCGACACCGATCGCGAAGTTGATGCCGAAGAGTATGCCCCAGAACTTCGTCATCTGTCGCCAGATGTGGCGGCCCGTCATGACGAAGACGGTCTCCATGATGGCGAGCAGCACGGAGAGTCCGAGCGTCAAGGGTACGAATAAAAAGTGGTAAAGCGCGGTCAGCGCGAATTGGAAGCGCGATAGCGCGACGATGTCTAGTTCCATTGTTTTTCTCCCACGGCCCCATGGGGTATGAAGAGTTTCCGCCAAACCGGATTGCCTGGCGGCCATGTCGTGTGACTCAGTCCGGTCTCAGCCGGTTCAAAGCCTTTTCGAACGCCGTCTCTCCACGGCGTGAAACTTCTGTGATGCGACCATCCTCCATGACCGCGATGGCATCAGCTATCGCGGCTTCGCGACGGATATGTGTGGCGATGACGAGCGAGCGTCCGTTCGCCTTCTCCACCAGACGGCGGATGACGTCGCGCGCGGTGGCGCCATCGAGACCTTCCGTCGGCTCATCCAGCAGCCAGAGCGGCGTGTCGCGCAGGAAGAGGCGGGCGAGGGCAAGGCGGCGCGACTGACCACCCGAGAGCCCCATGCCGCCTTCGCCAAGCAGCGTGTCGAGGCCGCGCGGCAAAGCTGCGACATCCTGCAAGAGGCCCGCCGCGGCGAGCGCCTCGCGCAGGGCGGTGTCTGGTGCATCGGGGCTTGCAAGCAGGAGATTGCCGCGAAGGCTATCTTGGAAAAGCTCCGTTCGCTGCGTCAGCAGGGTGGCGTCGAGGCACTCGACGCTTCCTTGGCTGGCGCGCATTTCGGCTGCGAGGAGGGAAAGAAGTGTTGATTTTCCGGCGCCGCTGGTGCCAACTAGGGCGAGCCTCTCCCCCAATTGCAGATCGAGATCGATATTGTGAAGCACGGGTGTTTCCGTGTCGTGTCCCGCGCTGACGCGGCTCAGGCGAAGCGCAAAGCCGGGAAGTGGCGCGGCGCTGTCGTGTAGTTCTTCATCATCTGCCGACAGGCGGGGCGCGATGCGGCGGGCAGCAATAAGCGTACGGCCAAGTTCCATCGCCCCACGGCGCAAGGCACCAAAGGGCTCGACAGCGGCGAAGGCGATCAGGATTCCAAGCACGGCGACTGGTGGGCTGACTGCGCCCCCATGGGCCAATGCCGCGACTGCCAGCAGCGCACCGGTCAGCAACGCAGTGGCGGTGAAACCAAGGCCGATTGTGATGCCGGCTTCGATGCGGTTTAGGCGGTCGTCGGCGGCCGCGGCGTAGTGGTCGGCATCGGCAATCGCCGTACGCTGCGCGTCGAGGCGTCCGGCCATCAGCAAGTCGGTCTGCCCGGCAACGAGATCGATGGTGCGGGCGCGAATGGCTTCGATGCCGTGGGTGCGTCGACGGGCGTGCTTCGTTGCCCGGCGTCCAGCAAACAGCGGAATGCCGAGACCTGCGACGAGCAAGACACTGCCGGCAGCCAGTCCAAAAAGCCGATCCATGAGACCAAGCGCGACGCTTGTTGCAAACGCTGCGACAATAGCGACGCCCGCGGGTACCAGCACGCGTAGGTAAAGGGAATCGAGTACATCAATGTCGCCCGTCAGGCGGAAGAGCAGGCGGGCCGGTCGGCGTGCGAGCTCGCGTGCGGCACCGGGCGCGGCCCATCCACGGAACAGCCGTTCGCGCAGAGCTGCGAGGACGCTCAGCGTTGCGTCATGAGTGGCCAGCCGTTCGCCGTAGCGTGAGGCGGTTCGGCCGAGTGCAAGCAGGCGAATGCCGGCCGACGGCATGAAGATGTCGAAGGTGGCAATCGTTGCGGCCGAAAGTCCGGCGATGCCGGTTGCGGTGATGAACCAGCCGGAGAGGCCGAGCAGGGCAATCCCCGCGGAAACGGTGGTCGCGGAAAGTGCGGCCCCAAGAAGCAGACCGCGGCGGCGTGCGGTCAGGAAAAGCCTAACGATCGGCTTGAGGCTGGAAAGCGATGTGCTCACTCGGCGGCCTCCCGTGCAATTTCGCGATCAAGGACGACCGTCCGGCCCATGCGTGCGGCAAGCTGTGGGTCATGGGTTGCGACGACAAGGGTGCGGCCCTTGGCCAGAGCGAGCAGGCTCTCGGTGATGTCGCGTGCGGTTTCGGCGTCGAGATGGGCGGTCGGCTCGTCCGCAAGTACGATGCAGCCCTCCGCATTACAGGCGGCGCGGGCGATGGCGATGCGCAGGGCTTCGCCGCCGGACACTCCCGTGCCTCCATCGCCAAGCGGACGGCGAGCGTGGCTGCGGGCGAAGCGGCCGAGCTTTGCGAGATCAAGGGCTCTTGCCACGGCCTGCATGGAGACGCCGGGCCGGCCGAGCGAAATGTTACCGGCGACCGTGCCGGCAAAAATATGCGGCTTCTGGCCGACCCAGGAGATCTTGGCCTGAAGGGCGGGGCTGGCTGGTTGTCCGTCGAGGGTGACGCCGCCGGTCTCACAGGCGGCGTGGCCGGCGATCAGTGCGAGCAGGGTCGATTTGCCGGAGCCGCTGGCGCCGAGCAAAGCAACATGCTCGCCGGGGCGAATGCTCAAATTGAAGGTATCGATGGCGGCGTTGCTGCCCTCGCTGTAGCGGAAGCCGATATTCTCCAGGCGGATGGCACCAGCTGCAGTTTGGGGTGCGGATTTATCGCTTACGATGGGCAGTTGGAGTCCATCCGCACTCAGCGCTTCGATCGCCTTGATCGCCGCTTCGCCGGCGGCACGGTCATGCCAGACAGCCGAGAGCTCGCGCAGCGGCTCGAAGAAGGCGGGTGCAAGCAGCAAGACGAAGAGACCGCTCGTCAGGTCGAAACCACTGGCCCAGGCACCGAAACGGATCTCGCCGAGCAGGGAGAAGCCGACATAGACGGCGACCAGCGCGACGCCCAGCGCAGCGAAAAGCTCGAGAACCGCCGACGACAGGAAGGCGATTTTCAGAACGGCCATGGTGCGGGCCTTCAGCGAGTCTGCATCGGCTCTGAGCCTCGTCGCGGTGGCATCGACGGCACGAAGCGAACGGATCGTGGCCATGCCACGCAGGCGATCGAGGAGGAAACCGTTAAGGCCGCCAGTCGCCGCCAACTGCTTCTCACTCGCCGCCTGCGCACGCCAGCCGATCAATGCCATGAAGATCGGGATCAGCGGCATGGCAAAAAGGAGAATGAGAGCTGCAATCCAGGAAATGGGGAACACGCAGGCAAGGATGACGAGCGGCACTGCACTCGCCTTGAAGCGGGCGGGTTGGAAGCGCGAGAGATAGGGAACGATCATATCGGCTTGCTCGCCGATGATGCTTGCGGCTTCGCCGGAGCTAGGTCTTTTGCTGTCGATCGGCGAGCGTCGGGCGAGGGCTGCGACGGCCAGTTCACGCCGCATCGACAATTCGGCGCGCGCTGCGCGAAATGCCATACGGCCACCGGTGGCCTCGAGGCAGCTTTTTACTATCCCGAGCAGTGCAATATAGATGGCGAGCCACAAGACGTCGTTGAAGCCGCCACCGTTCGTGATGCGGCCGACTGCCGTTGCGAGAAGCGCTGCCTGCGGGATCCAGATGAGCGATGCCAGGGTCTGGACAGCCGCTGCCTTGCGTAGCCCACCATGTCTGGGCACAGGTTTCGACGGCTTGCCGAAAGCCTGCTTTCCGTTTGCGTCTAAGCAAGCACTTGCCATAGCGCTAACTCTTGTTCGCAGGATTGGGCCGGCGGCCGCGGCCGAGCGAAACGACTCGGTCCTTGGCCTCTAGCAGCTTCGTCACTTTCGCACCTAAGGAGAGTAACGTTGCAAGCCGCTCTGTTTCAAGTTGTTTTACGTCTTCGTACCAATGCGTTAGCTGCTCGATCAGGGCGTGCATCTCGCTCATGCGCTCTTGGGCATGGCGCTCGGCATCGCTTGCCGGGCGCTGCATCAGGATTTCCCGCAGCACCGAGAGCGTTGGATCGACCTCGCGTTTCTTGCGCTCTTCCGCCAGCGTTCGCAGGATCTGCCAAACGTCGTCCGGGGTGGTGAAGAAGTCGCGCCGGTCATCCGGTTTGTGTTTCAGCAGGACGAGGTTCCAAGTCTGCAGTTCGCGCAGGCTCATCGAGACGTTCGAGCGCGAAATGCTGAGGGCATCGGCAATTTCCTCGGCACAGAGCGGTGAAGGCGACACGTAGAGCAGGGCGTAGATCTGGCCGACCGTGCGGTTGATGCCCCAGCGCGAGCCCATTTCACCGAAATGCAGAACAAAGGATTGAACCAGTGGTGGGAGATTCATATCGGTCTCCGTAATGTCTGTAATTTCAGAAATTTCTGAAATCACTATAATCCGGTCGGCTGTCTGGGCAATCGGCAAGTGAGGCCTGCGGCAATTTGGTGCCTCGATAGGGGTCAGGAAGCAGAAGCCGGCCGATCGCTGGGGAACGGCGTAGCGCGCCGCTGCATCGTGACACTTTGACCACGATCAAGAAATTGCTGTTCTCTCGCCATGGCCGTGGTCTATGCTTTTGCGCGGAGCTGATTTTGATGCGCAAAGACATACATAATTCAAACATACCAGTGCGTTGCATGAGCTGTGAGATCCGCCACAAGGGCGTGTGCGGTGCGCTCAGCGCTGAGGAGCTGCTGATGCTTTCCGCGCATACACGCCTGGTCAATTATCAATCCGGCGACGAGCTCGCTGGCGAGAAGATGCCGGCCGAATCCTATGCCACCGTGATCCGCGGCGTCGTGAAGCTTACTAAGAGGCTGGAAGACGGACGACAGCAGATCGTCGGCCTGCAGTTCGCTCCTGACCTTCTCGGCAGGCTCAATGCGAATGAGAATGCCGTGTCGGTGGAGGCTGCCTCCGACGTCAACCTCTGTCGCATTCCGAAGGCCGCGCTGGAGCGCATGGTCAAGGGTAATCCCGCACTGGCCGAGCGGCTGATGGCGCAGGCGCTGCGTGAGCTGGACGAAGCGCGGGACTGGATGGTAACGCTCGGACGCAAGACGGCCGCCGAGAAGGTTGCTAGTTTCCTGTTGCTGATCGCCACCCATCTCGATCCCGAAACTGTCGGCGAAAAGCGCCGGTTCGAGCTGCCTTTGTCGCGGGCCGACATTGCCGACTTCCTGGGGCTGACCGTCGAAACGGTTTCCCGCCAGCTGTCGAAGCTGAGAACCGACGGCGTGATCTCGATCGTCGCCAACAGGCATATCGAGGTGCCGAAGCTGTCGAAGCTCAAGGCCTGCTGCGGCTCCTGACGATCCCTGTGCGGCATTCTTGAATGCAGGTTGCCGAGCAAGCCCATTCCGTGCAGGAGTGATGGTTCACCTCGTTCGAGAAGAGATCTGCATGTCTGCCTTGGCCAATCCGCTTGTTTCCCGCCTGTCTCCGCCACCCATTCCCTCGGTTCTCGCCTGGGCTCGCGAATACAAGGGCGGCAAAGGTCCACTGGTCGATCTCTCGCAGGCGGTGCCCGGCTATCCAGCCCATCCCGAAATGTTGCGGCTGCTCGGCGAAGCGGCATCTTCGACGAAGACGACGGGCTATGGGCCGATCGAGGGCGAGGGCGTGCTGAGAGACGCCTATGCCCGGCATATGTCTGACGTCTATGGGGCGTCCGTTGCTGCCGCCAATATCCATATCACTGCGGGCTGCAACCAGGCCTTCATGTCGGTGGCCATCGCGCTCGCCGGTTCCGGCGATACGGTGGCGCTGACCAACCCGTTCTATTTCAATCAGGAGACGACGCTGTCGATGCTCGGCATCAAGCGCGTTCTCGTCGACTGCAATACGGAAAATGGCTTCCTGCCTGAGGTGCAGTCGGCCGAAAAGGCGCTCGCGGCCGGCGCCAAGGTCTTGGCGGTGGTCACGCCGAACAATCCGACGGGCGCTGTCTATCCGCCTGAATTGCTGCTGGAACTGTTTAACCTCTGCCGCAAGCATGGGGCGTGGCTGATCGTCGACGAAACCTATCGCGACTTCCTTCCCGAAGGCTATGGCGCCCCGCATCCGTTGCTTGGCATCCCCGGCTGGGAAGACACGCTGATCCTGCTCTACAGCTTCTCGAAGTCCTTCTGCATTCCCGGCCATCGTCTCGGAGCGATCACCGCCGGCGTTAACGTCGTTGCCGAGATTACCAAGGTCATGGACAACATGCAGATCTGCGCGCCGCGCGCTGCGCAGGTTGCCGTTGCCGAGGCAATGCCGATCCTTGCGGACTGGCGGGCGGGAAATCGCCTGGAGATTGCGCGCCGCGCGGATGCGTTGCGGGCCGTCATGTCCGGATTGCCTGGCTGGGAGATCGGTGCGCTTGGCGCCTATTTCGCGTTCATCCGCCACCCGTTCGCGGAGCTCAGCTCAGCCGCTGTCGCAGAGCGTCTGGCGAAGGAGGCCGGTGTTGTTTGCCTACCTGGGAGCTATTTCGGGGAGGGGCAGGAGCACTACCTCCGCCTGGCTTTCGCCAATGCCGATGCGGCTTCGATCGGTTTGCTCGCGGATCGTCTTCGGTAGTTTTGAAATGATGAAGGCCCGCGCTAGCGGGCCTACATTGTTCAACTCCTGTGGCGTATCGAAGCGGATGTCCCATCCGTCGTCACCCCGGCCCATGAGCCAGGGTCCAGCGCGCGCAAGTCCTTGCGCGCGAAAGATCTTTTCGCACCGCGGACGCCGTGCGGCTGGATGCCGGCTCAAGGCCGGCATGACGGAGACAGTCGTATGAATGTCCGCATCAAGGTGCCTGGCTTTTTCGCAGGTGCCTTTGTCAGACCACGACGGTCAGCGGCGGTATCCGCTTGTCTGCCGGGCTATCCTGCTCGGAGGCCTCCAGCAGATTGAGCTCCCGCCGCTCCTTCTCCGACACGATCGCAAGGTCGAGGACCTTCTGCAGATTAGCGGCGTGGCGGAAGGTCGGGTCGTCCTGCTTTCCGGTTCTGACGGCTTCCGCAAAGCGCTGATAGTTGGTCAGAACAGCCGGGACCTCGATGTCGCGCCAGGTGGCGGTCTCGATATCCTCGCCGAAGCAGCCGCGCAGTTCGGAACCGTCAGGGCGATGGATGACCTCAAGGCTGCCCTTTTCGCCATAGACGCGAAGTTTCAGCTCATTGAGATGGCCGGTTGCCCAGCGGGTCGCATGGATGACGCCGAGTGCACCATTGGTGAAATCGACCGACATGGTGAAGCTGTCGTTGGCATCCAGCAGGTACTCGCCGATCTGGCCGCCCGGTGCCTTGTTAAAGGTCTTAAGGCGGGCAAAGACGTGGTCGATATCGGTCGCCGCGCCATAGGCGGCGAAGTCGAGGATGTGGATGCCGACGTCGCCGAGCACGCCGTTCGAGCCGTGACCGGTCGACAGGCGCCACAGCCAGCGCGATTCCGTGCGCCAGTCGCCCCAGGCGCGCGAGACCAGCCAGCTTTGCAGGTAGGAGGCCTCGACGTGCCTGATGGTGCCGAGTTCTCCCGCCAATACCATTTCGCGGGCCCGCTGCAGCGGAGCGACGTTGCGATAGGTGAGGTTGACCATGTTGATGACGCCGGCAGCCTCTGCCGCTTCCGTCATCTCCAAGGCGTGGTCGTAATGCTCGGCCAGCGGCTTTTCGCAGAAGACGTGCTTGCCGGCTGATATCAGCGCCAGGCTCGTCGCGTGGTGGATGCGATCAGGCGTGACGTTGGTGGCCGCGTCGAATTCACCCCATGCGATCGCTTCCTCGAGCGTCTGGAAGCGCTTCTCGATGTGGAAGTGATCGGCAAATTCGGTGAGGCGCGCCGGGTCGGTATCGACGGCGCCGACAACTTCCACGCCGTCGATGGCGAGGAAGTTGGCAACCTGGTTTCTGGCCATCGAGCCGGTGCCAAGAACGAGTAGTCGCATATGTGTGCTCCTCAGCGGTAACCGGCTTCGCCGGCCTGATGCAGTCGCGGGCCGCGTTCGACGATCGGCTCGAGAGCCTTTTCGACCGGAACATTCGGGGCATCGGTGATGCTCTTCAGATCGCCCTGAGGGTTATAAGCCCATTTCACGCCGTTGATGAGTACCTTCTGAACGTTGGCATCATGATAGGTCGGATAGGTTTCGTGGCCAGGGCGGAAGTAGAAAATGTTACCGGCGCCACGACGCCAGGTAAGTCCCGAACGGAAGACTTCGCCGCCCTGGAACCAGGAGATGAAGACGGTTTCCAGCGGCTCCGGCACGGAGAACTGCTCGCCGTACATTTCCTCGTTCTCGAGAACGAAGTTTTCGTCGATGCCGGCTGCGATCGGGTGGCGCGGGTTGATCGTCCACAGACGCTCGCGCTCGCCGGCTTCGCGCCACTTCAGCGCGCAGGGGGTGCCCATCAGACGCTTGAAGATCTTCGAGAAGTGGCCGGAGTGCAGGACGAGAAGGCCCATGCCTTCCCAGACGCGCTTGGCGACGCGCTCGACGACAACGTCGGAGACCGCGCCGTGATCCTTGTGGCCCCACCAGGTGAGGACATCGGTTTCGGCAAGGCGGGCTTCCGTCAGGCCGTGCTCGGGCTCCTGCAGCGTGGCCGTCGTCGCCTGGATCGCCGGATCGGTATTCAGCGCGTTGGCGATGGTGGTGTGCATGCCTTCGGGATAGATGCCCCGAACGATGGCATTGGTGGTCTCGTGGATGTTTTCACCCCAGACAATGGTGCGAATAGGCAAGGTCTTGCTCCTTCATGCAGATGGTGGATCGACCTCGATGGGAGGCGAGGCGGATCCTGTGGTTTTGGGTAGATGTCAGGCCGCGCCTTTAAGGAACACCCTCTCGAGCGCGCGTCCGGATTGGTCGAAGCGATGAACACGGTCAGCCATCGGGGAAACCCCGAGTTTCTGGCCGGGCTGGTGGCCGGAGACGCCCGTTTCCCGCACGACAAGCGGCTCTGATGTGCCGATGTCGAGATAAACGAAGCTGTCGGAGCCGAGAATTTCGGAATGAATGACGGTGCCGCGCCAGGCGGCGTCCTGCTGAACGATCTCCATATGCTCGGCGCGAACGCCGATGGTGTGGGTATTGTAGGGTGCCGAGAACTCACCGGTCAGGAAGTTCATCTTCGGCGAACCGATGAAGCCGGCGACGAAAACAGAATTCGGCGTCTCGTAGAGTTCGAGTGGCGTGCCGACTTGTTCGACGACGCCGTCCCGCAGAACGCAGATGCGGTCGGCGAGCGTCATCGCCTCGACCTGGTCGTGGGTGACGTAGATCATCGTCGTGCCGTGCATGCTGCGGTGAAGCTTGGCGATCTCCAAACGCGTCGCGACGCGGAGGGCTGCGTCGAGGTTCGACAGCGGCTCGTCGAACAGGAACACCTTGGGATCGCGGACGATGGCGCGACCGATCGCGACACGCTGGCGCTGGCCGCCCGACAGTTGGCGTGGCAGACGCTCCAGGTAGGGCGACAGCTGCAGCATGCCGGCTGCTTGTTCGACACGAGCCTTGCACTCTTCCTTCGTGCGTCCCGAGAGCTTCATTCCGAAGGCCATGTTTTCGAACACGGTCATGTGCGGATAGAGCGCATAGGATTGGAAGACCATGGCGATGCCGCGCTTCGACGGCGCGTAGCGGTTGACCGCCTCGCCATCGAAGGAAAGCGTGCCCGAGGTGATGTCCTCCAGCCCGGAGATCAACCGCAGCAGTGTGGACTTACCGCAGCCGGACGGGCCGACGAAGACCATGAACTCGCCCTTGCGGATATCGAGCGAGACGCCCCTGATGACTTCAAGCGCACCGAAGCTCTTGCGGATATTGTCGAGTCGAATCTGTGCCATATCGTGCTTTCTTCAACCTTTGACGCCGCCGGCGGTCAGGCCGGAAATGATGCGCCGCTGGAATATCAGGACCAGGACAACGACAGGGACCGTAACAATGACGGATGCTGCCATGATGTTGCCCCACGGGATTTCGAACTGGCTGCCGCCCGAAAGCAGGGCAATGGCAACCGGCACCGTTCGCTGAGCGTCCGATGAGGTGAATGTTAGGGCGAAGAGGAATTCGTTCCAGGCTGTAATGAAGGCAAGCAGACCGGTCGTGACTAGAGCCGGCCACATCAGCGGCATGAAAACCTGGGTGATGATGACCCACGGCGAGGCGCCGTCGACGATCGCCGCTTCCTCGATTTCGATCGGCAGATCGCGCATGAAGGTGGTCAGAACCCAGACCGTGAAGGGCAGGGTGAAGATCATATAGGAGAAGATCAGCGCGAAGGGCGTGTTGAAGATGCCGATCCAACGGATCAGCTCGAACAGGCCAGCGAGCACGGCGATTTGCGGGAACATCGAGACCGACAGGATCGTCAGCATCAGCAGCGCGCGGCCACGGAAATTGACGCGGGCAAGCGCATAGGATGCTGTGACGGCCAGCAGCAGCGAGGCTGCGACAACGAGGATGGCGACGAGCAGCGAGTTTCCGAGGCTGCGGATGAAGCTGCCGGTGGTCAGCACCGACGTGTAGTTGGTGAGCGAGATCGAGGTCGGCCAGTAGTTGACCTCGAAAAGGGCAGTGCCGGCTTTGAAGCTCGTCAGGATCGCATAGTAGAACGGGAAAACCGCGATTATGACGATGACGGTGACGAGCAGATAGAAGAGCGTGTTCTTGGTCAGGGTCAGCAGCATCAGCGGTCGCTCCCACCGAGTTTGACGCGACCGAGCCACATGTAGAGCACGGTGATCGTCGCGATGATAAGGAAGAGCACGGTCGACGCCGTCGCCCCATAGGCGAACTTGTCGAAGTCGAAGAGGTTTTCGCGCGCCATGACGGACATGGTCTTGGTCTGAGCATTGTTCGGCGTCAGCACATAGATCAGGTCGAAGATGCGCAGAGCGTCGAGCATGCGAAAGATCACGGCGACCATGATGGCCGGGCGGACCAGCGGCAGGGTCAGGCGCCAGAATACCTTGATCGGATTGATGCCGTCGATCTTTGCCGCCTCGTAAATATCGGCAGGTACCATCTGCAGACCGGCGAGGATGAGAAGCGCCATGAAAGGCGTCGTCTTCCAGATGTCGACGATCAGCACCGCGATCATTGCCGTCTCGGGATTGGCGGTCCAGGCGATCTTCTGGCTGATCAGGCCCATGCCGAGCAGGATGTCGTTGAGGATGCCGAACTGGTCGTTGAGCATCCAGGCCCACATCTTGGCGGAAACGATTGTCGGGATTGCCCAGGGAATGAGGATGGCGGCCCGGACGATGCCACGGCCAGGGAAATTCGCGTTCAGTACCAGGGCGACGATGAGGCCGAGGATGGTTTCGATGGTCACCGACAGGAACGCGAATTTCATCGTGTTCCAGACCGCCTTCCACCAATTCGGGTCGGCGAGCAGGCCGCTATAGACCGTGCGCCCGCTCTTCAGCGTGATCCAGGAGAGGTAGTTCTTGAAGCCGACGAACTCGGCGCCGCTGAGGTTGGTGAGCGATGCGTTCGTGAAGCTGAAATAGATCGTCCTGAAAAGGGGCCATCCGGCGACGACGGCAAGAATGAACAGGGTGGGGGCCAGGAATATCCAGGCGGAACGGATGCGCTCGGCGCGCAAGTCCGACGAGGTATTGACGGCGCGCGCTCGCGATCCGACGCTTTGGGAAACTGCGGCTTCAGTCATGTGGTACCCGCTTCTTGAGGCGATTGACGGTGGCGTCTCAGGGAAGGGCAGCGGCGGAACGTCCGCCGCTGCCGATGCCTTCGATTACCAGTTCTCGCCCTTCAGCGATGTCAGGTCGGCCTCGAGAAGCTCGAGGTTTTCTGCGGACGTGCCGTTGCCCGAAAGCGAGTTGTGAACGGCGGTCCAGAACTTCGAGGAGACTTCGTTGTACTTGACCTTGGCGGATGCCGACGGACGCGGAACGGCGTTCTGGAAGATTGGTTTCCAGTTCGGCATGAACGGCTGTGCCGTGGCGATGTCCTTGTCGTCATAGAGCGCCGACAGCGTCGGCAGGTTGGAGAGCTCGATCGCCCGCTGTTTCTGGCTCTCCTTGGAGGTCAGGAACTTGGCGAGCGCGATCGCGGCGTCCTGGTTCTCAGAGTATTTGGAGACTGCGAGATTCCAGCCGCCGAGCGTCGATGACGGCGAGTCGCCTTGCTTGGCAACCGGAAGCGTCGTTACATCGAACTTGCCCTTGACGGCACTGTCTGCGCCATTGCCGAGGGAATAGGCATATGGCCAGTTGCGCATGAAGACGGCATTGCCGGTCTGCCAGACGCCGCGGGACTCTTCTTCCTGATAGGCGAGGACGCCGCCGGGCGAGATCGTCCCGATCCATCCCTTGGCGCGGTCAAGCGCTGCCGCGGCATTCTCGTTGTTAATGGAGATCGTGCCGTCCGGTTCGATGATCTGGCCACCGCCCGACGACTTCACCCATTCGAGCGCGTTGCAGGTCAGGCCTTCGTAGGCATTGCCCTGGAAAACATAACCCCAGAGGTCTTTCTGGCCGGCGGCGCGTTCCTTTTCCTGGATTTCCTTGGCGGTTGCCGCCATTTCGTCCCAGGTCTTCGGCGGCTGCTTGCCGTATTTGTCGAGCAGGTCCTTGCGGTAGTAGAGCGCCGGCGCGTCGGTGTAGAGCGGTAGCGCCACGAGGCGACCGTTCACGGTCTGCGAAGCGATGATTGACGGGAAGAAGTCGCCGACGACATCCTTGGCGGCATCCTTCAGGTCGACGAACTGATCCGCCAGCTGCGGCGCCCAGATGACGTCGGTCTGATAGATGTCGACGTCCTTGTTGCCGGCGGCGAGCCACAGGCGGTACTGCGAGAACTGCTCGGTCGAGGAGGACGGCATGGTCACGATGCTGACCTTGTTGCCGGTCTCCTTCTCGAAGGCGTCGAGCTGCTTGCGGAGGAGCTCCAGGTTCTTGCCTGTGGAGCTGGCGGAAATGCTGATATTTGCGGCGAAGGACGGTTGTGCGACGCCAATCAACGCGGCCGCGACGGCGACCGCTGTGAAACGAAACTTCATATCTTCCTCCCAAAAGAACCAAACATTGGAAAAATTGAAAACGGTTTGGCTGGAAAAAGTTGTCAGAAGGTCGATATTGAGTCAAGCGGGCACTCGTGCCAAAGTCGCACAACCGCGATCACATATTGATAACAAAGCAAAATCATAGAGATGCTGCTCAATTTGGTTGTGGGTAAAGGTCGAAATACCTCTTCGGGGAATATCCAAAATTGAAAACGGTTTGGTTGCTTGTAAGCTGCTATGCTTAGTCCATAAGCAAGACCAGCACTTGGCGGCGATCAGCCAGATGGACCAGCACGAAAGACGCAATGTTGAATGAAGCTTAAAGAGTTCGCGAAACAGGTCGGATTGTCTCCAACGACAGTCAGTCGTGCGCTGAGTGGTTATCCTGAGGTGAGCGAGACCACGCGTGCACGCGTTGCGGAAGCCGCCGTCAGACTGGGCTACAGCCCGAACGTCAACGCGGTGCGGCTGAAGACGGGTCGGGCGGGCGCGATCGGCGTGGTGATGGGGCGTGCCGGCGAGTTCCACTTCGCCGAATTCATGGCCGGCATGGCGGAGCGGCTGGTGGCGGAAGAAACCGACATTCTCGTCATCCCGATGGCGGATCCGAACCAGGAAGACGAGATGCAGCTTTACCGCCGACTTGTGGAGAGCCGGCGCGTCGACGCGATCATCGTGCATTCGCCGAAACCGAATGACGAGCGCATCGCGCTGCTCCACGAGCTCGGCATGCCCTTCCTCGTGCATGGCCGGTCGGCCATTGACGTGCCGCACGCCTGGCTTGATATCGATAACGAAGCTGCGATCATGCGCGCGACCTCGCACCTGATCGATCTCGGCCATCGGCGAATTGCGATGATAAACGGTCGGCCGGGCGCGACCTATGCCCTTCACCGGGACAGCGGCTTCCGCAAGGCTCTTCAAAGCCATGGCATCGAGCCCGATCCGCAGCTGATGGCGAGCGGGAATTTCACCGACGAGCTTGGCTTCCGCTTCGCTCGATCTTTCCTCGAACAACCCAACCCGCCAACTGCCTTCGTCGCCGGATCCATGATGACGGCGCTCGGCGTCTATCGGGCGGCCCGCTCGCTCGGGCTGCAGATCGGCCGGGACGTTTCGGTCATCGCTCACGACGACGTCTTTCCGTATCTGACGGCGGACAACATGGTGCCGTCGCTTTCGGCAACGCGGTCTTCGATGCGCGCGGCAGGAACGCGATGCGCCGATCTTGTCCTGCAATTGCTGTCAGGACGGTCTCCGCTGGAGATCCACGAATTGTGGCCCGTCGAACTGATCCTGCGCGAGTCGACGGGGCCGGCCAGGCAGTCTACGTCCTGACGTCATAACTACGGATGCCGCTTCCCCCGGGACGGTTGCTGGTAAAATATCGCGCGTTTTTCCAAAACGATGGAAAGATGATTTCCGCCTCAGCGGAATTTCGGTGCCTAGTTGATTGAGCGGACGGCGCCAAAATCGCATATTGACGGCAGTTGCTCACGCATGTCGACCATCCTCCCGGTCGATGGGCAACTGTTCCCTCTGGAGGTTTTGACCTTCGAACTCCCAGCCACCGTGAATAGCGGTGGCTTTTTTTGCCTATCGCGCCGTCGACGTGCCTCGGAACATTCGGTTGCGGCCGCTCGTTTCCTCCGGAAGAAGAGTTGAAGGAGAGCGTCATGCAGGTCGTCGGCACGCAGGTCATTCCCGAGAAGGGTGGCAAACTCGGTTTCACAATTGAATTCGTGGGCGATGGAGGGGAGATCGTTTCCGTCCAATTGCGCAATGACGAGAAGCAAACCCTCAACTCAAGGAACGCGGTTGAACGAGCCCAGGCTGTCATGGCGGAGATGGCTACGGCCGACACGGAAGAGGCCAGCGTCGGCCGATTGAAGGCACGGCCGAGCGCTCGTGCCGCCGGCGATCAGACCGCAATGGAAGAACAGCTGGACGAGGGATTGGAAGGCACATTTCCAGCCAGCGACCCAGTCTCGGCAACTGGTTCCAGCATTCCGACCAGATCGGCAAAACACTGAGGACAGCGCCTGAAGGGCGTCGGCGGTTCCGCTTTGGCCCGATCAGGTTGCAAACGAGGAAAAAATCTGGCGCTCGCGGCGGTGCGCCGGAACTTTTTCGCTTCCAATCCATTGAATCCCTTCGTTGCCGAAGCAGGCGGGTGATCAGGTGCCTCAGATCCGGAAAATTGATCGCAAGAGCAAGCAGGTGGATGCCCGGGATAGGCTGATCATCGCGCTTTATGCTCAGCTCAAGGCCGAGCGTCAGACTCGCGAGACGCTGGAATGGGTTATTCGGAATGGGGGACTCTCGGACGAAGTCCTGGAGGCGATCGCGTCCGATCCGGTTCCAGTCGTCACCAGCGACGACATCGCCTCCGTCGAGAAGATCATAGCCATTGACCAGCGACGCAAACGCAAACTGCAAAACGACAACTGAGGGGGAATGTCATGGCAGCGCGGGCAAGCTGGAAAGGCCATCTCAAGGTCGGAGACCTTGTCTGCAGCGTAGGATTATATACGGCGGTTTCGACCTCGGACCGCATCTCGTTCAATATCATCAACCGGAAGACCGGCCATCGGGTGGAACGGCAGTTCGTCGATAGCGAGACGGGCAAGGCGGTTGAGCGGGATGACCAGGTCAAGGGATACCAGCTGGACAATGGCGAATACATCGTCATCGAGGGCGAGGAGATGGCTGGCGTCATGCCGGAAAGCGACAAGGTCCTCAACGTCCAGAATTTCGTACCCTACAGCGAGATCAACAAGCTCTATTTCGACAAGCCCTACTACCTGGCGCCCGTCAGCGAGGATGATGAGGAGGCGCTCGGTCTGATCGCCCGCGCCATGCGCGATCAGAAGGTCGCCGCGATCGCGGAAGCAGTGCTCTTCCGCCGCAACCGTACCGTCCTGATCCGGCCGCAGGACGACTATATCATCGCAACGACGCTGAGCTTCGATTACGAGGTGCGCAAGCCGGAGACGGTCTTCAAGGACATTCCGGAGATGAAATTCGACAAGGAAATGCTCGAACTGGCCGGGCACATCATCGGCACAAAGAAAGGCACCTTCGTTCCACAGGAATACGAGGATCGATACGAGATGGCGCTCTCGGAGCTGGTCAAGGCGAAGATCGAGGGCAGGGAGCTACCGAAGGCCAAGCCGAAGCCGCAGGGCAAGGTCATCGATCTCATGGACGCTCTGCGCCAGAGCGCCAAGCTGAGCGCCAAGCCGCGAGCCGGAAAGGCAGCGCGGGCAGATAGCGGACAGACGAAGGCGAGCTGACGATGGCTCTGCAGGCCTATCAAGCCAAACGCAATTTCAAGGTAACACCGGAGCCGCGCGGGAGCAGGCGTGTCGGCAAGCCTCCAGCGCAGGCCGCGCTCCGTTTTGTCATTCAGAAGCACGACGCGTCGAGGCTCCACTATGACTTCCGGCTCGAGCTCGACGGCGTGCTGAAAAGCTGGGCCGTTACGCGCGGTCCAAGCCTCAACCCCGATGAAAAGCGCCTTGCCGTCCATGTCGAGGACCACCCGCTTGATTATGGCGACTTCGAAGGCATCATCCCGAAAGGCCAGTACGGAGGCGGCACGGTGCTGGTTTGGGATCGCGGCACATGGACGCCAAATGGCGATCCGCACAGGGGCTATAAGAAGGGCCATCTCGAATTCGACCTTGACGGCGAGAAACTGAGCGGCCGCTGGCATCTGGTCCGCATGCATGGCAAGCCGGGTGAACGCCAGGAAAACTGGTTGCTGATCAAGGCTGAGGATGCCGAGGCCAGCCACAAGGGCGACATTCTCAAGCAGCGACCTGAATCGGTGAAAACGGGCCGCAAGATCGAGGAGGTGGCGAAGCACCCTGACGCCACCTGGAACTCCCATCCCAAGGGAGCGTTAAAGTCCGCCTCTTCAAAGCCCGCAGCGAATCAAGCAAGACCGAAACGTCAGGTGTGGCCGAAGGGGGCCGAGAAGGCGGCGTTGCCTGCCTTCATCGAGCCTGAACTTGCCAAGCTCAAGGCCAAGCCTCCGTCGGGAGAAGGGTGGATTCACGAGATCAAGTTCGATGGGTACCGGTTGCAGGTTCGGCTTGAGAAGGGCAAAGCCACTCTGCTGACCCGCAGCGGGCTCGACTGGACCGACAAATTTGGCCCGGAAATCGTCGCGGCCTTCACGGCACTGCCGGCGAAGGCGGGGATCCTCGACGGTGAAATCGTCGTCGAGCGTGAAACCGGCGCCTCGGACTTTTCGGCCTTGCAGAATGACCTTAGCAAAGCCCGGCACGATCGGTTCGTGTTCTATGCCTTCGATCTGCTTTACCTCGATGGATACGACCTGCAGCAAGTGTCACTGACCAATCGCAAGGCCTTGCTCGCGGACCTGCTCGCCGACGTCGACGCGCGACTTCGCTATAGCGAGCATTTTACCGAGAAGGGTGCCGTTGTGCTGGAACACGCGCGCCAGCTCGGGCTCGAAGGCATTATCTCGAAACTGGCTGACAGCGAGTACGTGTCGGGACGTACCAGCGACTGGGTCAAATCGAAATGCCTGCAACGGCAGGAGCTGGTGATCGGCGGCTATGTGCCTTCGAGTGCGATGAACAACGCGATTGGCTCGCTGGCAATGGGCGTTTACCGCAAGGGAAAGCTGGAGCATGTTGGCCGGGTCGGAACGGGCTTCAGCGTCAATGTCGCGCACGAACTCTATGACACGCTGTCGGCGATGGAGCAGACGGAGAGTTCTTTCGACGACGAGCTCACCCCCGAGGAGCGTCGCGGGCTGGTCTATGTGAAACCGAAGCTTGTTGCCGAGGTTGAGTTTCAGGCATGGTCGGCGGACAACAATTTGCGGCACGCCGCGTTTCGCGGGTTGAGAGAAGACAAGGCGCCAGAAGAAGTTATGCCCGAAGCAACAACGACGACTGCGCAGGAACTGCCTCAATCCAGCGTCACGCTCACCCATCCCGATCGGATCTATTGGCCGGAGGAGGGGATCACCAAACAGGGACTGGTCAGCTATTACGCACGGGTATGGCGCTTCATTGAGCCCTATGTGACCAAGCGGCCATTGGCATTATTGCGTTGCCCCGACGGCATTGCCGGCCATCAGCGGTTTTTCCAGAAGCATGCCTGGAAAGGCATGAACGCCAATATCGAGCAGATCACCGATCCGAAGGACAGGGGCGGCGAGAAGTTGCTGCGCATCACCGACTTCGACGGGATGGTCGCGCTCGTCCAATCGGCCGTGCTGGAGATCCATCCCTGGGGGGCGACGACGGCGAGTTGGGAGCGACCGGACATGATCACGATGGACCTTGACCCGGCCGAAGACGTTAGCTGGGCCGAGGTGATCGCCGCTGCCTACGAATTGAAGGAGCATTTGGAAGCCGCGGGCCTGGCGGCCTTTGTCAAAACCTCCGGCGGCAAGGGGCTGCACGTCGTAAGCCCGCTCAAACCGAAGGCCGGCTGGGCGCCGGTCAAGGCTTTCGCCAAGGCGCTGGCCGACGGCATGTCCAGGGATCACCCCGACAAGTATCTCGCGACCGCCACGAAGGCGAAGCGGAACGGCAAGATCTTCATCGATTATCTGCGCAACGGTCGCGGCAACACGGCCGTCGCCGCCTATTCGACGCGTGCGCGGCCCGGTGCTGCTGTTTCGATGCCGCTTGAGTGGAACGAACTGACCGATGAAATCGGTCCGGCCTATTTCACGGTCGACAACGCTCCCGCACGTCTCGATGCCTTGCGCAGCGATCCATGGGCGGATTTCTTTGCCGCCGCGGTTCCCCTTGAGAAGCGAAAGTAGCGGAGGCGGCTGCGGTCTCTCAATGAGATTTCGGGCGTCCCGTTTCCTTGGCGAGGCTCTTTTTCAGGGCGTCCATGATGTTGACGACATTGCCCGTCGGCTTGGATGCCGGCCTCTTGGATGAAGGCGGTGTGGCTTTGACAATGCTCTTCTGCTTCGCACGGATCATGGCTCGCAAGCGCTTCTGGATCGGATCCTGCACCATGGCGGGCTGCCAATCCTCCGTTCGATCCTTGACCAGCTTCTTCATCATGGAGAGCACCGTGTCATCCACTTTGCCGTGGCTATCCAGTGTCGCGGCCGGCGGGCGAACTTCGTCGCCGAAATGCAGTGTCCAGAGGATGATGCCCTTGCCCTGCGGCTCCAGGAGGACGGCGCGCTCACGTCGGTAGAGAACAAGTCGCGCAACGCCGACGACATCGTTTGCCTTCATCGATTCGCGGATCACGCAGAAGGCTTCGGTGCCGACCTTGTCCTCCGGCGTCAGAAAATGTGGTTTGTCGTACCAGATCCAATCGATCGAGCCGCGCGGCACGAAAGTGTCGATGTCGATCGTCTTCGTGCTTTCGAGCCCGACTTCATCGAGTTCCTTGTCCTCGAGAATCACATAGTCGTCCTCGCCACGCGGATAACCTCGGGCCTGATCCTTGTCGGCGATCGGCTTGTGGGTGACGCTGTCGACGTAGCGGCTTTCGACGCGGTTCTTCGTCTTTCGGTTCAGGACGTGAAATCGAAGCTGGTTGCTATCCGTCGTCGCCGGTGTCAGGGACACTGCGGCCGTGACGAGTGACAGTTTGAGATAACCCTTCCAATACGTCTGACGTGCCATTCGCGCCCTGGCGCCCCGGCGCCATCTCCCGTGGCCGCATTCGCGGCAATCCTCCATAACGGTGTGAGCAGCCGTTTGGTTCCATTGCGCGCGGACAGATAGAGTCAGTGCCCATTGAGCGCCTTGAGCCAGCGGAGCACGGCGATCTCCTCCTGAGTCATCCAGCGCAGCAGTCGCACGCTTCGGCTCGGTCGGGCGTTGGCGAGACTGGCAAGGTCGCCGGTCTCAAAGCTTTCGAATATCTTTGGATGGATATAGGACGACCGGCATACTGCGCGCGTGTTGACCAGGCGCGCGGCAATTGCGTCGATGACTTCATTCACCTGCCGGGCGCGCCCTCGCTGGCTTTCGTGTGGTTCAAGCGAAGCCAGCCCGGTCGCAGCCATTTGCGTTGCTCCCCAAGTGCGGAATTGGCGGGACGTGAAATCGGCTCCGGATGCTTGCCGTATGTAGCTGTTGACGTCCTGTGATTGGATGGGGTGGCAGACACCATCGTCATCGATGTACTGGAAAAGCTGTTGCCCGGGCAGCTCCTGGAGCATCTGCACGGCGCGCGTGATGCGACGGTCGCTATGACTGAGGCGCCATTCCTTTCCTGACTTGCCCTTGAAGCGGAAGTGAATGCTCGACCCTGATATTTTCACATGCTTGTTGCGCAGCGTCGTCAGGCCATAGGAAGCGTTCTCCGCGGCGTAGCTCGCATTGCCGACGCGGATGAAGAGGTTATCGAGCAGCCAGACGATTGTTGCGAGCGCCTTGTCGATGTTGGGTGCCCGGCGCCGGAGGTCTGAATCCACCTTCTTCCGGATCGCGGGAAGCGCCGAGCCGAAGTCGGCAAGCCGCTCGAATTTGCTCTTTTCCCGCTCGGCAGTCCATTTGGGATGGTAGCGGTATTGCTTGCGGCCGCGAGCGTCGCGGCCAGTGGCCTGCAGGTGGGAATGGGGGTCGGCAGAAATCAGGACCTCGGTATAGGCCGGGGGAATGGCAAGCGCGGAGATGCGATCGAGCTCCGATGGCTCCGTGATACGGATGCCACCGGCGTCGTAATAGACAAATCCCTTTTTGCCCGCCTGCCTGCTGATGCCGGTCTCCAGGCTCGCTATGAAAACCAAGCCGTCGGCAGTCGACGCCCCATTAAGTTGCGACGTCGCCGGTTCGTTGCGCGGTTGCGATTTATGAGTCGTTCTCTGATCCACAGTGAGCACGAAACGTCGTTGTCGTCGCTAGGTTCCGCTGCCGGCTAGGTAAGACGGCGGAACGGCGGCAAACGCGGCATTGAGTGAAGGTGGCGCGCTTGGCCAGGATTACCAATAGGACTTGGTATCTGGCTATAATCTCCCTCTACTTTCAAGGGCTTCGGTGCGCCGGGTGTGACCGACGCGCGGCACTGCCGATTCGATTCGCAAGATGGCGGCGAATTCGTCAGACCTAAGTCCAACTACCCAAGCATTGGGCCAGCGCTAACTGACCCTTGTCCTTCTGCCCCGAAGGATGAGGGAGGCTTTAGGATGTCGCGGACCAACCCTCCTGCAGCCTCCCTCCTTCCGATCGGACCTTGGTCCAACTTTCCAAGCGGGCATGCTCTGTCTAAGTTGTTCTCGTCCTTCCGCCAAAAAGGACACGCAAGGGCGCCTTCGGGCTCCCCGAGGGCTCGAGAGGATCACCAACGGGTAGGCTGACCTCTCGGCTCTCCCGTGTGAGGCAAGAGCTTCCTGCTTGACCCGGCCTGATGGCATTTGAGACTGGTGGGCAGGAGGGAAGACCCCGATGACGCCACGCAGCACGAGATTGTGCTTAGGTACCCACTCGCCTCGTCGGTTCTCCCGCACACGGCTTTGTCGAAGCGCCCAGCGACGGCCGCTACGTGATTGAGCACCCAACCGGCGACATGGAGGTGTTCCTCGATATAGGCCCAGACGGCAGCGTGAAGGGCGCAGGGACGATCAGGACGTCAAGGAAGCTTTTTGACGGCCTTGTCTTCCCCAGTTGATACTGACAAGCTTTGAAGAAGGCCGCCCAACGGTAAACCCAGACACCAGACGGTGAGCGGAAAACCGCGATGACTCTTCCGCGCCCTTCTTTAGCCGAAGCCAAGAACACGGCGGGTCGAGCATCAAAACCCTCATGAACTTAACTAACGTGCCAACCTGGGCGCTCGCCATTTATTGCGTCAGCTAAAGGGTTTTGGCTGGTTTGCTTGTAGCCCAACCCGATTAAGAGCCAGACAAACAAGGGAGCTAGCGTATCGGCGATAGACCGGCCGACAACGTGCCTAACGGAATTTCTTTACGACCTCGTACTTCCCGGCTTCCCAAGCTCTCATCTCGCCACCTTCGCAAGAGTAGTTTTCGTCAGTCTCCGCTATCCCGATCCCAATGCCCTCAACCTGGGGATCGTCGAAGGTGACGTATATATCCGCCTTCTTGATCTTCCGCTCTTGAAAGTCCTCCAAGATTTCCTTGTAGCACGCGACATTGGGTTTCAGATTGTCGCGTAGAATTCGGGCTTCGGTTTTCTTGGTTATCTCTGAGAGCGGGCGTGTCTCAGCGAGAGCAGTAGGAGAAACTGACAGCGCCAACAACAAAGTAGGCGCAAGGGCAAAAAGAAGCTTGCTCATCTCATCGTCCGATTGACGTCACAAAGCTGGGCATAAGGGCCGCGTCCATGAAGTGAGCCGCGCGGCGATTGTGCATATCATCACAGAGATAGCTAGGGGAGTGCATAGCCAAGCCGCGCAAGAACGAGACATCGGTCTGGTGCACGACGGATGCTGGCCTTGCGGTAGCCGTTCAGTCTACTGCGCGCCGATCACGATGTCGTCGCGGATCAGGTCCGAAAGTTCCCGTTCATCCGTGACGCCGAGTTCGATCCATTGGAGCAGGCTGTTTGCCTTTCGGCGTGCTTCAACACTTCCGGTGTGATGTCCATGTTCGTCGCACCAGCACTCCAGAATGCGATTGATCAGGTCGGTGATTTTCGATGTCAGCATCGGTCGGTGCCACGAAATCCATTGCATCGGCCCGTCTCCCTTCGAGACTGGAGCCTATGTGCAGCTGCACCGGCGTGGCAACCTCTCTAATATAAGAATCCACTCATATTGCGCTCCTAAACGCCGCTGCGTTGCAAAATGGCAATAGTCGGTGCGTCGGACTAGCGCCGAAAAGGATCAAATTTCGGCTCTCCGAGGCTCGGAAACGTCGTTGAAATCGAAGCCAACGGTGTGCGATTGTGGAAGGGAGATATGTCGGCGGATGGGATCGGAAGATGCCCGACCTGAGACATAGGTGACGTTTTGTACCGGAGACATGGGTAACACTTTTCGCTTTTGGCGGGAGGTGTTGATGCCGTGGAGAGAGACTTCGGTGATGGAGGAACGTCTACGATTTGTCGCCCGCCTGCTGGAGGGCGAAGGCATGAGCGATGTGTGCCGGGAGTTTGGCATCTCGCGCAAGACCGGCTACAAAATCTTCAATCGCTACGAGGACGACGGCCTGGAGGCGCTGACGGATCGGTCGCGACGGCCGGTGCGTTACGCCAACCAGTTGCCCGAGCCGGTCGAGGCAATGATCGTGCGGCTCAAGAAGGAGAAGCCGCATTGGGGTGCCAGGAAGATCAGAGAACTGCTGGTGAAGCGTCTGGCCGGCGATGTGCACGTGCCGTCGAAGAGCGGTGCTTGACCGGCACGGGCTGGTCGCTCATGCCCGCCAGCGGCACCGTTATCGGGCAGAAGGAACGGCCTTATCACAGGCCCTTTCGCCGAACGACCTGTGGTGCGCCGACTTCAAGGGCGAGTTCAAACTCGGCGATGGCCGCTACTGTTACCCGCTGACGGTCACCGACCAGGCGTCACGCTACCTGCTTGCCTGTGAAGCCTTCGAATCGACAAAGGAGGTGGGGTGTTCGAGGCGTTCCGCCGATTGTTTGCCGAACATGGCCTGCCAAGCGCGATCTGCAGTGACAACGGCCTGCCGTTCGCCAACCCCAACGGCCTCTACAAACTGTCGAAGCTGTCAGTCTGGTGGCTGCGGCTCGGCATCGCGCTCGAGCGCATCAGGCCGGGCCATCCGCAAGAGAATGGCCGGCATGAGCGCATGCACCTGACGCTGAAGAAAGAGGCGACCAGGCCACCTGGCAGAAATATCCTGCAGCAACAGGCCCGCTTCGATGCGTTCGTCAGCGAATTCAATACCGAGCGGCCGCATGAAGCCCTGGCGATGAAGGTGCCGCTCGATCTCTACACGCCATCGGCGCGCAGATATAACGGGCTGCCGGAGATCGATTATCCGTTCCACGACCGTGACGCGCTGGTGACCCATTGGGCCGCATCTGCATCTACCGCAAGACGATCAACATCTCGACCGTGCTGGCCGGACAGAAACTGGGAATCAAGGAGTCGACGACGGCATTTGGCTCGTCAGCTTCATGCACTATGATCTCGGATATATCGACCTCGAGCAGAGGACCTTGCAAACCATCGGCAACCCGTTCGGCACGAGGTTGTCACCCATGTGGTAGGTGCGTTTTGTTACCTATGTCTCCGGGGTGGACAAGAAAGAACTGGTGGGCCCGGAGGGACTCGAACCCCCAACCAAGCGGTTATGAGCCGCCGGCTCTAACCATTGAGCTACAGGCCCGGCGACAGCATGGCTGCCGTGTCCGGCGCAATGGTTCCCCGGAACGGGTTTCGCTCTAACGCAATTCTTGAGCGCTCACAAGGGACTGCCGCAATAGCTTCACAATCAATCGGCAAGACGGCAATCGAGACTTCACAATCAGGGAGTTAAACACCGTGCTGCCGAACACCAGAACCATGGCCTTCAGCCTTTTGCTTGGCCTTCCGATCGCCACCATGGCGTTGCCGACACTGGCTGCTGATTCGCAGCCGCGCGAGGCCGTGATCTCCGTCAGTGGCGAGGGACAGGCGAGCGTCGCGCCCGACATGGCGGTGCTCAACCTTTCCGTCGTGAAGCAGGCAAAGACCGCACGCGAAGCGCTCGACGAAAACAACAAGTCGATGACTGATGTCCTGGCGGCGCTGAAAAAGGCAGGCATCGCCGAGCGCGATCTCCAGACGTCGGGCTTTTCGGTGCAGCCGCAATTCACCTACCCGCAATCGAACGATGGTCAGCCACAGCAGCCGCAGTTGGTCGCTTACCAGGTCTCCAACTCCCTGAGCGTGCGCGTCCGCGACCTGTCCAAGTTGGGCGCCATCCTCGACGAAGCCGTCACGCTCGGTGTCAATCAGGGTGGCGACATTCAATTCACCAACGACAAGCCGGAAAAGGTGATGGAGGAGGCTCGCAAGAATGCCGTCGCCAATGCCATCGAGAAGGCGAAGACGCTGGCCGGGGCAGCTGACGTGAAGCTCGGGCGCGTGATCGAGATCAGCGAGACGTCGCCGCGTCCACAGCCGGTGCCAGTCGCTCGGGCCGCCATGATGAAGGCCGCGGCAGACTCAGCCGTCCCGGTCCAGGGCGGTGAAACCAGCTACAACATCACCGTCAACATGACGTTCTCGATCACGCAGTGATCCTCCAACAGTTCAGAAATCTCTAATTTTGACGCCGGGTGGCCATTGATATTCTCTGCAATATCAATGGCCTGTTTGTTTCTTGTCGGGCGCGGTGGAGCCGATGCGCCGATAAAGGGCTTTATCACGCGTATATTACACTATAACATCGATCGTGTTTTCGGCCTCGCAGGGGAATCTTGAGTTCTGTTTCCCGAGCTCTGCCGGCCGAAGAGGAGGAATGGCACTAGCCCCAAAGAGGAGACAGACATGACGAATGCCTTGCCGCCGCTTCACGATGGACATGCCCCGTTCACCCTTCAGGAACTCTTCCGCGAAGCACTCTACGCCTTCGAAGAGTGGGATACGGAGCTCACCGAGCCGATTGTCACTTTCGAGGGACGTGTTGTTCCCATCAGCCAGGTCTTCGAGGCGATGCGCCACTGCGACGACATCGTTCCGATGAACATCGTCGGAGCCGTCACAGAACGGCTTACCAAACCCTGGGAGGGCGAAGGACCGCTCGACCAGATGAGTTTTTCGACGGCTGCCCGCGTCATGGGCGTCCTCGTCCGCAAGCGTCTGCTTGCCAATGGCACGGCTGACATTGTCGCCGTTGCAGAACAGCCAGCCGAGCGCCGCTCCGGCAACTGAACGGTTGGATTGCGGTCGTAGGGCCGCAATCCCGCTTCCCGTATAAAACTTGCTATGGTTCGAAGGCTTCCTTGAGGCCGACGCTCTTGCGTTCGCGCAGGTCGAGATCGGCCTCGATATGCGCAATGTGGTGCAGCATCAGCCTGCATGCCTCGTCGAGATCGCTCCGCTCGATCGCGACGAGGATGTCGCCGTGCTCGGAATGGCCGCAACTCGATATGGTCGATTGGCCGTAGAGGGCGATCACCAGCGATGAGCGGGCAACAAGCTCATCCATGAAACGCTGCATGATGGCGTTGCCGGATATGGCAGCAAGCGTCAGATGGAAGTCGCCTGATGCCTTGATCTCGGCACGCCGGGCCGTCTGGCCGCGCTGGCCCATCAGGCGGCCTTCCTCGAGCAGCAATTGCTTCAGATGCTGGATTTGCGAAGGCGTGACTCTGGCCGCGGCCTCCCGCAAGATCCCGGGCTCCACGAGACGGCGGGCGGCAAAGATCTGGCGCGCCTCATCGGGCGAGGGGTAGGCGACGAAGGCGCCACGATTCTTTTCGACGCTGACCAGACCTTCATAGGAAAGAGCCTGCAAGGCGGCGCGCGCAAGCGTGCGACTGACATTGAACAAGTTGCCGACATCGCTTTCAGACAGCTTCGTTCCCGGTGACAGACGCCGCTCGACGATCGCATCGCGGATCGCGTCGCGGATTTGTTGTGTGCCTGTATCGGCTGGATCCTCTGCAGTCTGCAGGGCCGTTGCGGTGGGCTTCATGAACACAAATACCTTTCGACCGGGAAATGATATCTGCGTTTCCCGTAAAAGTTAAACGGAATTTGCGCGCAAAGTGAAGGCTAAATTGTATACGATATTTTGCACGAATTGCAGACGATGGCCTATTTTGTGTGCATGTGACGCCGCTGCCTGAATTTTGATATATGGCGTTGCATCGATCGGAAGTCTTTGATTTCCCGACGTTTTGTGCGCCGCAAAAGAAACTGGCACGGCAGATGCATTGTCTTTCTCAAACAGGGGAAGACCAATGTCGAAAGCCGCAGAGATCGATATCGTATCCGTTTCCAAGGTGTATGGCGCCACGACGGCGGTCCATTCCATCAGCCTGAAGATTCCGGCCGGCTCCTACTGCTGCTTTCTCGGGCCTTCCGGCTGCGGCAAGACCTCGACGCTGCGCATGATCGCCGGGCACGAAAGCATTTCCTCAGGCGATATCAGGCTCGGGAATACCGTCGTCACCGATTTTCCGCCGGCCAAGCGCGGTACCGCGATGATGTTCCAGTCCTATGCGCTCTTCCCGCATCTTGATCTCATCGACAACGTCGCTTTCAGCCTGAAAATGAAGGGCGTCGAGAAGGAGGACCGGCGCGCCAAGGCGCTTGACATGTTGAAGCTGATGCAGATGGACGCCTATGCGACGAGGCGACCGGCACAGCTCTCTGGCGGCCAGCAACAGCGTGTGGCGCTGGCGCGCGCGCTGATCACAGATCCCGAAGCGCTGCTGCTCGATGAACCGCTCTCAGCCCTCGATCCCTTCCTGAAGATCCGCATGCGTGCGGAGCTGAAGAAGCTGCAGAAGAGTCTCGGCATCACCTTTGTGCACGTGACGCACAGCCAGGAAGAGGCGATGGCGCTCGCCGATATCATCGTCATCATGAACGACGGCAAGATCGAGCAGGCGGCAACGCCGCGCAAGGTCTTCGAGGAGCCGGCCACCGCCTTCGTCGCTCGCTTCATGGGCGATCACAATGTTCTTTCCGGCCGCGTTGTGTCTTCAAATGGCGGTGTCACTACGCTCGAGGTTCCGGAAGGGCAGACCTTCTCGGTGCGCGGCAACGGCAAGCATGCCGGCGAGAGCGTCGATATCGGCGTCCGCACGGATCGTGTGCGCCTCGAAAAGGCTTCCGACAAGACGCTCGGCTTCAACGGTGTCGTCTCCAATATCGAATATCGCGGCGCCTCGGTGAAGCTCACGGTGGCCGGCGCGGGCAGTGACGACTTCACTGTTATCGCGAGTGACGGCGATTATTTCGCCAAACCCGTATCGGTCGGCGATGCGGTGTCTCTGAGATGGGCTCTGGAGGACGCGGTCCTCCTCGGCCGTGCATGAACCTCACCAGCAAAAAGAAGGGGAACTGACATGACAACTGAAAAGAAGACGACCAAGACTGAGGTCGGGATTTCCCGCCGCAGCCTGCTGAAAACTGGCGCCGCCGCGCTCGGCGCTGCTGCAGGCTCGGGCCTCATCACCGGCTTCCCGACGATCTGGGCGCAGTCCAACATCACGCTACGCCAGTTCGGCACCGGTGTTTCCAACATCAACGCCATTGCCGAGCAGTGCAAGAAGGACCTCGGCATCACGCTGGAGATGACGGCGACCGATTCCGACGCCGCCGCCCAGCGCGCCGTGACGCAGCCTGACAGCTATGACATCGCCGACATCGAATACTGGATCCTGAAGAAGGTTTACCCGACCGGCGTCATCCAGCCGATGGATGTGAAGAAGCTGAAGTACTACGACAAGGTCGTTCCGTTGTTCAAGAACGGCAAGCTGAAGCCGGACAGCGTCATCGCGCAGGGCACGGCGCCGCACACGGTCGGCTATGTCGAGAGCGCGGACGCCAAGACCTTCGCCAAGGGCGAAACCGAGCTCTTCACCATGATGCCGACGATCTACAATGCCGATACGCTCGGCATTCGTCCGGATCTCGTAGGTCGCGATATCACCACTTGGGCCGATATCATGGACCCGAAGTTCAAGGGCAAGACCTCGATCCTCAACATTCCGTCGATCGGCATCATGGATGCCGCGATGATCATGGAAGCGCTCGGCAACATCAAATACACCGACAAGGGCAACATGACCAAGGAAGAGATCGACAAGACGATCGAGTTCCTCATCAAGGCCAAGCAGGATGGCCAGTTCCGCGCCTTCTGGAAGAGCTTCGACGAGTCGGTCAACCTGATGGCCTCCGGCGAAGTCGTCATCCAGTCCATGTGGTCGCCGGCTGTCGCGGCCGTCCGCTCCAAGGGCATCGCCTGCAAGTATCAGCCGCTCAAGGAAGGCTACCGCTCGTGGGGCGGCGGTCTCGGCCTTGCCTCGCACCTCAAGGGCGCGCAGCTCGACGCGGCCTATGAATACATCAACTGGTACACGTCGGGCTGGGTCGGCGGCTACCTCAACCGCCAGGGCTACTACTCGGCCTGCATGGACACCGCCAAGAACTTCATGACGGCTGACGAGTGGGGCTACTGGATCGAAGGCAAGGCCGCCCAGGGCGATATCCTCTCGCCTGAGGGCAAGGTCATGGAGAAGGCCGGCGCCGTTCGCGACGGTGGTTCGTTCGAAGAGCGCATGGGTCATGTGGCGTGCTGGAACTCCGTCATGGACGAAGACCGCTACATGGTTCGCCGCTGGAACGAGTTCATCGCTGCCTAAGGCAACCGCTTCTGCCAGGCCCTCTCCCCAGTTCCTTTGGGGGGAGGGCGTCTATAACGGAGAGACCGGAAACATGGCGACGATCGCGTCTTCGCAGGCCGAGCACCAATCGGAACAGACAAGCCGCCGACGGATCGGATGGCCGACATGGGCAGCCTCTTATCTGCAGGCGACGCCGCTAATCCTCATTCTCGGTTTCTTCTTCATCCTGCCGATCGCCATGATCGCCGTCGTTAGTTTCTGGGACTACGACTTCGCCGGTCTCTACCCTGATTTCCTGACCATGAACTACACCGAAACGCTCGGTTCATGGGTCACCTGGAAGACCTATCTCAACACCTTGAAATTCACGGTGATCGTCTGGAGCCTGACACTCTTCATCGGCTTCTGGGTCGCCTATTTCCTCGCCTTTCATATCCGGCGCACGTCGACGCAGATGATCCTGTTTCTGGTCTGCACAGTGCCGTTCATGACCTCCAACATCATCCGCATGATCTCGTGGATCCCGGTGCTCGGCCGCAACGGTCTGGTCAACTCCGCGCTGGTGCAGATGGGCATCGTGCCGCAGCCGATCGAATGGCTGCTCTATTCCGATTTCGCCGTGGTTCTCGCCATGGTGCATCTCTACACACTCTTCATGGTGACGCCGATCTTCAACACGCTGATGCGCATCGACCGGTCGCTGTTCGAGGCGGCGCGAGACGCCGGGGCCTCCGGCTGGCAGATCCTCTGGAATGTCGTGTTGCCGCTGGCAAAGCCCGGTATCGCGATCGGTTCGATCTTCGTCGTCACCCTCGTCATGGCCGACTTTTCGACCGTGCAGGTCATGTCCGGTGGCCAGAGCGCTTCGGTCGCGCTGATGATGAAGAACCAGATGTCGCTGCTGCAGTATCCGGCCGCTGCCGCGAATGCCGTCGTGCTTCTGATCGTTGTCCTGATGATGGTCGCCGCCATCCTGCGCGTCGTCGATATTCGTAAGGAGCTTTGAGATGAACCACGAGAAGCGCACCTTTGAATTCTACGTGCTCGCTGCCTTCTTCCTTGTCTTCGTGCTGTTCCTCTACGGACCACTCTCGGCGATCCTGATCCTGTCCTTCCAGGGGCCCGACGGGGGCCTGACATTCCCGCTGAATGGCGTTTCCGTTCACTGGTTCTACAATCTCTTCGAGAAGCAGGCAGTCGGGGATTTCGGCGCGTCCTTCCGCCGCTCGTTCACGCTCGGGCTGATGGTGATGGTGGTCACTGTCGTCGTCTCGCTGTTGGCCGGCCTGGCGTTCCGCCGCCGCTTCCGGGGCGCGACCGTGCTTTTCTACGCAACGGTCGCGAGCCTGGTGGTTCCGTCGATCATCATTTCGCTCGGGATCGGGGTGGTCTTTCAGCAGGGCGGGCTGAAGCCGGCCTGGTACTCGTCTGCCTTCGGCGCGCATCTGACATGGACGCTGCCCTTTGGCGTGCTGATCATGTTTGCTGTCTTCAACCGCTTTTCGCCGGCCTATGAAGAGGCGGCGCGCGATCTTGGTGCGACTTCGTGGCAGACTTTCAGGCATGTGGTGCTGCCGATGATCGCCCCCAGCCTGATCGGTGTCGGCTTGTTCGGGTTCACGCTCTCTTACGACGAGTTCGCCCGCACGCTGATGACGTCAGGAAGTTACAACACGTTGCCGCTCGAAATCTACGGCATGACCACCAACGTCACCACGCCGGTGCTCTATGCGCTCGGCACGGTCACGACGTTGTTTTCCTTCACCATCATCCTCGTCGCGCTCGGCATCATGCTCATGCTGCGTCGGCGCCAGGCAAAGGTAAGCTAACCCCTAATGCGCATTCTTCTGGTCAATCCCAATACGACTGAAACCATGACCGACAAGGCCGCCTTTGCTGCCCGCGCGGTCGCGGCGTCCGGCACCGCCATCATTGCCGCCACCTCACGCATGGGGCCGGTATCGATCGAAGGACATTATGACGGAGCGCTCGCAATCCCGGGACTTCTCAGCGAACTCAAGGAGCGGGCTGGCGAATACGATGCCGCCATCATCGCCTGCTTCGACGACACGGGACTAGATGCGGCGCGCAGCTTTGCCGACGTGCCGGTGCTTGGGCTCTGCGAATCTGCGGTCGCCACCGCAGGCTTCCTGGCGCAGCGATTTACCGTCGTGACGACGCTGGAGCGTTCGCGCGTGCTGATCGACAACCTCGTGCGGCGCTACGGCATGGGAGGCCGCGCGAAGGTGCGCGCCTCCGATATTCCGGTTCTTCAGCTCGAAGATCCCGCCTCGGGTGCTATCGGCAAGCTCCGGGCCGAGATCGAGCGTGCTCTTGCTGAGGATGGCGCCGAAGCGATCGTGCTTGGTTGCGCCGGGATGACTGATCTGGCTCGCGAGCTGCAGGATATCTACGGCGTGCCCGTTGTCGACGGCGTAGCCGCGGCGGTGAAGCAGGCGGAAGCGCTGGTATCGCTTGGGCTGTCGACCAGCAAGCGCGGCTCCTACGCGTCGCCGCTGGCCAAGCCCTTTACAGGCGCGATGAGTGTTTTTGCGCCGATGCGGGCAGCAGGCTGACCTGTGACGGCGATACCTGTTCGACGATCCGTGACCGTTTCGAAATGCTGACGCCCCAATTGTAACCTTCCGGGCAGCGCCACGATTCCGCTTTACTTTTCACCTCCGCTTGCATTTGTTCAAACAAAAGCATTGCAGGAGAGGAAGCACACGTGACCATGCCGGACGACGACCTTAAGCGGATTGCAGAACAGGAGAAGGTGCTGAGTTTCGACACCTTCGATCTCACGACAGCATGGCAGCTCGGCAGGCTCCTGCAGGAACTTGGAACCGAGCGCGGCCACGGGATCGCGATCGACATTACGCTGCATTCGATGCCCGTCTTCTATGCGGCACTGCCCGGTGTCACGCCCGACAACGTCCAGTGGGTGCGGCGCAAGCGTAATCTGGTGCTGCGCTACTTCAAGAGCAGCTACGCGATCGGTCTCGATCTTAAGGAGAAGGGCAAGACGGTTGCCGACAATGGTCTTT
>Ga0102588_1000659_pt1 | contig 34122 bp, 42 predicted proteins | sample AraplaMF_Col_mMS_FD_76854 | JGI IMG/M metagenome (GOLD analysis project Ga0102588, IMG submission 76854) | Arabidopsis root microbial communities from the University of North Carolina, USA - plate scrape MF_Col_mMS (SPADES assembly) (version 2) | ecosystem: Host-associated > Plants > Roots >...
TACAGGAGCACATATGCGACACCTCATTCTTGCAGCACTGCTGGCCTCTAATTCCGCGCTGGCAGTTTCGCTCACGCTGTCCAGCACCGACATCGCCAACGGTAAATTCATGGCCAAGGCCCAGGAATTCCAAGGGTTCGGCTGTAGCGGCGGCAACCAGTCGCCGCAACTGTCCTGGTCCGGAGCCCCAGCCGGCACAGCGGCATTTGCGATCATGGTCCACGATCCCGATGCGCCGACCGGTAGCGGGTGGTGGCACTGGCAGCTTGTGAATATCCCGAAAGACGTGACGTCAATTGCGGCGGGTGCGATGGCGCCGGCCGGCAGCCAGCAGATGAACAACGACTACGGCGCCAAAGGTTTTGGCGGCGCGTGCCCGCCACCGAAGCACGGCGTTCACCGCTATCAATTCACCGTGCACGCGCTTTCGCAAAAACTGGAGCTTCCTGAAAATGCATCCGGCGCATTGACGGGCTATATGGTGAAGGCCCACTCGCTAGCCTCCAGCACAATTGAAGCGCTGTACCAGCGCGACTAAATCCCGCGCACCGCCTGGCGCATAATGGTTGCCTGATCGAGCGAGCATGGGAGGATGTCATGAAGGCAGAGGATTTGCGAGCGATCCAGTCGCCGCTGAAGGAGCGTTACAGGGACCACCCGGAAGCGGCAATGATCACCCTCCACGCAGAAGGCCGTGCAGGCGAGGGCGTCAGCTGCAAGATCGAGTCGGGGAAAGGACTGGTGGAGGCTGGCCTGCATCCGGCCACCGGAGGAACCGGACTGCAAGCCTGCTCCGGCGACATGCTGCTGGAAGCCCTGGTGGCCTGTGCCGGAGTCACGCTCAATGCGGTCGCCACATCGCTTGGCATTGTTTTGCGCGAGGCGGTGCTGAAGGCAGAAGGCGACCTGGATTTCCGCGGAACGCTGGGCGTATCAAAAGAGGTGCCCGTCGGATTCCAGGAAATCCGCCTGCAGTTCGAACTCGATACCGATGCCACCGACGAGCAACTGGCGACCCTGCTGCGCCTGACCGAACGCTATTGCGTTGTCTACCAAACGCTTGCGAAATCGCCTTCCATTTCGACCGCAGTCGCGCGGAGATCGGCCACGACATAGAAGTTGTCAAAAAATATTGCAAAGTTTCAATCGTGCTCAAGGTGGCACTGCTATAATTCCGCACGGAAACTTGCTTTATTAATAATCACGAGCCGACTGATGAAGAAGAATACTGTACTCCTGGGACTTTTGCTGGCCGCAGCCGGCTTTGCGCAAACTGCCAATGCAGCAGGCAAAGTGCCGCTGGTTCAGCGCAGCGCTGTCGCGCAATGCGCCGACCGCAAAATTGAACTGAAAGGCGCGTGCTTCAAGCAGGAAGGCATTCCAGGGCTGTCCTGCACCAAGCAGCGCCTTAGCATCAGCGACGCCAGCACCGGCCGTGAATTGGGGAGCCAGACTTTCCAGCCCGCGCCGCTACAGAAAGGCGATGTCTATCCACTGATTTCGGAGCGCCTGAGTGAGGTAAGCTGCAAGGAGACTGCTGCCAAGGAGAAGTTCATCGTGATCATGATGAGCAATGGCGGCAATTGCGACCAATGCGAATGGCAGCAACTGTACACCTGGGACGGCAAAATGCTTGGATCGAGCAACGATGCCAAAAAAGACCCGGCAATCAATGCTGCGTTGAAGGGCACGGAAAACAAAAAGGCCAAGTCGCTCGGCGCGGGCGACCTGTACATCTACTCCGAGGTGGACTAAGTCGTGGGTTCACCTGAATTCCTGTTCAAGGCGGGGCTGGCGGTATTGCTTGGCTGTTGCGCCTCGCCAGCATTCGCCGGTGAGGCTTATGCCCCGTTCGGCCTGCGCTGCGTGGCAGGGGGCAAAGCGACCGACGCGGACATGAGCAAAGTCACGGATAGCCTGAGTTCTCGTTATGAGAAGGTATGGGGCAAGAATTGGGAAGGCAAACTGCCGCCTCTGCAACGCATTGATGCAAAGGTCATGGAAGAAATCGCCGCCATTTCCGGCTGCGCAGCGATTATGGACGCTCCTGCCTGCGCGAATTTCTTTAGTCCCGAAATTGGCGGCGACCTGTATATGTTCGCGGAGATCGGCAGCAAGGCCCCGTTGCGCAAGCAATTTGACGAGGCAGTCGCAGCGCTTCCGCCGTCGGCAGGGAAGACTGCGGTTCAGCGCTGCATGAAGCTCGTCGCGAAGAAATAAGGTGTGACGTCTTGAGTGTGAGGGAGTCTTGGCTTCAATGAAAATAAGGATGGCTGACGCAGGCGACATTCCCATACTTGCCATGCTGGTGAGCGAAGCAAACAAGGATGTTGCGGTCAAGTTCGGCCTCAATGCGCAGAACTGTCCGAAGCATCCTTCATTCTGCACCGAAGCGTGGATTGAGGGTGATTTGAGCCGAGGCGAGCGCTATTTCATCCTTGACGACAGTGCGGCTGCCATTGGTTGCGTTGCCTATGAACGCCCTGGACCCGGCCGGGCATATCTGAACCGACTGTCCGTGCTGCCTGAGTATCGGAACCGCGGCGCCGGAGCACTGCTGGTCCAGCATATCGTCCAGCTGGCGGCGGCGGACTCGGTGCAAAGCATCAGTATTGGCGTGATTGGCGAACATGCGGAATTGAAGCGCTGGTATGAGGGGCTAGGATTCAACATTGGTGAAATCAAACGGTTTCCGCACTTGCCTTTTTCTGTGCAATACATGACCCGCCAAGTCCTTGGCGTTCCCGTCGACGTTCCAACGAAATAAGCGCGGCTTCGGTTCTATTCCAGAGTTACAGACGCTCCGGAACGAAGGGTGTTGTGGACTTCTGCCACGGCATCGGTCTGGCGTAAAAGGTTTGCGATCACGTCGTCCGGAGCAGAGGAGGTGATTCGTGCCTTGTAGCGGATGTTTGTCGCAGCCAGCCCGGGGCCGGGGAATTCTGCGCTAGCCTCAACGAAAACTGCATCGACAGGAATGTGAAGCCGTTCGGCCTCGCGGTATACATCGTTGCAATAACATGTCGCCAGAGCCAGCATCAGGAACTCGCCGCCATTGACAGCTGAACCTTTGCCGCCTCCCTTCTCGGGAATAGACAAGGGCCGTGCTGCGTCGTTTGTGGCGACGTGTACTTCATGCAAACCAGGGACGTTGCGAACCGTGGCAGTAATCTTCATGGGTCGCTCCGGCAGGACGATATACCCATTTTACTAGCGAAAAGGCGTGCGGGAGGCGCACAAGCCTGCTTGCAAGAGTTAGCGATCGAGAGGGCTGATTACTCCGCGCCCGCCCCGATTAAGGACGTGCGTGTAGATCATCGTGGTGCGTACATCCTTATGCCCAAGCAGTTCCTGGACTGTACGAATGTCGTATCCAGACTTTAACAGGTCGGTGGCAAAGCTATGTCGCAGGGTATGCGGCGTAACTCTTTTGGAAATGCCAGCGTCTCGTGCGGCTTGCTTTACTGCCCGTTGAATCATTTGCTCCTCCACATGGTGGCGCCGAACTTCACCTGAGCGCGGATCGGTGGAAAAACGGCTGGCTGGAAATACGTACTGCCATTTCCATTCGGCTGGCGCGTTTGGATATTTGTGATCCAACGCAAACGGAAGAAATACATTGCCATGCCCTTGCTCCAGGTCGCGCTAATGCTGGAGCTTAACAAGTTCCAGGTGGGATTTGAGGGGATCGGTCAGCATGTCAGGGAGCATGGTGACCCGATCTTTCGCCCCTTTGCCATTGCGAACCATGATTTGACGTGCACCGAAATCCACGTCGAGAACTCGCAATCGACAGGCTTCAAGCACGCGTAGGCCACTGCCATACAAAATAGAGGCGACAAGCCAGGGCACGCCTTCCATTCGTGAGAGTAACGATCTCACTTCATCGACGGTGAGCACACTTGGCATTCGCTGAGGCTGTTTGGCCGCTATCAGATCCTTCAGCCAATCGACATCCATTTTCAGAACCCGCTGATACAAGAAGAGCAGGGCGGTTTTCGCTTGAGACTGCGTGGACGCCGAAACCCGCCCTTCAACTGCAAGGTGAGTTAGGAATGACTCTATTTCTTCCTTTCCCATTTCTTGCGGATGGCGCTTGTGATGAAAGAGGATAAACCTGCGAGCCCAGTCAACGTACGCCTGTTCGGTGCGAATGCTGTAATGCATGGTTCGAATCACCGCACGCAACTGGTCAAGCAATTTTGGTTGGCTAGGCGACATGATGGTTTTCTCCGGCCGTTGGGAGTTTTTATCATCGCATTGCATCGAATGTCGGGTTTGGACATTCCTCAATATGTGATTAGGCCGCGTGTTAAAATTTGCAAAAACGTCAATTTGACGTCCACTTTACGTTGGGAGAGATTTGGTGACTAGGTTCCGGCGCATCACGTGGTGGTGCGTAGCGATATTGCTTCTGTTGCCCTTTACCCTCTTTGTCCTTTTCACGGTCGACGAGGCTAAGGCGCGAGATGGCTTTCGCCAAGAGCTCGCCGATGTCGACGTAAGTGATGGCATTAGTAGTGTTGAAGCTAATGAAATTGCCGGAGCATATTTTGGCGGTTACATTAGCGCGTGTGGAGGGCCTAGCGAAGGCAAACTAATCAATGGTGAATGGGTGATACCCATTTCAATTGGCTACGGTGGGCGCGCCGCAGAATCGCCTATTCGTATAAATGCAAAGACTGGTGGCACAAGGTATGAAGGTGGTCCAACTTTTTCAAGTTTCGAGACCTTTAGGTTCAACTTGCTATGGGGTATACCATTGCGAAAGCTCTCCTATTTTCTCAGCCAAGCATGGGCCTCTTAATGACGCCATATCCCAACATTCAGTTCCAGCGGACGCCTGACGGCGCCGCTGAACAATCGCGTTGGGCCTGATAGCATGCCGCACATTTCAATCTATCTGGATTCGACGTCAGCTTCGGCTTCGGTCATCTCGGTACTACGCACGATGACGGGCCGCGCGATCTCTGATCTGACAAAAGCAATCCCTGAAGGCCGGCCGCTTTTTGACGGAGAACTGTTTGCGCGGCCTCGCGAAGATACACTCCATACCGTCCTTTCGTTGCTGGAGCAACTTGAGCGGCTAGGGGTCTGCCCAATCATCAAGGAGAGTGGCTACGAAATTTCCAAGGCAATCCTTAGAAACATTGCCGAGGCATCTGAGGAAAGCATGGCTAGACTTAGAAAGCTAGACGATCTAGGCCATGCATAACATCGCCCAACCCTTCATTCAACACGGACGCGCTGAGGCGCGCCGGTTAATTCACGCACTATAAGGGCTTCCCAATTTTTCAAGGCGAAGTAGCTCCTCGATCAGGTCGTTGTCGCTGCTGAAACGGTTCGGCCTGCGAAACTATAAACGGTCTTGTTGGGCACTTTTAACGAGCCCGGACCCTGATGCAAGACGCGGCGGGGATCCTCAATCGTTGGTCGGGATGTACTGCAATCCCCTGGAAATAACCAGGTCATTCCCCACTCGGTCTAAACCGAAACTTCATCAACGTGTGCAGACTCGATTGACGTTGCTACTTGCTGCTAATCCTCACGCAGGCTCAAATGCCTCGCCTTTGGCTAAGAGCGCCCAGGCAATGCGTGCATTCTTCGCCGCGATTGCGACCAAGGCTTTGCCATAGCCGGCTCTAGCCTGCAAAGCGACCGCCCAGCGGCTAATTCGATCATTTTTGCGCACCGCATTCGCCAGCATCGCTCGCGCCCCAAGAATAAGCAAAGTGCGCAAGTATCGGTCGCCAGCTTTGGTTATGTGTCCGAGCTTAACCTTTCCACCGGAGCTGTATTGGCCTGGGACCAGGCCAAGCCATGCCGCGAGCTGGCGGCCGTTTTTGAAATCATGACCATTGCCGATTGAAGCTACCAAAGCTGTTGCAGTGATGTGCGCAATTCCGGTTAATGCCATCAATCGCTTGCAGCGCTCATCTCGGTTGGCCATTCGCTTCAAGTGCTCGTCGTATTCAGCAACTCGCATATCGAGCGTCACCAGGTGCGCCAGCAGGTCATACACGGCGCTGGCCGCCCAGCTTGGCATCTTCTCTGCGGCAAGCTGAGCTTGCTTGCGTATTACCTCAGCCCGCTGCGGCAGCACAATTCCAAACTCTGACATCAGCCCACGAATGCGGTTGATCGTGGCGGTACGTTCTTCAACGAAGCCCTGGCGAACGCGATGCAGGGTAAGGATAGACTGCGCATCAACCGTCTTGATCGGGACGAAACGCATATTGGGGCGGGTAACGGCCTCGCATATGGCGGCGGCATCATTCGCATCGTTCTTGCCGCGCTTGCCCTGAATTCGATAAGGAATCACGAACTTCGGCGCCATCAGCTTAGGCGTATGTCCGAGCGCGATCATTTCACGGGCCCAGTGGTGGGCGCCTGAGCACGCCTCCATGCCGATGACGCACGGAGGAAGCTGCGCTAGAACGTCAAGGAGCTGGTCGCGTCGAACCTGCGGTTTCACCAGCACTGGCTTGCCGTAGCGGTTGATGGCGTGGAGCGCGAACACATTTTTAGCTAAATCAATGCCGATCACGGTCGGAATGTTTTCGCCATTCCCATTTGCTGCTAAAGTGCTAACCTTGTTCATGACTTCCCCCTTTGTGAGCCAATGATGAGGACGACTTCCACATCTTTAGACCGTAGGTGCTTGCAGCAAGTTCCAGGCTGCGCATGTGGGACGGGGGAAGTCCCTTACATTCGTTGGGCAGCAGGAGATCGGCCGTTATGATTCCAGTCCCTCTATTCCTTTCGCTTACGTTAGCTGTCGTAATCACTGCTTCATCCGCTCATGCAGGAACCGACTATCGTTGCGTGGTCGAACGGATTTATGATGCTGATGGAGACAAGTCCAAACTGATTGATGGTGAACGGAAGTTATTTATCGGCAAAGAGTTCACAGTCGACCGAAAATCGGGTGTCATGATTGGTGCTCTGAAAAACTCGTATATGACCGAGCCAGTCGTGATCGATCATGGATCAAAGGACAACTCCTTTAAGGCCGTGACCACCATGCGCCGCGATCAGGGTGTTGGAGCTGGATCAGCAGTTTTTACTCTGGTAATAAAAGAATATGCAGATCCACCTCAAAAACCGTTTGCATTTCTTGCCGACGGCACGGTCTTTTTTGGTAGCTGTGTGCATTTCTGACATGTGGCCCAACCAATCATTCCAGCGGACGCCTTCGGCGCCGCTTAACCAAGCACGTTGGGCCTGCGAATGAGCTATCGCGTCACACAAATTGAATTACTTGGCTTTGGCACTCGTTGGCTTACTCCCGAGCGTTCGAAAAATGCGTATCAGTTCGCGCTTCCCTACACCCATTCGAAGCGCTACGGCCTTAACGAAGATACCGTTGAAGACATTCAGCGGCTCGAAATCTCGGATCATGCGCAAGCGAAGCGCTGGCTTTCTGACCGTTTCCTCGTGGAAGGGACGGTTCAAATTGTTTTTGGCGACGATGAAGTGTGCGTAATCGATGCGGATAAATTCATAGCCAACTGGGATCAGATTTTCGTTCCTTCGCGCGACGATGCAGTGGTGCTGCATAATCTCAACAATCAAGTCCTTTTCTATTGTCACGAAGAGGAACTGGAGTTCGGCTATCGTATTAGCCCAACAATTCATTCAACTCGGAGTCGCTGACGCGCGCCGGTTAACTCAAGCACGTTGGGCCATATGAATCTAAAATCAGTTGTCGTTCTCATCTTCTTCGCCCTGGCTGGATGTTCAAGTTCAATCAAACGAAGAGAAGAACCGTTGGCCCTGTATATCGTTAGAGATGGGGTTTCTTTCGCCGGGCCGTTTGAAGTTCCCTTAAACGGGCTTAGCATCGATAAGAAATTCGAATTGGAGCCTTCCGAGCCTTCTGGCTCAGTATCAACTATTAACATTTTTGCTGACGTTGCATATCCGGTGGAGGACGTTATCTTCTATCATTGTTCGGTCAAAACTCCGAATTTACTGTCGATGGGCGAAACAACCGCGACAAAAATTTCGTCGGATGGGGTGGCGACGCTTCGTTGCGGTGGTGGAATTAATATGATGCTTAAGGCGCCCAACTTCAAACTCCAGCGGACGCCCGCGGCGCCGCTGAGTTAGCGATGTTGGGCACGAGGGAGAAGCAATGCTCGCATTTAAAGTTGAAATTGACGGCGAGGAGCTCGCCACTGCTGGTTTCGAGGATTGGTCGATTCTCGCGCTTCATGTAAATGCAAGCCGTGGAAGTCCGACTGCTCCTTTTGAAAGTGCCCGTTATGATGAGGCGCACTTTTCTGTCGGCGGACTTTCGGAAAGTGATGCCAATGGAGTGTCGCACCACGTTCGCTGGAAAGAAAAGGTACTGACGATAGGCAGTCAGGTTAAGGTAACTGTGGTGGAAACAGACCAGCCTGATTTTCCGCTCAAACGTTACAGGTCTGACGCGAGGATCCAGGAGAATCCGTTCACAGAAGAAGAAATGAGAGAAATGCGGTGGAGGGACTATCTCGAATTAAAGAAGGAATTTGAAGGGCTAAACGCCCAAACCCAAATTCCAGCGGACGCCTCCGGCGCCGCTGAATAGCAACGTTAGGCTGCATGATGCACTCGCACAATCCAAAGGTCCTCGACGCAATCAAACTTCAGTGCTTCTCTGCCACTGAAGACGGGATGCACGTCGAACTGGTGGAATCAAAAGACAATCCTGGTCCTCTGATTACTTTTCGTGAGGATGAACGCCTTGGGATGCAAGTCCTGCTGCACATGGATGATCGCGATCTCGCCTTTCCTCTCGCCGAACTTGAACGGGCCGTCGCGTTTGCTAAGCAGGAAGTGCATAAGGAGTCGTTCTATGACTGATCGACGTTTCACCTGTCCTCGGACATTTTTGCCTATCCACATAATCAGCCGGACGGCTTCCGCGCTGCGCGCTGCAGCCGCCGGTTGTTCGGCACGTTAGGCCATGCTCGATACTGATACCTGGCCAATTCTTCGACGAGGCACTTGGCTCTATGATGGCTCGGTGTCGGTTGAAGTTCGAGTTCTCGAAAGTGCAGAGTTTTGGGGCTCTGGCGACTACGAGGACGATGAAGATGTTCGCGAAGATCGCGAGGAACTTTGCTATTTTCTTGCATACGAAATGGCGGGGGCTCCTGGCGTATTCTGCAACCTCATTCCAAACTTTGTGACGCTCGATGCTGCGATTGCGCATGCCGAAACGAAGTTCCCCGGCATTCATTGGGAGAGGACACAATGACTTTGTGCAAAAAGTCTAACCTTCACGTCAACCGGACCGCCGCATCGCTTCTCGCTGCTACGGCCGGTTGCGTCCCACGTTAGCGTATGCGATGAGTGTTGAATATTCTGATGAAAAAGGTGTTGTTGCCCGAATTCGTAAGAGATTCGCTGACGAGGCAAATCGCACTGATGCGTGGCTGTCTGAACGAGGCTGGGATGATCCGGACAATTCTCCGCACATCTGGGTCGAAGCTTTTGCGGATCGAACGACTGAGGCGGCTCGCGCAGGCGACTGGGGTTCAGTAAAAGACCAAACTGAGTTCTTGGCGACGGAGTTTCGAAACGGCTCAGAAGCAGTACGGAAGCTCGTAGACGTCTCCTACGCTGAGAATTTGATGTGGGATCTAGATGACGGGATCAAGAACGTCACTTGGCCAAACATTGCAAAAGAGGTACGTGAATTGTACGAACAAATTTGGGGCTTTGATGAATGGATGAAGCCGACGTGACAGCGCTAGAAAATCATTTGAGCGGACGCGCTGAAACGGGCCGCTCAATTCCGCGTTAGGCGCCCCATGAGACTCCAGTGGTCGCCTCGTACCGTACTTGCAAAGGATCTCACGATGGTGCTCAAAATCCGATCTCTTATCGCACTCTTTCTTTTTTTGCTCGCATCCGATGGCGCCTTGGCTGCTTGCTCGGGCACCATCTCCGGCGGAGGAACCGGATCTGAACACTATGTCGACATCTCAGACGGTGGGTGTGAGTTCCCCGTAATGATGATCAATGGTGAATACAAGTTCTCCGACGAATGTAAGGACACTCACAATGGATTTTCCTGCAGAGACAATGGAAGAACGCCGATTTCCGGAGCGACATATATCCTCAAAAAGGACGCCAAGCCAATCTGCGAGGGCGCAAAATACGCTGAAAGGTACAAGTGCATCAAAGGCTGCCGCAAGATCACGCCTAAGTATCTGACTGTCTCGCCGTACGAATGCTAGAAATTCTGGCGGAGCGCCCGCAGCCGCAGCCCTTTCATCCGACCGCTAGGCTTGAACGCGCGGCCCCGCGCTAGGCGGCTGGATCAGCTTCATGGCGGCTCATTCATGTCCACCTCTACGCTGCGTTTCAGCTAGAGTGGGAGAGCGGTTAAGGTTATTATGTTCTTATCGCTTCTGCGGCATTCACTGAAGAGGTAGCGCGATGGCATCTGTTCGATATATCGTTTACGACATTGACAAGTCTGTTGATTTCTATCGCGATCGTCTGGGTTTTTCTGTCGGGCTGCATAATCCGGGAAAATTCGCTGCACTAACTCTGGATGATTTGCACCTCTTCCTCAACGCGCCGGGTGCTGGTAGTGCGGGCAAGGCGGGGGGAGATCCCAAGCCTGGCGGCTGGAGCCGGTTTATGATCGTGACAAAGGATCTCGACGGAATGATCGAGAGATTGCGTAAAGCGGGCGCGACCTTCCGCGGTGAAATAGCAGAGGCAGGGGCGGGCCGACAAATCCTACTCGAAGATCCGTCTGGCAATGTCATCGAGCTGTTCGAATACGCAGATCGCCAAAGTTGAGTAGCGAACACTCAGTGGGTTAGGTGTTCGCGTAACGCGGCCTAACCTCTTAATCAATCAAGCGGACGGATTACGCGCTGCGCGCTCCAGTCGCCGCTATCGCACACGTTATGCCTGGCTCTTTGACTGATCTCGCTATCTCGAAAAATTTCCGAATCGCGCATGAATATGAGACGGTATGGCTCGTCCGGGAAAGTCATTCGAGCGTGGCCATTGGGGATTTCTACGGCGATCCACGCGTTGCGATAATCGACCGTGACGAACGGTGGTGTGCCGTGGGTGGGCGCGGCGTAATCGTGTACTTCCTGGAGGCACCGTTCAAGCCTTACCAGTACGATCAATCCTCCGATCAATATCTCGAAGCCGGGCGTACGAAACAAGATCCCTGGTGGGTGGAAACAATTGAACAAACAGGCCCATTTTCAATCCGCATAAAATGTGATGACGGAAATGAGCATAACCTTCAGTTCCTGCGAACGACTGGCGGCGCTGGTGAACAGCCACTGTAGATTATGAGAATTCTTACTGCGTCGTCTACTGTTTTGATCGTGCTGGCAGTGTTGTTGGCGGCGCTCTCGCGTGGGCCGGTTGGGCCGGAGTCGGTCATTGCCAAGGACGTTCAAGGCCTCGTAGAAGACTCCGCCAAAAGCGTAGGCACTTTGGCCCGAGGTCCAGCAGCCGTCGCGCCAGAGGGAGTTCCGCTGGCCTTGGGGCTGGAGGCGAAGCGCATTCTTAAAGGGTTCTACTCATCCGCCGAGGAGCGTGCCGAAGTCTATTCGATTGAGTTCGGAAAGCTTGGCTCCCCTGTGCTTTGTTTTATCCGCTTACGTGGGGATCACGTAATTGGCGTCGCAGTAGAGGAGGCTGCGCCCAGCGAATTGATGCAGGCACTCCATACGCGATTTACCGGGTACACAATTCACGAAATTGCGCTTGCCCCTAAGCGCTAGCGGACGCCTCCATCGCCGCTGACTTAGCACGTTAAGCTCTTCATGAATCTGCATTAAACGCGCCGTCAAGCGTCGCGGCGTTGCGTTCGATCGATGCCTGGGCAGTTGTATTGGAAAAGCGTGGTGGAATTTGGTGAGCCTTTCCTGATCCATGGCAGGTTAAGATATGCCGGCTTTTTCAAGAGCCCATTGATGTCCTTACTCCCAATCGTTGCCGCAGCGCTGTTGCTGCAGGCCTGCTTCGCCCATGCTGACAACGCTTCCCTGGAGGCGCAGCTGGATGCCAGGTTATCGCCCATGTTCAAGTCCGGCGCCCCGATTCGCGGCCGAGAGGTATCGCAGGCCTTGGAAAAAGAGAATGGCAATGCAGCAACTGTGGTGTAGAACATGATCGTGATCGAAATGCTGCGTTAAACATTCTCCGTCGCGGACGTGCGACGCTGGAAGCAGGAATCCCCGTCCTTTAGGGCGGGGAGGACGTCAAGGAGGGAACCATGAATAGCGTTGAGTTCCGGCGCAACGCCGGCGGCAAAGTCCCCAGCCTGTTGATGCAGCAGATCATTGGCGACCAGGTGGCCGAGCGCATTGCGGATTGAACAAGTGAAGCAGCTGTGCGAGGAAATATGATGCAGTTCCCTAAGCCAGAGCCATTGACGCTCATTCTGTTGGATTTGCCTAATCTGACTCGATTAGCAAGTTGTGAAGCTGTTGATCTAGGCGATTTGCGGGTATTGGATGATGCTTTGCCGCCACCCCGTATCGCGGAGCACGCGCTTTCTCAACTAAAAATTGGCACTCCGGCCGAATGGTGTGTTCCATTTCTGATCGTCTCGGATAACGCCGTTCTTGGAACTTGCCGGTTCAGGGCTTCCCCTGCGGATGGCTGCGTCGAGATCGGCTATGAAGTGGCGGCAAGTCAAAGAGGGCGGGGTATCGCAACGCAGGCTGTCCGTCAACTTATACAAATTGCGGCTTCAGGCGGCCAAGTGAAGCAAGTTGTCGCACATATCGTCCCTGAAAATCTGGCGTCATCGAAGGTCGTTTCACGCCTTGGATTCTTAAGACGTGACACACCCATTGACCATGACGGTACAACGGTAGTGCTTTGGACGCTCTCAATCGCAACCTGAAAATTCGAGGCCTCACAGGACTCTTTATGCATCGTTACTTGTTAGTCATTCTCTTTGCACTGGCCAGTTGCTCCGGCTGCGAGCGGTCAGTTGAGTGCAATGGCGTCGACGAGCCGTCAAGCGCCCAAAAGGCATCGGCCGCACACGGCAACCTGGCACCAGGCAGTGTCTCTGCCGACGACCCTCTGATGTCAGAAATTGCCTCCATTGTCGGCCCTGGCGCTACGTCATGCGGCCGTGTTCCACTCGGCCAAGACCCAATGAAAGCCTGGCAGTGCGCCGAGGATGCAGATCGTCGTGGCGCCGCTCATTGGTTTGCCATCCAGCGGGAAGGCATTGACTCAGACATTTGGCTAGCTTCCCTACGCACGGAATCGGGCCAGAAGTTCATTCTTTCCTACGATTCGAATTACATGGGTGGCCCAGGGCTTCAGCCGAGCTTCACCAAGTACGCCTGTAACGAGCGCATAGGGTTCTCGCCTGACCTGAGCCAGCCCCTTCACTGCGTCCGTCGGTGAGCCCTTTGAGCCTGCCGCTTGTGAACCGACCGTTAAGGTACTGGAGGATTACTATGCCGAATCGCGTAAATGAAGCAATCCAGACGCATTATGGCCGCCAAGAAGTGGGAAGCGTCATTTTGGCGGCGCTGGAAAAGGCGGGCAAAGACCTCGACCACCTCACGCCGGAAGACTTGGCGCCTGTCGACGAGTTTCATATACGGGGCAGGGCAGCGACACTTGAGCTGGCCCGCGCCGCTGGTCTCGATGCGAATAAGCGTGTTCTCGATGTCGGTAGCGGTCTTGGCGGGACTTCGCGATGTCTGGCAAGGGAATTCGGCTGCCGTGTCATGGCATCGATCTCACAGAGGAATACTGCCGGGCCGCCGCAATGCTCTCGGCTAAGGTCGGACTTGCCGACCTGGTAGATTATCGCCAGGGTGATGCTACCAACTTGCCGTTTTATGATGCGTCGTTCGATGTCGTCTGGACCGAACACTTGGCCATGAACATCCCAGTCAAACACCAGCTTTACAAGGATATGCACCGGGTTCTCAGGTTGAGGCGCGCGCCATCGTACCGCCCTTTAGGGGCAGCACGATGGCGGCTATGAAGCAGCCTTAGTTGCTTGCCTGGTCGTGCGGCACAGTGACTGTCGCGCTCTTCTGCGTCACATTTCCGGCCTTGTCCGTCGCGGTGTACGTAACGGTATAGACGCGATCCCTCTCCGCACGTACGCTAAAGGTCGTGGCTGGGGTTCCGAACTCCGCCAGGACATCGCCCTTGCCGCTGTCCGGCTTATTGCTGGTGATGTTCGTCAGAATCACCGACTCAAGGCCGGATCCGCCGTCAGCCGCGGTCAAGACTGCATTGATCGGCACCATCAAGTGATTTGGCGGCCAGATCTCGTTCTTATCGAGCGCCACCGACAAGGCCGGCAAAGTTTTGTCGACCTTGAACTCAATCGTCTTGACTTGTTCTACATTGCCCGCCTGATCGCGCGTGCGGTAGCCCAGCGTGTAGCTGCCTTCGCTGAAGGCGATCGCGTCGCCCGTGCTGACGGCCCAAGCACCGCCATTGACCTGGTATTCCGTGGTCAATGCGCCGCCGTAGGCGCCCGGACTCACAGCCAGGGTCACCGAGACGTCGGTCGTGTACCAGGTATTCCTCCCGTTCGGGGACGCCGGGCTCAGGGCTACGTTGGTGATCGGTACCTCCTTGAAGATGTTGTTGACGACGATGCTGGTCACGTTCGACATATTGCCGACGGCGTCACTGGCGCGGGCATATACCGTGGTGTCGCTGGCCACGTGGATGGCGGCAGTGTAAGGCATCCATTCGCCGCCGCCTGACATGTACTCCCTGACCGCAGCATCCTCCGGATAGGTAATGGTCACGGTAACGCCCTGGTTGGTTGGCGCAGTGGTATCGACTGTCAGCACGGCGTTCACTGGGGGGATGCGATCAATATTGGCCACAGCGTACTGCGTGACGTTGGACAGGTTGCCAGCCGCATCGGCCGCGCGTGCGAACAGGACGCCATTATTGGCCATCAATACGGGAGCGCCGTAGGCCGCCCACGCGCCGTCCTCGCCAAGCTTGTACTCCCTGGTGGCAGCATCGCCCGGGAAGACGATCGTGACCGTCACGTCCTTTTTGGTCGGAATGGTGATGTCCGCAGCGAACTGCGCATCCGCCGGCGCAACACGGTCGATGTTGGTGACGGCGTAGCTGGTGACGGGCGATACATTGCCGACAGAGTCCACGCTTTGGGCATAGACGGTGGCGTTGTCGGTGATGGTCAGCGGCCCGGCATACGTCGCCCAGGCGCCGCTGTCGCCGATCCGGTACTGGCGCAGCACTACGTTGTCCGGATAAGTGATGCTGACGGTGACGGCGCCTTGCGTCGGGTCGGTGATGCTGGCCGTGAAGCTCGCCCCCGACGGCGGCACCTTGTTGATGTTGCCGACCGTGAGGCTGGCGATAGCCGACACGTTGGCGGCGGCGTCTGCACTGCGGGCGTAGACCACGGTGTTGCCGGTCACGACGACGGGCGCGCTGTACGCTGTCCAGGCGCCGTTGTCGCCAAGCTTGTATTCCCGGACTACGGCGTCGGTTGGATAGTAGATCGTCACGGTGACGTTCTGGTTGGTCGGAGCGGTGACGTCCGCGTACAAGCCGGCGATGACCGGCGGCGTTTTGTCCAGCGAGACCGTTGCAGTGTGTTTCGACTCAACGTTGCCGGCCCAGTCCACACTCCAGTAAGCCAGCGTATGCGGGCCATCAGCGGGGACGCGGATGCTGGCGCCGCTTTGCTGGGCGCCGCCGTCGATGGTGAAGTAGGTGGCTTGTACGCCCGAGCCAACGTCGGTGGCAGTCAGGGTGATGGTGGTGTCCTGGCCGACGGTAACGCCCGGTACATCGGCCTGGGTGACCGGTGCCGTGCTGTCCGCGCCGTGCAGTGAGCCGTGCAGGCGCACTTCCGCCAGGTTGCCGCACCAGCTATTGCCGTTGAAGATGCGGATATAACGGTAGGGAACGGCGCTGGCCACGGCAAGGTTCTGCCAGTCCTGCGTTTGGGCTCCGCCGCTGGTGAGGTTGGTCCAGGCGGCGCCGTCATTGGAGCCCTGGAACACCACGCCTTTGGCACGCAGCGTCTGGTCCTGGCGCGCCAGCATCTCGACGCTGGTCAGGTTGACCTGGTTGCCGGACTTGAAGTCGAAGACAATGTAGCTGCCCACGCAGCTGTTGGTGCTGCCGATGCGGAAATCCGAGAAGGTGCCTGCATTGCTGTCGAACAGGGCATCGACGGCCGCCTTGGTGCCTGCAGCGGTATGGTAGGAAGCCTGGGACGAATCGATCAGCGTGGCAATGGTGGAGATGTTGCGGATCACGTCCGATTCGTCGACCACATAGAGGCCGCTGCCGTCGGTGGTGGCGTTGGAAGGGAAGCCCGCGCTACCATCCTGTTGCTGGTAATTGATCGAGAACGCCACGCTGCCGGGTGCCACGTCCGGCGGCAAAATTGCGGTGGCAGTGAAATTGATGTTGTCCGTCGTTCCGACTGTCGCTGCCTGGCCCTGGATGGTGACGCTGGCATTATTGATGGGGGCCTTGGCCGAGAACTTCAGCGTGACAGTGCTGCCCGCAACAACGCGCTTGTTCAGCACCGTTGAAGGGCTGAGCGATTGCGCTGATGTAATCGATGCTGTCGCAATCTGTGCGCTGGATTTGGCCACGCCGTACAGTCGCAGTTCTGCCATGTTGCCGTACCAGTTGCCGCCGTTGTAGATGCGCAGGTAGCGGTAGGGGGTATTGCTGCTGGCCGTCAAGGTTTGCCAGTCCGCGTTGTTGCCTGCGGCGTTGGTGATTGTGGTCCAGCTGGTATTGTCATTCGAACCCTGGACAACCGTGCCGTTGATGCGGCCCACCTGGTCCTGCCTGGCCAGCACTTCGACACGCGCCAGCTCCACGGTACCGCCGCCACGGAAGTCGAATTCGACCCAGCCGCCGTAGCCGCTGCCGTTGACGCGATAATCCGTGGCTGAAGTGATGTTGCTGTCGAAGAGGAGGTTGGCGGTTGCAATCGCATCGGCGGCGTTGCGGCCGCTCGAATCGGTCACTGCGGCAATGGTCGTGACGTCGCCGATCAGGCCAGTCAGGTCGGCGACGCTGAGCGAGCTGCCGTCGGTGGTGAAGAAGGTCGGTTCGGCATCAACGCCGGCGGCTGTCTTGTAGTTCAGCGTGAAGCTGACTTTGCCGTATGGCGCCGCCGTGTTGGCGACCCAGCTGGCGGTCCAGTTCACGTTGTCCGTGGTCGTGACGGTGGCGGGCTGGCCCTGGATGGTCACGACGACGTTGTTGATCGGAGCGGTCGATACGAACTTCAGCTTGACGGTGTTGCCCGGAACAATGCGGTTGCGCAGGGCCTGGTCGGAGCTCATGGTCACCGACGATAGCTGGTTCACCGTTTCGTAGCGCGTGCCGAAGATATGGAACTCGCCCAGTTCCAGCATGCTGCTGGAAGGCTCGATCATGGCGATCTTGAAGAATCGGTAGCGCTGGTTCTGCAGGTCGCTCTCGACCTGCAGGACCTGCATGTCTTCCGTCACCACCGTCATGGCCGGAGTCAGTCGGGTCCAGGTGCTGTTGTCGTTGGAACCGTACACGGTGGTGCCACCGATGCGTTCGGGGAAACTGGTACGCACCTGCAGGCCAAAGGCGGTCGGCGCAACTTTGAAGCTGGGGCCGAAGTCCAGGGTGTGGGTCTGGTTTTGCGCCAGGTAGTACCCTACAAAGGAGTCGGGCGTGTTGTCCAGCGCATTCGGCACCTGGCTGCCAAAGGTGGAGGAGGCGAGCATGTTCTTGTAGTTCAAGCTACCGTCACCGATGACCGGCGACATCTGCTGCAAGCCGGCGACAGCGGAGCGCAGGGTCGCCAGCTTCTGAAAGAACACTTCATCGCTCGCGCTGGCGACGATGCTTTCAATGTCGTTGTAGGCAGCCAGGTAGGTGGCCAGGGTCGAGCTGACATAAGGCAGGCTGGCGTTGTAGCTGGCGATGACGGCATTGATAGTCGCCTGGCGGTCAGTACCCACGACCACGGTGGCACGCTTGCTGGTGACACTGGTGCCATCCCATACCGAGATGACGAATGTGTAGGTGCCGGCCTGGGTTGGCTGCCACGAGAATGCGCCCGTGCTGGCATTGAAGCTGGCGCCAGGTGGCGGATTGTCGATGCGGTAGCTCAGCGTGGCCGATGCGCTGGAATCGGTCGCGCCGAAGTTGGCGGTAACGGCCTGGCTGGCGCCGGCATAGGTGTACAGGTCCAGGTCGGCGTTCCCGCCGGTGAAGGTTGCCTGGCTGAGGGTGCTGCCGTTGACGTTGATGTGGTCGATGTCGACCGTGGTGCCGGCACCGACAATCGTGACCGGCAGGAAGTCACCCAGCGAGCCGGCGTAATGGACGTACATCCACTGGCCGTTGGTATTCGGCAGCTGGATCGAGGTGCCGAAGGCCTGCATGGTGGCGATGCCATTGGTGCGTACCTTGAATGCGAGGTCACTGGTGCCGTAGCCATAGCCATAGACGGCGAACTTGCTGCCTTCGGCGGTGGCCGTGGTCTCGATGTAGGAGGCCGTAGCGTCGGTCTTGACGGCCGAGTTGCCATCGAGCGGCGTGAAGCGCGTCTCTACTTCGCGATACGGGTTGGTGATGGTCTTGACCAGGTACTTGCTGCCTTCGCTGGCTGCGGCGGCCGGGATGAAGATCCAGAAGTCGCCGCCGCCGTCGCCGCCATCCCAGTTGTAAATGGTGCGGTTGGCAAAGATGCGCGTGAAGTTTGGCGCGATCTGGGCCATGTTCGCGTTGCGCACATAGGTGTAGTAGTAGAACAGTTCCCAGGTATTCTGGGTCAGGCGGCCACGGTAGCTATCGGCCACGTCGCGGTAGACGACGGTCGGGGTGCCGTAGGCGTCTGTGTGCGAGGCGGTTGGAATCCAGGGAATCTCGTAGCCCTGCATGAAGGTGCCGAACAGCTCGGCCGCCTGCAGTATGCGGTCGCCAAGGAACTCGTACGGGCCGACAGCTTCGGGTGCGGTGGACGGCGTGCCTTCGACCGGGTCGACCTTGGTTCCCTGCGCCATCATGAAGCGCGCCAGGATCTGCGCATTGGTGATGTCGCCGGCGCCATGGGCCTGGTCGCGTCCCATTTCCACGTGCTGCACAGCGGGCGTGACTTCCTCGCCTGTCAGGTCGTTCCTGGTCACCAGGCGGAAGAGGGCCTTGATGGCGCCATTCTGGCCCTGGTCGGCGGCAGTCTTGTTTACGGTGAACCACTCGACCGTCTCATCGTACCTCGCGCGGTTGCCGGTAAAGATCCAGCCCGACATCGCGCCGATGGTGGTGTACAGGTGTTGGTTCATGAAGTGGTCGTTGCTGCTGTCATCGGTATAGATGGTGGGCAGCATGAAGTTGTTCACGAAGTTGTTGGTGTCGTCTTCCGTCCACGCCAGCGAGGCGCTCTGGTAGCTGGTGTAGCGCAGGATCTCGGCCGCCCCCACCATCCGCTGCAGCGGAATGCCAGTGTGGATGTGGGCATCCGTGTAGTAGGCGAACTGGCTTGGATCCATCTGCGAATAAAGGCGGATGATGCGCAGTGCGTTGGCGCGATAGGTTTCGTTACCCGTTACGTAGTACAGGATGGCCTGGGTGTAGGCGGTCAGCGCATCGGTGACGAAGAGCGATTCCACGCCTTGGCTGTTCAGGCCATAGTAGCGCGGTTTGCTGGGATCGGATCCGTTGACGTTCTTGATGGTCGGCGTGGTTGATGCTGCACCCGACAGCAGCATCTGGTTGAAGTAGGTATTCCACGGTTCCTTCTGCGCCCGGACCTGGGTGCGCATGTTTTCCAGCACATCCTTGGTCAGGCCGACGCCGGGATGTTTGAAGCCGCTTGCATCGATTGTGTCGTTGATCGTCGGCTGGTAATTGGTGGCGATCGTGGTGATGTCCGCCGCATTTGCCGTATTTGCCAATAAACCTAATGAAACTGCCCAAGACAGGATACGTAACAACGCATCCCGAGATCTGAGTCTCTTCATTTGCATCTCCTCTATTTATCGTTGGTGGTATTCCCAGTTCACGGCGGTGCCGGCGCTGACGTTGGAATTCTTTTGAGGCAGAAGGGATGCAAACGGTGCTGCCGCGCGGCTGCGGGACATCCACAGATGCGACGAGCCAGCCAATGGCGCGGCAAAGGGTTTGAGCACGCTTGTCTCCTCGGTCGGTGTCGTATGCCCGATCCGTTATCGATAACATTAATGAGCGAGGCTGTCGCGCTCTTGATGTTTATTGCAGATTCTAGGTAACCGCGGCAGGCTTTACTTATGCCGTTTTGATGATTTGGGCTGCTTTTTTGGGATAGGTAAGCTTTACTGCTTGTTGATTTGATATCGATAACAGGTCGCGCTAAGAAAGCCTACTGACAGACCCTTGCTCTTGCCATCAGAGCCGGCCATAGGGCAAACTGCCGCCATGAGTAAAATTGCAACCTAACAGCCGAACTGCGTGATCCATATGGATAAAGAATCGAAATTGGTGGCTGAAAGCGTTGCAGGTGTCACATATCCGTCGGGGACAGTGCGACCGTTTGCGCAACTGACGTCGATCCTGGTGCGGCCGTCTTCCGATTGCGGTGATGGCGCGATCGAGCAGATCTACTTCGTGTTCAAGGAGCGGACGCTTGAAGTGTTGGGCGACGATGAGTTCTTCACCGTAGAACGGATCCACCTGAGGAATTTGGACGAATATCGATCCCTCGAATCGGGATGGATTGAACTCATTGACTTGCCTGACTTTTCTCACCTGGCAGGCATGGACCTGGCAGCGGTGCGCTGGGAATTGCTGGCCGGCGACATCGACCAGTTCGTCATCCTGGAGTTCATTCAACACAGGCGAAGCCATGGCGCGCCCAAAGCCGCTTTAACCATCAGGGGCGATGACTTCCATTTGCACTTGTTCAAAGGGGCGCCGCTTTTTCCGAAGCTGCAGTTCGACCCTTCGACACAAGTCTGCCGGCCACAAGGAGGAACGACTAATGACTGAATTTGCCAGCGCTACCGAATTCGAACTTTTTGAAAAGCGATGGAGGTTCGTGTTCACATGCTTCGCAGTGATCTTTGCCGGAGCGCTCTTTGATCACATGCTTCGTTCCCCGCATGGGGAGGAGGCGGTCTGGTGTTATTCCTCAGGAGCGGTGGCATTTATTGCCTGCCTTTTTGCTGCCTACAAGCTTCGTGATCCGATGCGCCACGAAGGAGTGATGGGCGGCCTTGATTTGCTTGACGAAGACTTGTCGCCTGGTGATCTGGATGATTGAGTTCACGATCAGGCCCGAACGATGATGCGCAAGGCCCTTACTTCCACTGCCATCTGGTGCGAATGAGCGCCAATGAGGTACGGGAGCTGGTCAACGAAGGCATGAGCCGAGTCGCTTGAATTAATCGTTGAAAGGTGTGTTGCATGATTATCCGCGTTGCCACGAGCCACGACGCTCCCAAAATCGCTGAAATGGTCGGCGAACTTCTTGCCGAAATCATGGCGGCCATCGGCGAGCAGACCTTCAACTTCGACCTGGCGGCGACGATTGAACGATTGAGGGACTTCATCAGGCGGGAAAAGTATTTTGTCTTCATCGCCGTCGATGGCGAATCCCCCGCTGGATTCGTGGCGCTGTATGAAAGCTGCGCGCTGTATGCGGAAGGCGAGTTCGGCACGATTCCCGAGTTCTATGTCCGCCCGGCTTATCGTTCGAAAGAGGTGGGCTTGCAGCTTCTTTCCAGGGTCAAGGAATTTGGCCGATCACGCGGCTGGAAGCGGCTGGAGGTGACAACGCCACCGTTGCCCCAGTTCGACAGGACCCTCGCATTCTATGAACGCGAGGGTTTTGCCATCAGTGGTGGCCGAAAACTGAAGGTGGCATTGTGATCGAAGGCCCTTTTTATCATGGCACCAAGGCAGACCTGGAAGTCGGCGACCTCATTGGCCGCGGCTATACGTCCAACTATGGCAGCCGGCGGCAAGCCAATTTCGTCTATCTGTCCGCAACGCTGGAAGCGGCAACCTGGGGCGCCGAGCTGGCAGTGGGGGAGGGGCGGGGCAGGATTTACATCGTCGAGCCTACCGGTGCCATTGAGGATGATCCCAACCTGACGAACAAGCGTTTTCCGGGCAACCCAACCAAGTCATATCGCTCGCGCGAACCGCTACGCATCATTGGTGAAGTGATGGAATGGACGGGACACCCGCCGGAGCGGCTTCGGGAAATGCTCGACCACCTTGAAAAGCTCAAGGAGCAGGGTATTGAAGCAATTGAAGAATAAAGCGCGAACGTTTGCCGAGCGGGTTCTGAAAGTGAATCACGCGGGCGAAAACGGCGCAGTGCACATCTATGCGGGGCAGATGGTTCTTGGGCGTCTGACCGCGCCGGCGTTGATGGCGGAGCTGCGCGAATTCAGGGGGCACGAAGAAAAGCATCGCGAGATATTTGCCTCCGAGTTGCGGCGTCGCGGCGTGAGGCGCTGCCGCAGCTATGTCCTGTGCGGAATTGGCGGGTTCGTTCTAGGCCTGTTGACCGGACTCTTTGGCCGAACTGCCATTTCCGCAACGACGGTGGCAGTTGAGCGCGTAGTACTTGGCCACTTGCGGGGGCAATTGCGAGTCCTGCGCGGATGCGACGACGCGGCAGTGGCGGCAATTTCGCAGGTCGTAGTGGAGGAGCAGGAGCATCACGACCGCTCGGCAGAACAGGCAGCCGGCGACAGGTTCTGGAAGGCTGTCCTGGCGCCTGTGGTGGCGTTTTCAACCGAATCGGTGATCTGGCTTGGCATGCGGCTGTGAGCTTGTGGAGCTAAGGTATCATTTGTGAAAATCTGATGGAGGTCCGTCGTGGGAGCTGCATTCTGGATCAAGCGCTTCCTGCTCGTGCTGGCAGGGGCATTTGTGATCATCAGCGTGGCGCAGGCATTGCGTGGGCACGACTGGATGTACTCGGCAACGCAAGGCGCAATCTGGGGCGCATTGGGTGCGACGGTGTTCACGGTCGCGCGCTACCGGCAGGCGAAAAAAGGGCAGCATTGCGCCCTGTGCAGGGATACGCCGGAGATGAGGGAGGGACAATGAAAACAATGTTGAGCGCGATCCTGCTGGCGACAATGGCCTGCACGGCGCAGGCGCAAGTGCAAAAGCCGCCTGCCTATGACGCCGAGCTGGCGAAGTCATTGGGCGGCAACGATAACGGCATGCGCAAGTATGTGTTCGTGGTGCTGCGCACTGGGCCGAACAAAGTGCCGGCGGGGCAGGAGCGAACCGAGATGTTTGCCGGCCACATGGCGAATATCCAGCGCCTGGCCAATGACCGCAAGCTGGCTTATGCCGGGCCGCTGGACGGCGTCGACGGCGCGCGCGGCATCTTTATCTTTGCGGTGGAGAGCATCGACGAAGCGAAGGCGTTGGTGGCCACCGACCCAGTCATCATCAAGGGGGAAATGGTGGCGGAATACCACACCCATTTCGGCTCCGCAGGCCTGATGATGGTGAACCAGATCCATTCGCAGATCAGCAAACCGGCGGCAAAGTGAAGTTCTCCACAGTCCGCACCTTTGCCATGGCGCTGCCGGACGTCAGCGACGAGCCGCATCATAACTTTGGCGCGTTCCGTGTGAAGGGAAAGATCTTCGTCACCGTCCCGCCTGGGGAAGAATTCGTCCACATCTTCATTCCCGACGAGAGCCGCGATGAAGTGCTGGAACTGTATTCTTCCTTTGCTGAAAAGCTGCTCTGGGGCAGCAAGGTGCTTGGCGTGCGGGTGGAACTGGCGAAGGCTGATGCCGCGGTGGTCAAGCGGCTGGTGAAGCAAGCATGGGAGCACAAGGCGCCAAAGCGCAAGAGTGCCTGACATTCGGGGCGTAAAACCGACCATTCGTCCCTCCTGATCGACCATTCGTCGGCTCGGCCACCCGCGCAGGGCCGGGCGGCATTAGCATCCGGATTTTTAAGGAGACCTGGCCGTGACGAAATTACCTGCAGTTTTCTTTGCATCGCTCTCCCTTCTGCAAGCTACTTGCGCGATGGCCGAAACGCCGCTCGAGCAGCGCCTGGATGCCGCCCTGGCGCCGATGTTCAAACCGGACTGGCCAGGCGCCACGGTGATCGTCACGCGCGACGGCAAGCCGGTATTCCGTAAGGCGTATGGCCTGGCCAACGTGGCGGAGAAGACGCCGATGCAGCCGGACATGCAGCTTCGCATTGGTTCCATCACCAAGCAGTTCACCGCTGTCGGCATCCTGATGCTGGCGGAGCAGGGCAAGCTGTCGGTGAAGGACGATATTCGCAAGTACTTGCCGGACTTCCCCGACAAGGGAAGCACCATCACCATCGAACACCTGCTGCAGCACACTTCAGGCATTCCCAACTATACGGCGCTGAAGGCTTTCCGCAGCTTGCCCGAAGAAGGCGTGACCCTGGACCAGGTGCTTGGCGTCTTCGCCAAGGAACCGCTGGACTTCAAGCCGGGCGAGCGTTACAGCTACAGCAATTCCGGCTACTTCCTTCTGGGCCTGGTCATTGAGAAACTGTCCGGCATGAAGTACCACGACTTCATTGCGAAGAATATCTTCGAGCCGCTCGGCATGCAGGATACGGCGCAGGAAGGTTTCGAGCGCAGCGCCAGACGCCACATCAAGGGCCATCGCCTGAGCGGGAAAGAGATCGTGGCCGTGAAGGATATCGACGTAACGCTGGCCTATTCGGCGGGTGCACTGGTGACAACGGCGGACGACATGGCGCGTTGGGATGCTGCCGTCAGCAGCGGCAAGCTGCTAAAGCCGGCGACCTGGCGCCAGGCCTTCACGTCTTGCCGCCTGCCGCAGGATGCGCCATGCAACTACGGCTACGGCTGGAATATAGGCACGCTGGCAGGTCACAGGATGATCCATCATGGCGGTTCGATTCCGGGCTTTACCGCGCAGGCCTTGCGGCTGCCGGACGACAAGGTCTTCGTAGCGGTGCTCACCAATGGCAATGGCGGCGCAGTCAACACGCCCGTGATCGCCTACAAGGCGGCCGGTATCGCAATCGGCCAGCCGTTTGCCGAATTCAAGCCGATCGCGCTGGCGCCGGACGCGCTCGATGCCTTCGTTGGCACTTACGTCGGCGCGGACAAGGTCAAGCGGGTAGTGCGCCGGGATGGCGATAAGCTGGTGATGCAGAGGGAAGGGCGCGATGCCATGCCGATCATGGCGCATGCGCCGGACAGCTTCTTCATGGAAGGATCGCTGGCGAGCCTGGAGTTCCAGCGCGGCAGCGACGGCAAAGTCCATAGCCTGCTGGTACGCCAGCCGGGTGCAGACGAAACCGCATTGCGCCAGTAAAAAGAGGCCGCCAGCTTCACTGAGGGCTGGCGGCCCGGACGTGCCCGCGGCTAGCGCGTCATGAGGGAGGCATAGGCCAGCGGTTTATCTGGCAGGTCCTCATTCCAATATACGATGCTGCCACTGACATAGCCCTGACGCGAAATGACGATATTGAGCGTCATGGACTTGTCTGCCGACTCGAACATGTTCTCGCCGGTTGCTATGATCTCCTTTTCCTTTTGCTTGCCTACCTGTGCGTACAGGTGGTTGGCAATGCGGTTGATGTACATCTTCTTGCCATTGGACAGATAGTATTCGCCCTTGTAGTTCTGCAGGTCGTCCGGCCAGATGAAGTATGGCGCGGGTTTGGCGGCCGGGATGATCACGCGGCCGGCATCGGGTTGTTGCTGAGCCAGGGCTTGCGTGCAGCACATGGCAAGTCCCAGTATGGCAGTTGCTCTTTTCATGGCGCCCCCCTTTCAGCGTGAGGCGAATTCCACCAGTACAGGCAGCGAGCCTGCACTGCGACTGCTATCGACATAAGCTACATTGCCGGTGATCTGTCCGTCCCAGGTGTATTTGATGTGGACGGAAAGCTTGCCGTCCAGCGCGTGAAACTTGCGCAATCCTGTGGCGATCAATTCGTGCTTCGGTAACGAGCCAATCTGGCCATACATTTTGGCGCCTTGCCTGGTGAGGTACAAGGTCTTGCCGTTGGCGAGCTGGTAGTCGCCAATATATTCAAGGATATCGTCGGGCCACAAGGTGAGTGGCTTCACGTCCTTCTGGGCAGGCACCACAACTGTTTCGACCGAAGTCTGGCTTTGGGCTGGAACGCTAAAGACGAAGAAGCCCAGGCCGCACGCGAGCAATAGGCGTTTCACGATAGCCCCCCATGGCGTCAGCGTGATGCAAACTGGATGCTGATGACCTTGGGTTCAAGGCCGGCCACCGAGGGCGCTTCGTCGATATAGCTCAAGCTGCCGCTGACGGAATCGTCATTGGCCCACACGAGTTCCATCCACATTTTTCCATCCAGTGCCTGGAATTTGCCGTTGCCGGCGCGGGTGATTTCGTGTTCGCCCTGTTCGTCGACCCGCGCATACATGCGCGTTGCTTTGCGGATCAGGTAGAGCGTCTTGCCATTGGAGAGGTCGTATGCGCCTTTGTATTTGCCGAATTCGTCAGGCGACATGTAGGTACGTTGAACCTCTTTCGAGGCGGGAATCAAAACTTTTTGTTCGGTGCTCTGTGCGTACGCCGTAAGGGCGAGCGCGAACAGGCAGCCGGTAGCCACTAACCGCTTCATGATTGCCTCCGTTGTTTTGGTGTGTGGCCAGGTCTCTAAAATTGCCTGGCTCTTTCAATATAGCGCCCGGTTGGGCGGGTTGCTACCCCTGTGTCACCAGGGCTCGTGGCCGGGGTGCGCAGGCTATTCCTCGCACGTGGTGCGAGGTATTGCGAGCATGGGTGCCAGTTCTCAATTGTTGTCTGGCACTTTTCAATATAGCCCTGGCTGGGGGCGACGGAAGTTCAATATTTTGATGAAACCATCAGTGGCGATACCTTGCGCATATGCCCCATCAACGCTGGTAGGTAACGCGATACACCTTGTGTGCGTGGTCGTCGGAAACCAGTATCGAACCATCGGGCATCACGGCGATATCGACGGGCCGGCCGCTCACTTCTTCGTTTTGCAGGAAGCCGTCGATGAAGGCGGTATCGCTGACCAGCTTGTTGCCATACAGGGTGATCAGGCGCACCTGGTAGCCGATCTTGTTGGCGCGGTTCCATGAGCCATGTTCTGCCACCAGCAACTGGTTGCGGTACTGCTCAGGGAACTGGGTGCCGGTGTAGAAGGCCAGGCCGAGCGGCGCCACGTGCGGGCCCAGCGCCGCCACTGGCGGGACGTAGGCGTCGCAGCTCTTGCCCTTGCCGAATTGCGGATCAGGCAGCACGCCGCCGTGGCAGTAAGGGAAGCCGAAGTGCATGCCGGCTTTCGGCGCCACGTTCAATTCGCAGGACGGCATGTTCTCGCCCATTTCATCGCGGCCGTTATCGGTGAACCACAACTCTTTCGTGACCGGGTGCCAGGTGAAGCCGACCGTGTTGCGCACGCCGCGCGCGTACAGTTCCCAGTTGCTGCCGTCAGGGTCCATGCGCCAGATCTTGGAGTAAGCCTCGTTTTCCTTGTCGCAGACATTGCAGGGGGCGCCGATTGGCACGTACAGCTTGCCGTCCGGGCCGGCCTTGATGTACTTGGCGCCGTGCCAGGTTTCGGTAGGCAGGTCGTTCTTGATGACTTTGTAGGCCGGCTTGCTGGCGTAGGTCTTTTCGATATCGTCGAACTTGATGATGCGCGAGATTTCGCCGACGTACAGCGCGCCGTTCAGCAGCGCGACACCGTTGGGATTGTTCAGGCCTTCGGCGACCGTGACGACTTTTTCGGCGACGCCGTCCTTGTTGGCATCGACCAGGGCATAGACCTTGCCTGCCTTGGTCGAGCCGACGAAGACCAGGCCGCTGTCGGTGACGGCCAGTTCGCGTGCGCCTTCAACCTTGTCGGCGTAGACGGCGATCTGGAAGCCCTTTGGCAGCTTGAGCGCCGGCAGGCCTTTGGCCGGGGCGGCAGGCGCGCCGGCCGCTGGAGCGGTGCCGGCGGCGATGGACTTGCGGGCTGCTGCGTTGGCTGGCAGCAGGTACTCGGCCAGCTGGCTGAGCTGGGTGCTGTTCAGTTGCTGGTCCCAGGCTGGCATGCCTTTGTCGGCCACGCCTTTGCCGATCACGCGCACTAGGTTGGCCTTGGTGGGCTGGCCGTGCAGCCAGGTGGCGTCGGCCAGGCTGGGGCCGGCGGCGCCTTCCAGGTCCTTGCCATGGCATTGGGCGCAGTTGGCCTGGTAGAGCTTGTGGGCGGCGGACAGGTCGGGCGCAGCGAACGCGGGGGCGGAGAGCAGGGCGGCGGCCAGCGCCAGGATGTTCTTGTACATTGTTTTCCCTCTGGAATGACGAAAAGGCAGGCGGATTATCCGCCTGTTCCCTGTTTTTTGCATTTCGTCGCATATGGCGGGACGGTAGCAGGGGGCGCCGATATGATGGAACCATCGAAAAACAGTCATTCGGGGAGCGCAAAATGAAAATCACTAAAAACATGGAAGCCATCTTCCTGGCCACCCTGCTGGTCCTTGGTGGTATAAATATGGCAACCATCGTTGCCACCAGTGCGATCCCGGAGCTGCCTTTTGTCCTCGCAGCGGCCAACCTGTGATCACGCTGATGACTTACCAAGGATTGATGATGAAGAAACCATTTCAGTTTGGCTTGCTGTTCACCGCGCTGTGTATGCTCCTGGGCCTGGCCCGTGCCGACGACACAACGACGGAAACGCGGGCCATCGATGCGCGTGTCGTGCGCGTCAAGCTCGACGGCGTGATCGACCTCAAGCTGCGGCGTGGCGACACTCCGGCGCTCAACATCACGACCGACAAACGCTACGTCAGCAAGGTGACGGCGGTGCAGACCGGCGACACCCTTTACCTCGATACGGAAAGCCGCGGCGTCAAGCTGAAATCGGCGGCGGTGAAGGTGGAGCTGGTGCTGCCGCAGTTGCGCGAACTGGTGTCGGAAGGCGTGGGCAGCACGGAGGTCAGCGGTTTCAGCGGCGAGAACATCGACCTTACCCTGGATGGCGCGGGCAGCATGAAGGTGGTGTGCGATTACAAGAAGCTGAAGGCCAACCTGGGCGGCGTGGGCAGCATGCATGTGTGGGTGACTGAGAACGAGAACGTCGACCTCGACCTGCAGGGCGCCGGCTACATCACGATCGGCGGCCGCAGCAAGAACCTGAAGGCCACGCTGGGCGGCCTGGGCGGTTTGAATGCGCAGCAGTTCAAGGCGGAGGATGTGAGCTTGGACTTGAGCGGCCTGGGTAACGCGACCATCAATGCGTCCAATAACGCCAACCTGAATCTGAGCGGACTGGGTTCCGTGACCGTGTACGGCAAGCCGGCCACGCGCAACGTCAGCGTCGATGGCCTGGGCAAGGTGAGCTGGAAGTAAGAGACATTCTGCAGTGCATAAAAAGAGATAAATCCAAGCACCATGAAAAAACTACGAGGCGTGTTAATCGCGCTCAGCATCGCACTGGGGCTGCAGGCCAGTGCGCATGCGGGGTTCGCGGAAGGGGCCACGGCGTATAACAACAAGAATTATGCGCTGGCCTACAAGGAGATCCTGCCGCTGGCCAAGGCGGGCAATACGGATGCCGAGCATTTGCTTGGCTTGATGTATTACATGGGCCGCGGCGTGCCGCAGGATTACAAGCTGGCGCTGACCTGGCATCGCAAGGCCGCGCTCAAGGGCAAGGCGGATGCGCAGTATGTGGTCGGGGCCATGTATTACACGGGCAATGCGGTACTGCAGGACCATAAGGAGGCGGTGACCTGGTTCCGCAAGGCGGCGGAGCAGGGGCATCCGGATGCGCAGCAGGTTCTTGGGCTGATGTACCGGTATCACATTGGCGGCATGCCGCAGGATAATGTGATTGCGTATATGTTGTGGAACCTGGCGGCGGCGGGCGGCTCAGCCAATGCAGCGGAGCAGCGGGCGGCGGTGGCGCGCGGGATGTCGCAGGAGCAGATTGAGGAAGGACAGGCGTTGTCGTCGGGGTGGAAGCGGAATACGCCGTTGCCGCGGTCGTCGCGGACTGGGGGCGGCTAAAAGCCCAGAACCAACCCCGCGGCCTATGAACTGACAGGGTTTGTTATAATCCCGCCCGTCATTGGGGAGTAGCCTCTCCTCCACCTCCGGAGGAGGCATATGTCAACACACTTGGCCCACAGGCCATGGCATATGCGGTCCCATACTTGGCAAGACCTTTGACCACAGCGCCGCCGATTTAGGCCGGGGGCGAGCTGTGGTCATTCGTCCGTGCCCGGCCTGGAAATACAATATGGAATCCCTCCTCGTCTCAACAGGTGTCGTCGCGCTGGCCGAAATCGGCGACAAGACCCAGCTGCTGGCCTTCCTGCTCGCCGCCCGTTTCAAGAAGCCGCTGCCGATCATCGCCGGCATCTTCATCGCCACCATTTTCAACCACGGCCTGGCCGGTGCGCTCGGCGCCTGGATCACGTCCCTGCTGACGCCCGAAGTGCTGCGCTGGGTGCTGGGCCTGTCCTTCCTCGGCATGGCTGCCTGGACCCTGGTGCCGGACAAGATCGAGGACGACGAAACCACTATCGCCAGCCGCTTCGGCGTGTTCGGCGCCACCCTGGTAACCTTCTTCCTGGCCGAAATGGGCGACAAGACGCAAGTCGCCACCGTGGCGATGGCTGCCCATTACCCGGATCCGCTGATGGTGGTGGCCGGCACCACGCTCGGCATGCTGATCGCCGATGTGCCGGCCGTCTTCGCCGGCGACAAGCTGGCCGCGAAAATCCCGCTCAAGCTGGTGCACGGCGTTGCCGCAGCCATGTTCGCGGGACTCGGGCTGGCGACCCTGCTTGGCATGGGCGCGCGCTTCGGGCTGTAAGCGCTACAATCGCCTCTTTCCCAGAGAGGTGATGCCATGATGCGTGCAATCGAAATCCCGAAACCCGGCGCGGCCGATGTGCTGCGCCTGTGCGAGCGCCCGCTGCCGGTGGCGAAGGAGGGCGAGCTGCGCATCCGCGTGCACGCGGCAGGCATCAACCGGCCGGACGTGTTCCAGCGCATGGGCAGCTACGCGCCGCCGCCGGGGGCGACCGATATCCCCGGCCTCGAGGTGGCGGGCGAGATCGTCGATGGCGACCTGGCCGCCAGCGGTTTCAAGATCGGCGACATGGTGTGCGCCCTGGTGCAGGGCGGTGGCTACGCCGAATACGTGACGGCGCCGGTGCAGCAGGTGCTGCCGGTGCCGCGCGGCCTGTCGCCGCTGGAGGCGGCTTCGCTGCCGGAAACGTTCTTCACGGTCTGGAGCAATGTGTTCGACCGTGCGGGACTGGGCAAGGGCGAGACCTTGTTGGTGCAGGGCGGTACCTCCGGCATCGGCGTGACGGCGATCCAGCTCGCGCGGGCGCTTGGTCACCGTGTGTTTGCCACCGCGGGCAGCGATGAGAAGGCCAGGGCCTGCGAAGCACTGGGCGCGGCGCGCGGCATCAATTACCGCACCGAGGACTTTGCGGCCGTGGTGCGCGAGCTGACCGGCGACACCGGCGTCGATGTGATCCTCGATATGGTGGGCGGCGACTACCTGCCGCGCGAGATCAGCTGCCTGGCCGATGATGGCCGCATCGCCATCATCGCTCTGCTGGGCGGCGCCAAGGGCACCCTGGACATGGGCCAGGTGCTGAAACGCCGCCTGACCATCACCGGCTCCACCCTGCGCCCGCGCTCGGTCGCGTTCAAGGGCGCCATCGCGCGCCAGCTTCGTGAAAAGGTATGGCCGCTGATCGAAGCGGGCGACATCAAGCCCGTGATCTACGAGAGCTTCCCGCTGGAGCAGGCGGCCAAGGCCCACGCGCTGATGGAAAGCAGCAGCCACGTGGGCAAGATCATGCTGCAGGTGCTTTAGGCTTCTTGCGGCTCCGGCCAGCAAAATAAGTGATCAACGCTGCGCCCCAGCTCACTGCAGTGCCAATGAGCAGCAGGGCGACGAACAAGAGGACCACGACGGCCGCGCCCTCGCCCTTGAGGCTGCCGAGAAAGGCAAACAGAGGGATGGCCACGACGATCGGCAGCGCGACCAGGACCCAGGTCGAGCGGCGCAGCAGCGACGACTGTCCCGCGGCGGCCGTCGATGGCTTGCGCAGGAGTAGCCAGGCCAGGAGTGGCCAGCCGAGCAAGAGGATGAGCCCGCCGGTTTCGTCGCTCTTCAAGACATGAGCGGCCAGGACGGCCAATGCCATGGCCAGGACCAGGCCTAGCAGGACTCCCCATGTAAAGCGGAAAAAAGTTTTCATGTTACGGGCTCGGCGAATTGAAAAAGGAGGCTAGCGCTGCTGCAAACAGGCCCAGGCAAACCAGGATGGCGGCGATGATGCTCATAAAGAAGAAGTACGCGCCCCCGGCATAGCCGCCCGGCAGCTTGATCATGCCGAACATGGCGCCGATTGCGGCAAGCGGCAGCAGGAGGAGGGCGCCGACCAGGTATTGCCGGAATTCGCGCCTGCCTTCCCCATGCCGGTGTTCGATGCAGAGCTGGGCCAGTAATGTCCATGCAAGGATCAGGGTGCAGACTGACGTCAGCAGGGCGAGGCTGCCGTTTTCGTTGTCAACGGCCAACGGAATTGCACCCGCCGTGATCGACAGCGGCAGGGCCAGGGTAAAGCCAAAAGAGATGTCAAAAATATTATTTTTCATAGGGCGCGGAGTCTAGCGTTTGACCCGACTTTGGGGCGCACGCTACAATTACGGGTTATTAAAAATTAAGCTACTATGCGCCGCAAACTCGTCATCGGTAACTGGAAAATGAACGGCAGCCGTGCCGCCAACACTACCCTGTTGGCTGGTATCAAGGCTGGCCTGGGTGATGCAAAGGCCGATACCGCGGTCTGCGTCCCAGCCCCGTATCTGGCACAATGTCAGGCTGAACTCACCGGCAGCGCGATTGCCTGGGGTTCGCAGGATGTGTCCGCCCACGCTTCGGGCGCCTTTACGGGTGAGATCTCGGCGGCCATGCTGCTCGATTTCGGCAGCAAATTCGCCATCGTCGGCCATTCCGAGCGCCGCTCCTATCACAAGGAAAGCAGCGCCCTGGTCGCCCAGAAGGCGCTGGCCGCCGTGAATGCCGGCCTGGTGCCGGTGGTGTGCGTGGGCGAGACGCTGGAAGAGCGTGAAGCAGGCAAGACCGCCGACGTGGTCGGCGAGCAGCTGGATGCGGTGCTCGAAGTGCTGAGCGCAGAGCAGCTGGCCAGGATTGTGCTGGCCTATGAGCCCGTATGGGCGATTGGTACCGGCAAGACCGCCACCCCGGAAATGGCGCAGGAAGTGCATGCACTGCTGCGCGCCCGGGTGGCAAAGAAGGATGCGGCAGCGGCCGCCGGCATGCAGATCCTGTATGGCGGCAGCATGAAGCCGGAAAACGCCAAGGAGTTGTTGGCCCAGCCTGATATCGACGGCGGCCTGATTGGCGGTGCAGCGCTGAAGGCGGCGGATTTCCTCGCCATCATCGGCGCGGCATAAAGCAGGGCAATTTTATTAATTAAGGAATAGCATGAACTCTTTGTTCAATCTGGTCATCGTAGTGCAGGTCCTGTCGGCAATCGCCATCGTGGGCCTGGTCTTGCTGCAGCATGGTAAGGGCGCCGACATGGGCGCGGCCTTCGGCTCCGGCGCTTCCGGCAGCCTGTTCGGCGCCTCCGGTTCCTCGAACTTCCTGTCCAAATCGACCGCGCTGGCGGCAGCGATCTTCTTCGCTTCCACCCTCGGCCTGTCGGTATTGGCCAGCAAGGGTAATATCTCGGCTGGCGCTGGCGTGATGGATAACGTCAAGGCTCCTGCGGCGGCGCCTGCACCGGTAGGCGGCGCGGCGGCGATCCCTTCGGCTGCTCCTGCGCCAGCTCCTGCTGCCCCGGCAGCTGCCACTCCGGCTCCTGTCGAGGCGTCGGCTGCATCCGCGCCAGCTGCATCGGCGCCTGCGGCAGCGGCTCCGGCTGCTTCGCCAGCGAAGTAAAACTGGCAACTTTGAACTTTTTGCCGTTTTTCTTCTTGATTATGCGCAATGTGCATTAACAAAGCGACGATCACAGTGTAGAATAGCGGCCTATTGCCGACGTGGTGAAATTGGTAGACACGCTATCTTGAGGGGGTAGTGGCGCAAGCTGTACGAGTTCGAGTCTCGTCGTCGGCACCA
>Ga0102588_1000662_pt1 | contig 34003 bp, 36 predicted proteins | sample AraplaMF_Col_mMS_FD_76854 | JGI IMG/M metagenome (GOLD analysis project Ga0102588, IMG submission 76854) | Arabidopsis root microbial communities from the University of North Carolina, USA - plate scrape MF_Col_mMS (SPADES assembly) (version 2) | ecosystem: Host-associated > Plants > Roots >...
ATCATCGCAACGGACAACTTCCCATGGCAGACCTCAGGCTTGCGCTCTACCAGCCCGATATTCCCGGCAATACCGGCACAATCCTGCGCCTAGCCGCCTGCCTTGGCTTTGCAGTCGACATCATCGAACCGGCCGGCTTCGACATTTCCGATCGCAACCTGAAGCGCGCGGGCATGGACTATCTGGCCGCTGCCGCACTCACGCGCCATGTCAATTGGGACCGCTTCGAGGAATGGCGTGCAGCCACCGGCCGCCGCCTGATCCTCGCCACGACGAAAGCATCGCAGCGCTACACGGATTTCGCCTTCCGCACCGACGATATCCTGCTCTTCGGCCGTGAAAGCGCCGGCGTTCCCGACCACGTGCATGAACGTGCCGATGGGCGCGTCCTGATCCCGATGGTGGAAGGCCAGCGTTCGATCAACCTCGCCGTCTCCGCCGCAATGATAACAGGCGAGGCAATGCGCCAGACCGCCTGGTCGTGAACCTGCACCCATGCCGATGCTTGGCGGCCTCGATGTCGCAAACACCGCTTTGAATCGACGCGAAATCGCCTATATTAATTAGCCAGGCAATCAATAAATCTGCACAAGCGGTGAGATTCCAATAATTTACTCGACTGCGCAAATGTAGAATCGGGAAAAGCTTCTCAAGAAGAAGAAAAAGACCAGGACCATGGAATCCACAATCGTCATGATCAATCTGTTCGGCGCGATCGCGCTGCTGCTCTTCGGCCTAGCACAGGTCAAGGACGGCGTCACGCGCGCTTTCGGAGCACGTCTGAGGACCGGGCTTGCAACCGGCACGGCGAGCGGCCCACGCTCGATCCTGTCAGGCTTCCTGGCAACCATCGCCCTTCAGAGTTCGACGGCGACGGCCCTGATGACGGCGTCTTTCGTGGAGCGCGATCTCATCAAGCCGCGCATGGCGCAGATCGTGTTGCTCGGCGCCAATGTCGGAACGGCTGTGACCGCCTGGATCGTCGCAACCGGCATCGAGTGGCTGTCGCCGCTTCTCATCCTCCTCGGCATCGTGCTCTATCGCGGCAAGTCTGCTGCCCGCCACGGCGGAGGTGCGGCCATGATCGGCATCGGCCTGATGCTGCTCTCCCTGCATCTGCTCAGCAACGCGACGGAACCGATGCGCAGCTCTCCGGCGCTGGCCGCCTTCATCGGCCTTCTCGGAGATGCCTGGCCGGTCGCTTTGGCCCTTTCGGCGGCCCTCGCCTTCATCTCGTCGTCCAGTCTCGCCGTCGTCGTGTTGATCCTCTCATTGGCCTCGACCGGCATCGTCTCGCCTGAACTGATCGTCATTCTCGTGCTTGGAGCCAACCTGGGCGGCGCAATCCCGCCTGTCATCGCCACCCTTTCCGGTCCGGCATCGGCAAGGCGGGTGACGCTTGGCAATCTTATCGTTCGTACGGCCGGCTGCCTCGTGGCGTTGCCGCTTGCCGGCTACGCGGCGCCGCTCCTCGAAATGCTGCCTTTTGGCCCTTCCAAACTGCCGGTCGATACGCATCTGATCTTCAATATCCTGCTCGCCGCCGTCGCGTGGCCCTTTTCCCCGATGCTTGCCGCTTTGACCAGCCGCCTCGTGCCCGACGATGTTCAGCCGGATCAGGGGCCGAAGTTTCTCGACATGCAGGAATTGTCCACACCCGTGGTGGCGCTTGCGAGTGCCACCCGCGAAGTGCTCGGTGTCGGCGACCTGATCGAACGCATGCTGATGCGCAGCTCGGAAGCTTTCCAGCACAACGACATGTCGAAGCTGGCCGAGATCCCATCTCTCGAGAAGAGGGTCGATCTCCTGCAACAGGAGGTGAAGATCTATCTTTCCAAGCTCGGCCGCGTCGGCCTGAGCGACGAGAATGCACGGCGCTCGATCGTCATCATCGACTACGCGATCAATCTCGAGCACATCGGCGACATCATCGAGAAGGGCCTGCTGGAACAGGTCGGCAAGAAGGTCTCGCTCGGCCTGAAATTCTCGGAGGATGGTTACAGGGAACTGCACAAGCTGTTTGACCTGACGATCGACAACTTGCGCGTCGCGCAGACGATCTTCGTCACCCGCGACTTCAACCTTGCCAAACAGATGATGGAAGTGAAGGTCGAGGTCCGCCGCATGGAGAAGCAATCTGCCGAGCGGCATCTCGAGCGGCTTCGTGACGGGCGTGCCGACAGCCTGCAGACGAGCTCACTCCATCTCGACATGCTGCGGGATCTGAAGCGTATCAACGCTCATATCGTCTCGGTAGCGCACCCGATCCTCGATGAAAGCGGCTTGCTGATCGAAAGCCGTCTGCGTGATGCGGCGGAATAAGGTCAGTCGGCGGATGGCAGGCGGCGCATGGTGAATTCGATCTGGTCGCCTTCAAGCTGGCGCCAGCTCTCCACCTCTGTCCAGTAGGCAGCTTTGGGATATTCATCGAACCATTCGCGCGCCTTGGCGCGGGCTTCCAGAAGCCCCATCCGATAGGTCTCGCGGACGAAGTGATCTTTCTGACGGGCGGACGCTTCTGCCCGATGCTTTGCGATCCTGCGCTTCAAGCCTTCAAAGGGCGGAGGCCCCGGAATTTTCGCCATAAAACCTACCTCTTGATCGAAAGGTAGTATCGAAATCGCCCCTTTGCGAGTCGAATCTTGCAAGCCCTTGCAGCTGCCTCCCTGTGCTGGCGGGCGCCTGCTGCACCTGCTAAACGATAGTCATAATCAGGAAAGAGCGAATCGCATGGAAAGACCGGAACTGCCGATCGGCCTGCCCGAAGACATCGAGGACAAGAAGACCGCCGCCCGAACATGGTTCGAAGGATTGCGCGACACGATCTGCTCTTCCTTCGAGGCACTGGAAGACGAACTCGAAGGCCCGCTATCCGATCAGGAGCCCGGCCGTTTCGTCGCCAAGGACTGGTCGCGCGAAAACGGTGCAGGTGGCGGTGGCCGCATGTCGATGATGGAAGGCCGGGTCTTCGAGAAGGTCGGCGTGCACACCTCCACCGTCTACGGCGAGTTCTCGCCGGATTTCCGGGCGCAGATACCAGGCGCCGGTGAGGATCCGCGCTTCTGGGCGTCAGGCATTTCGCTGATCGCCCATCCGGTCAATCCCAATGTGCCGGCCGTTCACATGAACACCCGCATGGTCGTCACCACCAGCCGCTGGTTCGGCGGCGGCGCTGATCTGACCCCGGTGCTCTCTCGCCGCCGCACGCAGGAGGACGAGGACACGCTGCTCTTCCACAAGGCCATGGAAATCACCTGCCGCAACCATACGGTCGCCGATTACGACGCCTACAAGAAATGGTGCGACGATTATTTCTTCCTGAAGCATCGCAATGAAGCGCGTGGCGTTGGCGGCATCTTCTACGACTGGCTGCATTCCGCCGAGGAAGCCGGCGGCTGGAATGCCGATTTCGCCTTCACGCGGGATGTCGGCCGGGCCTTCGCCATGGTCTACCCCAAGATCGTCCGTTCAAACTTCAACAAGGATTGGACGGAAGCCGACCGTGACGAACAATTGATTCGCCGTGGTCGCTACGTCGAGTTTAATCTGCTCTACGACCGGGGAACGATCTTCGGCCTGAAAACCGGCGGCAATGTCGAATCCATTCTCTCTTCGCTGCCACCCGTCGTGCGCTGGCCATAAGCCAGCGCCAAGCGTGCGGGCAAAGACCGGCACGCTGATAAATTTGAAACACAATTCCGGTAAAATCGCGTTGAAAGGCCTTCATCAGAACTGAGTGCGTCCTAAATTAGCTTCTGTGCGTTACAATCGGAGGAGGATTGTCATGACGGTACAAAGCAGCCCCCCTGCTTCTGCAGGTGTTCAGGAAACGTCCCGCGCAATCGAAGCGCCCGAGTTTCTAACGCGCATCGCCGAAGACTTGAGAGCGAAAAGCGGCTCCGACCTGCCGCTGTCCTGCTTTGTCGAGCAGGTGAAATTGCAGCTCGCAGGCGGCAAGACCCCGGAAGAAATTGAACAGCAGGCAACAGGTGCTGCCAACAGCAATAAGCCCGCACACCTTTCGGACACTTACATGGCCTGGGCAATGCCCCACCAATAACAGAGCCTTTCGGCCGACTTCCAGGTCGGCCGGAGCTTTCCTCCGACGGAACCTTCTCCATTGCCGCACATTCCCCAGTCGCGCGAAAGCGCGATGGTTCTGCATTTCAGAGACAGGAGAAGACCATGCGACTTTTCGAATGCGGTACGCTCGTTCCCGGATGCGATTGGCACACAAGGGCCGATAATGATGCTGAAGTTGTTCGCCGCGCCGTCGAGCATATGAGAACCGCCCACGGCGAAACGATCATTCGCGAAAACATGGTGGACAATATCAAGGCCCGCATCCGCGACGAGGCGAACGCGGCCTGACCTCAACCTGCAATCTTCGAGAGCCGGGCGAGCAATGCCGCCCGGTCGGAGACGAAATTCTCTTCCACCCACTGGTTTTCCAGGGTCGACAGGATTTCGCCGACCTTCGGGCCGGCTGGTATGCCTGTGGCCATCACGTCCCCGCCATTCAGCGGAAACTGCGGTTTTTTCCAGATACGCGCATGATCCAGAAGCTTTGAAAGCCGCGCCGAACGGCTCATCTCATCGAAACTGCCATTCTCTGCCTTGCCGCGCGCAACGCCAAGCGCCAGCTTCAGGCGTACGACGATACCGTCTGGGCCGTCTCTGTAGAGCAGCTTTTCGAAGGCTGCGGCGGAAATCTCGTCATTGACCGGAGCAGCCTTCGCCCAAGCCCGCAAATAGGCCGCTTCCGTATTTGAGAATTTCAGCCGTGCGGCCAATTCCTCCAGCCGCGCCGCATCGGGCGGAACGATCGAGGCAAGCCGCAGCAGGGGTTCAGGCGTCCAGCCCAGCGCCTTTTCGGTTGAAACGAGCGCCGGAATGGCATCGATGCCCCATTTCTCCGTTTCCGGCAGGATTTCCGAGAGAACCGCAACCTGTCGCATCCAGAGAAGCGCCCGGCCTGGATCTTCGGCCGAGAGCAACTTCCGCAGTTCAGACCAGACCCGTTCGGCCGACAGTGTCTTCAGCTTCGACCTTGCAGCCGAAGAGGCCTTCAGTCCCTCCGCATCGGGCCGGCCGGAACCATACCAGGCAAAGAAGCGGAAGAAGCGCAGAATGCGCAGATAGTCCTCTTCGATCCGCGTCGCTGCATTGCCGATGAAACGGATGTTGCGCTTCTCGATATCGGCAAGTCCTCCGACGAGATCGATCACCTCACCCGAGGCATTCGCATAAAGCGCGTTGATGGTGAGGTCGCGCCGCTCGGCATCGGACTGCCAGTCCATGCTGAAAGCGACCTTGGCGCGGCGTCCATCCGTCTCCACGTCGGTGCGCAGCGTCGTCACCTCGAAGGGCCGTCCGTCGATGACGAGCGTCACGGTGCCATGCGCGATGCCTGTCGGCACCGCCTTGATGCCGGCCGCAGCCGCCCGTTCCATCACGGTCTCCGGCAGCAGGGTTGTGGCGATATCGATATCGGCGACCGCAAGCCCCATCAGGCTGTTGCGCACGGCACCGCCGACAACGCGCCCTTCTCCGCCATCGGCGTTGAGGAGCGCAAAGACGCGGCCGAGCGCCGGATCCTGAAACCATGGCTGATCGGCCACTGAGGTCATGCATAGAGCCTTTCATAGAGCGTGCGGACGATGCCGGCGGTGATGCCCCAGATCATCCATGTTTCATATGGCATGCGATAGAAATGCCGGTCGATGCCATCAACAACGCGCTTGTCCCTGTTGTGATTGGCCGGATTCATCAGGAAGGAAAGCGGCACCTCGAAAACGTCGTCCACTTCGATCGGATTGAGTTGCAGTGAGAAACCGCGCTGCACCACGCCGAGGACGGGCGTAATGCGGAACCCGGTGGATGACAGATAGTTCGGCAACCGCCCGACCGTCTCGACGAAACCGCCGTCAAGGCCGATCTCCTCTTCGGTTTCGCGGATCGCGGCCGTCTCGGGCGAGACATCGTCCGGATCGATCGAACCACCGGGAAAGGCGATCTGGCCGGAATGCTTGCGCAACGTCGACGTCCGCTTGGTGAAGATCACCTTCGCCTCATCGCCATCGTCGACGACAGGCACCAATACGGCCGCATCGCGCAGCTTCAAGGTCTCGGCCAGCGCCACGATATCGGGATTGAGCACATGGTCGCCATGGTCGCGCCAGGCATGGTCGACAGGCGCCCCGACCTGATTGAGCGCGCGGCGGCGGAACTCGGCAGCCGAAAACGGGGGATAGATCCTGCTGATCGCTTCGCTCATCGGGAGGCTGCTTCCAGTTCATCCGCCGGCATGATCGGAAAGATCTCGCCGCCGGAGCGAACGACGAACATATCCCGGCCGGCAACCTCGGCCACTTCCCCGAGTTCTACCATTTCATACATCACGGCGCGTGACACGAGCGCTTCAAGCCGCCCCCGTACATGCAGATAGGGCTTCAGTTCGTGGTCTTTCAAATGTGCTGGCCCATCTCCCGGCCCATGCCCGGGAAAACGCAGAGGATGATCCTTGCCGGCCTCTATGACATCGCCGACATTGGTGCGGAAGGTCAGAACCTTCTCTCCGTCCTTCTCGCTCGCATTCATCTCGACGGCGACAAAGGGCGCGTCGACGACCCTGATGCCGACCTTTTCCACAGGAGTTACGAGGTAGGTCTTGCCGTCTTCATCTTTCCTCAAAACGGTGGAAAAGAGCTGGACCAGCGGCTGCCGGCCAATCGGGGTGCCCATATAGAACCAGGTGCCATCCGCCCTGATTTCCATGTCGATATCGCCGCAAAAAGGCGGATTCCATTTCTCGACAGGCGGCAACCCGCGCTTTTTTCCGGATTTCGCCTCGGAAGCGCGCGAAATCAGCGCGGCAAGCCCCGCTGCATCCGCCATATGCTTCATTTCCTCGGCTGCCATTCTTCTGTCCCGGTTTGCTCTTAACGAAATAAGTCACGAGATAGTCATTTGAAACAAACTTGTCAGCCCGCAACATCTTCATAACTGTATCGGGTATGAGGCACGCCTAGTAAAATCAGACGATTCGCAGCCGAATGATTTCAGCCGTTGGAGACGCCCGTGGGTATGATCAAGACCGAAGCCAGCCTCGATGAACAGGCGATTGTCGCCGCCGCAGAACGAGCGCTATCCGATATCGCCGCCATCCGCACGGAAGTTTCCAAGGTCATCTTCGGTCAGGAAAGCGTGGTTGAAAATACGCTTCTCGCCGTTCTCTCCGGTGGTCATGCCCTTCTCGTCGGCGTTCCCGGCCTTGCCAAGACCAGGCTCGTGACGACGCTTGGCGAAGTCCTCGGCCTCGCTGCAAACCGCATCCAGTTCACCCCCGACCTGATGCCATCTGATATTCTCGGCTCTGAAGTCATGGACCAGGACGACAGTGGCCGCCGCTCCTTCCGTTTCGTCAAGGGTCCCGTCTTCGCCCAGCTTCTGATGGCTGACGAAATCAACCGCGCCTCGCCACGCACCCAGTCTGCTCTGCTGCAGGCGATGCAGGAATACCATATCACCATTGCCGGCCAGCGTTATGACCTGCCCTCGCCCTTCCACGTTCTCGCAACGCAGAACCCGCTGGAGCAGGAAGGCACCTATCCGCTTCCCGAAGCCCAGCTCGACCGTTTCCTTCTGCAGGTCGATGTCAACTATCCTGAACTTGCCGCCGAACGCCAGATCCTGCTGGAAACCACGGGCCTGACCGAAGCCAAGCCCGAACCGGTCATCAATGCGGCACGTCTGTCCGAAATTCAGACGCTCGTCCGCCAGATGCCGGTCAGCGACACCGTCGTCGATGCCATCCTCTCGCTCGTGCGCTCAGCCCGCCCGGGCCAAGGCAATGCCTCCACCGACAAGCATGTCGCCTGGGGCCCCGGCCCGCGCGCCGGCCAGGCGATGATGCTCTGCGCCCGCGCTCGCGCGCTCTACGAAGGCCGTCTGGCACCCTCGCTCGACGATATCTACGCACTCGCCGAGCCCGTTCTCGAGCACCGCATGGCCCTGACCTTCGCCGCCCGTGCCGAGGGCATGTCGGTGCGCGACGTCATCGCCGGACTGGTCAAGCAGGCAAAGGGATAAGGAAGCGTAGCGCGTGGCATCCATCGGACAGATCGTCAACCCGACGTCAGGCAATGATGCCCTTTCCCGCGCAAGGCAGCGGGCCGCTCTCGTGCCGGATTGCCTGGTTGAAGCCAAGCGTATCGCCAATACCGTGATTGCCGGCTGGCATGGCCGACGCAAACGCGGCATCGGCGAGAATTTCTGGCAGTTCCGCCCCTATAGCGAAGGCGAAAGCCTGTCGCGCATCGACTGGCGACGCTCCGCCCGCGACGACCATACCTATGTGCGCGACCGCGAATGGGAGGCCGCCCACACGATCTGGCTCTGGGCCGATATGTCGCCCTCGATGATGTACAAATCGACCTATGGCAGCGCATCGAAGGAGAGCCGTGCGCTGGTCATCATGTTGGCGCTGGCCGAGATCCTCGCCCGCTCCGGGGAGCGCATCGGTTGCCCCGGGGTGATGGAGCCCGTCTCCGCCCGCAACGCCGCCGAAAGGCTTGCAGCTGTCCTGATGCACACGCCGTTGACCGGCGGCCTGCCGGAAACTGCGATGGTGCGCGGCTGGAGCGATCTCATCCTCATCGGTGATTTTCTTGATGACGCACCCGCCATTATGGCCCGTCTCGGGCCGCTTGCCCGCCGCGGCCTGCGCGGCCATGTGGTCGAAATCGCCGATCCGGCCGAGGAAATCTTCCCCTATAACGGCCGCACCGAATTCACCGATCCGGAAACCGGCGAAAGGCTGACCTCCGGACGAGCCGAGAGCCTGCGCGAAGCCTATCGCAACGCATATCTCGCCCGGCGCGAAAACCTCGGTCAATCACTGCGCCATCTCGGCTGGACCTTCGTCAGCCACCGCACCGATCACCTGGCGTCCGAAGCGCTGGTCGCAATCCACATGTATCTTTCGGGAATGCCGGCAAAGGCAACGCATGGAGGACAGCTTTGAGCGCTCTTCCTTTCGCCTTTGCCTATCCCGCCATCCTTGGCGCGTTGATTGCCCTTCCCGTTATCTGGTGGTTGCTCCGGCTCACGCCGCCGCGTCCGCAGGCAGAAGTCTTCCCGCCGCTGAAGATCCTCGCGACCGTGCTGAAGCGCGAGGAAACGCCGGCGAAAAGCCCCTGGTGGCTAACGCTGCTGCGCATGCTTCTGGCCGCCGCGATAATCTTTGCGATCGCCGACCCGGTCTTCAATCCGCGGACCAGCACGCTTGCATCCGGTGGTCCGCTCGTACTTTTCGTGGACAATAGCTGGGCTTCGGCTCCCGACTGGGAGCGCCGTGTCCAGACGGCCGACGCACTGATCGACGATGCCGAGTCCGCCGGTGCTGTCGTCTCGGTCGCCTTCACCGCAGAGCCCACAAATGACGCGACACCCGGGACGGCCTCTGCCGCCCGCGAAAAGCTGCGTGCCGCCCAGCCGAAGCCGCTCGTGCCCGATCGCCAACGGGCATTCGAGGCCCTGCGCTCAGCGCTCAACGGCACGCATCCGGGGACGCTTGTCTTCCTCACCGACGGCGCGGCAAGCAGTGACAACGACGCCATCGTGCGTCAACTCTCCGACCTTCAGCCCACCGAACTACGCGTGATCGAAGGCGATGCGGCCCAGACGGTCGCAATCTCCGGCGCCGCCAATGCGGCTGACGCGATGACGGTCAAAGTGACCCGCCTCAGCCCCGGTGGCGCGATCTCCGTCCCGCTCAACGCACAGGACGCACAGGGTCGCGTGATCGCCACCGGCAGGGCAGATTTCGCCCCCGGCGAGACAGCCGTCAATGCCGGCATTTCCGCTCCTTTCGAGATGCGCAACGATTTTGCCCGCGTCAGCATCAATACTGGCGCCACCGCGGGCGCCGTGCATTTGCTCGACGATGCCTTCAAGCGTCGCAGGGTCGTGCTACTGTCGGGCGAAAGCGGCGATGAATTCCAGCCGCTGCTATCCCCGCTCTACTACATTCAGCGGGCGCTTGAACCCTATGCGGACCTGGTGCGGCCGACCGATGCCAATCTTTCGGTCGCCATCCCGAAACTGCTCGCCAACAATCCCTCCGTCATCATCATGGCCGATATCGGCCGTCTTCCGGAGGATACCTACGCGCCTCTGCAGCGCTGGATATCGAATGGCGGCATGCTGCTGCGCTTTGCCGGCCCGCGCCTGGCTGCAGCCCCTGCCGAAGACCCGCTGATCCCGGTCACTTTGCGACAAGGCGAACGGGCGCTTGGCGGCAGCCTGTCCTGGAGCGAACCACAGGCGCTTGCCGAATTCCCCGCTTTCGGCCCGTTTGCCGGCATACCGCGCCCGACCGACGTCACGATCAACCGTCAGGTTTTGGCGGAGCCGACGCCTGATCTTGCCGAACGCACATGGGCAAGCCTTGCCGATGGTACCCCGCTCGTAACGATGAACAAGATGAATGCCGGTCAGATCGTTCTCTTCCACGTCAGCGCCGAAGCCACCTGGTCAAACCTGCCGATTTCAGGCACGTTCGTCGAAATGCTGCGACACCTCATCCAGATCTCGCGTTCTGGCGGCGTGACCTCGGAATCGACAGGCAGCGCGCGTGTCGCCGAAACCCTGCCGCCCTTCCGCATGCTGACGGCCAAGGGCACGTTGGTGACGGAAACCGGCAATGCCCGTCCGCTGATACCGAATGCCAAGGCCGCACCGCTTGCCAATTTTGACAACCCGCCCGGCCTCTACGGTTCGGAAGATGGCTTTGCGGCACTCAACGTGCTGCCCGAAAACGCGAACCTGAAACCACTCGACATTGCTGGCGTTAATGTCGTCCGCGCCGGTCTCATCGGCGGCGAAAGCTGGTCTGCCAAGCCTCTGCTCTTCTTCATCGCCTTCCTGCTGCTCCTCGCCGACAGCCTGATCGTGCTCTTCATGAACGGCGCCTTCTCCCGCATGCGCCCTCGCGCCAGGGCTGCCGCGACGATCGCCGTGGCGCTTGCGGCCGGACTGATGCTGCGGCCGGACATCTCGCATGCCAATGACACCCAGCCAGGCGACGACATCATCATGCAGCGGCTGGACAATACCCATCTCGCCTATGTCGTGACCGGCGAACAGGATGTCGACAATATTTCCGAAGAGGGGCTCGACGGCCTCACGAAATTGCTGACTTACCGCACGACGCTGGAGCCGGCCCCGCCCGTCGGCGTTGACCTGAACAAGGACGAGCTGTCCTTCTATCCGATCATCTACTGGCCTGTTTCCGCAACTGCGCCGATGCCGTCCAACGCCGCCATCAGCCGTATCGACGCCTACATGCGCAACGGTGGAACGGTGCTTTTCGATACGCGCGACCAGATCGACTCTCTCGAAGGCGGCAGCGACACCACTGCCAACGGTCAGCGCCTGCAGCAGATCCTCGCCAATCTGGATATTCCGCCACTGGAACCCGTACCGCACGACCACGTGCTGACCAAGTCCTTCTATCTGCTGTCCAGCTTCCCCGGCCGCTACGCCGGCAGCCCGCTCTGGATCGAAGCGCGGCAGGGAGGCCAGAACCAGAGCAATGCCAATAGGCCGGCCGCTGCAGCAGACGGCGTCTCGCCGATCCTGATTACCGCGAACGATTTTGCCGGTGCCTGGGCCGTCGACGATAATGACACACCGCTCCTGCCCACCGTGCCGCCGGATGAAACGCAGCGCGAATATGCCTTCCGCGCAGGCGTCAACATCATGATGTACATGCTGACCGGCAACTACAAGACGGACCAGGTCCACGTGCCCGACCTGCTCGAACGGCTGGGGCAGTGACATGACGATCGATTATTCGCCTTTCCTTCCCTGGCCCTTTCTGGCGGTGCTGACCGGCATCGTCCTGCTGATCGCCATATTCGCGATCTGGCGAGGCATTCGCGGCGCATGGATCCGCACGCTTGCCGCTCTCGCCCTTCTGGCAGCACTTGCAAACCCGGTATTGCTGCAGGAAGACCGCGATCAGCTGTCGACCATCGTCCCCGTTATCGTCGACCGCAGCCAGAGCCAGCAGACGGCCGATCGCATGAAGATGACCGATGAGGCGCTCGCCTCTCTGAAGACGCAGCTGGCGCGCTTTCCGCAAATCGAGCCGCGTTTCGTGGACGTGAACGAGGACCGCAATTCCGATGTGCCGTCCACCCGTCTCTTCGATGCGCTCTCGGCCTCGATCGCCGATGTGCCGCCTTCGCGCGTCGGCGGCGCGATCATGCTGACGGATGGCGAAGTGCATGATGTGCCCGGCGTCAATCAGGCGCTCGGCTTCGACGCACCGATCCATGGCCTGATCACCGGCAAGCCGAACGAGTTCGACCGCCGCATCGAAGTCATCAAGGCCCCCCGCTTCGGCATCGTCAACGAGGAGCAGCAGCTCGTCCTGCGGGTCTTCGACGACGGCCCGAGCCCGGGCGGCACGGCAAATGTGACGGTGCGCCTCAATGGCGACGAGATCGCCACCCTTCAGGCAACGCCTGGCCAGGATACACCCTTCTCCTTCAAGGTGGCCCGCGGTGGCCCGAATGTGCTGGAATTCTCCGTTGCCGGCATTCCCGGCGAGGTGACGGATGCCAATAACCGCGCCGTGCACATCATCGATGGCATCCGCCAGAACCTGCGCGTCCTCCTTGTCTCAGGCGAACCGCATGCCGGCGAGCGCGCCTGGCGTAACCTCCTGAAATCCGACGCGTCGGTCGACCTCGTGCATTTCACCATTCTGCGCCCGCCGGAAAAGCAGGACGGCACGCCGATCAACGAGCTGTCGTTGATCGCCTTCCCGACGCGGGAGCTTTTCGTCGACAAGATCAAGGATTTCGACCTGATCATCTTCGACCGCTATCAGGACCGCGCCAATGTGCTGCCGATGCTCTATTACGACAACATCGCGCAATACGTGGAAAACGGCGGCGCGCTGCTGATTGCCGCCGGCCCCGAGCATGCAAGCCCGGAATCGATCGCCATGACGCCGCTCGCCTCCGTGCTGCCGGCAGAGCCGACCGGCCGGATGATCGAGCAAGCCTTCTACCCCCGCCTGTCAGAACAGGGCCGCAAGCATCCTGTCACGCGGGGGCTTGACGGCTCCGGCGACGAGCCGCCGCATTGGGGCCGCTGGTTCCGCAGCGTCGATGTCGACCGGCCGCAGGGCCAGACCGTCATGGTTGGCGCCGACAACCATCCGCTGCTGGTTCTCAACCGCGCCGGCCAGGGACGTGTCGCCATGCTGCTTTCCGATCAGGGCTGGCTCTGGGCGCGTGGCTTCGAGGGCGGCGGCCCGCATGTCTCGCTCTATCGTCGCATCGCCCACTGGCTGATGAAGGAACCGGCGCTGGAAGAAGAGGCGCTGACGGCGCGCACCTCCGGCCGCACGCTGGAAATCACCCGCCAGACGATCGGCGATGCCCCCGGTGACGCGGTCGTGCGCTACCCCTCGGGCAAGACCGAGAACCTGCCGCTGACGCAGACCGAGCCCGGCCTCTACAAGGCCGAAAAACGCATGGACGAGATCGGCCTTTTCGAAATCCGCAATGGCGACCTGACGACACTCGCCCATGTCGGTGCCGTCGATGCCCCGGAATTCAAGGCGATGATCTCGACGACAGCGGCTCTGAAGCCTATCACCGACAAGAGCCGCGGCCTCGTGACCCGTGTCGTCAACAATGCCGGCGCCATCAGTGTCCCGCCGATCCTTCCCGTGCGGGGCCAGGTACGCGTCACCGACAATGACCGCATGCAGATCCGCATGACCAACGAGACCGTGTTGAAGGGCATCAACACCTTGCCGCTCTTCGCAGGCTTTGCAGGTGTCGGCATTCTGCTTCTCGCCTTTGGCGCCATGTGGTGGCGCGAAGGACGATAACGATGCCGGAATTCGAGCTCACCGCTTCCCCTTCACCGGAAGAGCTCGCTGTCATCACCGATGGCCTGACGGCTTTCAACACCGAGGATGTCGGCCCGTCCGAGCGGCAGGCGCTTGCCGTTCTGATCCGCGATACCGACGGCAAGGTTTCCGGCGGTCTGTCCGGCTACACTGCCTGGGGCTGGCTCTTCGTACAGTTGCTCTACATTCCCGATACGCTCCGCGGCAGCGGCATGGCCGGCAAGATCCTTGCAAAGGCGGAAGAAGAAGCCGCTGCCCGCGGCTGCCGCGGGGCCTGGATCGATACGTTCAATCCGAATGCGCTCAGCGCATACAAGCGTCAGGGCTACGAGGTCTTCGGCGAACTGCCGGATTTTCCCGACGGCCGAACGCGGACCTTCCTCAAGAAGATGCTGTGACGAGAGCAATTCCAGCAAAAAAAGGACGGAAATGCCTACTTCCGCCAGGCAATCTTGCCCCTCAGCCGGGCATGCGCATCTTCCGCGAATGGCACGACGAGAACGCGGCTCGGATCGACCGGACCAGGAAAGGTCAGCGCGCCATAAGCGACCTTTTCGAAGCCGAGCGGGCAATAGTAGGGCGGGTCGCCGACCAGTATGACGGCTTCCGAGCCCTTGCGTTTGGCAGCTTCCACCGCAATGCGCACCAGCTCCCGGCCAATGCCCTTGCTTTTGTGCGACGGCCGCACCGCAAGAGGTCCGAGCAGATGCCCCTTCACCGTTCCGGCCATAACCGGCGTCATCCGCACAGAAGCGATCGTTTCGCCGTCATCGGCGCAGATGAAGGAGAGCGACAGATCATGCGGTCCCTGCTCGCGGATGCGTGCAGCGGCGCGCGTATGCCGGCCCGGGCCGAAGGCTTCTTCGTTGATGTGTTCGATAGCGGCGTCGTGAGACGCATCCTCGGTGAGGTAGACGAGATCGTGCTTGTACATGAGCATGGGAACAGAGACCGTATAGACGCAGATATATGGGTTCGCGAACACGCCCTCAGGCGTTCGGGAACATCAGCGTCGTCGCAGGCCTCTGAGAATAGACATCAAGCAGGATTCCAGAATTTTGTGAGGAAGGCGGATAGCAGGAAAAATTTCCGGCGTCCATTGCAAAAATACGGTCAAGAACTGGGTGGCCGAGACGCAGTGTTCAATCTTAGCCAACCTGCAAAATGCAGCGCACTGCAATATCTATGCTGCAACAACCAATTTCAGAGGTAGAAAACATGGGCATGCTGGTAGACGGCGTCTGGCATGACGTCTGGTACGATACGAAGGAAACGAAGGGTCATTTCAAGCGTCAGCCATCGCAGTTCCGCAACTGGATCACGGCCGACGGAGAAGCCGGTCCCAGCGGCAAAGGCGGCTTCAAGGCGGAAGCGGGTCGCTATCATCTCTATGTTTCCCTCGCCTGTCCCTGGGCGCATCGCACGCTGATCTTCCGCAAGCTGAAGAAGCTCGAAGACTTGATTTCCGTTTCGGTCGTCGATCCGCTGATGGTGGAAAACGGCTGGGAGTTCAAAGTCGGCAATGGCGCCACCGGCGACCATCTTTTTGGCTCCAAAGCGCTCTGGGAAATCTACGTGAAGGCCGATCCGCACTATTCCGGCCGCGTCACTGTCCCTGTTCTCTGGGACAAGCAAACCGGCACGATCGTCAACAACGAGTCGGCCGAAATCATCCGCATGTTCAACAGCGCCTTCAATCACCTGACGGGCTCAACAGCGGATTATTACCCGGAAGACCTGCGGGCAGACATCGATGCGCTGAACGACGTGGTCTATGACACCGTCAACAACGGCGTCTACAAGTCAGGCTTTGCCACCGCGCAAGCAGCTTACGAGGAAAATGTCATCAAGCTCTTCGAAACGCTGGACAGGCTCGATGAGCGTCTCGGCAAGGGCCGTTACCTTTTCGGCGATCGCCAGACCGAAGCCGACTGGCGGCTCTTTACGACACTCGTACGTTTCGATCCCGTTTATGTCGGCCACTTCAAATGCAATATCCGCCGTATCGAGGACTACCGCAACCTGCCGGCCTATCTGCGTGACCTCTATCAGACCCTTGATGTTGCCGACACGGTGAACCTCCACCACATCAAGGAACACTACTACCGGAGCCACAAGACCATCAACCCGACCGGCATCGTGCCCGTTGGGCCGGCGCTCGATCTCGACCGGCCGCATGGCCGTGACAAGCTGGCGACGGCGGCCTGAGCTTTACCAATAATGCGCCGGCTCCGCCTCGCCGCGGAGCTCGGCCAGCCTCCTATGCGTCGCTTCGGTCGTTTCCGCCGGCAGGTTGTGGATTTCGAAAAAGCCGCTATCGGCAATTTCCCAGTCCGGCGGCCGAGGCGCCGTCTGTTCCACGGTGGCGCGATAGAAGACCACATGATCGCGCCGGGTGATACTGGTGTTGAAATAGACGTGGAAGAGTTGCGGCTTGCCGACGATCCTGAGGTTGCCTTCCTCCCGCAATTCCTTGATGAGCGCTTCTTCTGCCGTCTCGTTTCGCTCCAGCCCGCCGCCTGGCATATGCCATCCGCCGGTATAGCCGTGACGAACGAGAAAGAGGCGTCCCTGCTCGTCGAAACAGGCTGCACGGACCCCCATCGTCATTCCGCGCGCGACGGAAAAATACACGTGCAGCAGCCGCACCAACACTTTCATGTGAAGGGGCCATGTTTGTTTGTCTGCCATGGGCTCTTTCATACTCTCATCGCGCGGATGTGTTTGAATTGTAAATAAGCTGGTCTATGTGTCGTTGCATGTTCAAGCTAGCGCATATCTCCGACGTCCATCTCGGACCCCTGCCCCGCCTTTCCATTCACGAACTTTTTTCAAAACGTATTACGGGCTTTGTGAACTGGCACCGCAACCGGCGCAAGCATCTTTTCGGCAGCACGCTCGATCTGCTGCTGAACGATATCCGTTCGCATAAGGCTGACCATCTGGCGGTGACCGGCGACCTCGTCAACCTCGCAAGCGGCATCGAGATTCGCGCCGCCGCAGCCTGGCTGCGCGAACTCGGCGATCCCGCCGCTACCTCGGTCGTTCCCGGCAACCACGATGCCTATGTGCCGGGCTCCTATGAGAAGTCGATGCGCGCTTGGTATGACTATGTGCGCGGCGACCTCGCTCCGCCGCAATGGGAAGAAGACCGCCACATCTTCCCCTACCTTCGCATCCGCGACAAGGTCGCAATCGTCGGCTGCTCGACCGCAGTTGCAACCCCGCCCTTCGCGGCCTCCGGCTTCTTCGGCGCGCGCCAGGCGCGCGATACGGTCAACATGCTGCGCGCTGCCGGTGAAGCCGGCCTCTTCCGTGTCGTCATGATCCACCATCCGCCCATCCGCGGCGCGACCTCCTTTTACAAGCGCATGATCGGCATCCGCCGTTTCGCAGCCGTCATTTCCACCGGCGGAGCGGAACTCGTGCTGCATGGCCATACGCATCTCAATACGCTCTACTGGCTGCGCGGGCAGACAGGTCCCGTCCCTGTCATCGGCATCGCCTCTGCCTCGCAGGGGCCGGGCGGCATCAAGCCCCGCGCCGCCTACAATCTCTTCTCCATTTCCGGTTCTCCCGGCGCCTGGGAAGTGAAGGGCGAGCGCTTCAGCATCAACGACACCGGTGACGGCATGATGCCGGAAAGCGCTGATATTTTCGCATTTTAACGCCGTTTGCGGAATCAGTCCCGACGGCGGTTGAAGCAACGCGTGAAGAGCGTTTGCCAGTGTCGCAACATCAGCAATAAAGGCCGCCGGGGCTCTTGGTATTTTCAATCGTCGGCGTACAATCCAGCAACCGCAGCGTTTCAAAACGGAGTACGCCCGATGACAGCTTCTCTTCGTCGCCTGTGCAGACTTTCGCTTGTTTCCGTCTTTGCTTTAGGCCTCGCCACGTCCGCCTTCGCGGTCGGCGACAACAATGACGAGACCTCCCCGCCGCAGAAGACCCAGACGACCAAGACCTGCAGCAAAGGCAAGGTGTGGGATGCCAAGAAGAAAGAATGCGTCGACCCGAAGAAGCAGAGCTTCAACGATGACGATCTCTACAAGTTCGCTCGCGAATTCGCCTATGCCGGCCAGTATGAGAACGCCATCACGGTGCTCAATCTCGCCAAAAATCAGAACGATCCGCGCATCCTGAATTATCTTGGATATGCCAACCGCAAGGCCGGCCGCATGGAGCTCGGCATGTCCTACTACAAGAAGGCGCTGCAGCAGGATGAGAACTACATCCTCGCACGCTCTTATATGGGCATGGCGCTTGCCGAGCAGGGCGACATCCAGGGCGCCCGCGTCCAGCTCGTCGAGATTCGCGATCGCGGCGGCGAAAACACCTGGGCCTATCGCGCTCTGCTGCAGAGCCTGAACGGCTACAGGACATATTGAGACAAGCTCCGCGGGGTATCGTGCGGAAATCCCCTGGCAAGGGATGGATGAAATGAACCCCGCGCTTGCGAAATACAGGCGACCTGTTCCATAAAAGCCGCCTGTACGGCCGGGATGAATACGATGGCTTCGCGCCCGCCGGGCAAGCCCCGCATGCGAAGCTGGCCCATATTCGATGCTGGTATGAGTTTCGGCCAATGTGAATGCTTCTTGGAAAGACCATGCGCCAACCCGCAACCACCACCGATATCCGGCGTGACCTCGTCGGTCTCTTGCCCCGCCTCCGCCGCTTTGCCATTACGCTCGCGGGAGAGACGACCGCGGCCGATGAGCTGGTTCAGTCGGTCTGTCTGCGCGCTATTTCCAAGGGACATCAGTGGAACGGCGAAGGCCGGCTGGAAAGCTGGATCTACATGCTGGCCCGCCAGCAATGGGCGGAAGACAGTCGCAAGCGCAAGCCGCGTCCGGCCGCGCGAGGCAATGTGACCGATATCCGTGACGCCATTCGCGACCGCGTGGCCGCCGTCGATACCGACGCCCTGCACCGCATGCTTGCGGAAATGCCCGAAGGCGTGGCCAGCATTTTCGTGCTGATCGACGTGGAAGGCCACAGCTATCAGCAGGCAGCCGAAATCATGGGCATCGCAATCGGCAATATTGCCGGCCAGCTTGCCACCGCACGACTCCATTTCGCCGCATTGTCCGGTCACAATCCGCCCGTTCACAGGTACTGACTGATTTGCTCGATTTCAAAAAACAGCCGCTCGAAGCCCAGCTTGCCGCCCTCCTCGATGGCGAAACCACACCGGAACAGAAGCTGGAGCTGGAAGGCCGACTGGCAACGGATGAAAATGCCCGCAAGATCTACGACAAGCTCCGCCACGGCGTCGATTTCGGACGCCGCAAGCTGGACGACATGCTAAAAGAGCCTGTTCCGCTGGCGCTTGTCCGCTCCATCAAGAGCACGCAGCCGCCGAAGACGCCGATCGCCCCGCGTAGCGCGCGCCCGCAGCTGAAGCTCGCGCCGAACGGCCGCCAGGCGCTTGCCGCTGCCCTCATTCTCTTCGTCGTCGGTGGTGGCATCGGCTATTTCATCGGCAATGCGCCAGATACGGATGATGCTGCACCGGTCGCCGCGGCGCAGATCAACACCAATGACTGGCTGGGCGACGTCACCGCCTTTCAGCGGCTTCTCGTTCGCCAGCCGCGTCACCTCGTCGAGGTGCCGGCCTCCCAAGCCGAGGAAATCTCCTCCTGGCTCACAACGGCGATCGGCGTGCCGTTCCGCGTGCCGGATCTTTCCGCTGGATCCTGGACCTTCCAGGGCGCGCGCGTGATCCTTGGCGACAACCGCCCTGTCGGCCAGCTTGTCTATTCCAACACAGATGGCGATATCATCTCGATATGTTTCCGCAAGGATGCGCAGCCACCGGAAACGGAAGATTTCAAGGAAACGATCCGCGACGAAATCGGCCTTGTGACCTGGCACAATGCGGGCACGTCCTATGTATTGGCCGGCCCCTCCGCCGAAGCTTCTCTCGGCCAGCTCGCCATGGAAGTCGCCGCCGCCATTTAATGGTCAAGGCACCAGAACGACTTTTCCGCTGACCCGGCGCTCTTCGAGCACGCGATGCGCCTCAGCCGCTTCATCAAGTGAAAAACTTCCGCCGTGCACGACCTTCAACGCTGCGGTTGCGGCGAGATCGAAGAGGAGAGCGAGATCGCCCTTCCATTTGTCGGCGGCAATCAACGGCAGGAGCGAAAAACCCTTCAATGACTGGTTTGCATCGAGCATGGAGCGGATTTCGGAAAGCTCGAGCGAGAACCGCCCCATGGCCGCCAAGAGCATTTCTCCGGCCGGAGCAAGTGCGGCCAGCGACGCCCTCGCGATATCACCGCCAACCGTCTCGTAAATGACATCGGCGCCCTGCCCTCCGGTCGCTGCCTTGACGGGACCGGCCCAATCTCTGGCGGTATAATCGACCGCCAGGTCGGCGCCGAGCGAAAGTGCGATCTTCCTCTTGGCCTCGCTGCCTGCTGCGGCAATGACCAGGCTTGCTCCTTCCCGCCTGGCAAGCTGCAGCAACAGCGATCCGACCCCGCCGCCGGCAGCGTTGACGAGCACCACCTTTCCTTTCGGCGGACTACGACGCACCATGTGCAGAGCCGTCAGGCCCTGCACCATCAACGCCGCCGCGTCTGCAAAGGAAAGGCTGTCCGGCAAACGTACCGCCGCTCCAGCATCCACAGCCACATATTCGGCATAACCGCCAAAGCCACGCCCGATTGCGAATAGCGGTACAGCGACGCGCGCGCCAGAGAGCGACGGATCGGCATCCACCCCAATGTCTTCGACGATGCCTGCCACTTCCACACCGGGAAAGACAGGCAGTGGCGGCGTGACGGCATAACGATCCGCCCGCATCAGAACCTCGAAGAAATTGACACCGGCAGCATGGACACGCACCAGCACCTTGCCGCCTTTGGGTTCCGGTTTCGGCACCTCGATCGTTTCGAGAACCTCAGGCGGACCGAAGCGGGTGAATTGAACGGCTTTCATGGCGAACCTCACGTTTTGATGGCGTGAAGCAGGCCTTAGCACTCGATTTACAGTTCAAAATACACACATATCAGTGCCATACCCACCAGGAGGTGACCATGGCCGAGCCCATGAAAAGATTACCGAAACTGCCTGTGGAACGCGCTTTGAAGGTCATTTCCGGGCGATGGAAACCCGTCATCCTCTATCACGTCTTCTCAGGACCCAGGCGACTTTCGGAACTCAAGCGCATGATGCCTGACATCACCCAGAAAGTGCTGATCCAGCAGTTACGGGAAATGGAAGAGCACGGCCTTGTACGCCGGGAGATCTTTGCCGAGGTGCCGACGCGGGTGGAATATAGCACAACCGAGCTCGGCCTCGGGCTGGAGCCGATCCTTCTTGCTCTCTGCCAATGGGGACAGAACCACGCGGAAGCGCAGGGCGAACTCGATGAGCTCGCCGATTGCATCGTCAGGCCGCGTCATCCTGAGGCGATCGCGGCCTGATCGGAATGCTCAGGCCTTGCCGGCCTTCACGTCGAGCACGCGGTTGGCAGCCGACACGATCGCTTCGAGCGATGCCGCGACGATATTGGTGTTGATGCCGGCACCAAAGAGCTTGCCGCCCGGATACGACGTCTCGACATAGGAGATAGCGGCGGCATTGGAACCGTGCTGCAACGAATGTTCCGAATAGTCCTCGACCGACATCTCGATGCCGAGATAATGCGACAGCGCATTGATGAAGCCGTCGATCGGGCCATTGCCGCGGCCTTCGATACGCTTGATCTCGCCATTGTCGGTGATTTCGGCCGCCACGACCCTCTGTCCCTTGCGCTCGGTGTCAGGGTAGGTGTGATGATCGACGAACTTCAGGCGGCTATCCGGCTGGGTCACGTAGCGCTCGATGAAGCGGTCGTGGATACGCTTTGACGGAAGCTCCTTGCCTTCTTCATCGGTAATGCGCTGGATGTCTTCGCGGAATTCGACCTGCAGGTTGCGCGGCAGGTTGAGCCCGTAGTCCTGCTGCAGGATATAGGCGATGCCGCCCTTGCCGGACTGCGAATTGATGCGGATGATCGCCTCGTAGGAGCGGCCGACGTCGCGCGGGTCGATCGGCAGGTACGGCACCTCCCAGACCGGATGGTTGGCGACTTGTGCTGCCTTCATGCCCTTGTTGATCGCATCCTGATGCGAGCCGGAGAAGGCCGTGTATACCAGCTCGCCGACATAGGGGTGACGCTCGGTGATCGCCATCTGGTTCGAATATTCGAACACTTCCTTGATGCGCTCGATATTGGAGCAGTCGATCTGCGGATCGACACCCTGCGTGAACATGTTGAGCGCCATGGTGACGACATCGACATTGCCGGTGCGCTCGCCATTGCCGAACAGCGTTCCCTCGACGCGGTCCGCACCAGCCAGCAGAGCGAGCTCGGCAGCGGCGATACCGGTGCCGCGGTCATTATGCGGATGCAGAGAGATGATCAGGTTCTCACGGTTGTCGAGATTGCGGCACATCCACTCGATCTGGTCGGCGTAGACGTTCGGCGTCGCCATCTCTACCGTCGAAGGCAGGTTGATGATGAGCTTGTTGTCAGGCGTCGGCTTCATCACCTCGATGACGGCGTTGCAGATTTCCAGCGCCACATCCAGCTCAGTACCGGTGAAACTTTCGGGCGAATATTCGAAACGATAGCCGCCTCCGGCCTTGGCCGCCATGTCGCTGATCATCTTGGCGGCATCGACGGCAATCTGCTTGATGCCGTGCACATCCTTGGCGAAGACCACGCGGCGCTGCAGTTCGCTGGTAGAATTGTAGAAGTGCACGATCGGCTGCTTTGCACCTTCCAGCGCCTCGAAGGTGCGGGTGATCAGTTCGGGCCGGCACTGAACCAGCACCTGCAGCGAGACGTCGTCGGGCACATTGCCCTCTTCCACGCACCAGCGGGCGAAATCGAAGTCGGTTTGCGAGGCGGACGGGAAACCGATCTCTATTTCCTTGAAGCCCATTTCCAGGAGCAGGTGGAACATGCGCGCCTTGCGATCATGGCCCATCGGATCGACGAGTGCCTGGTTGCCATCGCGCAGGTCGACGGAGCACCAGATCGGCGCCTTGGAAATGGTCTTGGTCGGCCAGGTGCGGTCGGGGATATTCACCTGCGGATAGGGCCGGTATTTGACGGCGGCGTCGGGCATGCCCTTGGCGCCTGCGGAGGATCGGCGGGTGGTCGTGTCCATTGTCTTGTCTCCTCGTCCCGGCATTTGCCTCGCGTCTTAGCCGATCATATCAGGCTTGGCGACTGCAAATGCGGACCTTTGATCGGTCGTTTGGTCAATTTTGAAAGTGAGTCGCGAGGAGCGATGGCCGGGCGGGCTTTCGGCCGCCGGGCGCTCCTCAAAGGACCCGGCAACCGCGCGTAAGGCCGAGGAGAAGAAGCGAGGTCAGGGCGCGCGTATTGTCACGCAGGGCCGTGCGGCCACGTGCAATCGTCTCGGAAATCCGTGCGCTTGTGCTCTTCATGTCCGCGCTTATAGCCTCCGCCGGAAATTCCGGCAACCCCTCGCCTATTTTTTCCTCGCCTGCACGATACGGGATAGCGCCAGCATCAGCCCGCCCGCGATCAGCCCCCAGAAGGCGCCGGATATGCCGCCGAAGGAAACGCCCGACGCAGTGACGAGGAAGGTAATTGCCGCTGCCTCACGCGATTCCGGTGCCTGGAAAGCGGCCATGGCCGAACTGGAGAAGGCGCCGACAAGTGCCAGACCGGCCACGGCCTCGATAAGGATCGGTGGCGCCAGCGCGACAAAGGCCGTCACCGCTCCGGCAAGCAGGCCGAAAATGACGTAGCCGACACCCGAGATCAGCGCCGCCCAATACCGCCGCGAGGGATCGGCATGCGCGTCCTGCCCGGCGCACATCGCTGCGGTGATCGCCGCCAGGTTGACCGCATGGCCGCCAAAAGGCGCCGCCAGAAGCGAGAAGACGCCGGTTACCGCGAAGAGCGGCCCCGGCATCGGATCATAATGATTGACCTTCAGCACCGCGATGCCAGGAATATTCTGCGACGCCATGGTCACGATGAAGAGCGGCAGGGCAATCGATACGAAGCCCGAGAGATTGAAGACCGGATGCACGATATCGATGACCGGCACCAGCGACTGCTCGAGCGAAGAGAAGGCACCCGCGGGAATATCGACACCGAAGGCCAGTACCAGCACGAAAGCCACCAGCGCCGCCGGCACCGCCCAAAGGCGCTTGAAGGCGCCGACCACGATCCAGGTCAGAATGATCGGCAGACCGAGCAGCGGATTGAAGGCGACGGCCTTGACCGGCGCAAAACAAAGGCCGAGCAGCACGCCCGACAGCATTGCATTGGCAAGCGGCGCTGGAATGGCGGCAACCGCCCGTCCGAGCGGCTTGAACAGCCCGGCGACAACGATCAGCACGCCGCAAAGAATGAACGCGCCGACCGCTGCATTGAAGCCCCCGTCAATCGTTCCGATGCTCGCAAGCAGCGCAGCCCCAGGTGTCGACCAGGCGATGCTGACCGGCAGACGCGTGACGGCGCTGAGCACGACAGCGCAAAGCCCCATCGAGATCGACAACGCCATCAGCCCCGAAGCCGCCTGCGCATCCGTCGCACCCACCGCCTGAAGCCCATGCAAAACGACGGCAAAGGAACTGGTGAACCCGACGAAAGCCGTCAGAAGCCCCATGAACAGGCTCTGTACGGAGAAATCTTTGAGCATGGCGCGACTCCGGCTGCGAAGATTGCGCATGGAGCAGCATAAGCGAATTGTGCGCAAGCCGGATTGCCCCTGGAAATGATCGCCTACGCGGCAATCCCACGAGATTGCATGGCAGCATGCCGGCAGACATGGAAACGCCCCGCCTGCGGATCGCAAACGGGGCGTCAATTTACAGCAGCATCAGCGAAAAAATCAGATTTCGCTCTGCGAGGTCACGACGCGAGCGACGAGACCATAGGCAACGGCGTCTTCAGCCGAGAGCCAGTAGTCGCGGTCGATATCCTTGGCGATCTTTTCTTCCGACTGGCCGGTTGCCTTCGAGAAGATCTTGATCAGGCGCTCGTTCATCTTGATGATCTCGCGTGCCTGGATCTCGATATCCGAAGCCATGCCGCGGGTGCCGCCGGACGGCTGGTGCAGCAGGAAACGGGTGTTCGGCAGGCAGATGCGGCGTTCCTTCGGAGCTGCGGCATAGATGAGGGCGCCGGCCGAGGCAACCCAGCCCGTACCGATCATCCAGACCTTCGGCTTGATGAACTTGATCATGTCGTGAATGGAATCGCCGGATTCGACGTGGCCGCCAGGCGAATTCACATAGATGCGGATGTCTTCGTCATTGGCAGCGGCGAGCGCCACGAGCTGGGTGCAGACCTTCTGCGCCAGTTCCTGCGTGATCGGCCCGTAGATGAAGATCGAACGCGACTTGAAAAGGTTCGCCTCCGTTTCCTTGCCGAGCGGCAGTTCCTTCGTCTTGTCGTCCTGTTCTTCTTCGTCGTTCATTCGAACCTCTCTCGTCCAATGCGGTTCCTCGCACATAGTGCGACTCAATGCGTAAAACAATGCGGGAAAAAGAGGAAGCAGGAAGCGGTGAAGATATTCTTATGACAAACGGACGATATCATCGCATCATCTGAAAAGCCCGGGAGAAACATAAAATGGCCTCCTCCTTTCTGCGTGCTGCCATCAGCAATAATGCATTCTGGTGCGATGCGGTCTGCAAGGCGCTGGGCTCACCAGGTGAGTTCACGTCCACACTCTGGTTTCACCGCCGTGGTACGCCGCCCTTCTATCCTGACATCGTGACGCTGACGGAGGCGGACGGCGAGCAGACGGAGGCGATCGCGACTCTTGTTAACAGCGAGGAACGCGTTTGGGCGATCAAGGATAGCTATGCGGCCCTCGATATTGAGTCGCTCGGCTTCACGCTGCTGTTCGAGGCCGAATGGATCGGAATGCGCACGCCAGTTTCAGTGCCATCTCCAATCTCCTGGAAGCGCATGGAAAGCGCTGCCGATCTTGCGCGATGGGAGGTGGAATGGAGCAAGGCGAACGGCCCGGTAGCGCAGAGGATCTTCAGCGAACCCTTGCTCCACGACCCCGAAATCACCTTTCTGCTCGGCTTCGAACACGACAAGCCGATTGGCGGCGGCATCCTCAATCGCGATGCCGGAGTGGTCGGCCTGTCGAACCTGTTTGCCGAAGGCCGGCACGGCGAAACCATCCGCCGCGGGCTGATTGCGCAGGCCGCCGAGCGCTATCCGCGAGAACCGCTCGTCGGTTATGAACACGGCGACGATCTGGACGAAGCGCTGCGCGCGGGCTTCGAAATTCTGGGACCTCTGCGCATCTGGCTGAAGGAGGTCTGAGCTTACTGAAATGTAAGTCGCCAAGGCTTTGAAATGCCCTAATCGCTTCCTAACTCAGCTTTACGCGGCCCATCCGCCGAATGTTAAGGCCGCAGAACTTTAAAGGAGACAGAACATGTCACCGGAAGAACGCCAATTGCTGACCTCCCTTTTCGATCGCGTCCGCACCGCAGGCACAACACCGCGCGATCCGGAAGCCGAAGCGCTGATATCGGAAGCGACCCGCACGCAGCCCTCCGCCACCTACTATCTGGCGCAAGCCGTCATCGTGCAGGAAAAGGGCCTGGAGGCGGCGGCCAACCACATCAAGGAACTGGAAGAGCGTGTCCGGCAGTTCGAAGCCGGCGCCGGTGATCACCGCCAGGCCGAGCAGGGCGGCTTCCTGAGCTCGATCTTCGGCAGCACCCAGACGCAGCAACCCGCCCCCGCTCCCGGTCCCTGGGGCAGCGCGCCGAGGGACAGCTACGAACAGCCGCAGCGCGGCTATGACAACAGTCGCCAGATGCCGCAGCAGCCGACCGGCCCTTGGAGCCAGCAGGCCTCTGCACCCTCTGCCGGCGGCAGTTTCCTGCGTGGCGCTCTCGGCACCGCGGCCGGCGTGGCTGGCGGCATGCTTCTCGCCAACTCCCTCTCAGGCATTTTCGGCAACCACATGTCGTCGCTCGGCTTGGGTTCGCCTTTTGGCGGCGCCAATCCCTTCGGCAATGCCAGTGCGCCCACCGAGGAAACCGTCATCAACAATTACTACGGCGACAACAGTCAGGCGGATGATTCCAGAGCTGACAACAATGATAACAACGACAACATCCAGCAGGCCGATTACGACGACAACGATGACTTCACGGATGATTCCGGTGACGACACGACGGATGTTTAGGATTTAGCTTTAAGGAAAGAGTGGCAGTTGGTTTCAATTGCCACATCGTTTCCCGGCCCCTTCGCCTTGAGCTCAGGGCGTTCGCCGTCGCAATCGATTCACTGGATCGATCGCTGGCTGCGCCCGACCACGTCTCACCCACGTCCACGATAGGTGGCGACACCCTGATCCGGCAGCCATACGCCTTCCGGCGGCTTGCCGGTCTGCCAGAAGACGTCGATCGGAATGCCGCCGCGCGGATACCAGTAGGCGCCGATGCGCAGCCACTTCGGATCCAGAAGCTCGACGATGCGCTTGGCGATATAGATCGAGCAATCCTCGTGGAAGGCGCCGTGATTGCGGAAGGAATGCAGGAAGAGCTTCAGCGACTTCGATTCCACCAGAAATTCATTGGGAATGTAATCGATGACGATATGGGCGAAATCCGGCTGTCCGGTCATTGGGCAGAGCGAGGTGAATTCCGGCGCGGTGAAGCGCACGACATAATCGGTGCCGGCATGATTGGATGGCACCTTTTCCAGAATCGCCTCTTCGGGGCTCTTGGCGGTTTCCGTCTGCTGGCCCAGCATCGAAAGGCTGGAAACGTCTGTATTGGGCATTACGCCTCCTTGATCACTTTAACACGGATGCCATGGGCCTTTTCGCCCTCCGGCTCCACGTGAATGGCAATTGTCGCGCCCGCATGCACGGCGCGGATGGCATCTTCAAGGCGGTCGCAAATATCATGCGCTTCGCGAACCGTCATCTTGCCGGGCACGACGAGATGGAAATCGACGAAGGTCACCGAGCCGGCACGCCGGGTCTTGAGATCATGCACACCGATAGAGCCTGCCGCATGGGTGGCGATCGCCTGCTTGATCGCCTCCTGTTCCTGCGGCTCGACCGCCTGATCCATCAGTCCGCCGATCGACTGCGAGATCACTTTCCAGCCCTGATAGAGGATGTTGAGCGCAACGAGAATGGCGAGAATGGGGTCGAAGATCGCATAACCGGTCGCAAGCGCCAGAAGCAGGCCAACGAGAACGCCGACCGAAGTGACCACATCCGACATGATGTGCTGCCCATCCGCCATCAAGGCTGCAGAGCGGTGCTGTCGCCCGGTACGGATCAAAAGCCGCGCCCAGACGGTATTGATGACACCAGCGGCAATATTGATTGCAAGGCCGAGCACGGGCGCCTCGAGCATGCGCGGGTTGGCGAGATGGCCGACGGCCTGCTGAACGATCAGCAGCGCGGCAACGACAATCATCACGCCTTCGGTGACGGCCGAAAGATATTCGGCCTTGTGATGGCCGAAGGGATGGTCATGGTCTGCCGGCTTCTGCGCATAACGGATGACGAAGAAGGCGATGAAGGCCGCCACCACGTTGACGAACGATTCCAGCCCGTCCGAAAGCAGAGCCACAGAGCCCGTCACCCACCAGGCGACCATCTTCAGTCCCATGACGCCAAGCGACATGGGAATGCCCCAGAACGCCAGTTTCCGAACCGTGAGATTGCCCTCGTCGCTCATATCGTCCCCCTGCGGTTGCGAATGAATTGCAGCATTTAAGCCATTGAAACGCAAAACCGCCCGCGCGGGAATCGCGCAGGCGGCTGATGCGGGTGATATGGGCAATCGCACTCGAAATGTCAAAGGCTTTGGCACTTCGGAACAAAGACAGATCTGATTGACGAAAATTTTATAACCATTTATATAACCTGTAATGCAAATGGGAGAAACGGCCTTGGTGGAAGATGTCGTGAAATCGCTAGGCTACCTTTGCCTGGGCAGCCGCTTCCGCCGCATTGGTGAGCGTCTGCAGGCCGATACGCAACAGGTGATCGAGGAACGGGGCGTCTCCATCCAGGCGGCGCAATATCCTTTCCTCGGCGCCATCGACAGGCTCGGCCCGCTGACGATAGGCGAACTGGCGCAAGCCGTCGGCATCACCCAGCCCGGCGCGACCCGCACCGCCTCCCAGCTGATGGAACTCGGCCTCCTCGACATGCAGCCATCCGCTGAGGATCAACGGCGCAGGGTCGTGTCGCTGACACCAAAAGGACAGGAACTCGTCGATTATTCCAGGCAACAGGTTTGGCCGCATATCGCGGCCGCCGTTGCCGATCTCTGCCGGGATCTCAACGGCCCGTTGCTGGAACAGCTTGCCGCAATCGAAGACGGCCTCGCCGAAGCACCGCTTACTCGCCGGACGAGCGCCCTGAAGGAGAAGACCCCATGAGCCATATTCTCGATCGGCCTATCTGGAACGCGCTCCACACCGCACATGCCGATCTCGCCGAAGGCGGCGAACGGGCGATGCGCTATCCGCCGTCAATCGTCCCCTTCGCGGCCGCCGCCGACGATACGCGCGAAAGCCTCGAAGCGCTGGAGAACCTTCCTGCCGTTGATGAGGCCATGGCGATTGTCGAAGCCGGCCCCGTCATCATACCGCAGGGACTGACGGTCGTCGCCGAGGGAAAGCTGGTGCAGATGATCGCCGAGCGGCCTTACGAGCGCATTTCCGACAGCCGGTTGCAGCCACTGACCTCTGACGATGCGGAGGAAATGCTCGCGCTGGCGACGCTGACCAAACCCGGCCCCTTCACACTCCGCGCCCAGAGCCTCGGCACTTTCTGGGGCGTGAGGATCGATGGCCGTCTCGTCGCCATGGCTGGACAGCGCCTGCGCCACCCGGGATTTGGCGAACTCAGCGGCCTCTGCACCCACCCGGATTTTCAGGGACGCGGCCTCGGCACCCTGCTCTTCCGCTATGTCGCGGGCGAAATCTCCGCCAGGGGCGACACAGTTTTCCTGCATGCCTATTACACCAACACGCCGGCCATCACGCTCTACAAGGCGCTCGGCTTCAAACTGCGGTCGGAAATGAACCTGCGCGTCGTCAAGCGAGGCGCATAGGTCGGCCAAAACGCCGCGGTCTCCTGCTTTTGCCGTTTGTGCCATGATAGCGACCCAATTGCATGGTGTTGACGGCCCTGCAGTCAATTGGGGACCGCGCGGATATGCATTGGATCAATCGCTACATCGACCAACCGTTGCTCGACGGTGCGGCCAGCTCCTTGCGGGCCTGGCATAGTCGCACCGGCCTGTCGCCTGAGCGGCTGGAGCCGCTCTGGAATATTGCAGTGACAGGCCTCCTGCTCTTTGCTGCCGGCCATTTCCTCTCCGGGCCGGCGCTGCTTCTATGTTACGGCGGCCTGGTCATGTTGACGCTTCCCTCCGTCTGGATGCTCTTTACATCCGGCCGCGACGTGGGCGGCTACGACGTTGCTGCCTACAAGAAGCTGAGAACCAGGGCGTTCATGAAGCGCGAGGCGGAATGGGCCGTACGGCTCGCCATCCTCTTCACTGCTATCTGCCTTCCCTTCGTCTCGCGCTCGGATGATCCGACGGCCGCCTATTTCATGATCGGCGCCAGTCTCTGGTTCGTGCTGACCGGCCCGGCCAGATCCTATCTGGCAGCTGCCGAACCGCCGATGCCGCGTGACGGCGATCCCTCATTCAAGGCCGACCTGCAGTTCAGCTGAAAAGCACTGGTCCAGCACGTAATTCAATTGGTCGCGGCACCAATGGAACGAAGCGCTCTCGTTTCCGTTATATTGCCAGCAACCGATAAAGGAGATCGCGATGCTGTATTATGCTCTGGTATTTCTCGTCGTAGCCCTGATTGCAGGCGTCCTTGGATTTGGCGGCATTGCCGGCGCATCCGCTTCGATCGCCCAGGTCCTGTTTTTCATCTTCCTGGTGCTGTTCGTCGTATCCATCGTCGCCCGGCTCATGCGGCGCGTATAGACGAACATCCCAAACACAAAAAACCCGCCGTTTCCGGCGGGTTTTTTGTGGGTTCAAGAGGCCGCCGGCCGTCAGGCCGCCTTGGTCTTGGCACGGCGGGCGAGATGCGCCACCACATTCTCGATCATGCGCATGCCGGCATCGCCGCCGAGCGTCATGATCGATTCCGGATGGAACTGCACGGCCGCGATCGGCTCCTTGGCATGCTCGATGCCCATGATCGTGCCGTCCTCGCTTTCGGCAGTGATGATGAAATCCCGCGGCAGCGTCGAAGGATCGGCAAAGATCGAGTGATAACGGCCGACCGTGACTTCCTTGGCAAGGCCCGAGAAGACGATGCCCGGCTCCAACACGCGAATGCGTGACGGTTTGCCATGCATCGGCAGAGCCAGATGACGAAGCTCGCCGCCATAGGCTTCGGCCAGCGCCTGCAAGCCCAGGCAGACGCCAAAGATCGGAAGGTTGCGAGCGCGGGCCTTCTTGATCGTCGCCTTGCAGTCGAAATCCTTCGGGTTCCCAGGTCCCGGCGACAGAACGACGAGATCAGGGTTCAGCCGATCGAAGATTTCTTCCGGCACCGGCGTCCGCACAGTCGAGACGGTCGCCCCCGTCTGGCGGAAGTAATTCGCCAGCGTATGTACGAAACTGTCCTCGTGGTCGATCAACAGGATGTTGACGCCCTTGCCAACAGAGGCGACATCGCGCTGGGTCTTGCCGGAATTGCCGGTCTTGGCATCGCGGATGGCGGAAAGCATGGCAGAGGCCTTCAGTTCGGTTTCGGCTTCTTCTTCCTCGGGAATGGAATCGTTGAGCAACGTCGCACCGGCGCGCACTTCGGCAATTCCATCCTTGATGCGCACGGTGCGCAGCGTCAGGCCGGTATTCATGTCGCCATTGAAGCCGACCATGCCGATCGCCCCACCATACCATGCGCGCGGGCTCTTCTCATGCGCTTCGATGAAACGCATGGCCCAAAGCTTCGGCGCACCGGTTACAGTCACGGCCCAGGCATGGCTCAGGAAGCCATCGAAGGCGTCCATATCGTCCCGCAGACGGCCTTCGATATGGTCGACCGTGTGGATGAGGCGCGAATACATCTCGATCTGGCGGCGACCGATGACCTTGACCGAACCCGGCTCGCAGACGCGGCTCTTGTCGTTGCGGTCGACGTCCGAGCACATGGTGAGTTCGGACTCGTCCTTCTTCGAGTTCAGGAGCTTGAGAATCTGCTCACTGTCGGCGATCGGATCGTCGCCGCGCTTGATCGTGCCCGAGATCGGGCAGGTCTCGATGCGGCGACCGGAAACACGCACGAACATTTCCGGCGAGGCACCGACCAGATATTCCTGGTTTCCAAGGTTGATGAAGAAGGAATAGGGGGACGGATTGATCGCCTTCAGCCGCTTGGAAATATCCGAAGGCTTGCTTTCGCAGCGCTCCATGAACTTCTGCCCGGGCACCACTTCGAAGAGATCCCCCTTGCGGAAGCTCTCCTTCGCCTTGACGACGAGCTCGGCATATTCCCCCGGACGATGATCGCTCTTCGGCGGGATCGTATCCGTTCGGATAAACGGCTCGGCTGCAATGTCGCCTGCCCTGCCCTCGGTCGTCTTGCCGTTCTTGGAGAAATCGTAGCGATCAACCCAGGCCTTGGCAGCATAGTTATCAACGACGAGGATTTCATCCGGCAGGTAAAGCACCATGTCGCGCTGGTCGGAAGGTCGTTCCAGCTTCAGATCGATCGCGTCGAACTGGAAGGCGAGATCGTAGCCGAAAGCGCCATAGAAGCCGATGCTGGCATCGGCTTGCGAATAGAAAAGATCAGTGATGGCGCGAAGTACGGTAAACACCGTCGGCATCTTCGAGCGCTCTTCTTCGGTGAAAACGCGGTCAGGCATCTTGACCGTCAGATCGAGCCTGCGCGCGGTCAGTGCGCCGAGTTCCAGTTCGCTGACGGTCTTCAGTCGCTCGACGATGAACTCGAGGATGACCTCGCCGCGCTCGTTATAGGCTTCGATCCAGACATTGCGGCCGAAGGAGGAGACACCGAGCGGCGGATCGACGACGGCTGTATCCCAACGCGTATAGCGGCCCGGATATTCGTAGTTCGACGAGAAGACGGCGCCGCGCCGCTCATCGAGCTTGTCGACATAGGACGAGACGGCATCGGCATAGGGAATGGCCCGCCTTTGCCGCGTGACGGTAATACCGCCTTTGGTTTCGTAGATTTCCGCACCATCATCCCGCAGGATCGTTACCATAGTTCCACTCCGTTATCGGGCCCGGACGAAAGGCGGCCTTTGAAACAAAAAAAGCCGCCTCGAAGTTTCGGGCGGCTCGTTCGTCGTCTTTGGACACGATTGGTCGAGGCCGCCTCAGCGAGCCCACCACCAAACTGCAATGTTCACAGACTTCTTCATGGGCGAAATTGTTAGCCTGAGATGAGACCAAGCGCAAGAGGCGATCAGCCCACGAAAAAGGGCGGCCCGAAAGCCGCCCCTGCCCCAGCCTTGAAGGCTGATTTTTGATTAGAATGTCTTGGTGACCGAGATCTTGAAGGTACGGCCCGGCTCCGAATACCACTCCTTGGGCTGCGAAGACGTCGCGCTGAGGTTCACGTCGCGAACGGCGAGCGCACTATAATATTCCTGGTCGAAGATGTTGTAGACACCACCCTGCACGCGCAGTCCCTTGACTTGCTCCGGCGTCCACCATGCCGTCAGGTCGACGATACCATAGCCAGGTGCGTCAAACGACGTCAGTGCGTTGTCGTTGCCGGTCATCTGGGACGAGAGCGTCGAGGAAAGGTCGAACCCGTATTCGTCATTGCTCCAGCCACCGCCAATGATCGCCTTGAACGGCGCCACGGAACGCAACCGCTCCTGCGTGTCGTCATTGCGGCCATAGGTGTAGGCCAGCGAGGTGTGAAGGTTGATACCGTTGTCGAAGGTCTTGATGAGGTTGGCTTCGAGACCGGAGATCGAAGCTGAAGAAACGTTCGTGTAGTTGAACGTCGTAAAGCCGCCCGCATCAACGGTTGTCACGGTCTCGATGAAGTTCTGATAGCGG
>Ga0102588_1000673_pt1 | contig 33689 bp, 35 predicted proteins | sample AraplaMF_Col_mMS_FD_76854 | JGI IMG/M metagenome (GOLD analysis project Ga0102588, IMG submission 76854) | Arabidopsis root microbial communities from the University of North Carolina, USA - plate scrape MF_Col_mMS (SPADES assembly) (version 2) | ecosystem: Host-associated > Plants > Roots >...
CGAGGACGGATCGCGGGAGGCTCGGTCTTATACCGAACCACCAGGAACGCCAGACCTATTCGGCAGCCGCCAGAAACACCGTGTTCTCTGAAGAAGACGCAAGGGCGCGAACCTTGGCTTCCGTCTTGGCGATCAACCGGTAGAACTCGTCCTGCGCGTCGACATCGAGCTGGATGACGGCATTTACGTCGTCCGGCGTATCGCAGACGCAGGCGACCGCCGATATCGGACAGATACCACCCGGATAGCGCTTGCCGGTTCCCGTGTAGGCGCGGCGGCCCCAATGCTCGGAATAGACCGTTTCCTCACGATCAAGCTCCAGGATCGTGCCCTTGCAGGCGGTCACGATCGCAGCCTTGCCGTAGGCGAACCAATGATAGTTGAGCTTGCGCAGAATATACTTACCAGTGATATCTTCGCCGGCCAATTCCGCCGGATCTTCAATCATTCTGATCATGACGACTTCCTCAAGATCAGTCTAATATCCATGAAGTATGTTTACGAGACAAGTCGGAAAAGGGTAGCTTTTGTAAAGACTTAGTCACAATGTATTTCCGATTCTTACAGGAACTGGCATTCGCGCAAGCTCATCCACGCCCAAGACGCGTGGTTATCCTTGCGGCAAACAGGGGTCGTCTCCTGTTCTTTCTTAGCAGAGACAGGCGCGACTATTGTGACAATGGGGTGAGCCGATGCTTCGTCGGCTGCAAGTTTTAGGCACCCAGGCGTGCCGCGAGCAACGGCGACCGGCCGGCCGGTTTTGGGCCGGTCAAGCTCCGGGCGAAATGAGCGCCCAGTCTGGGGCGCCCGATCATGCTTCGTAGCGGGCGAGGAAATCTTCGGCGCTCAGCGCGCGGAAATCGGCCAGCGCGACCCGCAGGCGGTCGTGCTCCCAATCCCACCAGGCGAGCTTGTCCATCCGTTCGCCGACCTCCTTCGGGAAGCGTTCGCGGATCAGCCTGGCGGGGACGCCGCCGACGATGGTGTAAGGGGCAACATCCTTGGAGACGACGGCACCGGCGCCGATGACCGCGCCATTGCCGACCGTAACACCGGGCAGGATGGTCACACCGTGGCCGATCCAGACGTCATGGCCGATGACGACGCGGTTGGAGCGACGCCATTCGAAGAAATCGGTCTCCATATCGGCATCCGGCCAATAGTCGGCGGCGCGATAGGTGAAGTGGTGCAGCGTTGCGCGCCAGGTCGGGTGGTTGGTGGCGTTGATGCGCACCGAGGCGGCGATGTTGACGAACTTGCCGATCGTCGCGCACCAGATGGCGCCGTCCTGCATGACATAGGAATAGTCGCCGAACTCGACTTCCTCGATGCGGCAACGCTCCGAGACCTCCGTGAAGCGGCCGAAGGTGGCGTTCTTCACGGATGCCGTTTCATTGAAATAGGGCTCGAGGCCAATCCTGCGGCTCATGCGGCGATTGCCTTTCGCGGCGAGAACTTCTGAACGTCGAGAATGCGGTCGGCGACGGCCTCGCGCACTTCCTCATCGTGGAAGATGCCGAGAAGGGCGACCCCCGCCTTCTTCTTTTCCTCGATCATGCCGACGACGACGGCGCGGTTCCTGGCGTCGAGCGAGGCCGTCGGCTCGTCGAGGAGCAGGACGGTATGCTCGGTGATGAAGCCGCGGGCGATGTTGACGCGCTGCTGCTCGCCGCCGGAGAAAGTGGCGGGCGGGAGCTGCCAGAGCGCTTCCGGCAGGTTCAGCTTCGAGAGAAGGTTTGCCGCCTTCTCCCGCGCCGTTTCCGCCTTCTCGCCGCGGGCGACCAGCGGCTCGGCAACAACGTCAATCGCCGCGACACGCGGCACTGTGCGCAGGAACTGGCTGACATAGCCGAGTGTGTGGCGACGAACGTCGATGATCGTGCGCGGGTCAGCAGTCGCCAGATCGACGATCTTGTCATGATGCTTGATGAGGATCTGGCCGCTATCGACGGCATAGTTGCCGTAGGTCATCTTCAGGAGCGAGCTCTTGCCGATGCCCGAAGGGCCGCCGAGGACGACGCATTCCCCGGATGCCACGGAAAAGGATACGTCCGAAACGACCGGCAGCTTGATGCCGTCGCGCAGGTGCATGGTGAAGCTCTTGACGACTTCAGAAACAACGAGTGGCGTTGCCATGATTTCTTTCCTTAGTTTCGCTTGCCACGGACACCTGTAGCCGGAGTCCGAACAGCATTCGCGATCAGACCTGCAGGATGGAGGAAACGAGGAGCTGCGTGTATGGCTCGCGCGGATCGTCGAGGACGCGATCGGTTAGCCCATGCTCGATGACATGGCCATCCTTCATCACCATCATGCGGTGCGACAGCAGGCGCGCGACGGCGAGGTCGTGGGTGACGATGATCGCGGCAAGGCCTAGATCGTTGACGAGACCACGCACGAGATCGAGCAAGCGTGCCTGCACCGACACGTCGAGGCCGCCGGTCGGCTCGTCCATGAACACCAGACGCGGGCCGGTCACCAGATTACGGGCGATCTGCAGACGCTGGCGCATGCCGCCGGAGAAGGCGCGCGGCTGGTCATCGATACGGCCTTCGTCGATCTCGACGCGCTGCAGCCAGTCGATAGCTGTGGAGCGGATGTTGCCGTAGTGGCGGTCGCCGATCGCCATCAGGCGTTCGCCGACATTAGCACCCGCAGACACCGTCATGCGCAGACCGTCAGCCGGATTCTGATGCACGAAACCCCAGTCCGTGCGCATCAGGAAGCGGCGCTCGGCCTCGTTCATGCGGTAGAGGTCGCGATAGGCGCCGTCGCGCATGTGGTATTCGACGCTGCCGGCGGTCGGCATCAACCGCGTCGAGATGCAATTGAGCAGCGTCGTCTTGCCTGAGCCGGATTCACCGACGATGGCGAGCACTTCGCCGGGCCAGAGCTCGAAGGAGACCTTCCGGCAGCCGATACGGTTGCCGTAGAACTTCGAGACGTCGTTGACTTTGAGAAGCGGGGTGTCGCTCATTCGGCGGCCTCCTGATTGGGTGCCAACATCTCGCCGGCATGCCCATGGGCGCGGCGATCTTCGCAATGGTCAGTGTCGGAGCAGACGAACATGCGCCCGCCCTTGTCATCGAGGATGACCTCGTCGAGATAGACCTCTTCCGCGCCGCAGAGCGCACAGGGCTTGCCGAAGCGCTGGATCTCGAAGGGATAGTCGTCGAAATCGAGGCTGACGACTTCGGTATAGGGCGGAACGGCATAGATGCGCTTCTCGCGCCCTGCCCCGAAAAGCTGCAGCGCGTCCGACATGTGCATTTTCGGATTGTCGAACTTCGGCGTCGGCGACGGGTCCATGACGTAGCGGCCAGCGACCTTGACCGGATAGGCATAGGTCTTGGAGATGCGGCCGTTATGCGCGATGTCCTCATAGAGCTTCACATGCATGAGACCGTATTCCTCAAGCGCGTGCATCTTGCGGGTTTCGGTCTCGCGCGGCTCGAGGAAGCGCAGCGGTTCCGGGATCGGAACCTGGTAGACCAGCACCTGGTTGGCGGCGAGCTTTTCTTCCGGGATACGGTGGCGGGTCTGGATGATCGTTGCATCCTTGGTATGCGTCGTCACTGCGACGCTTGCGACCTTCTGGAAGAAGGCGCGGATCGAGACGGCGTTGGTCGTATCGTCGGCGCCCTGGTCGATGACCTTCAGCACGTCATCCGGCCCGACGATCGAGGCCGTGACCTGCACGCCGCCGGTGCCCCAGCCGTACGGCATTGGCATTTCGCGGGAGGCGAAGGGCACCTGGTAGCCGGGGATGGCGATCGCCTTCAAGATCGCGCGGCGGATCATGCGCTTCGTCTGTTCGTCGAGGTAAGCGAAATTGTAGCTGGCTAGATCGGTCATTCCGCAGCCTCCTTGATAGTGTCATCGCCGCCGATGCGGTTGGCTTCGAATTCGTTGCGCATGCGGCGAACCAAATCTAGTTCCGCCTGGAAGTCGACGTAGTGGGGCAACTTCAGGTGTTCGACGAAGCCGGTCGACTGCACATTGTCGGCATGCGAGATGACGAATTCCTCGTCCTGTGCCGGAGCCGTGATGTCCTCGCCGAGTTCTTCGGCGCGCAGCGCACGATCGACGAGCGACATGGACATTGCCTTGCGCTCGCTCTGGCCGAAGACCAGGCCATAGCCGCGGGTAAACTGCGGCGGCGCCTTGGACGAACCCTTGAACTGGTTGACCATCTGGCACTCCGTCACCTGGATGGTGCCGAGCGAGACGGCGAAGCCGAGTTCGGGAACATCGAATTCGACCTCGACCTCACCGATGCGGATTTCGCCGGTAAAGGGATGGTTTCGGCCGTAACCGCGCTGTGTGGAATAGCCGAGCGCCAGCAGGAAACCTTCGTCGCCACGGGCGAGCGCCTGGAGGCGCAGGTCGCGGGTCATCGGGAATTCCATCGGCTCGCGGGTCAGGTCGCCGATCTCGTGATCCTCCGGCATTTCGCCATCGCCCTCGATCAGGCCTTCCTGCGCCAGGATTTCCGAAACGCGCATGACGCGGCCGGTTTCTGCATCGCGAAGCGTCGGTTCTTCGACGGCTTCGTCGGTCAGCAGCGACGGATCGAGGAGGCGATGCGTATAGTCGAAGGTCGGGCCGAGCAGCTGGCCGCCGGGCAGATCCTTGTAGGTGGCGGAGACGCGGCGCTCGATCTTCATGCGGGCGGTATCAACAGGCTTGCTATAGCCGAAGCGCGGCAGCGTCGTGCGATAGGCGCGAAGCAGGAAGATCGCTTCGATCATGTCGCCGCGCGACTGGCGGACGGCAAGCGCTGCAAGCGTACGATCGTAGAGCGAGGCTTCAGCCATGACGCGGTCGACGGCCAGCGCCAGCTGCGCGACGATCTGGTCGATACCGATAGCCGGCAACGAACGGTCACCGCGACGGCGATCCGCCAACAGGCGATGGGCGTTGGCAATGGCGGCTTCGCCCCCTTTGACAGCAACATACATGGGTCACATCTCCGTCGCGGTGATCTTGGTGGTGCGCGGCAGGCAGATGAACCGGCTGCCCGAGGTCAGCACGATGTCGATGCCGCGCGGGAAGAGGGCGCGGTTCTCCGTCCATAGGCGGAGGAAGGTATCTGGCAGGCCAAGCGGCGCGATGTCCGTGACCGTCTTGATGCCGGGGCCCATGAGCGCCAGCTTACGGCCGCCTTCGATATCCGCCAGTTCGATGACAACAGTCGTCGAACGGTCCGGATACTCCTGCGTGCCTGCGGCGAAGAGACCGAACGACGACACAGGTGTTCCGGCTTCGACAAAGGCGAAGCGCGCTTCGGCCTTCTCCGGCGTCACCGGCGCACCGGTATGGAAGCCGAGCCATTGCGGCACGGCCGATTTTGCCAGCCCTGATGACAGCCAGACGGGCATGTCATGGTCGCAGAGCGTGAGGGCGATCGCGCCTGATGCAACGCCGAGCGGGGCCGGCGGCAGAGCATCGGGGGCGACCGTCTGGATCGTGCCCGGACGCGCCATCGCATCCATCATCAGCTTGAACACGCTCTGGGCGTGGAAGACCGGCTCGGCGAAGCCTCCGGCCAACACGTCATTCTTAGGAACTTCCGTCTTGAGGCTCATCAGTCGTCTCCGCGAACCATGGTGAAGAAATCGACGCGGGTTGCTGCCGTCTCGTCTGCCTTGCGGCGATCGGCATCGGCGACGCGGGAAGCGATCGGCTGAAGAAGCGCCTGCTCGACAAGCGGCTGCGTTACCGGCTCCTGCCAGAGGGCGTCGAAGATGGCTGAAAGTCGGGCCTTCTCGCGATCGGTGCCGAGCGCCTGGGCGTGACCGACGGTGCCTGATGCGAGGCGCACGGTGGCGCGGGTGACCGTTACCTCGCCGAGGTTGAATGGCGCACCGCCGCCACCCATCCGGCCGCGAATCATGACGAGGCCCGTTTCCGGTCCACGCACCGGCTGGACCGCAGGCTTTTCCGCCAGCTTGTCCCATGCCGCCAGCAATTCCTGCCGTTCCGCGCGAGCAAGCAGGTCGACGACGCGCTTGCGCCCACCTGCCGCCGTCTCATTCTTTTCCGCTAAGGTCATCGCCACATCCTTTAAATGTCTATTGATATAGACAACTATACAAGATATGTTTAGGCTTAAAACGCGGACGTGACAAGCGTGTGACATCGAGGTGCGAAATGGCTGGGCAGGTACAAAGACAGACGGGCGTGGCGCTCTGGCGGCAGATCGCCGATCGTATCCGCCAGGCGATCAGCGCCGGTGCCTATGACGAGACCGGCATGGTGCCGGCCGAGACGCTTCTGGCGCAGCAGTTCGGCGTCAACAGGCATACGGTCAGAAGCGCGATCGCAGCCCTTGCCCAGGAAGGGATCGTGCGCGCCGTGCAGGGACGCGGCACGCTGATTGAGCGCAAGGAGCGTCTGAACTTTCCGATCACCAGGCGGACGCGGTTCACGGCCGGGATCGGCGAGCAGGCGCGCGCGATGCGCGGGCTGCTGCTCAGTCACAGAGAGGAAAGAGCGGACGAAGAGGTGGCGCGCTGGCTGAAGCTGCGGGCGGGGGCGCCCGTGATCCGCATGGAGACGGTGCGCAAGGCCGACGACCGGCCGGTCTCGTGCGCAACGGCTTGGTTTCCGGCGGAACGCTTTGCGGGCTTGCCCGCAGTCTACGAGAAGACGGAATCGATCACCCGCGCCTTTGCCGACCTCGGCCTCTCCGACTATGTCCGCGCGACGACGGAGATCACCGCCGCCCATGCCGATGCCGCCGACCTTGCCGCGCTCGAACTGACACCGGGAGCGATCTTGCTCATCACCAAGGCTGTCAACACCGATCTCGAGGGCGTTCCGGTGCAATACGCGATCACGCGGTTTTCAGCGGATCGCGTGCAGTTCACGATCGAGAACTAGCGAAGGCGAGTCGTGTCGGGGACCCAGGGATTTCTGCCATGGCCCGCGAGCGAAAGTGCTATTTTCCTTCCCAAGGGAACTTTCCCGCACCCGCCCCGGATTCGAAATCGGTGGAGACGCTGAGGTCGCGCCATTGCCGATGGGCCTCCGCCCTGACGGCATCGTTCTGTTCGACGCCGCGCACCGCATCGCTGCCGAGCAGCAAGCGCAGCGGCGGTTCGGCGAGGCTGGCGATGTAGACCACAGCAGCAGCCGCCTTCGCCGGGTCGCCCGGCTGCTTGCCGTTATAGTCGCGCTGGTAGCGAGCCATCTTGCCGACCGTGTCTTCGTATTCCGGGCGACCCTCGCGAAGTTGCGTGGACGCACCGGCGAAATCGGTCCGGAAGCCGCCCGGCTCGATGATCGTTACCTTGACGCCGAGCGGGCCAACCTCTCTGCTGAGAACTTCCGAGAAACCCTCGACGCCCCACTTGGCCGCGGCATAGGGCGCGCGACCGGCGGGGCCGATGCGGCCGCCGACGGAAGAAAACTGGATGATGTGACCGAAGCCCCGCTCACGCATCAGCGGCAGGGCCGCCTTGGTGACGATGATCGTTCCGAACAGGTTGGTTTCGATCTGGGCGCGGAAATCGGCAAGGCTGGTGTCCTCGATCGATCCGACGTCGCCGTAGCCCGCATTGTTGACGAGCACGTCGAGGCAGCCGAACGTTTCTACCGCCGCCTTCACGGCGGAAGCAGCCGATTGTTCGTCGGTGACATCCAAAGATATCGTCAGGACGTTGTCCCCATAGCGCTCTTTAATGTCCTCAAGCTGCGAAGGATCGCGCGCTGTCGCGACCAGCTTGTGCCCTGCCGCCAGCACCGCCTCCGCAAGCGCCCTGCCGAGGCCGCGGGAACTGCCTGTAATCAACCAAACCTGTGACATCAGAGGCCTCCTTGATCCGTCACGAGGGATATAGGCGAGGCAGTTTCATCTTGAAAGAAGGTACCCTAAGGATCTATACATACCTTATGGTAACCGTCCTGAACGATCATACATTCGACTTCTGTGAAACGCTGACGGACGAGGAGGACGCGCTTGCGCGCGCGATGCTGGAGCGCGCCAGTGCCAAATGGCCGCTGCGCGTCATGCACATATTGGCTGAGGCAAAAGGCCCCTTGCGCTTTTCGCGCGTTCTGGAACGGGTGGAAGGGATCAGCCAGAAGGTGCTGACGCAGACGCTGCGGACGCTTGAGAGCGACGGCCTAGTGACGCGGACGCTCTACCCGCAGGTGCCGCCACGCGTGGAATACGAATTGACGCCGCTTGGCGGTGAGCTTCTGGTGGAGGTGGTGACGCTCTGGCAGTGGATCGCCAATCGTCTACCGGATTTCGAGGCTGCCCGGAAGAAGGCGCCTCAGGCGGAAAGCACGTCAGAAGGCTAAAAAGCCGGTGCCAACAAGTTGGAAAAGCGCCGCGCAGCAACAACAGATGCGCGGCGCCTTGATGTCAATGCGCGCCGGACATGTCGCCGAGCACTTCCTTGGAAGCGACGGTCGAGTCGGCGTTGAGCTTGTAGACCATGGGAACGCCCGTCGCGAGGTTGAGCGCGAGGATCTGTTCCTTGGTCAGGCGGTCGAGCACCATGACAAGCGAACGCAGCGAGTTGCCATGGGCAGCGACCAGCACCTTTTCGCCGCGCAGGACCCTGGGCAGGATTTCCGTCAGGTAGTAAGGCCAGACGCGGGCACCGGTGTCGCGCAGGCTTTCGCCGCCCGGAGGCGGTACGTCGTAGGAGCGACGCCAGATGTGGACCTGCTCCTCGCCCCACTTGGCGCGGGCGTCATCCTTGTTGAGGCCGGAAAGATCGCCGTAATCGCGCTCGTTCAGCGCCTGATCCTTGAAGGTCTTGAGGTCCGGCTGACCGACGTTGTCGAGAATGATCTTCAGGGTGTCCTGGGCGCGCTTCAGGTCCGAGGTGAAGGCGACGTCGAACTTGATGCCGTAATCGGCGAGCGCCTTGCCGCCGGTGTTGGCTTCCTGAATGCCGAGCTCGGTCAGTTCAGGGTCCTTCCAGCCGGTGAAAAGGTTCTTGAGGTTCCAGTCGCTCTGGCCGTGGCGAACGAGGACGAGAGTGCCGCTCATGAAAAATGCCTCCGAAATAGATTACTTTGAAGAAAGCCCGAGCACGTCGAGCATGGAATAGAGACCGGGCTTCTTGTCGCGCGCCCAGAGCGCTGCCTTGACGGCACCGCGGCCGAAGATCGAGCGATCGGTGGCGCTGTGCGACATCGTCACCGTTTCGCCTTCTCCGGCAAAGATCACCGAATGCTCGCCGACAACCGAGCCACCGCGCAGCGTGGCAAACCCGATTGTGCCCTGCTCGCGCGGACCGGTGTGGCCGTCGCGCACCCGCACCGAATGCGAGGCGAGATCGACGCCCCTACCCTTGGCAGCCGCATCACCCAAGAGCAGCGCCGTGCCCGAAGGGGCATCGACCTTGCGCTTGTGGTGCATTTCAAGCACTTCGATATCCCAGTCTGCGGGATCCAGCGCACGAGCGGCCTGCTCGACAAGAACGCTGAGCAGGTTCACGCCGAGCCCCATATTGCCTGATTTGACGACACGGGCGTGACGCGCCGCAGCCGCGATCTTCGCATCGTCATCAGCGGAGCAGCCGGTCGTGCCGATGACATGGACAATGCGCGCCTGCGCAGCCAGCGCCGCGAACTCCACGGTGCCGGCGGGCGACGTGAAATCGAGGACGCCTTCGGCATGCAGAAAGGCCGCCAGCGGATCATCGCCGATGATAACGCCATTCGCGCCGAGACCGGCAATTTCGCCAGCATCCTTGCCGACGAAGGGAGAGCCCGGACGTTCGACCGCGGCATGCAGCGTCACGCCATCGATGGCGTGGATGAGACGGATGAGCGTCTGCCCCATGCGCCCTGCCGCGCCAACTACAACCAGTTTCATCGCAGCATCGGTCATGTCAGTCGATCATCCTATCAGCGGGCATCCGAGGCGGCTGGCCTCTGAAGATTGTTGAGGCGAGCGTAAAGACCGTCGCTACGCTGCGCAAGGCTATCGTGGTTGCCTTCTTCGATGACGCGGCCCTGTTGCATGACGACGATCTTGTCGGCGCGGACAACGGTGGACAGGCGGTGGGCAATGACAACCACCGTGCGTCCGACCATGGCGCCATCGAGTGCCTTCTGCACCGCGGCTTCCGACTCCGTGTCCAGTGCCGAGGTCGCCTCATCCAGGAGAAGGATCGGCGCGTTGCGGACAAGGGCGCGGGCGATCGAAAGCCGTTGGCGCTGGCCGCCGGAAAGCGTCACGCCGTTCTCGCCGACCGGCGTGTCGTAGCCTTGCGGCTGCGCCAGGATGAACTCGTGCGCATAGGCAAGGCGCGCGGCGCGCTCAACATCCTCATCCGTCGCCTCCGGGCGGCCGTAGCGGATGTTGTCGCGGATCGAACCTTCAAAGAGATAGGGCTGCTGGGAGACATAGGCCAACTGCTCGCGCAGCGACCGCTTCGTCACATGCGCAATGTCCTGACCATCGATCAGGATCTGGCCTGCCTTCGGATCGTAGAAGCGCGGAATGAGCGTGATGATCGTCGATTTGCCGGCGCCCGACGGCCCGACGAGCGCCGTCGTCTTTCCGCCATCGGCAACAAGGCTGACATCGCGAAGAACTTCATCGTCGCCATAGGCGAAGGAGACGTTGCGGAACTCTATCTTGGCTTCCGTCACGACGAGCGGCTTTGCGCCGGGCACATCGCGCTGATGCGGCACCGTATCGAGGAATTCATAGATCATGCGGGCGTTGACGACGGCACGCTCCATCTGCACCTGAAGACGTGCGAGGCGGCGCGCCGGATCATAGGCGAGCAGCAATGCCGTTACGAAGGAGAAGAAGGCGCCCGGCGGAATGTTGTTATAGATCGTCCCGTAAGCGGCATAGGCAAGGACGCTCGCCACAGCCAGGCCGGCGAAGCTTTCGGTAAGTGGCGCCGTGCGTTCGGACAGGCGGGCGATGCGGTTGGCGCGCCATTCCGCGCTTTGGACAAGCTTGTCGACCTTCTGCTCGAGCTGCCGCTCCATGGTGAAGGCCTTGACGATGGCGATACCCTGGATGGTTTCCTGCATCGCACCGGCGACGTGGCTGTTGACGTTGATCGCCTCCTTGGTTGCCACGCGAAGCCGCTTCGACACGTATCGCAGTGCATAAAGAAGAGGCGGCGCCAGAACAAACACCGCCAGGCTGAGCAGCGGATCCTGAATGATCATAACGGCGAGCAGGGAGACGAACGTCAGGAGATCGCGCACCGTCGACGTGATCGTCAGGTTCATCACATCACGGATGCCGCCGATGTTCTGATTGAGCTGCGCAACGACGTGAGCAGAGCGTGTCTGGTTGAAGTATCCGAGCGACAGCCTCATCAGGTGCGCATAGGCACGCTGCTGGTACCGCGCCACGATGTTGTTGCCGATCTTCGACAGCACCACCGCCTGACCGTAGCTTGCAAAGCCGCGCAACACGAAGGCTACGAAGATGGTGAAACAGATCACCCAGACGATGTCGGCACGTCGGTGTTCGAACGCCTCGTTGATGACAGACTTCATGATCCAGGCGGTGTACGCCGTCGACAAGGCAACGATGACGAGGCAGCTGATCGCGAAAACATAGCCCCAGAGATGATCCCGGCCGTTCTCTGCGATGATGCGCTTCAAGATGCCGGTGATGCTGTCGCTGTTTACGGGCGTCTGCTTGGTGTCCGGTGCTTGCAAAAATCAGTCTTCCTGTGTGTCAGGACACGCATGTCCTCATGACTGCGTGCGCTCGCGCGGGTCTATAAAGAGTTGGCAGCCTTTTGACCAGAGTGTTACGCCCGCCAGCGGCGGCCGTCGGTCGAGACGCCGAAGCTCTCGGGGTTGCGGGCATAGGACGAGAGCCCTGCGACAGCCGCAAGCGGGTGGGTGACGACATAGGTCGGGATCGTCGAAAGCAGCTCGGAATGCGGCGCCTTGTCCTCGAACGCGGCACGGAATTCCGGCTTCTTCAGCGCCGGCAGGATCTTCTGCGAGATACCGCCGGAAAGGAAGACGCCGCCGCGGGCCATGAAGATCATCGCCATGTCGCCGGCGACACGGCCGAGATAGGTCGAGAACAGGCTGATCGTCTCGACGGCAACCGGGTCGGAGCCGGCGAGCGCGTGCGAGGTGATATCAGCAGGGTCGGCGTAAACGGGCTCGATGCCATCCGCCGTGCAGATCGCCAGGTAGAGATTGACGATACCACGTCCGCAAAGGATCTGCTCTGCCGAGACACGGCCCTCAATCGTTTCCACATGCGGGAAGATCTGCAGGTCTCGCGCGGTGCGTGGCCCGAGATCCACGTGACCACCCTCGCCCGGCACCGGAATCCATGAGCCGCGTGCATGGACGAGGCCGCCGACGCCGAGGCCGGTGCCGGGGCCGAGGACGACACGGGATGCGACCATTTTGCCCGAGGCATCGCCAAGGCGCTCGCGGTTCTCGTCCGAGAGGTTGGCAATTGCCAGGGCCTGCGCCTCAAAGTCGTTGACAACGAGCACGTCCTCGATGCCGAGGCCAGCGATCATCGTGCGCGGGCGGACAACCCAGTCGCAGTTCGTCAGCGGGATCTCGTCCGCGCTGATCGGTCCGGCGACGGCGAGAATCGCCGAGCGCGGCCGCAGGCTGCTCTTTTCGAGAATGCAGCTTCGGATCGCATCGTCGATCGTCTCGAAATCGGCGGTGCGGACATTCGGAAAATGGATCTGCTCTGCCGTGGTGTCGGGGATGATCGCAAAACGGGCATTGGTGCCGCCGATATCGCCGATCAGGATCGGGAAGGGCATGGCGGTGTCGCTGGTATCGAGCTGGGGCATGGCAGGTTCCGTGCGTGCGCGCTATTCAAGCGCCGGTTACGCGTGAAGGGTGGCAATAAGCTTGTCGGCGGTCGCTTCGTTCAGCGCCATCGGGATATCGTAGACGATTGCAAGCCGCATCAAAGCCTTGACATCGACATCATGCGGCATCGGCGTCAGAGGATCGACAAAAAAGATCAACACGTCGACTTCGCCTGTGGCAATCAGGGCACCGATCTGCTGGTCGCCGCCGAGCGGGCCGCTCTTCAAGCGTGTCACGTCGAGGTCTGGAGCAGCCTCCAACACGCGGCCGCCGGTCGTGCCGGTGGCGACAATCTTCCAGTTCGCGAATGTCTCGCGGTGGCGGCGTGCGAACTCCGCCATGTCGTCCTTCTTCTGGTCATGCGCAATCAATGCAAGGCACTTGCCGCCGGCCATGAAAAGGACCTCCGCCTGAATTCAATCGATTTGGCTGCTTCTATACGAAGCGTCCGTCTTTTGAAAGACCGTCGCCCCCATGGCAACGCCTACTCACCGGACGGCTTGTCGTCCGGCACCGGGCCGATGTCAGGCAGTGCATCGTCGGATGCCGCTGCAGGCATCACCGCCATCGGCGCAATCGCCGGAGCGCCGGGGGTTCCACCAAACGTCGCGGCCTGAATGGAGTCGACGGATGGCGCTGCGAGAACCGACGAGCAGGCGTTCGGAAGATCGGAGACCATGACTTCGCGCGGCTTGACGGGCTTCGTGCCGGGCTTTGGCGGCTTCGGCGGCGCCCATGGTTCCTTCGTGAACCACCATGCGAGCGGCTTGCCGCATCCATCATCGGCGGGCACCGGCGCTTGCGGCTTGCAAGAGGTTGTGCCCGGCGGGCACTTGATGCGGATGTGGAAGTGTGAATCGTGACCGTAGATCGGCCGCAGCTTGCCGAGATTGGTGCGGTCGCCCGTCCAGGTGTCGCACATCTTCTTCTTGATGGCCGGATTGACGAAGATCCGCTCGACCTGCGGATAGCTCGCCGCGCGCATCAACAGGCGGGCGCGCGATTCGGTCCAGACATTGGGATTTATCGTCAGAAACGCATTCTTCTGCAACATCGTCGTGAAAGGCAGCGTTTCACGTTCCTCGATGCTCAGGGGATGAGCGGGCATTGGCGTCAGCCAGACATCTGCATCAAGTCCGATCTGGTGCGAAGCATGGCCGTTGAACATCGGCCCGCCGCGCGGCTGCGAGATGTCGCCGACGAGCAGGCCCGGCCATCCATCATACTGCGCCGCATCACGAGACAGCCGCTCCAGGAGCGAGATCATCGCCGGATTGCCCCAGCGGCGATTGCGCGAAAGCCGCATGGTCTGCCAGGTCGGCCCATCGACCGGCAGCGCGACAGCGCCGGACATGCAGCCTTTCGCATAGAAGCCGAAAGGCTGCGCCGCACCCTGGTTCGGCAGGGAGACGGAACCGAAAATCGCCTTGGCGCTCCCGGGACTCGGTTGCTTCTGTTCGGCGCCGGCTTCGCCGGCAACAAGGCTTGCGCCGAGCACGCCGGCGAATGCCAATTTCAAAAAAGTCTGGAAAGTGCTGGTGGTATGGAGAGCCATGCCATGTCCTGAGCGTCTGCGGGCCGCGGCCGAGTGATTTGCGATCGAATCTACCGTGAAAAGCAATTTTGGTGAATCGATGTTTTCGCCCATGCTCAGTCAGGCAGCATTGTGAGGCTCAGGCGTTAGCAAGAATGTCGGCGGTTTTGCGCACCCGGGCAAGGCGCGGGAAGATGCGCTCGCAGGCAAAGGCATGCATCTCGGCCGAGAACGTCGTCATCGCATCCTCGACGGCGATGACCGCATAATTGTGCGCGAAGGCATCGCGAATAGTGGCTTCGACACCGAAATTGGTGGCGATGCCGGTGAGAATCACGGTCTTGATGCCGCGGCGGCGCAGTTGCAGGTCGATTTCAGTCCCGTAGAAGGCGCTCCATTGATGCTTGGTGATGCGCACATCGGGCGTGAGCGCCGCGATCTCAGGCGGCTCGCGCAGGGCTTCGGCCGGCAGTCCACCCTGTGGGAAGACAATCGGCTCGTCAGTCGGCTGGTTGACAGCATCGGCATAGTCTGCGGAAAATCCGACGGTCACGAAAATCGTGGTGCCGCCGGCGGATTTCAGCGAGTTGGCGATTGCGGCGGTATTTTCGATTGCCTGCTGGGCGGAATGGGGCGCGACAGGCCTGGAAATGATGAAGCCCTGCAGATCGATGGAGATTAGGGCCGTGGTCTTGGGATCGTAGAGGGACACGGAAGGCTCCAAAATAGATATGAGGATATCCTCACAATTGAAAGTATGAGGATGCCCTCACAAAAATCAAGCCTGGACCCGACGAAACGTTCGCCGAAGCAGAAGCGCGGGCGGGAGCGCGTTGCCGTTCTGACCGAGGCGGCAGCCAGGGTGTTTCTCGACAAAGGCTACGAAGCCGCGACGATGACCGAGATCGCTGCCGAGGCGAAGTCCTCGATCGGCTCGCTCTACCAGTTCTTCCCGACCAAGGTGCTTCTGGCGGAAGCGCTCCATCTCGAACGGCTGCGGCAGCTCAACGCGGCGCTGGTGGATCTGCAGGCGACCGTGGACGGCAAGCGTGCGGCGGAAATCGGCGACGCGATATTTGCCCGACTTGGCGCCTTTCTCGAGGAGCATCGCGAGTTCCCTGTGCTGGCGGCGCGCCGGGACATTCCCAAGGAACGCAAGGTGCAATCGCGGGCGGAACTGCGCGGCAATATCACCGCGCTGCTGCGCAAGGCCGCGCCGTCGATTGGCGACGACGTGGAGTTGCTTGCGGCACTGGTGCTTGAACTCCTTCGGATCATCGTGACCGCAGCGCACGATCCGGATCTCGGAGGCGACCCACGCATGACGGCGGAACTGCGTGGAATGCTGCGGAAACGACTGGAGGAAGCAACGAGCTGACGCGCCGCAGCCTTGGTCACGATCCCGCGAGCCGGACAAAAACTGTTGGCTCACCTGTTTTTCGCCTGTTTTTCGCCTATTGTCGGCGAAAGCAGAAAAACAATCGGGGTTGGCGAATGGCGCTTACGTGGTCGAAATTTGGTGTGGTGTTTTCTCTTCTCGGCGCAATGGCGCTGCCCTTGCAGGCCGTTGCCCAGGAGCCAAATTTCCAGATCGGCAGTTCCGTCATCAGCGCGCTGAAATACAAGCCGGGATTCAAGCATTTTGACTACGTCAATCCGGATGCGCCGAAGGGCGGTAACTTGCGGCTTTCCGCCTCCGGCACCTACGACACCTTCAATCCGCTGCTTTCGAAGGGCGAAACGGCAGTCGGTCTGACGCTGCCTTTCGAAACGCTAATGAAATCGGCCGACGACGAGCTGCTCGCCTCCTACGGCCTGCTGGCGGAAGGGCTTTCCTTTCCCGACGACGTGTCGAGCGCGACCTTCCGGCTGCGCACGGAAGCCAAGTGGGCCGACGGAAAGCCGGTGACGCCTGATGACGTCGTCTTCAGTTTCGACAAATCGAAGGAGCTCAATCCGCTCCTGTCCAACTACTACAAGCATGTCGTAAAGGCCGAGAAGACGGGCGAACGCGACGTGACCTTCACCTTCGACGAGAAGAACAACAAGGAGCTTCCCAATATCCTGGGACAGCTGACCGTGGTGCCGAAGCACTGGTGGGAGGGCGCGGGACCGGACGGCAAGCCGCGCGACATTTCCAGGACGACGCTCGAGCCGGTGATGGGATCCGGCCCCTACAAGATCGCTGCCTTCGCGCCGGGCGCGACGATCCGCTACGAGTTGCGCGACGACTACTGGGGCAAGGACCTCAATGTGAATGTTGGCCAGAACAATTTCGGCTCTATCACCTACACCTATTTCGGCGATAGGGACGTGGAGTTCGAGGCCTTCCGGGCCGGCAACAGTGACTATTGGCAGGAGACGCAGGCGGCACGCTGGGCAACCGGCTATGATTTCCCCGCCGTCAAGGACGGGCGCGTGAAGAAGGAGGACGTCCCCAACGCACTGCGCGCCACTGGCATCATGCAGGCTCTGGTGCCGAACACCCGTCGCGATATCTTCAAGGACGAAAAGGTTCGCGAGGCGCTGAATTACGGCTTCGACTTCGAGGAGCTGAACCGCACCGTCGCCTTCAACACCTACAAGCGCATCGACAGCTATTTCTGGAACACCGAGCTTGCCTCCTCGGGTCTGCCTGAGGGCCGCGAGTTGGAGATCCTTGGTGGCCTCAAGGACAAGCTGTCGCCCGCGGTCTTCACTACGCCCTATACCAATCCGGTCGGCGGCGATCCGCAGAAGAGCCGCGACAACCTGCGCAAGGCGATCGGGCTGTTCAAGGAAGCGGGCTGGGAGATCAAGGGCAACCGCATGGTCAATACCAAGACCGGCAAGCCGATGAGCTTCGAGATCCTGCTGTCGAGCCCGATGCTGGAACGCTGGGCGGTGCCTTATACCAACAATCTGAAGAAGATCGGCATCGATGCGCGCGTCCGGACCGTGGATGCCTCGCAATACACCAACCGGGTGCGCAGCTTCGACTACGACATGATCTGGAATGTGTGGGCGCAGACGATGAACCCCGGCAACGAGCAGGCCGACTATTGGGGCTCGGGATCGGCCAACCAGCAGGGCTCCCGCAACTATGCGGGCATTGCCGATCCGGCGATCGACGCACTGATCCGCATGGTGATCTTCGCCCCCAACCGCGACGAGCAGGTTGCGGCGATCAAGGCGCTCGACCGCGTGCTCCTAGCGGGGCACTATGTCGTGCCGCTGTTTTATCGCGGCACGCAATCGATCGCCTATTGGAACACCGTCACGCGGCCGGCTGAATATCCGACCTATGCGACCGGCTTCCCCGATGTTTGGTGGTCATCCGCCGCGGCAAAATGAGCAGGCTTGCATTGGCCTGACGGCTGGGCTCCAAATGAACCATGCGAATCAGGACAAGGCGTAACGTGCCTGCCCACACCACGAGGAGACCGCACGGATTGAACGGCGATAGACTGGACAGCGCTCGACGCAAGCTTTCCCGGAAGGGTCCTTACTAATGGGCGCCTATATCTTTCGCCGCCTGCTTTTGATGATCCCGACGATCATCGGCATCATGGCCATCTCCTTTACTGTCATCCAGTTCGCACCCGGCGGTCCGGTCGAGCAGGTGATTGCGCAACTGACCGGCGATGCGCAGGGCGCGGACTCGCGGCTTTCCGGAAGCGGCGGCGACCTTCTCGGCGGCGGCGGTCTTGACGAAGGCGGCTCGAAATACCGCGGCGCCCAGGGGCTCGATCCGGAGCTCATCGCCAAGCTCGAAAAGCAGTTCGGCTTCGACAAGCCGCCGCTGACGCGCTTCGGCGAGATGATGTGGAACTACATCCGCTTCGACTTTGGCGAAAGCTTCTTCCGCAACACCTCCGTGCTGAACCTGATCAAGGAGAAGCTGCCGGTCTCGGCTTCGCTCGGCGTCTGGATCATGATCTTTTCCTACGGAATCTCGATTCCGCTCGGCATCCGCAAGGCGGTCAAGGACGGCTCGACCTTCGACGTCTGGACCTCTGGCGTCATCATCATCGGCTATGCGGTTCCGAGCTTCCTGTTCGGTATCCTGCTGATCGTGCTCTTTGCCGGCGGATCCTTCTATGACTGGTTCCCGCTGCGAGGCCTCGTCTCCGACAATTTCGACCAGCTCGCCTGGTGGCAGAAACCACTCGACTATTTCTGGCACCTGACGCTGCCGCTGATTTCGCTTTCGCTGGCAGCCTTCGCGACGACGACGCTGCTCACCAAGAACTCCTTCATCGAGGAGATCAAGAAGCAGTATGTGGTGACCGCCCGGGCGAAGGGGCTGAACGAACGGCAGGTGCTCTACGGCCACGTTTTCCGCAACGCCATGCTGATCATCATCGCCGGCTTCCCCGGCGCCTTCATCTCCGCCTTCTTCACCGGCTCGCTGCTGATCGAGAACATCTTCTCGCTCGATGGCCTAGGGCGGCTCGGCTATCTCTCGGTCGTCAACCGCGACTATCCGATCGTGTTTGCGACGCTCTACATCTTCTCGCTGCTCGGCCTGTTCGTCAGCCTGATTTCCGACCTGATCTACACATGGATCGATCCGCGCATCGACTTCGAGCGGAGGGAGGTCTGATGGACACCGCCGCCAATCCGACGACCGCAACGCCGGTCAAGCCGCCGCGCAAGGGCCTGCTGTCGCCGACCAACATCCGCCGCTGGAAGAATTTCAAGGCCAACCGGCGCGGTTACTGGTCCTTGTGGCTGTTCCTTGTGCTGTTCGTGCTCAGCCTGTTTGCCGAGTTCATCGCCAACGACCGGCCGATCGTCGCCAGCTACAAGGGCGAGATCCTCTTCCCCGTCCTGGTCAACTATCCCGAAGAGAGATTCGGCGGGTTCCTCGCCGAAACGGACTATCGCTCCGACGTCATCGCGGACGAAATCAATGCCAATGGCTGGATGATCTGGCCGCCGATCCGCTACTCCTATCGTTCGGTCAATTCGAACATCCCGCGTTCTGCGCCGACTCCGCCCTTCTGGCTGATGAGCAAGGAAGAGCGCTGCTCCGGATATCCGCAGGGAGCGGCCGATCCCGGCTGCAATTTCGGCAATCTCAATTGGCTCGGCACGGACGATCAGGCACGAGACGTGTTTGCCCGCGTCATCTACGGCTTCCGCATCTCCGTGCTTTTCGGTCTGGTGCTGACCATCTGCTCGGCCGTCATCGGCGTCACCGCCGGCGCCATCCAGGGCTATTTCGGCGGCTGGACGGACCTCCTACTGCAACGCTTCATCGAGATCTGGTCGTCGATGCCGGTGCTCTACATTCTCCTGATCATCGCCGCGATCCTGCCTCCCGGCTTCTTCGTGCTGCTCGGGATCATGCTGCTCTTCTCCTGGGTCGGCTTCGTCGGCGTCGTGCGCGCCGAGTTCCTGCGGGCTCGCAATTTCGAGTATGTCAGGGCGGCGCGAGCGCTGGGCGTCGGCAACCGCACGATCATGTGGCGCCACCTGCTGCCGAACGCGATGGTCGCGACGCTGACCTTCCTGCCGTTCATCCTGTCGGGCTCGATCACGACGCTGACCTCGCTCGACTTCCTCGGCTTCGGCATGCCGCCGGGCTCGCCGTCGCTCGGCGAGATGATCGCACAGGGCAAGGCCAACCTGCAGGCGCCGTGGCTCGGGCTGACCGCGTTCTTCACCATGTCGATCATGCTGTCGCTGTTGATCTTCATCGGCGAGGCGGTTCGTGATGCATTCGATCCCAGGAAGACGTTTCAATGAGTGACGCTGCCGAAACATTGCTGTCCGTTCGCGATCTCTCGGTGGCATTCCACCAGGGCAGCGACACATCGCTGGCTGTCGATCACGTCTCCTTCGAGATCCGCAAGGGCGAGGTCGTGGCGCTGGTCGGCGAGTCCGGCTCGGGCAAATCCGTCTCCGCCAATTCGATCCTGCGGTTGCTCCCCTACCCCGCGGCCAGCCATCCCTCCGGCGAAATCCTGTTCAAGGGCAAGGACCTCCTGAAGGCATCCGACAAGGCGTTGCGCGAGGTGCGCGGCAACGACATCACGATGATCTTCCAGGAGCCGATGACCTCGCTCAACCCGCTGCACACGATCGAGAAGCAGATTGCCGAGATTCTCGAGTTGCACCAGGGTGTGAAGGGACAGGCCGCGCGCAAGCGGATTCTCGAGCTCTTGAATCAGGTCGGCATTCGCGAGCCGGAGAAGCGGCTGAAGGCCTATCCGCACGAGCTTTCCGGCGGCCAGCGGCAACGCGTGATGATCGCCATGGCACTCGCCAACCGGCCGGAGCTTTTGATCGCCGACGAGCCGACGACCGCGCTCGACGTGACCGTGCAGGCGCAGATCCTCGAACTGCTGCGGCAGCTGAAGGGCCAGCATGGCATGTCCATGCTGTTCATCACCCACGACCTCGGTATCGTGCGCAAGTTCGCCGACCGGGTCTGCGTAATGACCAAGGGCAAGATCGTCGAGACCGGCACGGTGGAAAAGGTCTTCCGCAATCCGAAGCACGACTATACCCGGCATCTCCTGGCCTCCGAGCCCCGTGGCGAGCCGCCGCTTGCTGACGCCTCGAAACCCATCGTGATGCAGGGATCCGACATCCGCGTCTGGTTTCCGATCAAGGCCGGGCTCATGCGCAAGGTCGTCGATCATGTGAAGGCCGTCGACGGCATCGATCTGCAGCTGCGCGCGGGCCAAACGCTCGGCGTCGTCGGCGAATCCGGTTCCGGCAAGACGACGCTCGGTCTCGCGCTGACGCGGCTGATCTCGTCGCAGGGCCAGATCAGCTTCGTCGGAAAGGATATAGCCAGCTATTCATTTACGGAAATGCGGCCGCTGCGCAACCAGTTGCAGGTCGTGTTCCAGGATCCCTACGGCTCGCTCAGCCCCCGCATGTCCGTCGGCGACATCATCGCCGAGGGGCTCAAGGTGCATGAACGGTCGCTCTCCTACGAAGAGCGCGACCAGCGTGTCTGCTGGGCGCTGGAGGAAGTGGGACTCGATCCACTCACTCGCTGGCGGTATCCGCACGAATTCTCCGGCGGACAGCGTCAGCGCATCGCCATTGCCCGCGCCATGGTGCTGAAACCCCGCTTCGTGATGCTGGACGAGCCGACATCGGCGCTCGACATGAGCGTCCAGGCGCAGGTCGTCGACCTCCTGCGCGATCTGCAGAAGAAGCACGATCTCGCCTACCTCTTTATCAGCCACGACCTGAAGGTGGTGAAGGCGCTGGCGAACGACGTCATCGTCATGCGTTTCGGCAAGGTCGTCGAACAAGGATCGTCCGCCGACATCTTCGGTGCGCCGAAGGACGACTATACCAAGGCCCTGATGGCTGCCGCCTTCAACATCGAGGCGGTCCCGACGCCCGCCGTCCAACAGTGAAGATTATCATGCCCGCAAAGCCGCCCATTCTCGTCGATCTGAAGTTCGATCCAGACACCGTTGTCCGCATCCTGAAAACCGCCTTTGCAGATCGCGGCAGCATCAATCTCGCCGATCCCGCCAACAAGGATCGCGATCTGACCGGCATCGACTATGCGCTTCTCTGGAAGCCGGACCCGGACCTTTTCAACCGCGCCCCCAATCTCAAGGTCATCTTCTCGGGTGGCGCCGGCGTCGACAGCTTCATGAACCTGCCGGGCCTGCCCGATGTGCCGATCGTTCGCTTCTCCGACCGCAGCCTGACGACTCGCATGAGCGAATGGGTGGTGATGCAGTGCCTCATGCATCTCCGGCAGCAGCATCAGCACGACAAGGATCAGCGGGCGCGCATCTGGGGCAGGCTGGTACCGCCGGAGGCGGCCGAAATCACCGTCGGCATCATGGGCCTTGGCGTGCTCGGCCAGGACGCGGCCTACAAGCTGAAAGTCATGGGCTTCAACGTCATCGGCTGGTCGCGCAACCGCAAGGAGATCGAAGGCGTCGAGACGTTCAGCGCCGATCAACTCGATGAGTTCCTGTCCAAGACGGACTTTCTCGTCGGGCTACTGCCGCTAACGCCCGAGACGACCGGCTTTTACAATGCAGCGTTGTTTTCAAAGCTGCGGCAGGGCGGCGCGCTCGGCAAGCCAGTGTTCATCAATGCCGGGCGCGGAAAGAGCCAGGTGCAGGCCGATATCGTCGCCGCGGTCGAAGGCGGCGTGCTCGGCGGCGCCTCGATCGACGTCTTCGCCGTCGAGCCCCTGCCCTCCGATGATCTGCTCTGGGGGCTGGAGAACGTGTTCATCACACCGCACGACGCGGCCGTATCCGACGAAACCGCCCTCTTCCGGCATGTCGAGCGCCAAATCGCCCGCTACGAGGGCGGCGAGCCGTTGCAATTCGTCGTCGACAGGCAGAGCGGTTACTGACGGCAGGAACCATGCCGCTTTCCGTTCGTTTTTCTCCGAGATGAGGTGCCAGGCCGATGTCGGCTCGCGTGATATCGGAAGGAGACAAGCATGGCTCAGCAGACGGAAACGCGCTGGGAAGAAGCGGATGGCAAGGTTCATACCGAGGAAACGATTTCACCGGTCAAGGCGAAGCAAGGCCGCATGGGCACCCGTGTCCTGATGGTGTTGCTCGTCGCGCTGGTGCTCGCCTTCATCGTGTGGATCCCGGTCGAAATCTGGGGCAAGAAGGAAGCCGTGGAGGTTGCTCCGCAGCAGCCAGGACAGAAGATTCAGTCGCAGCAGCCAACACCGGCACCGTCTCAGCCGCCGGCATCGAACCCGGCACCGGCTACGCCGAATGCCCCCTCGCGATAGAAACGGGGCGGGTCACGCGGTCACTACGAAGCATCCTGTCGGACGGCCGGCAGGTTGCTTTTCTGTTTGCGCTGGACTTTACCGGCTGATTTTTCGATAAGAAACGCACGAGCCGGTCTTCGTGCGTCGGCTTATGACGCGACGTGCCCGGTTTGGGAATGGGCGGAGTTCATGGCCAAGACCGATATCGCAAGGCGCGTTTACAATCACACCTGGAAGCTCGATCCGATTGTTCGCAGCCTGATCGACACAGACTTCTACAAGCTGCTCATGCTGCAGATGATCTGGAAGCTCTATCCAGACGTCGACGCGACGTTCACGGTGATCAACCGCACCAAACGCGTGCTGCTGGCCGAAGAGATCGACGAGGGCGAACTGCGGGAGCAACTCGACCATGCGCGTTCGCTCCGCCTCTCCAAGAAGGAGATGATCTGGCTCGCTGGTAACAGTTTCTATGGGCGCGCGCAGATCTTCGAGCCTGAATTCCTGGCCTGGCTCTCTCATTTCCAGCTTCCCGAATACGAGCTGTCGAAACGCGATGGTCAATATGTGCTCGACTTCCACGGATCGTGGAAGGACACGACCATGTGGGAAATTCCGGCACTTGCCATCATCAACGAGCTGCGCTCGCGCTCCGCGATGAAGGCGCTCGGACCGTTCACGCTCGATGTGCTCTACGCCCGCGCCAAGGCACGGATGTGGGAGAAGGTGGAGCGGCTGCGCGAATTGCCGGGGCTGCGGATCTCGGATTTCGGCACACGCCGCCGCCACAGCTTCCTGTGGCAGCGCTGGTGCGTCGAGGCTCTGAAGGAAGGCATTGGTCCTGCGTTCACCGGCACCAGCAACGTCCTGCTCGCCATGGACTCCGACCTCGAAGCTGTCGGGACGAACGCCCACGAGCTGCCGATGGTGGCGGCCGCATTGGCCAAGAACGATGCGGAGCTGCGCAATGCCCCCTACAAGGTTCTGCGCGACTGGAACAAGCTTTATGGCGGCAACCTGCTGATCGTGCTGCCGGATGCGTTCGGCACGGCCGCCTTCCTGCGCGACGCACCCGAATGGGTCGCCGATTGGACGGGCTTCCGGCCGGATAGCGCCCCGCCGATCGAAGGCGGCGAAAAGATCATCGACTGGTGGAAGAAGATGGGCCGCGATCCGCGCCAGAAGCTGCTGATCTTCTCGGACGGGCTCGATGTCGACGCGATCATCGACACCTACAAGCATTTCGAAGGCAAGGTGCGCATGAGCTTCGGCTGGGGCACCAACCTGACGAACGACTTCGCGGGCTGCGCGCCGACGGAAATCTCGGGGCTCAACCCGATCTCCATCGTCTGCAAGGTCAGCGACGCCAACGGCCGGCCGGCCGTAAAACTGTCGGACAATCCGCAGAAAGCGACCGGCGACGCTACAGAGGTCCAGCGTTACCTGAAGTTCTTCGGAACCGAAGACCGCGTCGACCAGGCGGTGCTCGTCTAGCGCTGCGCCTGGCTCTCTCCAAACACATTCCCTTGCGCTCCGGCCACATTGTCGCCCAACCGTGACTGATGCTCGGCTGGATGATTCCCCGCTTATGGAGAAAGACTTTGAAGAAAGCCTCAGTTGCCGCAATCAGTATTGCCGCGGTGGCACTCGCGACACCGACCCTCGCTGCCGAGAAAGCCGCCACGTCTTCGCTGATTGGCACGCCGTGGATCGAGACCAAAGCCCAGTCCGACCTGCCAGGCCCGATGATGATCTTCCTGCCGAAAGGCAAATTGCTGATCGACTCCTGCTGGGAAACCTATGCTCTCAGGACTTGGAAACAGGCGTCTTCCAAGGAGATTTCATGGGATGAGGACGGCGCCATCATACATGCCAGGATCAAGGCCGTTTCAGCCGATGGCCTCACCCTTCAAATCACTGCCGGCAAGGATATCGTCGAGCGGACCTATGCTGCTGCAAAGGCTCCATATGTCTGTCCGGATATGAAGCGGTAGTTTTGAACCGCCAATCCTGAAACGGCGGCGGCGATACGCAGTCTGGCAAAATGCCACGCCAGTCCCCATTTAATGTCGCAAGAAATGGGTGCCGATGTTTACCGCCCATTGTTTGACTGGAAAGGACGTTTCCAATGACCGTAGAGCGTGCAGTACTGGCGGGCGGCTGCTTTTGGGGCATGCAGGACCTCATCAGGCGGTTCCCCGGCGTCGTATCCACTCGCGTGGGCTACACCGGTGGCGAGGTCGCCAATGCGACCTATCGCAATCACGGCAATCATGCCGAGGCGATCGAGATCCTGTTCGATCCCGCCAAGACCAGCTACCGCGACATCCTCGAGTTCTTCTTCCAGATCCATGACCCGACAACGGTGAATCGGCAGGGCAATGATCTCGGCGCCAGCTACCGGTCGGCGATCTTCTACGCCAACGACGAACAGCGTGCGACCGCCGAGGACACGATCGCCGACGTAGACGCCTCGGGTCTATGGCCCGGAAAGGTCGTTACCGAGGTTGTTCCGGTCAGCGATTTCTGGGAAGCGGAACCCGAACACCAGGACTATCTGGAACGCATCCCGAATGGCTATACCTGCCACTTTGTCCGGCCAGGCTGGAAATTGCCGAAACGCGCGCAAAGGGCCGAGGCTGCCCAATGAGGCATTCCTCGATCCGCAGTGGGGATCGTATGCTCTAGACAAAATGAGGCCTTGCCGTCACCGCAGGGCCTTTTTTGTATGGACGTCGGTGAACAGCGGACAGCGACAGCACGCATTGAACCCGCGGACGCAGGGTGCCACTTGACCACCGAACTGCAGCTTCGCATCGAGAATGAACCGGGTGGATCACTGTCGACAATCTGACGACATGATCGTATAGGCGGCTCACCATCCGGCTCCGCGAACAAGGAAACTCCGATATGTCCTGGTCCCATCCCGTTGCGAAGATCACCGATGACGAACGGCGCCAGCGCCTCGCGCGCCTGCAGGCCGCACTCGAAGATAAAGCTCTTGACGGCTGCCTGCTCGGCTCGACGGAGAGCCTCCGCTATTTCACGGGCCTCGACTGGCACCCGAGCGAACGATTGCTTGGCGCATTGGTGACGCCAAAGGGTGTCCGCTACATCGCGCCGGGCTTCGAAAAGAGCAGGGTCGAGAGCCTGCCGCGTCTGCCGGGTGAAATCGTCATTTGGCAGGAAGATGAAGCGACCGCGGCGCTGATCGCCTCGCTGCTGCCGGCAAATGCCAGACTGGCGCTCGACGATGCCCTGCCGCTGTTCATCTACCACCAGCTTGCCGGCGCCTTCGGCGCCGACCGGCTCGTCGACGGCGGACGACTGATCCGCGACCTGCGGCTCAGGAAGTCCCAGACCGAAATCGCTCTTATCAAGTATGCCATGGGCCTGACGCTGGAGGTGCATCGCCGCGCGCATTCCTTCATCAAGCCGGGCGTCAGGTCTTCGGAAGTCGTGCGTCATATCGACGAACAGCACCGCGCACTGGGCGCCGAGGGCGGATCAAGCTTCTGCATTGTTTCCTTCGGACTAGCGACGTCGCTTCCTCATGGCGCCGATGGTGACCAGATCTATGCACCGGGCGACGTTGTTCTCGTCGATACGGGTTGCCGGCTCGACGGCTATCATTCGGATCTCACCCGAACCTACGTGCTGGAGGAGCCAACGACGGAATTCGCTGCCGCCTGGGCAATCGAGCGCGAGGCCCAGCAGGCGGTGTTCGAGGCCGCCCGCCTTGGCGCTTCTTGCGGCAGTCTCGACGATGCCGCCCGCCGTGTACTGGCCGAACATGGCCTCGGTCCGGATTACGCCCTACCCGGCCTGCCGCACCGCGCCGGACATGGTCTCGGGATGGAAATCCACGAAGAGCCCTATATCGTTCGCGGCAACGCCACCCGGCTGGAATCCGGCATGTGCTTCTCCAACGAACCGATGATCGTCTTCCCCGGTCGCTTCGGCATCCGGCTCGAAGACCACATCCACATGACCGAGACCGGAGCTGAGTGGTTCACGAAGCCGGCGAAGGGCCCGACCGAACCCTTTGCGTGATCTCTTGGTGCAGAGTTCGCAAGACTTGCACCTCGATAATTGCCTTTCTGTCGTCGGCACCTGGGATGCCTGGCGCGATCCGCGCTACCGGAATCGAGATTCAAAAACGCAATATGACGAAGCCACGTCGAGCGTCCGTCGAAAGGGTGACTGGCACGGCACGCCCTGATACGACTTGATAGAAATCCCGCGCGATTCCCGGATGGATCAAGGTAGCAACTCAATGAAGCGCAGACCCACGATCGCAGTCATCATGGACGAAAACACCAGTGCTGGTGGTGACCGGTATGATATTTCGAAACGCTATTTTGCAGCCATTGATCGTGCAGGGGGATTTCCATACGGCATTCCCTACGTGCCAGACCTCGTAGACCAAGTGGTTGATGAATTTGATGGGTTTTTGAGTGTCGGAGGGCGCATCAACTTTCCGAAACAGTGGTACGTCGACGGCGATCAGTCTCGCTACCCGATCTCTGATCGTCTCGCAGTCGAGATAGCGCTGATGAAGGGGTTCCTTGCCCGCGATAAACCAGTGCTCGGCGTTTGCAATGGGATGCAGATGCTCGGGTGCCTACATGGTTGTCGCATGGTTTCGGATGTGCACTCCTCCTGGTCGGGTGCGATCAATCATGACCGCGGCAATCCGCTCCATGAGGTAACCATCCAAGCCGGCACAAGAATGGCTGATATCTTTGCTGCCGAGACATTCAGCGTAAACACCTTCCACACGGAAGCAATCGTAGAGCTGTCCGACAGTGTCGTTGCTACTGCCCGTGGCTTGGACGGCGTTGTCGAAGCGATTGAGGTACCCTCGCTATCTTTCGCGATGGGGGTACAGTGGCATCCGGAATTGTTTGATCCCGCAGACCACCCTGGCTCTCGAATATTTGACGCGTTCGTCGAAGCGGCGAACCGGCGCTTGTAACGCTCGAGCAGAACAGCTCTTCTTCTGCGTACATCCATTTCAGCAACCGGCCTAACGCCATCGTCGCAGCTCTATATCGGTGATCTGCCACGGAGTTCCATGGATCAGCGTCCGGTTAGTCGACTGAAGAAGGCGAGGCTGGCGACGGCGGCCCGGTTATTTGACTGTTGTGCCGTGAGGTCGCGGACAACCGCGAAAATCAATTAGGGAAGCTCCACGAAGGAGCGAATTGACTTCGGCTTGCATGGAATTGGAGAGCATACCCGAGCCGGCGCTCAGATGTTTTCAGGATAATATTCACCACGCGATTTCACGCAGTTTCACGTATCTGAGCGGTCACACACGCGTGAATTGACGGATGTCAAGCGCGACATATATTCCCTGAAAGATACAATATCATGAATGTTTTCATCATCTTATCTTGAAGATGGGCTTTTTCCTGTGGCTGCGCTTTCTGCCATCAGGGGAGCCGAGGAGCATTAAGTGAGATTGAAACATTTCCTATTCGGCCTGCTGGGTGTTGTGATCGTTGCCTGTGCGGGTTTCTTTGCAATTGCCTGGAAATCCGCGATTGCGCCGATCAGGCCACTGGATCGCACATCCTTCGATCAGGCGCTAATCCACAAGGGCGCGATGCTGGCCGCAGTCGGCAACTGTACAGCCTGTCATACGCAACCGGGCGGCCGTTCCTTCGCTGGCAGTTTCGCCCTGCCGACCCCATTCGGCACCATCTATTCCAGCAATATTACGCCCGATCCGGAAACCGGCATTGGCACCTGGTCGGAGGCGGCCTTCAACCGTGCCATGCGCGAAGGCGTCAGCCGCGATGGCAAGCATCTCTATCCTGCCTTCCCCTTCGATCACTTCACGCTCGTTTCCGATGAGGACAACAAGGCGCTTTATGCCTTCCTGATGACCCGACCGCCGGTCAAGCAGTCGCCGCCGGCAAACGAACTGCCGTTCCCGCTGAACATTCGCCTCGTGCTCGCCGGCTGGAAGCTGCTCTTCTTCAACGAAGGCCCCTTCCAGAAGGTCGCCTCCGAGAGCGAGGAATGGAACCGCGGCGCCTATCTCGTAAACGGCCTCGGCCATTGCGGTGCCTGCCACACGCCGCGCAACATGTTCGGCGCCGAGAGGGCGGGCATGCATCTCGCCGGTGGTCAGGCGGAAGGCTGGAGCGCGCCAGCGCTCAACCCCAGTTCGCCGGCCCCGATCCCGTGGACGCAAGACAGTCTCTTTGCCTATCTGCGCCAGGGCTGGCATGCCGACCATGGCGTCACCAACGGCCCGATGGGCGAGGTGACCGGCAATCTCGGATTGCTTCCGGATTCCGACGTCAAAACGATCGCCACCTATGTCGCCGCGTTGATGGGCACACCCTCGCCAGAACGCCAGCAAAGGGGCGAGCAGATCCGCAAGAAGATCGGCGAGGATTTCGTGCTCGCCAGCGCTCGAACCGATACGCCGGCCGGCCGTGGCGCGGCGATCTATCAGGCCGCCTGCGCCACCTGTCATGACGGGAGCCGCCCCCTTCCTTTCGGCGGGATCAATTTTCACCTGAGCAGCACGATCAATGCGCCCGACGCGCAGAATGCGATCAACATGGTGCTCTTCGGCCTGCCGGCGGCAAGTGGCCGCCAGAGTGCGATCATGCCGGGCTTCGCCGCGGCGATGACCGACGAACAGCTGACCGATTTGCTTGCCTATCTGCGCGAGACCTTTGCCGGCCAGCCTGCCTGGCCGGACGTCGCGGCGCGCGCGGCCGATACCAGAAGTGGGAAGTTCCAGGTCAGCGTCCGGCCGTCCGACGGCATTGAGCGCGGCCCCGATGATATAGGAGCGCAAGACCAATGATGAGGCTCAACGTTAATGGCGCGGTCCACGAGGTCGAGGCGGATCCCTCCACACCGCTCCTTTATGTGCTGCGCAACGACCTCAAGCTGAATGCAGCCAAGTTCGGCTGCGGAATGGGCCAGTGCGGCGCCTGCACGGTCATGGTCGACGGCAAGGCAGTCTTCTCCTGCCTCACCCCCATCATGTTGCTCGAAGGCCGGCGGATCAAGACGGTCGAGGGCCTCGGCACGATCGACAATCCCGGACCGATGCAGCAGGCCTTCATCGCGGAACAGTCGGCGCAATGTGGCTATTGCATCGCTGGCATGATGATGCGGGCGCAGGCGCTCCTGGAATCGAAACCGGACGCCACCGATGCCGATATCCGCACGGCGCTGGAACCCAATCTCTGTCGCTGCGGCACGCATATGCGGATATTGAAATCCGTCCAGCGGGCGCGCGAGCTGATGAAATCGGCCTCCGCCACCCCGGTTTCAGCTGGTTGAGGAGGAAGACGATGAACGTCCCCACTTTCGACATCACCCGCCGGACCTTCCTCGCCGGCACCGGCGCCCTGGTCGTCAGCTTCACCATCCCGCTCGAAGCTTCCGCTCAGGAAGGCGAGGTGCCAACCGCGCCCAAGCCGCCGGCAAAGCTGCAGGGCAGCCTCGCCGACACACCGTCGCTGGATGCCTGGATCCGCATCGATGCGGACGGTACGATTACCGTCTTCACCGGCAAGGCCGAACTTGGCCAGGGTACGAAAACCTCGCTGCGCCAGATCGCTGCCGAAGAACTTGAGGTAGCGCCGAGGGAGATCCATCTGATCACCGCCGATACGGCAATCACACCGAATGAGGGCTATACGGCCGGCAGTCAGACGATTCAGAACAGCGGCACTGCGATCCGCTATGCGGCCGCTCAGGTCCGCCAGATCCTGATCGCCCAGGCGAGCGGCAAGCTCGGCGTCCCGGCCGATCAACTGAAGGCGGAAAATGGAAAAGTTATCGCCCCGAACGGTGCTTCGGTCGGCTACGGCGAACTGGTCTCCGAGCAGATGCTGCACATCGAGGCCGACCCCAATACCAAGATCAAGTCGCCCGACAGCTATCACGCCATCGGCAAACCTTTTGCCCGCGTCGACATTCCCGGCAAGGTGACTGGCGGCGAAGCCTATGTGCAGGACATGCGTCCCGAGGGCATGGTGCATGCCCGGGTTGTGCGGCCGCCGAGCTATTCGGCAAAGCTTGTCGAGCTGGACGAAACCGAGATCAAGACCATGCCCGGCGTGATCGCCATTGTGCGCGACGGTGATTTCCTTGCCGTCGTGGCCGAGCAGGAGTTCCAAGCGGTCAAGGCGATGCGCGCCATGACCGCCATCGCAAAATGGCAGGAACAGGCCGTGCTTCCGGACCAGGAGCAGATTCCCGCATGGCTCGAAGCCAACGTCCGCGAGGTCGGCACCGTCACGTCGGTCGGCGCGGACACAGCCGCGGGCGTCAAGACGCTCTCGGCTCAGTTCACCCGTGCCTACCAGATGCACGGCTCCATCGGCCCCTCCGCGGCAGTCGCCGTTTTCAAGGACGATGCGCTGACTGTCTGGACGCATACCCAGGGCGTCTATCCGGACCGCAAGGCGATCGCGCAAATGGTCGGCATGCCGGAGGACAAGGTGCGCTGCATCCATACGGAAGGCTCGGGCTGCTACGGTCATAACGGCGCCGACGATGCCGCGGCCGATGCGGCGTTGATCGCCACCACCCTTCCCGGCCGTCCGGTGCGTGTGCAATGGATGCGCGATCAGGAGCATCTGTGGGAACCCTACGGTCCGGCCATGCTGACCCGCGCCAACGCGACGCTCGATGAAAAGGGAACCATCGTCAACTGGCACTACGATCTGTGGAGCAACAACCACGGTACGCGTCCGGGTTCTGCCGGCTCGCTGATCGCCGGGAGACTGATGGCCAAGCACTTCCCGCCGGATGCGGCCAAGCTGCAGATATCGCCGCTCGGCAATGGCGATCGCAACGCCATTCCGCTCTACGACGTCCCGAACCAGCGCGTGAACTGGCATTTCCTGGCCGACATGCCGGTCCGCGTCTCGGCGCTTCGCGGACTTGGTGCCTATTGCAACGTCTTCTCCATCGAGAGCTTCATGGACGAGCTTGCCGAAGCAGCCGGGGCTGACCCCGTCGAGTTCCGGCTCCGGCACATGAAGGACCCACGGGCCCGGAAAGTGATCGAGGTCACAGCCGACAAGTTCGACTGGAACAATGATCCGCTACCGGCGGGCAAGGGACGTGGCTTCGCCTTCGCGAAATACAAGAACCATGCCGCCTATCTGGCCATCGCGCTCGAAGCAGAGGTCGATGCCGAGACGGGCATCATCCAGATTTCGCACGTCGTATCCGCCGTCGATTGCGGCGAGGCCGTTGCACCAGACGCCATCGTCAACCAAACCGAGGGCGGCATCCTGCAATCGATGAGCTGGACACTCTACGAGGCGGTGCATTTCAACAATACACGGATCACCAGCCCCGACTGGTCGGCCTATCCGATCCTGCGCTTCAGCGCGGTTCCGGACAGCATCGAGGTGCATGTTGTCGACAATCCCGGCCAGCCTTATCTCGGTGTCGCGGAAGCCGCCCAAGGACCGACGGGGGGAGCCATTGCCAACGCCTTCAAGCACGCGACAGGCAAGCGCCTTTACGATCTGCCCTATACTCGGGAAAGGGTAAAGACAACGCTCGGTGCTTAGACCGATTATGCCGGCCCGATAGCCGCTGGGAGGAAATGACGCGGAGCGACCGATATCAAGAACGCCGTGACGCTGATCGTGACGGGCTTCCAGGTCTCGCGACTGCTGCACCGACAAGAGGATGCTTCAACGATGGACGCGAACGATCGCATATCGAACAGCTTCAAGACGATAGCGACCTGGCTAGAGCGCATCCTGGCGCTGGTGATCCTTGGCGGGGTCGCCGTTTTTGGCCTGAGCAGCGCGCAGACTCTTTTAGCGATGAGTTGGGGGCAGACGGACACATTCTATGAGTTGATCTATCGGGTGTTGTTGCTGGTGATCGCCATAGAACTCGTCCGCACGCTCGTCACTCACGACCTCAGGGCGATACTGGAGCTGCTCGCGTTTGTCGTGGCCCGCAAAATGCTCAAGCCTGACTTGAACGTCATCGACATTGTCTTAAGCGTTCTGGCATTTGTAGCCCTGTTGGCAGCCAATTATTGGTGGCTCTCCCCTTCCTCGCCTCAAGGGAGCGACGGGTCCGATGTTGCGCCGTGAACTCAGAGCACTGCTTGAGGTCGAAGGGGCTTATTCTGGCGACCCAGAACGGGGACGAGCAAACGGAAGATTGGCGTGTACGCTTGCCCCGCTGTGTCCGTGCCCAGGTTCCCTCAAGACGTCATGATCGATAGGAATTCAGGATGACGGTTGTGTGTTTTCTCACGACCGATTTCAGGGCCTCGATCCTCTCGGGTGTGATCTCCTGCCAGCCCATCATGTCTTCCACATGCTCCCGAGCAAGATGGACGATAATCAGCTGCCCGTTGATCGTGGTACACACCATGCCGATCTCCTCGTCAGTTAGACGATTTCTGGAGACGCGAGCGACGATGGCAGCGCAACACTCCTGAATTCGCCTGCCCGTGGCACTTTTGCCGCTCGATTTACTGGTCGGCGAATTTGACGGCGAACGATGCTGGGCCACGAACAACGCACGGCTGGCCGCATCCGGCATCGCGAACAGAAAATCCGCGAGAGCCTCCAGAATTCTGCAATAACCGTCGATGACCTTGTCCGCGTCCGCTTT
>Ga0102588_1000683_pt1 | contig 33137 bp, 47 predicted proteins | sample AraplaMF_Col_mMS_FD_76854 | JGI IMG/M metagenome (GOLD analysis project Ga0102588, IMG submission 76854) | Arabidopsis root microbial communities from the University of North Carolina, USA - plate scrape MF_Col_mMS (SPADES assembly) (version 2) | ecosystem: Host-associated > Plants > Roots >...
CTTCCCTGCAACCGAAGGAAGGCCGACATGAACTACAACACCTTCGTTAAGAGGTTTGCGGCAATGAGCTAATACCAAGCCTTCGCGCTTTCCATTCCCTGGGAGGGGGATCGAGGCCACGCCCTGATTGATGGGGTGATGTACATGGCGTTTCGACGTCCGCTGTCTAAGAAGTTGCGCTTTGAAGTACTTAAGCGGGATGGCTATGTATGCCAGTACTGCGGCCATGGCGCACCCAAGGTTGTTCTACACATTGACCACATCGTTCCCGTCGCTCGCGGCGGATCGAACGACATCGAGAATCTTGTTACCGCATGTGAAGCCTGCAATAGCGGTAAGCGCGCGAGCTTCCATGACGACCAGCTGGGCGAGGTTATCGCCCTGCGCAAGAAGGTCGAGCAGCTAGAGGAAGACATTCTTCTGCTGCGCCAGGAACGGGAGATTTTCCGCGACAACGCTTTATCGTCTGCCGAGCAGATATGCAACTCGTATGACCTAGATCTGGCGCCGGTTGATTTCAACTTCCTGTGGGAGGCGATATTCCAGCTCGGCTACAGCGAGGTTAATAACGCCTTTGCCTGCGCCGAGTACGAGGTTGGTGGTTCGCCATCTGACATCTGGCGCGCCGCCGTCGACAACATGCGGAAGGTTGCCAGATCCAACGGAGTGCGTCTCTAATGGCGGCGCTTCCGTATATTCAGTTGTACGTGGCCGATTACCTGGCCGACACGGCCCACCTGACAACAGAGCAGAGTGGCGCCTACCTACTGCTGATCTTCAACTATTGGCAGCGCGGGCAAGCTTTGAGCAACGCGAACGAGCGCCTTGCCTCCATCTGCCGCCTTAGCGCTGACGCATGGGAAAAGGCAAAGCCAGTCCTATCCGAGTTCTTCGATATTGAGGGCGATACTTGGTATCACCCCAGGATTGAGGCTGATCTTGTCGCGGTTGCAGAGAAATCCCGCAAGGCAAGCGACTCAAGTAAGCGTCGGTTTGTCGTTCGCTCAACGAACGATGATCGATCGCTTAACCAAGCAGATAAAGAAGCAGATACAGATACAGAAGAAAAGATATGTACCTCTAAAGAGGTACTAGTCCTCGCCAGCGAGGACAACACCAGCGGCAGGGAAGGTAAAAGGCCGGATCGAGACTCGATTCCCGTCAAGCAGATCGTGGACCTCTACCACGAACTCCTGCCAGCGCTTAGGCGCGTAGACAAGATCACGTCCGCCCGCCGCTCGCATATCCAACAGCGATGGCGTGATGACCTTCCGACTCTGGACGCTTGGCGGAACTACTTTTTGGACGTCGCAAGCACCCCGTTCCTACTTGGGCGAGGACCGCCAAGGTCTAACGGCAAGCCGTGGAGAGCTGATCTTGAATGGCTCTGCAAGGAGGGGAATTTCGCGAAGGTATCCGAGGGTAAGTACTCATGAGCAGCAAATATGCAAATGCAAGACCTGAGGAATTTCGCTCTGCCCCAGCCGGCGATCGCGAACGTCCGATGTGCTCCACGCCTGGCTGCAAGACCTATGTGGGCAACGGCCGCTACATGCCTAGCTTCGCCGACATCGTTGTTCCGTCAGACGGCATCCGGCTGTGTGGCGAGTGCTACACGCGCGGTTTGTACGCGGCAGGCAAAGGGATGTTCTCTCATATCACTGGCCGCCAACCTGATCTAACGCTGGATCTAGTTAAGGCCCATTGGGCGCGCTTCGAAGAAGCCGAGCGAGCGAAGGAGGCCAAGCCATGACTTCGCTGCGCGATCGCATCCTTTGCATTTTGGCTGCTGGCCCGATGACCAACGCTCAGTTGGCGAGCTTCCTCGGGGCTCGTGCAACTTACGTGCAGCGCCTTACCGCTGAGATGAAGCAAGACGGCCTTCTGAGGCATGCCGGCGTGGTGGCCCGTGGCACAGGGAAGGGCGGCAGGCCGCACGCCTTTCTGGCACGCGCATGACCGTTTCACGCTGCCTAGGCCAAGCACTTCAGATTGCCGCTAAACCGCGGCGTGAGTGGTCGGAACTGATCGACAAGATTCAAACCGTTTGCCCCCACAGCGATTGCACCAAATCCAACTGCCAGGAAGTGTGCCGCGACTGGCTACGGATGCAATGGCGAATCCAAGTGCGCGGCGAGATGAGAGGAAAACATGGCTAAGACACTCAAGACCGGTGATATGCGGCGCATTCATGTCGATAGCTTCGATGACCTATGGCCCGAAGATAAATGGGCCGTCCTTGGTCGAAAGGATATGAGGCCGATTGGTGCAGCGTCGCGCAGCTATGCCCGATTTCTGAAAGAGGTCGGCGAGCGTATTGCGAAGATCGTTCATCGCACTGACAAGTACGTGTTTGTTGAGGTCAGCAAGTAAGCCATGACCTCCAAGTCCTTCACCCTCACCAATTCAGACGCACGCCAGCACATGGTCAGTGCATGGGAGCTTGTGACAAAACTGGTTTCGGCAGGGAAGCGGGTGAGGGTGACGGTGGGTGAGGCGAAGAGCAAGCGCAGCACCGAACAGAACGACCGTTTCCATGCCATCTGTCACGAGCTTTCCGAGCAGCTGCAATGGGCCGGCCAGAGCATCGATACGGAGGGCTGGAAGCGGCTACTGGTTGACTGTTGGGCGCGGGCCACAGATCGAAGCCAGGGGAGAGTTGTTCCAAGCCTGGACGGCCATAGCGTGGTGAATCTTGGAATCCAGACCCGAAGCTTGCCGGTTGGCGAGATGTCGGATTTGATTGAGTTCGCCCAGTTCTACTGCGCTGACCATGATGTGGATCTTCACCAATGAGCACCTCCGAAGAACGCCGCTGGTTCGCTGCTGTCGCCATGATGGAGTCATGCGCCTTGTGCGGCTCCTATGGCGTCCAGATCGCCCACCGCAACGAAGGTAAGGGCATGGGAAAGAAGACAGAGCCGTGGATGACGGCACCTTTATGCCCTGAGTGCCATCAATCCATCGACAGCGGCAAACATCTCAGCCGTGACGAACGCCGCGCACTTATCGACAAGGCCATTTTGCGAGCCCACGACTGGCTTATTCGCAATGGCCTGCTAATCCTCAAGAGGTAACGCCATGTTCCAGTTCAAACCTGTACCTGTCGGCAACATCCACGACGACACCGCCGACCAGATTGCCCGAAAGATCGACCGCCGCATGATGAATCGTTCTGGCATGCACACATGGGCCGTTGCCTACAATCGCCATGGCAATGTGTTCCACATCGAGACGGAATCGGATAGCGCAGTCTTCCTGCATCGCCTGAAGATCATCGGCCACTACAAGCGCAAGGTGAATCGAGATTGGCTGGTGGAGGATTTGGAGGCGGTGATGGGCAAAGAGCGGATGGTGGCGTGATGAATATCAATGAGCGTCTTAAGGTGGCATATCGAGCCGGATTCATCAGTGCGTGCAATTGGTCAGCGCCATGTTCGCAGGATGTCGATTCGCCGGCATTCGAGAAGGAGTTGCGTAGTTTCTTAGAGAAGCATTCGCCGATCTTCGATCCGCCAAGGCCAGATATAGCCCTATTGGTGAGTATGGCAATGCGTGGGCACCATGGATTTGGCTTGCTCAGCAAACGGGATCAGCTCCGGGTGCTTCAGGACATGGGGAGGCTGTGGGAAGAAGTTATTGGGGAAGGCTTCTATTCGCCGGACAAGGCTGACTTCTATATGTCTCAGCTTGCGAAGGAGTGACATGCGACACGATGGTGAATGAACATGGCAGGTAAATCTCCCACACAAAACTCGCTGACCGTGCTCCGTGGCGAAGGATGGATTGCCGAAGTGGTCGAGCGCTGGATACCAGGCATAAACATCCGCAAGGACCTTTTCGGCTTCGTGGACATCTTGGCGCTTAAGGATGGTCAAACCCTGGCCGTACAGACGACGAGCGATTCCAACGTCTCTGCGCGAGTGAAGAAGATCACCGAAAGCGAGTTACTACCCGAGCTACGGAAAGCCGGCTGGCTGATTCATGTCCACGGATGGCGCAAAGCGGCAAAGATTCGCGGCGGAAAGACCGAGGTCTGGAAGCAGCGCGTGGTGGACTTGAGCTAGGGGTGAGCGATGAACTACGCAATGTTCGCTGAGTTTGTTCGTGGCATCGAGGAAGACTTGATTACCCGTTTTGGGCTGACGCGTTCGGGAGCGAGGCGCATTGCGTGCCGCCTAGAAATCGATAGCATCAACGATTACAACGAGAACCGAGACCGCAATCAGCTAATTCTGGAATACAGGGAGCTTGGGCCCATTCGTCTCGCTGAGCGGATGAACGTTTCTCGCGATACGGTACGTCGTCGCTACGTCGAGGCCATCGCAGCAAAAGCTCAGAAAATCTGCGGCACCGGATAAGGCATCGTTTCGATTCAATGGCACCAACTGAGGCGAGGTTGGTGCGATGGAAATTCTGTTTGGCATAGCGATTTGTCTAATCGGATTGGCCTTGTTGGCGCTCTGCATTGGCCTGATTCTTTCAGTGATTGAAGACGCCAAGCGTCTTTCTAAGGGGAGGGGAAAGTGACCCTTCCCATGGACGCATCCAAGCGCAAGTCAATCCCGCTGGCTACCGGCCTGATTGACTACTTTCCCGATGCCTTAGCCGCGGTGGCTGAGCTGTCTCTGATCGGTGGACAGCAGCACAACCCCGGCAAGCCGCTGTTCTGGGACCGTTCCAAATCCACGGATCACGGCGATTGCCTCATGCGGCATTTCCTTGATCGCGGAACGATGGACGGTGATGGCGTCCGCCACTCGGCAAAGGTCGCATGGCGTGCGTTGGCATTGCTACAGACGGAGCTAGAGAGGGCCAGCCGTCCTAATGTCCCAATTCGGGACATCGAATGGAAGGACGGATGGATTCTCCTAAACGACAACTACTTGATGCGTTCTGGCAGTCCACCTGTCCATGTCTCGCAGCTGTCCAAGCCGCATGGACAGAGCCATCCAATGGCCGCAGAAGTGCTGCGCGACGAATACGAGAAGGGTGATCGGGAGACTGGTGTATGAAGCTCCTGATGCTGGACATCGAGACTGCACCGATCCAGGCCTATGCGTGGGGCTTATGGGATCAGCGCATCGCCATCAACCAGATCGTCAGTCCCGGCTACACGCTATGTTTTGCGGCAAAGTGGTATGGCGAGCGCTCAATCCAGTTCCATGGTCTGAACACTTGCGAAGACAAGGCCATGATCCAGCGTGCCCATAAGCTGCTGGATGAAGCGGATGCCGTTTGCCATTTCAACGGTCGCAAGTTCGACATCCCTGTACTCAACAAGGAGTTCGTCCGGCATCACCTGAAACCACCCAGTCCGTACAAGCAGATCGACCTTCTGCAAACCTGCCGCCGCCAGTTCCGTTTCGAGTCCAACAAGCTCGATTACGTGTCCCAGTATTTGGGCCTAGGCCAGAAGACCAGCCACAAGGGCATGGAGCTGTGGCGCTCCTGTATGGATGGTGACGAATCGGCATGGCGGCTGATGGAGCGATACAACCGGCAGGATGTGCGTCTGTTGGAAAAGCTGCACGACGAGCTTCGGCCGTGGATTCGCAACTATCCGAACGTGAACGTGTTCGACGCCGAACCCGGTTGCTGCCCGAAGTGCGCCAGTGATCGACAGCAGCGTCGTGGCTACCAGATCACCACCACCCGCCGCTATGCCCGGTTCCAGTGCCGCGACTGTGGGGCTTGGTATCGGTCGGTTGCGTGTGAGCCTGGGCGTGCAGGGTACTCGGAGGCGGCATGAGTGCAGTAACAAAGACCGAGCCCTATTGCTACGACCTGCGCGGCAAGGATACTGAGACCGCACTAATCGGTCCGATTACGGCGCGCATCATTGATGCTGACCGCCTAGTTCGCGTGGATTTCAGGAACGGCGTCCCTAACTGGATGCTGTACCGGACAGCACTTGCCGGAGACTCCCTGTACTTAGCGAAGCTTAGGGAGTGGACGATTGCCTTCACCTGGGTTCTGGCCGCGCACGGCGTAAAGCGTAAGACAATCACTGATGAGCTTGTGGGATGCGCTGCTTTGGACGCCCTGAGCATCGTTCTATACACACGGGAACTTCAGCCCTACACCGTGACAGCGGATTCCATTGGGGTTCACCACAAGACCTATCGTCGCCTTCGGGACGGCGTAGCTCGTCGTCTGAAGTTGAGCCTTAACGAGTACTGGATTCGGCTCATTGTGGCCTATGGCTATATTTTGAATTATGAACGCAAGTGCGGATTACCCCAAGCTGCACTAGTCTGAAATAGTGGTCGAAAAGTGGTGACGAACCACCGGCCTCCGCCGCTGCGACCTAACGGCCAGCGGCACCTACAAGTTTTGGGTGGCAGCAGGTTAGACATTCGGCCATGTTGGCAAGCATGGCGAGGTCGGGAGAGGTCCGAAAGGTTAAAACCCTCTACAACCTTGGGAACCCGTGGCCTGTAAAGCCGACGCGTAGGCGTACTGCCATCCAGATTCATTGGGAGCCATCCATGACCGACGAAGACGATGTTGAGATTGTCGGCGAGATTGACCTGGAAGAAGACCACGGCGATGCCGATTGGGTCGTCTACAGTGGCGGCGGTACGGCCAATAGTGGGCAGTACATCTTTCCGCAGGGCGTCGGCGAGTTCTGCAAGGCCCGCGGTTTTGAGGCACTACACATTCCAGATAAGCCCGGCGACATCTACGGCCTAAGTGCAGAGGATGACCGATGGGTTGTGATTGGCAAAGGCAAGAGCAAGACCAACCTGACGGCGGTGAAGTGACATGGCGAAGCTGACGAGCAAGTAGCGCAAAGGGCTTCTGTCCAGTGACTTTGGACTTCCAGGCAGCCGTAAGTTCCCGATGCCCGATAAAGCTCACGCTGCCAATGCTAAGGCTCGGGCCAGTCAGTAGGAAGCCAAGGGCAACTTGTCCGCTTCGTCCAGAGCGAAGATCGATGCCAAGGCCAACAAGATCCTTGGTAGGGGTAAGAAGAAGTAACCATGTCTCAGGGGAATGAAATGCTCCGCGATGCCGCTATGGCCTCCCCGCTAGCGGCATTTTTCGGGGCGAGCTGGATTGCCGATATCCCCTGGGGGCCCATTTCCTATCTTCTGGCGAGCATCTACACCTCAATGCTTATCGTCCAGCTGGGATATAAGGGCATTAAGTGGCTGAAGGCGAGGCGCTATGGCAAGCACCCGTCTTAAGGTTGGGGCAGGGGCTGCTAGCCTGATTCTGAGTCTGGCCGCTGGTTTGGTGGTGCATTTCGAGGGCTATGTCCCCGAGACCTACGCCGACCCGGTAGGCATCCCGACCATCTGCTACGGCCACACGGGAGCCGATGTAAAGCCCGGCGAGAGGCTTGACCAGTTGCAGTGCGAGCAACTACTGCGCGGCGACCTGGCGGTTTCCTATGCGGCCGTACAGCGCTGTATCCACGTGCCGCTCAAGCCATACGAGGCTGCGGCATTTACATCCTTTACCTATAACGTGGGCGCCACCGCATTCTGCCAGTCCACGCTGGCTCGCAGGGCTAACTCTGGCGACATGCCTGGTGCCTGCGCAGAGATGAGCCGTTGGGTCTATTCAGACGGCGAGAAACTTCCCGGTCTAGTACGACGTAGGGCCGCTGAGCGCGCCCTGTGTGAGGGTAAGCAGTCATGAAATCCTTGGCACATCTCGCGGTCATCTGGTCCTTACTGGCCTTCGCGGGGTGCGCCTCTAGCCCGGTGGATAAGATCCACAAGGTTGCCGTCCATCTCACCATGGATAAAGGCAGCTGCTCTGGCACAGTGGTTGGCAAGAACACCATCTTGACCGCTACACATTGCTTGGCTGATGCGCATTCGCTCGCCATCGATGGAATTCCGGTGGTGGTCTACAAGGCCTATGACGACAAGCACGATCATTTGTTGTTGGTGACCAGCCTGAGCTTTCGTGATGCTGCACTACGCGGCCCTGAAGCAAAGCAAGGGGATTCGGTCTACGTGATTGGCAACCCCGGCGAGCTGGTTGATATCTATCGTCAGGGCAATGTCTCTGGGCACAAGAAGTTTCCTGAAGTATCCGCGACGCTGTATGACCTGAACGGCTACTTCGGCGACAGTGGAGCGGGCATCTTTAACCATGACGGCCAGTTGATCGGCGTTATCTCGATCCTGTACCAACAAGTCGGCGATGGGTACATGAAGACCATGGGTTCGTTTGACTTGGAATTTACTCCGGGCCAGTGGCGAGAGGCGATCAACTTTGACACCTCCATGCCAGGCCTTATCTATTCAATGAAATCGCCATGATGTTGATTATTGTGGCAATCGTGGCGATTTATCTATTCATCATCTGCAAGTACGGGAAGCCGTGCGAGTGAGCCGGATCAAGCTGATCGTCATCGCCGTACTGGCAGCCATCCTGTTACTGGGCGGCTGGCACTTCGCCCGCGTCCACGACGAAGCCAAGCAGTCCATAGTTGAAATCAAGGCTCAGAAGCAGATCACCAAGCGCGCACAGGTCCGAAGCCATGTTGAGCAGGAAACCCAAAAGCTTCCCGATGCGCCTATCCAGCGGATTGGCGATGCTGCTCCTGATAGCGCTGCTGGCAAGCTGCAAGACTGGGCAAGAGATTAAGCCGAGCAACGGTTGCGAATGGGTAAAGCCCATCTTCCCAAGTCGGGACGACCAGCTTACAGACGGAACCGCCCGGCAGATCCTCGATCACGACGAAACCGGCAAGCAGATATGCGGTTGGAGTAAGCCAAAGCATGATGCCGGATGATTTTGTCGATGAAGAGGGTGGTGAGCTGATTAGGAAGTTTATTCGGCTCAACGAGGTCGCTGTCGTTATCAGGACCAAGGGCGACGATGTGCGAATCATCGCCCCTGACTACGACAAGCCCTATATGGCTCGGATGCTCCGAATCGCGGCCAGCATGCTGGAAGACCGCACAGACAACCAACTGAACTGAGAATCCCATGGCAAAGCTCACCTCCGGTAAGCGTAACGGCTTGCCTAAGTCCTCCTTTGGCCTGCCGGGCAGCCGGAAGTACCCGATGCCTGATAAGAGTCATGCTGCCAATGCGAAGGCCCGCGCTAGCCAACAGGAAGCTAAGGGCAATTTGTCTGCATCGGCCAAAGCAAAGATCGATAGTAAGGCTAACAAGGTTCTCGGTAAGGGCAAGCCAAAGGGCAAGAAGTGAACAAGGCTACTGAGGCAATGACTGGCCGCCATGTTGGCCAGAACATCGTCTCGTTCCGGTTCGCCATTGGGCAGACCGTGCGAATCACCGCGATCGACACCAGTGGCGTGGTTACCAGCCTGACTGTCGATGCCGAGGGGAAGTCGTATCGAGTCGCCTATTTCGATGATGACAAGGTGCGCCGCATCGAGTGGCTATATGAGTCGGAGCTGTCCTGATGCCGACCAACCCCATCACCAAGGACTACGGCCGCACCTCGCGCTGTTATGTCTCTGGGTATGTGCGTGACCGAACCCATTCAGTCCGCCTGATCGTCAGCGAGAAGCGCGACCTAGTTGCGGACTTCAATGGGGCAATGGACGCGGCTAGGAAGATCGTCAAGGCCCGCTGGCGTACCGACTTCGGTTACATCACCACTATGTCCAATGCAGTCATTGCTGATGACCAGCGATCGACCAAGGTCACGGCTACGGCCAATTGGATAGGCGACCAGATGTTCCACCTAGAGGCCACGCTCGATAACGGCGAGGTCTTGACTCAGATGTACTACATCTCCGTAAGCGGCAACCCGTGGTTCCTTCCGAGTTCGACCATTTACGGCCCACCTGAGCTGATTGTTACCTATCCATAACCATGGCAGCACGGACGTTGAGACCCCGGCACAGTGATGAGATACGGGCGAAAATTCAGGCAAGTCAGCTCGTTAATCGTCTGACAAAGCACGCACTTGGCGAAGTCGAGTTATCTGCCACTCAGATTCGTGCCATCGAGATTCTACTAAAGAAGTCTGTGCCTGACTTGAGCGCGGTTGAGCTAAGCGGCCCCGATGGCAATCCGGTTGAAGTAGTGACCAAGATCGAACTGGTTAGCATGGATGGCAACAGCCAGGATTGAGCTGCCCAAGAAGCTCATTCCCGTATTCGAGGGATGCGCGGATATACGCGGAGCCCATGGTGGGCGAGGGTCAGCCAAGACCCGCAGCTTCGCCAAGATGGCCGCAGTGCGCGGATACAAGTTCGGCAAGGAGGGCATAACGGGACAGATCCTGTGCGCCCGCCAGTTCATGAATTCGCTGGATGACTCATCTATGGAAGAGATCAAGCGAGCGATTCAGGAAGAGCCGTTTCTCGCCAGCTATTACGAGATAGGTGAGAAGTCCATCAAGAGTCGTGATGGCCGCATCTCATTCGCCTTCGCTGGCCTTGATCGAAACATTGCCAGCATCAAGTCCAAGGGCCGCATTCTTCTGTGCTGGGTCGATGAAGCTGAGCCAGTAACGGATGAGGCATGGTCAATCCTTATCCCCACGCTTCGCGAGGAAGGTTCTGACTGGAATGCTGAGCTTTGGGTGACCTGGAACCCTAAGCGCAAGCAGGCTGCTGTAGAAAGTCGATTCAGGCACTCCAAGGACTCGCTGGTCAAGATCATAGAGCTGAACTGGCGGGACAATCCGAAGTTCCCGGCCAAGCTTGAGCGCGATAGGCAACGCGATCTGGTGGAGCGTCCTGATCAGTATCCGCATATCTGGGAAGGTGAATACGCCCAGGCTATCGAGGGTGCCTACTACGCATCCTATCTAGCCAAGGCCAAGGAAGAGGGCCGCATTGGCAACGTTTCTGCCGACCCGCTTATGACGCTTAGGGCGCATTGCGATATCGGTGGGACGGGAGCCAAGGCCGACGCCTTCACGATCTGGATCGACCAGTTTCGTGGCCCCGAAGTTCGCGCACTGGACTACTACGAGTCAGTTGGGCAGCCGATAGATGCCCATGCGCTATGGCTGAGGCAGCGTGGATACGTGCCAGGCAAAGTAACCATTGTTCTGCCGCACGATGGCAAGAACAACGACCGCGTACACAAGGTTAGTTATCAGAGCGCCTTTGAGGAAATGGGCTACGACGTCGTAGTCATCCCGAATATGGGTGCTGGTGCTGCCATGCAGCGCATTGAGGTGGGCCGCAGGCTTTTCCCTAGCATATGGTTCAACGCTGCCAAGACCGAGGCGGGACGAGATGCGCTCGGCTGGTATCACGAGAAGCGCGACGAACAGAGAAATATCGGATTCGGGCCAGATCACGACTGGTCAAGCCATGCGGCCGACTCCTTCGGCCTGATGTGCGTGGACTACTACAACACCGATCAGCGCGGTGCTGATCTTGATGCCCTCAGCTCTTACGAGATCGATTACTGATGCGCAAAGACGATGATGCTCTGGTCGATATGCGAAAGCGTTACGACCGGACGGCTGACCATTGCGCGACGCTGTATGACCATGCCCGCGAGGACATCCGGTTCGTAACAGTCCCTGGCGAGCAGTGGGATTCCAAGATCAAGGCTCGCCGGGGTGATCGTCCGTGTTACGAGTTCCCCAAGCTGCAGGCCCACGTTCGCCAAGTGGTGAACGAGATGCGACAGGGTCGTCCGCAGGGCAAGGTGCGAGGCGTGGAAGAGTCGGACACGGGTCTAGCAGAGATCATGCAGGGCCTGTGTCGCAATATCGAGTCGGTCAGTAATGCCGATCAGGCGTATGACATCGCCTTCGAGTCGGCAGTGAAGGGCGGTTTTGGTGCATGGCGCATCTGCACCGACTACGAGAAGCCGGACAGCTTTGACCAGAGCATCTACATCAAGCCGATCCATAACTCGCTGTCGGCCAAGTGTGACCCGGCAGCCGTGGAGCGTGACCGCCGCGATGCGATGTTCTGGTTTGTGGAAGAGACCATTGCCAAGGAAGAGTTCAAACGCCTCTATCCCAAGGCGCAAGAGGTCGATTTCGACTCGGACGAGAGCGACTACAAGAACTGGCGAGACGCGGACAAGATCCGCATCGCCGAGTATTGGTACAAGAAGCCGGTCAAGCGCGAGCTTTGGGCGCTATCTAACGGCAAGACGGTCTTCGCGGACGAGATGGGTAACGATGAGGAAGCCCTGAAGGCTTCCAGCATCCAGATCGTCAAGCGCCGCACAGTGGACGGCCACAAGGTCTACATGCGGATGACCAACGGCGTGGAATGGCTGACCGACGAGTACGAGTTCCCCTGCAAGCACATCCCCATCGTTCCGGTGTGGGGTCAGATCGACAACGTTGACGGTGAGGACTATTGGCAGGGCCTTGTGCGGCAGTGCAAGGACCAGCAGCGCCTTCACAACGTTCACCGTACTGCGATGATCGAGGCTGTTGCCAAGGCGCCGAAAGCGCCGTTCATCGTCAAGAACAAGTGGATCAAGGGGCTGGAGAACTTCTGGAAGAAAGCCAACTCCGAGGATTTCCCCTATCTGCCCGTCAATGACGAGGCGGAAGCCATGCCGGTTCGGTCCAACCAGGCCGAAGTTCCTGCCGCGCTAATCCAGATGGCCGGCATGGACAACGACGACCTGAAGGCGTCGACAGGCATCTATGACGCCTCGCTTGGTGCCCGATCGAATGAGACCAGCGGTGTTGCGATTAACAGTCGTAAGCAGCAGGGCGCGGTCGCCACGTTCAACTATACGGACAACCTAACCTACGCCATCCGGTTCACTTACGAGATCCTGGTGGACATGCTGCCCAAGGTGATCGATACGCCGCGAGCCGTGCGCATCCTGGGCGAGGATGGTGGCGAGCAGTGGAAGCAGCTCTATCAGACGGTGACCGATCCGAATACGGGCGAACAGCACACCGTTAACGACATCGGCAAGGGTCGATATGACGTGGTGATCACGGTGGGTCCGACCTATGCCACGCAGCGTATGGAGGCGGTGGACGCCTTTACTCAGCTGGCTGGGCAGGTGGGTCCGATCAACCCTGTGGTCGGCAGCCTGCTGGCCTGGCAGGTGCTGCAGAACATGGATCTTCCGGGCTCCGAAACGGTGTCCGAAGCCTTCCGCCTTCAGCTGGTCAAGCAGGGTGTCCTGCAGCCCGAGAAAGGCGACCCGCTGCCGCCACCGCCGCAGCCTGATCCTCGCATCATGGCTGACGTGCAGAAGAAGCTGGCTGATGCCAAGCGCGCTGATGCAGACGCCGGTAAGACGGCCATGGAGACCCAGCTATTGCCAGTCAAGACGATGGCAGAGATTGGCAAGGATCACGCCGGAGCGGTTGATACACACGCCGCAACGGTAGAGAAATACCACCGAATGGTCGCTCCACCCATGCCCGATTCTGGGCAAGTTGACCAAGCCGATGGAATGCAGCCGCCGCAAGGCGGTTTTTTTACGTCCTAAGAAACCCAACGGCCGGTTGAAGGCCGATCCCGTGAGGAAGATATGACTGACGAGAACACCCTTTTGCAGGGTGCGGACGATGCTTTGTCCGCTGAGCAGGAACTGCAGACCCAAGAAGTCCAGCAGGAAGCCCAAGAAACCAAGGATCAGCCCCAGGTAGATAAGACTGCTCAGGACGAGCAGGAGCAGCGCAAGAAGAATCGCACCACCGAGTACATCAATCGGCTTAAGCAGGAGCGCAACGACTATCAGCGCCGCCTTGCTGAGCTTGAAGCGGGACGGAAGCCCGCAGAACAGACTTCCACAGTCACCGATGAGCCGCGTCTAGACCAGCACAATTACGACGTAGAGGCCTACACCAAGGCCCATCATCAGTGGTCGCTTGATCGAGCCCGCAAAGAGAGCGAGGCCCAGGCGAAGCAGACCGAGACCGCCAGGCGAAACGCCGAGGTCTCGATCTCGTACAAGCAGCGAGTGGACGATTTTGTCCACGAACACCCCGATTTTGAGGAAGTGGTTAACACCATTCCTTACGACCTACCTAGCGATGTAATCGCCGCGATCATGGCCCACGAAAACGGCCCTCAGATCGCCTACCACCTCGGCAGTAACGATGACGATGCCTTTCAGATGGCAATGGTCCGCCCAGATATGGCGGCCGCTGCAGTCAAGCGCATCGCCTCGCGTCTGACGGCCACGCAGAAAGCGCCGGAATCCCAATCCAAGCCCCTCTCCAAGGCTCCGCCGCCGACTCCAATGGTTTCTGGCCGTTCTCCGACGGATACACCGCCGGAAAAGATGACTGACGACCAATGGTTCCAGGCGCGCAAGTCCAAGGGTTGACGGGCTCCTAATTTCGGAGCGCTTTCGTGTCTAACAACCTGCTTACCCACCAGATGGTGGCCCGTGAGGCTGCCGCGATGTTGGTCGAAGAGGCCAACCTCATTAAGAACATCAACACCGGCCGTTCCGGCGAGTTCGGCCAGAACGTCAATGGCTACCAGAAGGGCGATACGGTCAAGATCGGCATTCCAGCCGTTCCGACTGTGTTTGATGGTGCCACCTTTGCCGGCGGCGGTGCTGGCAACAACTTCCAGGAATCGTACGTCAACCTGAGCCTGAGCAAGCAGAAGCACGTCCCTCTGCAGTTCACGGCGAAGGAGAAGAAGCTCAACATCACCGAGTTCAAGGATCGCATCCTTCGTCCGGCGATGCAGTCGCTGATCTCGTACGTGCAGGCTGATCTTCTGTCTGACTTCATGCTGGCCACGCCGAACGTGACTGGCACCTGGGGCACCACGCCGACCACGCGCACGCCGTACGCGCAGGCTCGTGCTGTTCTGGAGCGCCACTTGGCTCCGTCCAGCCAGCGTTCGCTGCTGTTCTCGTCTGATGCCAACCTGGGGCTGGCCGAGGCCAATGCGACGCTGTTCCACGATGCCAAGGAGATCAAGGGCGCGTTTGATGACGGCGCTGTGGGCCGTTACGCGGCGTTCGACTTCTACGAGAACCAGTCGATTCCGTCGCTGGTGATTGCCTCCAGCATCTCGGGCTACCTGGTCAATGGTGGTTCGCAGACGGGCAGCACGCTGGCGGTGGATACCGGCACGGCGGCCATTCCGAAGGGCACGATCTTCACGATCGCGGGCGTGTATGAGGTCCATCCGATCACTGGCGTTTCGAATGGCAAGCTGCGTCAGTTCGTCGTGACGGCTGACTACGCTGGTGGTGGTGGCAATCTGTCGATCTCGCCTCCGATCACCCCGACCACCTCGACCGTGGTTGGCACCGTGAACGCTGGTCCGGCGGATAACGCTGCGGTGACTGTGTTCCAGGGCACCGCGGGCACCTACCGTCAGAACCTGGCGTTCCACCGTGATGCCTTCTGCGCCGCGTTCGTCCCGCTGCCGGTGCTGGCCAGCTGTGAGGGCTACACCGCGACCGTGCAGAACGTTTCGGTCCGCGTGATGACCTTCGGTGATGGTCTGAACGACATCGAGCGTACCCGTATCGACGTGCTGTATGGCGATACCGCGGTCCGTCCGGATCACGCCTGCCGCGTCTCTGAGTGACCTAACGGCGGGGGATTTCTCCCCCGCCTTTCTCTTGGGCTATTCATGATCCAGATTATTGACATCGTGCGCGCCGCGCTCGGTCACCTACGCGTGGTCGATGACGAGGATGTGCCTACCCCGAAACAGACGGAAGGGGCTATTACTGCCCTGAACGCCATGATTGCGGCGTGGGAAGGCGATGGCATCACTCTGGGCTGGCAGCCCGTAACGCTGCCTACGCAAGAACTGATCTTCCCCGAACTTCAGGAAATGCTCGGCTACAACCTGGCCGTGCGTCTCCGTGCCCGATATGGCGTCACGCTCGATCCTGACGTAAAGGATATGGCTGACAAGGGCATGGCCTCTCTTGTGGCCGCAGTCCAGTCCAGCAGCCACGATCGAGTGTCCTATGACGACCTACCGCGCGGCGAGAGTCAGCCGAACATTTATGGCTGGCGAGCTGGGTTCTATCTCTGATGGCGCGCTGGCAGCCTGCTCCCATCATCGGTGGCGCGTACTCCGATGAGTCCAAGCCGTGGGCGGTGCAGGATACGGTCAACTACATACCGGTCAGGTCCGAGCGGCCGGATACGCGTTCCGTCTCAAAGCTCAGGTGTGCGCCTGGCAACTATGCATTCTGTGACCTAGGAACTGCTGCGCCGGTAAGGGGAGCAAGGAATGTAGAGGGAAGGCTACTTGTTGTCTCAGGAACGGGACTATTCCTCGTCACGCCTGATGGAGCGTCTCAGTACATCGGCAAGATCCCCGGTACGGGTCGCGTGTCGATGTCTCATAACCAGATCACTGGCGGAAACCAGGTGGCCATCTCGAATGGCCAGTCTGGCTACGTGTACAACACGGTTGATGGATCACTCGTACAGATCACGGATGAGGCGTTCATTGGATCAATCTCCTTCGATTTCGTAGATAGCTACATCACTGGCGTAGACCCTGGACGTAGGTTCGCCTTTCACTCAGATCTGGCGGATGCGCTGTCCTACAACTCCCTAGACCGCTATGAGGCCGAAGGGTCGCCTGACAAGCTGATTGGACAGATCGTCACGCACCGTGAGTGGTGGCTTGTAGGCGAGCGCACGATCGAACCCTATGTGGATGATGGTCAGGCCACGGGTACGTTCCAGCGGGTCTCTGGCGTCGTCATGGAGCGAGGCGCGGCCTCTCCGTATTGCCTATCTCTGCTCGACAACACGGTCATCTGGCTTGGCGACGACGGCATTGTTTACCGAGCCAATGGTTATACGCCGGTTCGCGTCTCAACCTATCCGATTGAGGCCGACATCGCTGGGTGCAATCTATCCCAGTGCTTCTCGATGGTGTTCGAGGATCAGGGCCATAAGATCTACTACCTCACCTTCCCTGATGGGATGACGTGGGGCTATGACGTTTCTTCGGGTGAGTGGCATCGGCGTCAGTCCAAGGATCTGAACCGCTGGCGCATGAACACGCTTACTTACTGGAATGGCATGTGGATAGCCGGCGACTTCTCCAACGGCAAGCTCTACAAGCTCGACTGGAACATCCAGACGGAAGACGGCATTGAGATGGAAAGGCGCCGCGTGACTGGCGTCCTGCACGATAACCAGAACCGCGTAATCGTGAATGGCCTGGAACTGGTCATGGACACGGGGCTTCCCATTGCATCGGGCTCGACGCTAGGCAATGTCCTGTCCATCACCGGAGACCTTGTCGATGGCACGGTTGGGTCACCTGTTAGCTATCAGTACACGATCAAGGCAAGCCACCGACCGCTGACGGTAGGCATTGTGAGCGGGGCACTTCCAATGGGTCTGTCGATCGACAACAACGGCCTAGTCACCGGAACGCCAACACTGGAGGGAACCTATAGCTGGACCGTTCGGGTCACGGACAGCCAGTCCAATCATCGCGATCTCCCGGACACGGCGACCTACTCGCTAGTCATTCCGGCCCAGCAGACGGGCTGGAGGTACAAGTCAATCGATCTGACGGACACCACCGACTATTCCGGTGTCACATACGACGATTCTGCATGGTCGACGGGCACGGCTCCGTTCGGCGATATCTCTGGAGCGCCGAGCGAGGGAACGGATGCTCACGCCTATGACAGTAGGTTCTCAACGACGATTGCCACTGGCACGCCGCTTAACAAGAGGCTCTGGATTCGAAGGAAGATCGCACTGAGCGCTGTGAATCCATCTGGATACACCTTGGTCGGCTACTTCGACAACAGCTATCAGTTCTTCGTGAACGGCTATCTCGTGTCTGACGGCAGCACGATCACACATGCCGGCGTAACGATACACATTGACTCAACCCACTTCGCCGTTGGCACCAACGTTATCGCCGTCAGGTGTGATGACGATGCGGCCACTGGTCCGACTGACGCCTGCTACTTCGACTTCTTTATCAAAGCATGAACTACGTCGACCTGAGGTACAGCAAAGACGGTGGGCGCAACTGGTCGGAGTTCCGAAAAATAGAGCTTGGCAATACAGGAGACTTCGTGAAACGCGTTCAGGCTCGTGCCTTTGGCATGGGTCGCCAATGGGTATTCGAGATCCGCGTCACTGACCCCATCCGAGCCGACCTCTTGTCTGGCTCGATGCTTCTGGAGCAATCAGACAGCTGATGTACGCCATCACCATGGAACAACCGGATGGCTCATCTGGTTGCGAACTTGCGCGCGCCGATAAGGCACTGAAAGCAATGGAAAATAGCCATGATTTAGGGGTTGGTTCCACGAATTTGCGCGCGCCAGTTCTTGAGCTTCCCAACATACCAAGCCTGGAAACCATCCAGGCCTTCGAGAAGCAGCTACTTAAGCTCCCGCAGCACGATTTCGAGGTACACCATCACTTCGCAGACGGCATCTACTCCCGCGAACTGGTGATTCCAGCCGGATGTGTGCTGACCGGGAAGATCCATAAGACGGAACACATGAATTTCCTCGTGAAAGGGGAGATCACCGTGTGGACCGAGGACGGCATGAAGCGGCTGAAGGCGCCCGCCATCCTTGTTTCCAAGCCAGGCACTAAGCGTGTTGGCTACGCGCACGAAGAAACCATCTGGGTAACGGTCCATGGCACCCACGAAACCGACCTCGAACGCCTCGAAGCTGAGCTTATCGAGCCCGAGGCCCATCTGATCGAGCACAAAGAGGGTCTTAAATGTCTTGGGTAGCAGCCGGCTCAATCGGTGGTGCCGTTATAGGCGGCATCTTCCAGAACAATGCAGCAGACAAGGCCGCAAAATCGTCTAAGCAGGCGATGGATGCTGCGATTGCGCAGCAGAACCTGAACTACAACCGCACTGCGACGAATCTCAACCCTTACATCAGTGCTGGCAATAGCGCGCTGACGCAGATGGGCGCTCTGAACGGCGGTGACTATTCCAGCTTTAAGCAGTCGCCCGATTATCAGTTCAGTCTTGGCCAGGGTCTGCAGGCGCTGGATCGATCGGCGGCGGCACGCGGCTCACTCTATAGCGGCGGACACAGTGCCGACGTCCTGAACTACGCCACCGGCTTGGCCGATCAGAACTACAACTCGTACTACGGCAAGCTCCAGCAGCTTGCGGGCATGGGGCAGGGCGCCGCAGCCAATCTTGGGAGCATCGGCGCGAATCAGGCAGGACAGATCGGCGGTTATCTGCAGAACAACGCTCTTGGTCAGACCAGCGCTGGATATGAGCAAGCTAACGCCAACTCCAACCTTGTGGGCCAGATCGGCCAGGGCATCGGCCAGCTTCTTGGCCGCTATGGTTCGCAGAATACGTCTTCGTACGGCGGCGGCAATAGCTCTCTATCGCCTTCGACCACGTACACCGGACCGGGAAGTTTGGCTACTGGGTGGCCCGGCATGAATGGCGGCGGGTGGACCCCCTAATGGCTAATCAGCTCCTACTTCCTGATTACTACAGCGACATCAACAACGCCTATGACCGCGGTCGCGGCTTGTCGCTGAATGACCTAGCAGCCAAGGCCTATAACACTGCCCCTGGCCCCGATCGAGATGCCTTGGTTGGGCAGGCCATTGGCGTTGACAGAAACTCCGGCATGCAGATCGGGAGCGACCTGCAATCAATGCAGGACGCACGCGACGCGAAACTAGGTGCTGCGGCAAGGTACGTGCTAAACGCCTACCAGACGGGCAACCAGGCAGCCACAGAGGGCGCCTATCAGGCCGTAAAGCCCTTCCTGCAGTCTCTGCACTCCAGCATGGGAGCGAGCACGCCGACGCCAGACAACTTCAGCCCCGACATGCTTCCAGCGATCTACCAAATCGTGGCTCGCACTCAGGGTGCGGTGAACATGAAGACGCCCGCTGCGCTGCAGACGTTCAACGCCATTCAGTCACAACTTCCCGAGGATCAGCGTCAGCTGGCGGCACAGGTTAAGGCTGGCACCGCTCCGCGCGCGACAGCTCCGGCGGTGCTTGGAAATCAGCTGATCGGCCCGAATGGTGAGCGTGGACCCCTGGTTGTTCAGAAGACTGGGGCGAATGCCGGTCAGGGCTCCCTGGTTCCGCTTGGTGGCGCTCCTACGCTCAGCCAGCAGAGCGGATCGTTCTTCGACCAGGCTAACGACTTGGCAGCCAAGTATGGCGGCACCATGACCTCCGGCGTTCGCTCGCCGCAGCACAATGCTGAGGTTGGTGGCGTGCCGAATAGTCAGCATCTGACCGGCACCGCCTCTGATGTCGTCGTTCCTGCCGATCAGAAGCAGGCATTCATCGAGGATGCTAAGGCGCGTGGCCTGCAGCCGATTGACGAAGGTGACCATGTGCATCTGCAGATGCCGGCCGGCAGCACGTCGACTGGTATCACAGGGATGCGCTTTGCCGTGGGCACGCCGGCTCCGAAAGAATCCGCGCTTGAGAACCGACTCAAGAACGCTAAAGCGCTTGGTGCCAGCGACGATGAGCTAAAAGGTATCGCACTTGGCAACAAGGCTTCTGCTGCAGCAGACCAGTCAGGTCTCAGCCCTGACGCTGTAACCAATGCGTCCTGGGACTACATCTTCAATGGAAAACTACCGCCCATTGGTCGTGGCAGCCAAGGGGTGGCCCAGCGCACCGCCATCATGAACAACGTGGCGGAAATCGCCAAACAGGCCGGTGTCTCTTCGCAGGAGCTTGCCACGACGGCCGGGCGTAATAAGGCGTTTCAAAGCAGCCTTACGGCACTTCAGAAGCGATCGGATGCCATGCAGGCACAGGAAGAGGCATTTCAGCGCAATCTTAACTACGCACTGCAGGTATCGGACGAGGTTTCGCGCACTGGATCTCCTGCGCTCAATAAATGGATTCTTGGCGGCAAACTCAATCTTGGCGACCCGGATGTGGCTCGCCTGGATGCGGCGATCAAGCCTGTGGCTGCTGACTACGCGCGCATCATGTCGGGGGCAACCGGTTCCGGCGGAACGCCTATCAGCACGATGGAAGAGGCCATGTCCATGCTCCGCAAGGAGCTTAGCCAGAAGCAGTTCGGTGCTGTTGCAGATGTGCTGAGCAATGACATCAAGAACCAGCAGTCTGCCGTTGAAGACCAGCGCCAGTTGATTCAGGGCAAGATGCGGCAGTTCGGTACGCCTTCACAGCCATCTACGACCATGACCTTCTCGCCTGACCAGCAGGCGCTTCTGGACAAGTACCGCTGATGGCCACGAATCCGTCTGTTGACGACCTGTTTGCCGCGCTCCAGAAGGCTGACGCCCAGGGAAACACCGAAGATGCGCGCCAGATCGCTGGAATGATCCGGCAGATGCAGGGACAGGCGCCCAAACCAAGCTTCTCCAACGTGACGTCCAAGATAGCTACGGCTGCCGGCCCCAATGGTCTTGGCACGGATATGGAGAACTACCGCGCAGGCATCGGCAAATCATTTGTCGATCAGGCTCGCGGTCTGGCACAGGCTGGAACTGGCCTCGTTGCACAGACCATCGCCCCTACCGTCAACCTCTACAAAGCCTTCGGCACTCAGAATGACCTGCTGGACGCTCCAGCGAATGCCTATCAGGCACTGAAACAGCAGGAAGACGAGGCGCGCATCACCGATGCACCGCTGATGTCTACCAAGGCAGGCATTGCTGGCAACATCACGGGCTACGGCGCTCAGATGCTTGCCCCTGCAGCAGCGTTGCGTGGTGCTCGGGCACTTGGCATTGCTGGCGAAACGCCACTGCTAAATGAGGCGCTTGTGCCAACCACCGTCAGGGGTGGCGCCACTCAGGGTGCCATCTTGGGCGGTACGCAGCCTCTTGGAACGGGCGACAGTGAGGATGTGCGAGCCAACAACGCCGTTATCGGAGGCGCTATTGGTGGTGGTGCACAGCTTCTTCCTAGGGCCGTTATGGCTAGTGTGCGTGGCCTTAAGGGTCTCATCGACCCAATGACCGAGGCGGGGCAGAGGGGCATTCAGGCGAACATGATCCGTCGCTTTGGGGCCGGCGGTAACATGCAACTCGTTCCTAGCCAAATTCCTGGCGTACAGCCGACTCTGGCTGAGGCGACTGGAAATCCGGGCCTGGCCCAGCTGCAGCGCACACTGGCTAACTCCGCAGATAACGGGGCAGTCAACGACTTCACCAATCGCGCACTGGCAAATAACGGCGCACGCTACCAGTTCGCGCAAAGGGCCGTTGGCACGCCGCAAGATCTAGCATCTGCTCAGGCCGCTAGAAACCAGGGTACGGAAGGCCTCTATGACCTAGCCAGGACTATCGATCAGCAGCAAGCAGCCGACGCTGCCGATGTTATCGCCAAGGCCAACGCTCAATCCGCATCGGATGCTGCATCGCGGGCTGCACAGACACGCCAGACTGGGGCGCTTATCCCTGGCTCGCAAGCAGCTTCTGAGCAGGCTGCCAGGGCTATTGAGAGTTCGGCTCCTACCTATTCGCTTCAGGCTCATCCTGAAGTAAAGGCACTCCTGAGCCGCCCAGCCTTTCAGATGGCGGTGGGCAGGGCTAAAACGCTTCTTGCCAACCAGGGCGTGCGCGGCGTCGATCCACTGCAGTCGGTCGATGGCCTACAGGCTGTAAAGATGGCGCTCGATGAGATGGCCAATGCTGATCCGGCAACTCCGCTTGGGCGCTACGGCAAGCAGGCCGTGCTTGGCATTAAGAATGACCTGATGAGTGCCACGAACGAGATGTCTCCTGCTTTCCAGACGGCGAATCAGGAGTATTCGCGCCTAAGTCAGCCAATCAATGCCATGCAGGTTGGCCAGGAGATCCTTAACAAGGGAACGTCCAATGCCCTGGACGCAAACGGCAACCCAAACCTGTACCGGGAGGCGTTTGCCAGGGCTCTTGGAAATGCCGATCAGATTGCTAGGCAAGAGACGGGATTCGCTGGTGCAACCGCCGAAAACACGCTTGGTCAGCAGCGTATGCAGGCCCTAAGGGCCGTTGCATCTGACCTTGACCGCGCCAATGTGGGCGCCACTGGCGGCAAAGCTATCGGCTCTAATACTGTGCAGAACATGGCATCTCAGTCTGCACTAGATCAAATCGCTGGAGCATTGGGTTCTTCTGGCATTGCCGATAGCCCACTTCTTCAAAAGCTCGCAAGGCCCATCGACACCATCTACAAGTTCTTTGGCGTCCCTGACGAACTCAAGGCAAAGCTGACGCAGGTGATGCTTAATCCTCAGGACTACCAATCGCAGCAGGTGCTATCGCTTATCCCGGCCCAGCAGCGCAACGGGCTCGCTAAGGCTCTCGCTCCGTACTTCGGCGCCCTTGGGAACGTAGGCCAAGCGACCCGTATCAGTGTCAGTCAGCAGCCTCCGCTTCAGCCGTGATTCTGGCATCCATCTAGCGATGGCCATCGCTATGAGTCTCGCCGTTCCGTAGAAAACGATAGCCACGGCCGGATAGATGATGAGAGAGAGGCCGATCCTTAGCCAGAAGTTATTTCCATCATTCATACGAAATTCCCCAGCCCTGCATTGCGGGGCTTTTTGTTGGAGCGAGCATGACCGCTTTCCGCATCTACAACCCCTTCCCAGTATATCTCGACTCCCAGGGCAACCTTGCGGTGTCGGGCTACCTGCAGTTCTTCGACTCCGGCACCACTACGCCGAAAGACGTATATGGGGACTCCGGCCTTACCGTGAACAACGGCAACCAGATCGCCATTGGCACGGATGGGCGAACGGTGAACGGACTTGGCATGCCTATTGATATCTGGGGCAATGGCAATTACCGGGTTCGCCTCTACGCCTCGGACAACACACTGGTAGCGGAAAGGGACGACGTAGAGCTGCCTGGCGGTGGCGGTACGGCCATTCCAGCGCTCCAGGCTGGCAAGTTCCTAACCAGTGATGGCGCGGTACTCCTGTGGGCTGACGTGATTCAGGTTCCCGATCCCACGGGCATGTCGGGCAAGGTATTGGGCACGGACGGGACAAACTTGTTCTGGCAGAACAATGTCGCCCCTCCGGCCGCCGCCAATATCGCGGTGACCGCCGGGTCTCTCAGAATCGCTGACACTACGACTACGACCACCTCCGGCTTTGTCCAGGCAGCCAGCGGGAGCATCCCTCCTAGTGGCGCCCACATTGCGACGGGTTCGGTGACGTTTGCCGTTCCATACAAAACCGGAACCTCTCCCATTGTGGTGGCCACCGGGAACGGTAGTGGCATTGCTCCTGGCGGCTACTACGGCGTGGTCTCCCTGACCAACATCACAAACACCGGATTTACCTTCTCGGTGAACGTGAATGAGGGTGGCTCCCAGTCACCGAACAACATCACCTCTACGGTGTACTTCAGCTATATCGCGTTCGGCATTATTGACACGCCGTGACGATCAGCCTTGTTCCGCCCAACTCTCAGAGCGCGATTTCAGGCTCTGATGGGCTTCCCACGCGTCCGATGTATCAATGGATGGTCAACGTCCAAAGGCGCGTAGATAGCATCAGTTCGGGCACCACTCCCACGCCTCCATCGGGCGAGTTCCTACCCATCACCTCCAATGTGGTGGGTAACCAGTCGATTCTTGTCTATGGATCGCTGGCTTCCGGCATAGCCATCGTATCCCTGGACGGAGATGTCCAAGACGCCTTAGTCACGCAGTACTACGGAAGTGACGGCACTGGCACGAAGGGCTGGTACAACATCTCCGACACCATTCTGACGACCACGCTAGCCAAGACGGTCAACACGGATGGCACCGTAAGCATTGATCTAGCCACCTTGGCAGACGATGGCGGTGGGTCACTACAGAAGTTCAGTCGTGACACCTACGGTCGCGTTGCTGGCACGAGCGCGGCAACGACGGACGATCTGTCAGAAGGGTCGACAAACCTCTACTTCACCAACACCCGCGTAGCCGCTGCGCTTGCTGCCGGTCCAGGCATAAACCTGAGCACCGATGGATCGGGCGTTACCACGATTTCAGACGCCTCTCTCACTCTGGCCGATCTTACCGACCAGACGGGAGACAACCTGACGAGCCAATCGCTCGTACAGCTGACGGCCAATAGCACGGTCGGTTCGGTTCAGATCCTTCTTGCCTTCACCCTTTCCACTCTGCCAAGCGCTATGACCTATCAGCACGGAGTGATCTTCGTGACGGATCTCACTGGCGCGGCAGCTCCTTGTTATAGCGACGGCACGAACTGGCGCCGCTTCTCCGACAACTCGATTGCGAGCTAAATAGCATGGCTAAATATGCATCGGACTACAGCGCCGCTGGCGCCCTGTCCGGATCGGAAATCCTGCAGGTTGTTCAGTCAAGCGTGGACAAGCAATTGTCCCTTGCCAATCTGCTGGCGTGGGTCATTGCCCAGCAGAACGACTTCGGTAAGTCCCAGCGAGTCATTCCGGTAGTTAACAGTTCTGCGACGGGCACGGTTACGCCGGATGCGAGTGCCTCTAACAACTTCGAGTACACCCTTACGGGCAACATCACTATCGCCAATCCGAGCAATCTTGAGGATGGAGTTGTACTCAATTTTCGCCTTAAACAGGATGGCACGGGCGGCAGGACCATCACCCTTGGATCTAAGTTCAAATGGCCCAGCGGCACAGCGCCCACTTGGGTCACCACGGCAAGCGCCCTTAACTTCTTCAGTGCCTACTACGACAGCACCAGTGACGTGCTGCTGTGCGGCGGCGGGGCAGGGTACGCCTGATGTTCACGGTTGGACCTGGCATTTTCGCCTCTAGCGCCGCTGCCGCTACTGATCCTTATTTTGCAAACGTGGTCGCATTGCTGCACTTCGAAGGATCTAACGGAAGCACGACGTTCACCGATCAGATCGTTGCCAACACGTGGACGAGAAATGGAACGTCCACCATTTCGACTGCCGACAAGAAGTTTGGCCTATCGAGCGGCAACTTCCCTAACAACACGCTAAGTCCGATCTCTACCTCAGACAAAGCCAACCTTCAGATGGGCACCTCGGACTTCACGATCGAGGCGTGGGTCAACCCCCTTACACCGGTGACCGGTTTTGGCGTCTGGTATCTCAAGGGTGTCAACACCAGTGGCGGCCTGTCCATCGGAACCACGCCAACCGTCATCACGGTGCGCCGCAACGGCATCACCGACCTAACGGCATCAGTCTCTATTTCCACCTGGTCTCATGTGGCCGTGGTCCGGGCCTCAGGCGTTCTGACCGTGTATCTAAACGGAACGTCCGTTGCCACCTCTAGCACGTCATTCAACAACACGGATACCGATCTGCTTTACGTGGGGTCCAACACTGCGGCGGGCGGCAATAGCAACTTCTCGTATGGCGGCTATCTGGACGAATTCCGGCTGACCAAAGGTGTGGCTCGGTATACCTCCAACTTCACGCCGCCGACTTCACCATTCCCCAATAGCTAAAGTCACTGTGACCACTGTGACCAAACTGACCGAAAAGGAACGTCAAGAAACGGAATGACGGATTTGTCAATACCGTAAGTCATTGTTTTTGGTGCCCCCGATACGATTCGAACGTACGACCTTCCCCTTAGGAGGGGGACGCTCTATCCAACTGAGCTACGGGGGCAGCGGGCCGCAAGTATAGAGGAACACGGCCCCGCGCGAAAAAGCGCTCCGGAGCGTGGCGCCTGTTCGTGTCATCGGCACGTCCGCCGCTCCGGCTCGGTATGCGTTCAGCGGCATGCGGCATAGTCGGGCGGCCCGGCGGGCATCCGCTGGCATCACGAAACCCCAACGGCGGCTCGTCAACCATGAGCGGGTTGATTCGCCATTCGATAGCGACAAGGGAAGAGCGAATGGAGACGAAGTCTCGACCGGGCGTTGCGCTGTGGATCACTGCCGCGCTGTTCGTATTCCTCGGCCTGGGCCTGCTTGCCGGCGGTGCATGGCTGCTGGTGCTGGGCGGCTCGCCGTACTACGTGCTGGCCGGTGCGATGCTCATCGCTACCGGCTGGTTGGCATGGCGCGGCAGCGGCCTGGCGCTGGGACTGCATGCGCTGTTGCTGCTGGCCACCTTGCTGTGGGCGATCTACGAGGTGCGCTTCGACTGGTGGCAGCTGGTGCCGCGCGTCGCCGTGTGGTTTGTACTCGGCGTATGGCTGCTGCTGCCGTGGGTGTCGCGGCGTCTGGAGCCGGACCCCGAGCCGGCCTTGCGCTGGGCCACCGGCACGCTGCCCTTGTGGCTGGTGCTGGCAGCGAGCGTCGCGCTGGGTGCGGTGGCGTACTTCACCGACTACTACACGCTGGCCGGCGAAGAGCCGGAAGCCGGCGCGCCGCCGGCCGACGCCACGGGTACGCCGCCCAATGACTGGATCGCCTATGGCCGCTCCGGCCATGGCGACCGCCATGCGCCGGCCGCGCAGATCACCCCGGCTAATGTCGCGAAACTGCAGGTGGCGTGGACCTTCCATACCGGCGATTTCAAGGGGCCGGCCGATCCCACCGAGATCGCCAACGAAGTCACGCCGCTGAAGGCGAACGGCATGCTGTACCTGTGCACGCCGCACGACATCGTGATCGCGCTGGATCCGGACACCGGCAAGGAGCGCTGGCGCTACGACCCCAAGATCAACCGCGACGCCAAGGGCTATCAGCACATGATCTGCCGTGGCGTGGCTTATCACGATTCCGGCGCATACGCCGCGCAGGCCGCGACGGCAGGCGTGGCGCCCGCCGCGCCGCCGCCGACGCCGAAGGGCGCGGTGGCGGCCGAGGCGATCCATTTCGACAGCTGTCCGCGCCGCATCTTCGCACCCACCGCGGATGCCACCGTCGTCGCGCTCAACGCCGACAACGGGCAGCCCTGCACGGACTTCGGCGACCACGGGGTGATCGGCCTGTACCAGGGCATGGCGATGAAACGGCGCGGTTTTCTCAATCCGACGTCACCGCCGACGGTCACGCGCAACGTGCTGATCGTGTCGGCCAGCGTCACCGACAACGAATCGACCGACGAACCCTCCGGCGTGATCCGCGGCTACGACGTCACCACCGGCCAGCTGTTATGGAACTGGGACGCGGCGGCGCCGGACAGCACCGCACCGCTGCCGGCCGGGCAGCACTACAAGCGCAACTCGCCCAATTCGTGGAGCGTGTCCAGCGTCGACGAGAAGCTGGGCCTGGTCTACATCCCGATGGGCAACCAGACGCCGGACATGTGGGGCGGCGAGCGCTATCCGGAAGGCGAGCGTTTCAACAGCGCGATCGTGGCGCTGGACATCGCCACCGGCAAGTTGCGCTGGGTCTACCAGACCGTGCACCACGATCTGTGGGACATGGACATCGGCGGACAGCCCAGCCTGGTCGATCTCGATACGCCGCAGGGCAAAGTACCCGCGCTGGTGGCTTCGACCAAGCGCGGCGACATCTACGTGCTCGACCGGCGCGACGGCAAGCCGGTCGTGCCGGCGCCGGAACGACCGGTGCCGCAGGGCGCGGCGACGGGCGACCGCACTTCGCCCACGCAGCCGTTCTCCGCGCTGAGCTTCGCGCCGGAACGCCCGCTGCGCGAAGCCGATATGTGGGGCACCAATCCCTACGACCAGCTGGTATGCCGCATCAAGTTCAGGCGCCTGCGCTACGACGGCATCTTTACGCCGCCGTCGGAGCAGGGCTCGCTGGTGTATCCAGGCAACTATGGCGTGTTCGACTGGGGTGGCGTCACGGTCGATCCGCAACGGCAGTTGCTGATCGGCAATCCGAACTACATGGCCTTCATGTCGCGCCTGATCACCCGCGAAACGGAAGAAGCCAGGAGCGCCAAGGGTTCCACCGGCATCGAGCACGGCCTGCAGCCGATGCAGGGCACGCCGTTCGCGGTCGACCTGCGCCCGCTGCTGTCGCCGCTGGGTATTCCCTGCCAGGCGCCGCCGTGGGGCTATGTGGCGGCGGTTGACCTGCGCACCATGCGTAAGCTGTGGATGCATCGCAACGGCACGGTGATGGACAGCGCGCCGTTGCCGATTCCGTTGCCGCTGGGGGTGCCCAGTCTCGGCGGCATGATCACCACCGGCGGCGGCGTGGCCTTCATGAGCGCTTCGCTGGACTACTACCTGCGCGCTTATGACGTGCGCAACGGCAAGCAGTTGTGGGAAGCACGCCTGCCGGCGGGCGGGCAGGCGACGCCGATGAGCTATGTGTCGGATCAGACGGGCAGGCAGTATGTAGTGATCATGGCCGGTGGCCATGGTTCGCTGGGGACGAAGATGGGTGATGCGCTGATCGCCTACGCGTTGCCAAAGCCGTAGGTTGGGGTGACAACCCCAACGTCGCCGCATCCCTGCGCGGCGTGACGTTGGGGTTCGCCTTCGGCTCACCCCAACCTGCGCGCGCGGTCAGAGCACCCGCATGAACGCCACCAGGTCCTGCTTCTCCTGCTCGTTCAACTTCGTACCCAGCACGAGGTTGAAGTACTCCACCGTGTCATCCAGCGTCAGCAGCCGCCCATCGTGCAGATACGGCGGCGTGTCCTTGATCCCCCGCAACGGGAACGTCTTGATCGCCCCATCGGCGCTGGCCATCATTCCGTTGATCATGCGCGGCTTGAAGAACCGCTCCGCCTGCAGGTTATGCATGGTGTTGTCGGTGTAGTAGGGCGGCGTATGGCAGCTTCCGCATTGTCCCTTGCCGAAGAACACTGCCTGTCCGCGCAGTTCCTGCTCGCTGGCCTTGGCCGGATCGAGCTTGCCGTCCACGGCCAGTTTCGGCGCGGGCGGGAAATCCAGGATCTCCTGGAACTCCGCCATGAAATGCACCTGGCTGCCGCGCTCGAGGATATTCACGCCCTTCTTGGTGGCGATCACCGGATCGCCGTCGAAATAAGCCGCGCGCTGCTCGAACTCGGTGAAATCCTCCACCGTCTTCAACGCACGCTGCGAGCCGAACAGCCGCTGGATATTCACGCCGCGCAGCGTCGGCGTCTCGATGCGATGGCGGAACTCCTGCGGCCGGATGTCACCCACGAGGTGGGTGGCGCCATTGGTGCTGCCGTTGGCGTGGCAATCGAAGCAGGCCACGCCCAGGCTGGGTCGCGCCGAGCGGCGGTCGCCGGTGGCGTTGAACTGCTGCTGCGGGAACGGCGTCACCAGCAGGCGCAGGCCTTCCAGCTGCTTGGGGTTGAGGATGCCGTTGAACAGCTCGTAGTAGTTGTCCAGCGTGACCAGCTTGCCTTTGGAGACATCGCCCAGGTCCGGACGCGTGCTGAGGAAGATCGCCTGCGGGAACTCCGGCAGGATGTGATCCGGCAAGTCGAAATCCAGGTCGAAGCGCGTGAGATCGCGGTTGTCCTGCTGCTTCACCCGCTCGATCTCGAAGTGCGGAAACAGCATGCCGCCTTCGGGATGATTGGGATGGGGCAGGGGCAGGAAGCCGGACGGAAACAGATCCTTGCTCTTGATGTCGTCCGGCGACATGCCGGCGAGCTGCTCCCAGCTGGTGCCGGACTTGAGCTTCACGCGCACGCCTTCCTGCACCGGCTTGCCGCGTGACATGGTGACGCCCTTGGCCGGCTTGTCGGCGAGGTCGTAGCGTTCCTGCAGCAGGTTCTTCTGCCGCTGCATGACGCCGGGCTTGGCCTTCGACATGCGTTGCATGGTGGTGGCGAAGTCCGGCTCGACCACCGGCATGTAGCTGCTCGGTGGCGGCTTGCGCGAAGCATCGGCTTGCTGGCTCTGCGCCGATCCGGCGACGGCGAGCATCACGGCGATCGCCAGCGCAGCTTGCCTGGCGTGTTTCATGGTTGCGCGTTTCATGGGGCCCTCCCTAGGTTTGAGATACCTGGCGGCCGAACGCGTCCCCTTTGTCGCGGGGTCGCCACAGGCGAGCCTATGCCTGTGCGGGAGGGCTGGAAAATTGATTGTTCGGATCGTTCCGATCGGCGCTGCCTATGCGCGTCGAACTCAGGTGAAACCGTGAGCACGCACGCAGATTCGGTGCAACTGACGTTCAGCGCGGATCTTCTGCCTCGACATGCAGTGCATCGGCGGCCGACGCATGCGCCCACAGGCTGTTTGCCTCGCCCCGCACGGCGCGCTTCCAGCTTGCGCGTGCGAGCCAGGCGAAGCCGATGCCCAGTGCAATGCCGGTGAGGTCGACGCCCAGCACGGCCATCGACGGCGGCGTCCATGGCTGGCTCCAGGTGTGCGCGTTGCGCATGAGGTCGGCAATCGCCACAGCGAGGTAGGCAAGCGCCGTGACCGCCAACAGCTCGACCGCCGCGCGCGCTACCGGACGCAGGCATGCATACGCCACCGCGAGCGCCACCACGCCATAGCAAGCCGCCTGCTGCGGCACTGCCGGATCGATGCCGGCGGCCTGCGCGAGCATGGTCGCCGCGAACGCCGCGGCGATGCCTGCGCAAGTTCCGAGACACACGCCCAGCGTGGCCCGCGCCATGACCCAGGTCTTGCGCGGTTGTGCGGCGTGGCGCCGCTTGCGGCGCGATTCGATCCACAGCAGGTTGCCGGAATAGAACAGGAACGCGCCCGCCAGGCCAAGCAGGAAATACAACCACTGCACCGCGCGCCCGCCGAAGTTGCCGAAATGCAACGCGTAGATCGAAGAGTTGGTCAGGCCGTTGACGCTGTGCGTATCGCCCACGTGCCGCTCCAGCACCGCGCCGGTGGCGCCGTTGAGCGCGATGGTGCCGTAGGTGCCCAGCGTGCGCTGCGAAACACCGCGCACCTGCACCAGCGCGTTGGCGTCGCCGTAATGGTCGTAGTGCACATAGTCCGGCTCGAACGCGGTGACGCCGGTGGCCAGCGCCGCCGTGCGCGCGCGCTCGATCAGTTCGCCGGCGGCAAGCATCGGCGCGGTGTGTCCGCTCGCCTGCACCGTGGGCGCGGTGCTGATCGCCCTGGCGAAGGCATCGCCCAGCTTGCCGTCGAAGGCGATCAGGTTGAGCGCGGCGAACAACGGCACGAACAGGCACATCAGCGCGCCGGTTACCGCGAAGATGATGTGGAACGGCAGACTCAGCACGCCGATCGCGTTGTGCGCGTCCTGCCACAGCCGCTTGAGGTTGCGCCCCGGGCGCAGCGCGAACAGATCGCCCAGCAGTTGCGGCAAGTGGATCAGCAGGCCGGAGATCAGCGCCAGGCCGTAGATCATGCTGACGATGCCCATCAGGTACAGGCCGACCACCGGGATGCCGAGCGAATCGTGCAGGGCATAGACGAAATCGGCGAGGTTGCCGCGCGTGGCTCCCTCGTCGTCGGTGGGGCGGTCGAGCCTGTCGGCGGTGGCGAAGTGTTCCTCGCCGTCGTTCCAGTACGCGTAGGGGCCCTGCGAAGTGCCCGGCGGCGCCAGCACGATGCCGAAGTCCCTGGCGGCCTGCGGGTGCTGCAGCAGCAGGCGATCGATCATCGTCTGTACGGATACGTCGCGCGCGGCTTGGCTGCGCCACGGCGGGCTCTGCCACAAGGCGATGTCGTGATGGAACACGGTCAGCGCGCCGGCATAGAACGCGATGAACAGCGCGAAGCCGGCGAGCAGGCCGGTCCAGGTATGGACCGTCTGGAAGGTGCGGATCGTGGAAGACTTCATGCGAACCTCAGCCGCCGGCCAGCTGGCGCGACAGCCACAGCAGGACGAACGCCGCGCCGTTGGCCGCGCCCAGCGCCAGCCAGGCGCGCGCGCCGCTGCGGAACATATAGCTGCCCGTCATCACGCCCAGCCACAGCGGGAAGAACAGCAGCAGCACGGGAATCAGCCAGTCCTGCCCGTGGCCGGGCAGCCAGAACAGGCCCAGCGCCAGCAGCATGCCGGCCAGCGGAAAGCCCAGCACCGTGCCGGCAAGGCAGCGCGCGATCATCGCTGCTCCTCGCGCCCGGCATACCAGGCCGCATAGGGCAGGCCGACCCAGCCGAGCATCAGCGCGGTAAGCGCGGTGAACAGCCCCGCGCCGACGCCAAGCACGTCGATCCATGCGCCTGCGCCGCTTGCGGCGAAGGCCAGCGCGACAAGACGCATCCATGCCGGCAGCGGCCTGGTGCGCAGGCGCTGCCGCGGGCTGGCCAGGTAGAACAGCAGCGCGCTGGCGAAACAGAGCAGGAGGGCCGCCGGCACCATGGCTCAGAACCGGTAGCTCACGTTCAACTGCCAGTTGGTGGGCGCGCCGTAGTAACCCTGCGCCCAGTACAGGCTGGCGATGTACTTGCGGTTGGTGAGGTTGTCCACGTTCAGCGTGGCGCTCCAGGACGGATCGAAGTCGTAGCGCGCCATCATGCCCAGCAGCGCATAGCTGCCCTGGGTGGTGTAGATCTCG
>Ga0102588_1000695_pt1 | contig 32681 bp, 34 predicted proteins | sample AraplaMF_Col_mMS_FD_76854 | JGI IMG/M metagenome (GOLD analysis project Ga0102588, IMG submission 76854) | Arabidopsis root microbial communities from the University of North Carolina, USA - plate scrape MF_Col_mMS (SPADES assembly) (version 2) | ecosystem: Host-associated > Plants > Roots >...
CATCGGTGGGCACAAGGGATACGGTCTTGCGCTGATCGTCGGGCTGCTGGCGGGGACACTGGGCGGCGCGGCGATGGGCCGGCGCTTCCTCGAACACGCGGCGGCCGATCCGGTCGACTTCCGACGGCGCAAAGCCGACGCCGTCGCCAAAGGCACGGGCCAGGACATGTTCGGCGGCGCTGATCCGCCCGGCAAAGCCCGGCGCGAAATCAGACATAGTCGTCGTCCCCGCCCTTTGACGGCATCTGGATCGTGCCGTCCTTCACCAGCCCGCGCGCGATCGCTATCATCGCCTTCTGCGCATCGAGCACATCGGCCATCTTCATCGGGCCGAGCGACTCCATCTCGTCGCGGATGCCATCGGCGGCGCGGCTCGACATGCAGCCGAGGAAACGTTCGCGGACCTCTTCCTCGACGCCCTTCAAGGACTTGACCAGGATATTGGTGTCGATGTTGCGGATCAGCGTCGACAGGTTCTTGTCGTCGAGCTCGAGCAGATTGTCGAAGACGAACATCGCCTCCTCGATCGCGCGGGCAACCTCGCGGTCGATCTTGGCGAGCTTGGGCATGACGCGCTGCTCGGTGATCTTGCGGGCGCCCGACAGGATCTTCGCTGCCTCGCGCGTGCCGCCGAGCTGGAGCCCGCCGCTCGACTTGCGGCCGCCCATGCCGGCGCGACCCTGGAGCATGGTTTTCAGCGTCTCGATCGCCTCGGGCGGCACCGGTCCGAGCTTGGCGATGCGGCGCAGGATCTGCGGCTGCGCGACCTCGGGCAGGTGCTCGAACACCTTGGCGGCGATATCGGGATCGAGATTGGCGAGCAGCACCGCGGCGATCTGCGGATGCTCGTTCTCGATCATCCCGGCGATCTCCTCGGGCTCGAACCAGTCGAGCCATTCGATCGAGGCGGCCTGGCTGGCCGGCATCACCCGGGCCAGCACGCCCGAGGCACGCTCGGGACCGAGCGCCTTGGTCATGATGCTCTCGATCTTCGGGGCCGGATCGAAGGTGACGCCGGTGCGCTCGCGCGCCTTGAACACGAAATCGTCGAGGACGATGTCGACCTCGGCCTCGCTGACATCGGCGACGTTGAACATCGCCTTGCCGAGCGAGCGGACTTCCTCCGGATCGAGCTTCTGGAGGATGGCTGCCGCCTCCTCCTCGCCGACCAGCATCATCAGGACGGCGGCGCGCTCGACGCCGTTGAACTGCCGGATCGCGTTCATTGCGCATCTGCCTTGATCATGTCGCGGACCGCCAGTGCGGCGCGCGCGGGATTGTCGCGGGTGAAGCCGCGGACCAGGCCGACACGCTCGTCATAGCTGTTGCCGGCGCTGTCTAGCATGTCGATCGACACGGGCGCGGTGCCCTGCCCCTGCCCCTCCTCGCCGGCCGGACCGCTCATCGACAGCGCGGGGCGGTTGCCGGCAGCGGCCGGCTCCTCGCGCTTCTTGAGCAGCGCCTTGGTGAGCGGACGGACGCCGAGGAACAGGACGAGCAGCGCGATCACCAGTGCGGTGGCGTTGCGCGCGGCGAGCGGCACCCATTCGGCCTCGTACCAGGCCGGGCCCTTGTCACCGGCATCGGCGGCGGCGTTGAACTTGCGGCTGATCACGGTCACCTGGTCGGTGCGGCCCTGATTGTAGCCGACTGCGGCCTGGACCAGCTGGGTGATCTGCTGGATCTCCACGGTCGAGCGCGGCTTGCCCGATTCCTCGCGCAGCAGCACCGCGACCGACAGGCGCTTGATGCTGCCCGGTGCCTGGCGCGTGACCGAGACCTGCTTGCCGGTCTCATAGGTGCGGGTGAAGCTGTCGCTCTGCTTCTGCGGCGTCGCGGTGCTGGCGCCGGCGGCAGTGGTGCCGGCAGCGGGCGTGGCACCCGGCGTCGGCTGCGCATTGGGTGCGGTGACGGTGCTGGCCGGTGGCGGCGTGTTGGAGAGCGCGCCGGGGATGCCGCCCGGTGCCTGGCCGTCCTTGGTGCCGGTCCATGCGCCCTGCTCGGCGGAAATGACCGCGCCTTCCTTGTCATAGCTTTCGCGCGTCGCCTGGCTCTCGTCTAGATCGACATCGGCCTGCACCTCGGCGGTGAAGTTGCCGGCGCCGACCAGCGGCGTCAGCAGCTGGACGAGCTGCTCGCGATACTTGTCCTCGATGCGGCGCTGATAGTCGATACGGGCGTCGCTCGCCGAATTGGCTTCATTGCCCTTCTTCGAGAGCAGTGCACCCATCTGGTCGACGATGGTGACGTTCTCCGGCGTCATGCCGGGAACCGAGGAGGCGACGAGATTGACGATCGCGCGGGTCTGCGCATCGCCCAGCGCGCGGCCGGGCTGGAGCTTGAGGATCACCGAGGCGGTGGGCGCGGTCTTGTCGCGGACGAAGACGCTGGCCTCGGGCGTGGCGAGATGGACGCGCGCCTCGGCGACCGAATCGATTTCCTCGATCGAGCGGGCGAGCTCGGTCTCGCGGGCCTGGCGCAGGCGCTCGCCCTCGACGGCGCGGCTGACGCCCATCGGCAACTGGTCGAGGATCTGGTAGCCGCCTGGCGCCGCCTTGGGCAGGTTCTGGCTGGCGAGCAGCATCCGCGCCTTGTGGTAATCGTCCTCGGCGACGGTGATCGAGCCCGAGCTGTCGATGCTCGACTTGATGCTGGCGCCCTGCAGTGCGGACGAGATCGCCGCCTTGTCGGCGTCGGTGACGTTGGCGAACAGGATCCGCTGCGGCGGGGTCGAGACCAAAGACCAGGCGAGGAAGCCGGCGGCGACCAGGCCGATCAGGAAGATCAGCGGCATCGCGCGCTTCACCGCGGACTGGGCGAGGATGCCGCGCATCTGGGCGAGCGGCGCACCAAACCGGCCCGCAGCGGCGGGCATCAGGGGTGCATCGGTGGAGGTGAGGGCGTTGCTCATGGATTACACCGGCATGCTCATGATGTCCTTGTATGCGGACAGGAGTTTGTTGCGGACCTGGAGGGTCGCCTCGAAGCCGACCGAGGCCTGCTGGCGGGCAAGCATCACCTTGGCGATGTCGACCGTCTCGCCGCGCTCATAGGCTTCGGAGAGCGCGCCGGCCTGGGCCTGGGACTGGTTGACCTGCTTGAAGGCCTCTTCCATCGACGCGGCGAAGCCCGCGGGCTTGCTACCCGCGGCACCTGCGACCGTGCCGGCCGGGGTTTCGTTGGCCTTGGCGAGCGCGGCGTTGCGCTCGAGGATCTGGGCGCGCAGCGCCATGACCCGATCGACGCTCATCGCGCCGCCGCCGCCGATACCGTCGATGCCGCTCATGCCGAAGCCCTCGCCTTACCGATGTCGATGCTCTCGCCCTGCTCGCGCGCCTTGGCGAGGCGGTAGCGCAGGGTGCGTTCCGAGATGCCGAGCCGCTTCGCCGTCTCGATCCGGCTGCCGCCGCATTCGGCGAGCACTTCGCGAATCGCGGCGAACTCGTGCATCTGGACGATGTTGGACAGCGAGCCCGAGGTCTCGACCTCGACGCGCGGCGCGGTCGGGCGGTCGAAGATCAGGTGTTCGGGATCGATGGTGCGGCCGCCGCAGAGCAGCAGCGCGCGCTGGATGACGTTCTCGAGCTCGCGGACATTGCCCGGCCAGTCATGGTCGCGCAGCGCCTCGAGCGCCTCGTTCGAGATCCACGGCATCGCGCCGCGGCCACCGGCATGGCGGACGACCATCGCGGCCGAAAGCGCGGCGATGTCGCCGGGGCGCTCGGCCAGCGCCTTGGTCGTCAGCGGGAAGACCGAGAGGCGATAGTACAAGTCGGCGCGGAAGCGGCCGGCGGCCACTTCGCCTTGCAGGTCGCGATTGGCGCAGGCGACGACGCGGACATCGACCTTCTCGGGCATGGTGCCGCCGATCGGCACCACTTCGCGCTCCTGGAGCACGCGGAGCAGCTTGGCCTGGAGGGCGAGTGGCATCTCGGCGATCTCGTCGAGCAGGATGGTGCCGCCATGCGCGGCGCGGAAGAAGCCCTGGCCGCCCGAGGAGGCGCCGGTGAAGGCGCCCTTCTGGTGGCCGAACAGCATCGCCTCGAGCATCGTCTCGGGCAGGGCGGCGCAGTTGAGCGCCACGAAGGGCCCGTCCCGGCGCGTGGAATTGTTGTGGATCGCACGGGCCAGCACTTCCTTGCCGGTGCCGGTGGGGCCGTTGATCAGCACGGTGATGTCGGACGCGGCGACGCGCTCGGCCAGCGCCAGCAGCGCCAGGCTCTCGGGATCGGCGGCGACCGGCTCGTGCGGACCGCGCAGCAGCGCCGTCGCGAAGCCGGCACCAACCGCGGAATCATCCGAAGTATAGGAAAGCCGGGCGGGGTTGCCGTCGCCGAACGCGATCGCCTGGCGGCCTTCGTCGCCCAGGATCAGCGTGCGCGCGGCGGCGGGGGGTACTTCGCCCTCGGCGACCAGGAACAGGTCATGGGCGCCGGGCCGGCCATCCTCGCCGGTGCCGATCGCGAAACCCTGCGCGCGCAGCGACGAGACGAGCGCATATTTCTGGCGAAGCACGGCGGCCGACGGAAGGATGGATCGCATTGTTACCCCCTGAGACACCATCTCCTTTTGGGACTTATTTGGTTAACACTGCGTAAAATTGCCCGTCGCCGCACCGTTTTGCTCCGGGCGCGTCTACGCGTGCGCACGTAGCGGCGAAATTTTTTGCTTAAGCCGGGCACAGCGCGGCCGTTCCTTGGCTTGGCGGCTCCGAGCTCCCGTTCAGGGGGGTAAATGGGAAGCCGACGAGCATGGAGTAACGAACATGACTGTTATCTCGACCAACACCGCGGCGCTGCGCGCCGCCAACGCCTCGACCGGCGCGAACAAGACGCTGAGCACTGCGATGGAGCGCCTGTCGACCGGCAAGCGCATCAACAGCGCCAAGGACGACGCCGCCGGCCTGGCGATCGCCTCGACCATGACCGCCTCGATCCGCGGCATGACCCAGGCGGTCCGCAACGCCAATGACGGCATCTCGCTGGCGCAGACCGCCGAAGGCGCGCTCAACGAAGTGACCAACATGCTGCAGCGCGTCCGCGAACTGGCGGTCCAGTCGTCGAGCGGCACCTATTCGGACGACGACCGCAAGAATCTGCAGGCCGAAGTCACGCAGCTGACCTCGCAGATCAAGGACGTGCTGACCAACACCAAGTTCAACGGCAACGCGCTGTTCCAGATCGGCAAGCCGCCGGCGGATCCGACCGACGTGCAGGACGACGAAGTCGCCGCGAAGACCTTCTCGATCCAGACCGGTTCGGAATCGACCGACAAGATCACGATCAGCGTCGATGCGCTCGACCTGGGCAGCATCACCGGCGTCGGCACCGATCCGGACGATGACGATTATGTCGCGCCGCTCTCGATCGGCACGTCGAGCACCGCCGACAGCGCCCAGGGCGTACTCGACACCGCGCTGAAGGGTGTCGCCACCCTCCGCGCTTCGCTCGGCGCCGCACAGAGCCGTCTCGACTCGGTGGTCAACAACCTGACGACCAACATCGCCAATCTGAGCGACGCCCGCAGCCGCATCGAGGACACCGACTATTCGGCGGAGACGACGGCGCTGGCCAAGGCCCAGATCCTGTCGCAGGCATCGACCGCGATGCTCGCGCAGGCCAACCAGAGCCAGCAGTCGGTTCTGAAGCTGCTTCAGTAAGCGCGTGCCGGTCGGGGTGTCACCCCCCTGACAGGCACCAAGGCCGGTCACCCCTTGCCATTACAAGGGGGCGCATGGGGAACCCCGGTGGTCGTTACCACCGGGGTTTTTCGCATTCTTGAAGTGCCCGTGCGGCTTACTTCTTCTCCGGCCGCCCGCCCGGCTTCCATTCCGGCTTGGCCGCGCTGTTCGCCAGCGACTTGAGCGGCGCGACCAGCGACTGGATCGCCCGGGTCATGAAGGCGATGTCGAGATTCTCGAGCGTGTCCTGCGCGGTGTGATAATTGGGCGTGACCGCCCAGCCCGAGATGGTGTGCGCGACCACGCCGCGCACCGCGAGCGAATAATTGTCCGAACGCTCGAAGAAGTTCTGCTCCGGATAGGGATCGGCGGTGACCAGCGCGCCATGCGCCTTCAGCGTCTCGCCCAGGGTCGAGCGCTCGAACCCCGTCATCATCATCGTGCCGGCGGGGAGCTTGGGATCCTGCGCGCCGATCATCTCGATCTCGATATTTGCGACGATCTGGTCGAGCGGCACCGGCGGGTGATCGCCGAAATAGCTCGAGCCATAGCCGCCGATCTCCTCGCTGCCATAGGCGACGAACAGCAGCCCACGCCTGGTCCGCTTCGCCGCGGCCATCGCCCGCGCCAGCTCGAGCACGGCGGTGGTGCCCGAGGCGTCGTCATTGGCGCCGTGCATGATCGTGCCGTCGGGCCGCACGCCGAGGTGATCGAGATGGGCGGTGACCAGGATCACGCCCGCCTTGGGATCGCTGCCGGGCAGCCAGCCGATCGCATTGGTGGTGATCGATTCCTCGCGCGCCACCGGCAGGGTGAAGCTGACCGGTGCGCCGGCCTGGGCGAGCGCCTTGTCGAAATCGGCCGAGGGCAGGGTGGCGAGCGCGGCGTAGCTCGACGGCGCGGCGCCCTCCAGCCCGGCGGGGAGGCGGGGCTTGCCGCCCATGCCCTTGAACATGCCCTGGGTCATCTCGGTCTCGCGGGCGATGAGCAGCTTGACGCCGGCGGCCCTGGCTGCGCGGACCAGCGCCATCGGCGACCCCTTGCCGCCGGTGACGAACACGACATCGGCATGCGGCATCTTGGCGGGATCCGCACCGTCGAACAGCGCCGAGGTACCGGAAATGGGGTCGATCGCGCCGACCAGCACGGTGGGCGTCGCGGTCGGCTTGCCGGCGATGGCGAGCGTGGCGGGGCCAGTCGCCGCATAGCGGATGATCTTGGCCGGCTGGAGATAGCCGGGCATGCCCGGCGCGGGCTTCAGGCCATAGCCTTCGAACTGCGAGGCGACATAGGCGGCGGCGATCGCCTCGTCGCGGGTCGCGCTGCCGCGGCCCTGCAGCGCGTCGCTGGCGAGGAAGCTCTCATGCGCGCGGACCCATTCGGGGCGGACGGTCCATTTATCCTGCGCGAGCGCCGGCGAGGCCATCAGCCCGAACGCCATCGCGCCGGCCAGGAACAGATGCTTGGTCACAGGAAATCCCCCGAATGATACGAACGGGGCGGGTGTGTGGGGCAAGCATGGAGGCGGCGCAAGCGGGCGCGCTGCGGGAAGGTAACGAAAGTTACGATGTGCCGGCGATAGCCTGCGCGCCCTGGAAGAAATCGATGAGGCTGGTGGGGCTGTCGGGACCGAGGCACAGGCCGAGCATGCGATGCGCTTCCACCGCGGTGGCGGCACTGCGCGCGAACATCACGCGCTCATAGACGGCGAGCGCGGCTTCGACGTCGCCCGGATGTGCCGCGATCGCCTGGCCCAGCTCCGCGCCGTCGACCATGGCGAGGTTGGCGCCGTCCCCCGCCGGCGGCATCAGGTGCGCGGCATCGCCGACCAGGGTCACGCCAGGCGTACGGTGCCAGCGATGATCGTTCGGCAAGGTGTGGAGCATGCGCGGCACCGGCGCGCCGTCGCTCTCGGTGATCAGCGCGGTGAGCGCCGGCGCCCAGCCCTCGAACTCGGCGGCGACCGCGCGCAGCGCCGCCTCGCGATCGGCAAAGTCGATCGCCGCGATCCATTCCTCCGAGCGGTTCAGCGCGACATAGGCGTGGAGCACGCTGCCCGGCTCGCGGTGTGCGAAGATGCCCTTGCCCGGTGCCAATGCGAACAGCGCGCCGCCGCCGACCGCTTCCGCCGTTGCGGGGAAGCGCGCGTCCGCATCGCGCAGCCAGGTTTCGACAAAGGTCGTGCCGACATAGGCCGGCTGCGCATCCGAGAGCAGCGGCCGCACCCGCGACCAGGCGCCGTCAGCACCTACGAGCATGCGCACATCGGTGACCAGGCCGTCCGCAAAGGCCAGCTGGTGCTGCCCGTCGCCGAGGGAGGTGACCGAAACCAGCTTGCGGCCCCACTGCACCACTCCCTCGGGCAGCGATTCGAGCAGGATCCGCCGCAGCTCGCCGCGCAGCACCTCGGGCCGACCGCCGGTGCCGGTATCGGGCAGGTCGAGCAGCACGCTGCCGTCCGGCGCAAGCGCGCGCGACGCCTCGCCGCCCGGCTGAATGAGCGCGCGGAATTCCGTGGTGAGTCCCGCCGCCGCGAGCGCGACCTGGCCGTCCTCGGCGTGGATATCGAGCATCCCGCCCTGGGTGCGATGCGCCGCCGAGGCATCGGCCTCATAAATGGTCGCTTCGATGCCATGCACATGGAGGACTCGCGCCAGGACCAGCCCACCCAGCCCTGCGCCGATGATCGCGATTGTCATACACTTGCCCTTCGCAAACTGGAACGACGTTCCACAGTGCGCTATTGGAACGGCGTTCCATTCATGTCAAGAGGAGGCATGGCCCCCAGAAATCAGCGCAGCGATGCGCTATCCAAGGAACGAATCGTCGAGACGGCGATCGAGCTGCTCGATACAGGCGGCGAAGCGGCGCTGACCTTCCGCGCGCTGGCGGCACGGCTGGAGACCGGCAGCGGCGCGATCTATTGGCACATCGCGGACAAGAGCGAATTGCTCGCGGCAGCCACCGATCATCTCATCGCGGGGGTGATGGCGGGCGTGGTCGACGAAGCGACGCCACAGGCAGCGATCCGCACGGTCGCGCTGGCGCTGTTCGATGCGATCGACGCGCATCCCTGGGCCGGGCCGCAGCTGTTCCGCGATCCCGGACGCTCGGCGATGCCGCTGATCTTCGAGCGTATCGGCGCGCCGCTGATGGCGTTGGGGCTCGGCGGCCAGACGCTGTTCGATTCCGCCTCGGCACTCCTACATTATATATTGGGCGTCGCGGGTCAGAACGCCGCCAATCCCCGGCTGGTGCCCGACGAGGCCGATCGCGAGGCATTTCTGGGCCGGGTGGCGGCGCAGTGGCTGCAGCTCGACGCCCAGGCATTCCCGTTCGTACGCCAGGCGGCGACACAGATGCGCGATCATGACGACCGCGCGCAGTTCCTGTTCGGGATTGACCTGATCCTCGCGGGAATCGCGGCGCGCTAACAGATCCCCGGCGAAGGCCGGGGCCCAGTCTCGGCACATAAGGTCAGGCGCGAGCACTTCTCGAACGGCATTGCAGCTGGGCCCCGGCCTTCGCCGGGGAACAAGAAGAGAGGAGATCTTTGAGTCAGCCCAGCCGGCGCGCCAGCCCCTTTTTCAGCCGAGCGTGCGCGCTCGCCTTGATCTGGCAGATGCGCGCGGCGCCGACGCCGAGCACCTGTCCGATCTCCTCGAGGTTGAGCTCCTCGACATAATAGAGCTGGATCACCTGCTGCTCGCGCTCGGGCAATTCGGTGATCGCGGCGATCAGCGCCTCGCGCTGGTCGCTCTCGGCAAGCTGGTCGAATGCGCTGGGCTCGTCGGACATGAACCAGGGGCTCTCGTCCGAATAGGCATCGTCGATCGAATCGAAGCGTACCGCCTCGGCATTGGCATAGTCGGTGCGCAGCTTCTCAGGCGTGACGCCCAGCTTTGCGGCGATCTGCTCGTCATCGGGCGCGCGGCCCAGTTCCTGGGTCAGCACCGATACCGCTTCCTGATAGGCCTTGCGCCGGCGCATCGCGCCGCGCGTGGTGGTCGCCTGGCGGCGCAATTCGTCGATCATCGCGCCGCGCAGCCGGGTGGCGAGATATTGCTCGAAGGTCACCTGACCGCGATCCTCGAAGCCGGCTGCCGCCTCGATCAGCGCGACCAGCCCGACCTGAATCAGGTCCTCCACCTCGACGAGCGAACTCATCGAGCCATGGATGTGCCAGGCGATGCGCCGGACGAGCGGCAGGTGCTTGCGCACCAGCGCTTCCGGATCACGGTGCGGCGGCGTGGTCGGCGTATAGACTAGGGGCGAGATTGCCAGTGAAGCCATGGCGTCAAGTTTCCCTGGGGTGAAAGCGTTCATGCGGGCAGCGCCTCCGGCGCGCCGATCACGGCGACGACTTCGACGGCCTTGTCCTCGGGCACTTCGAAGAAGCTCATCACCGGCGTGTCAGGCAGCACGTTGCGGACCAGCTTGCGGATCGCGACGCGGATCGACGGCTGGACGACGAGCGCGAAGGGCTTGGCTTCGGCGATCAGCGGCTGGGCGGCGCGCTGCAGCGCATCGGCGATGCGGCGGCCGAGATCGGGCTCGATGGTGTGGCGCTTCGACGGGTCCGAGCGAACCGCCTGGCCGAGCAGCGCCTCGAGCTGGCCCTCCAGCGTCATCACCCGCAGCGGTTCGCGCACGCCGCACAGGCGCTGGATGATCAGCGGGCCGAGATCGGGGCGGATCAGCTCCATGATCTCGTCGGCGTCGAGGGTGCGCTGCGCGGCGACCGCGATGGCCGCGGCGATGCGACGGAATTCCTTGAGCGGGACGTTCTCGGCGAGCAGGCCGCGCAGCACCTGGGTGAGCGTGGTGAGCGGCACCGGCGACGGGCAGAGGGCTGCGACCAGCTGGGGCGAGCGGTCCTTGAGTCCGTCGAGCAGCGACTGGACCTCGTCGGCGCCGAGCAGGTCGGACGCGTTCTGGATCAGGCACTGGTTGAGATGGGTGGCGACCACGGTGCCCGGATCGACGACGAGATAGCCCAGGCCGGTGGCGGCATCGGAATCGCCTTGGGCGATCCACAGCGCATCGAGCCCGAAGGTCGGGTCCTTGACCGGCTTGCCCTGCAGGCGGCCGGCCGCCTGGCCGGTGTCGATCGCCAGAACTTCGTCGGGCGAGACATTGTCCTCGGCCATGACGACGCCGCCGATGACGATGCGATAGGTGAAGGGCGCCAGATTGATGTCGTCGCGCACGCGCACCTGGGGGACGACGAAGCCGAGCTCCTTGGAGAGCTGGCGGCGCACGCCGGTGATGCGGCCCATCAGCGGCCCGCCGCGACGCTCGTCGACCAGCGGCACGAGGCCATAGCCGATGTCGAGCATCACCTGCATGTTGTCGGTGACTTCGTCCCAGCCGATCCGCGAGAGATCGACCGGCTCGGCCGGCGGCGCGGTGACGATCTTCGGGCGGTTGGCGACCTTGCGCAGATGCCAGGCGACGCCGGCGGCGGCGGCGGCGGCGGGCAGCATCAGGAAATGCGGCATGCCGGGCAGCACGCCGAGCAGGCCGAGGATGACGGCGACCGGCATCCAGGTCTTGTAGCTGGCGAACTGGGTGCCGATCTGGCCGGCCAGATCGTCGCTCGACTTGACGCGGGTGACGATGGCGGCTGCGGCGATCGAGAGCAAAAGCGCCGGCACCTGGGCGACCAGCGCGTCGCCGATGGCGAGCAGGACATAGGCCGAGGCGGCTTCGCCCACCGCCATCTGGTGGCTGACCACGCCAAGGATCAGGCCGCCGATCACGTTGATGCCCAGGATCAGCAGGCCGGCGATCGCATCGCCCTTCACGAATTTGGACGAACCGTCCATCGCGCCGTAGAAATCGGCTTCGGTCGAGACCTCGACGCGCTTGGCGCGTGCCTCGTCCGGGGTGATCAGGCCGGCATTCAGGTCGGCGTCGATCGCCATCTGCTTGCCGGGCAAGGCATCGAGGGTGAAGCGCGCGCTGACTTCGGAGACGCGGCCGGCGCCCTTGGTCACCACGATCATGTTGATGATCACGATGACCGCGAACACGACCAGGCCGACGACATAGTCGCCGCCGATCATGAAGGTGCCGAATGCCTCGATCACATGGCCGGCAGCACTTTCGCCCTCATGCCCATGCACCAGCACGACGCGCGTCGAGGCGACGTTGAGGCCGAGGCGGAACAGGGTGGCGAAGAGCAGCACGGTGGGGAAGGCGGAGAAGTCGAGCGGCTTCTGCGCATTCAGCGCCACCATCAGCACGGCAAGGCTGATCATGATGTTGAGGATGAAGAAGGCGTCGAGCAGGAAGGCCGGGATCGGCACCACCATCAGCGCGACGAGCAGCAGGATCGCGCCGGGCAGCGCGAAGCTCTTGGCGGCGGGCGCCACGCCCGCGGGAAGCGAAAGTGCAGACACTAGGGGTTACGCTCCCAGGTTCGCGAGCATGAGATAGGCGAGGCGGGCATTTTCCGGCGTCGGGCGCAGCGGATCGATGCGGCGGCCGAGCGGATCGCTGGGCGTGCCCCGCGAGACGTTGAGCTGGGCGAGCGTGTTCTGCACCCAGTGGCGGTCGCTATCGACCGCGCCATTGCCGAGCACGACTTCGTTGTCGCCGTCGGTGAAGGCGCGGGCGGCGGCATCGAAGCCGCTGTCGAGCCCGTCCGAAGCCATGCCGGTGGCACCGCCCGCCGCGGCGCCCTTGTCGAGCTTGCCGGCAAAGCGGCTGTAGATCTCCGACAGCGTGCGCGGCTGGCCGTTCGAGGCGTAGAAGACGCCGCGATTGGCGCGCGCGGCGGCAGGGAACATGCTGGCGCCGGTGCGGCCGGGATTGTCGGCCATCGCGCTCAGGAACTTGTCGGCGCCGCCCAGCCCAAGGAAATGCGCCATGTAGAGATCGGTGCCGGTGGCCGGACGGCCCAGGCTGTCCTCGAGCGAGGCCTTGTTGTCGGCGGCATGCTCGGCGGCCATCAGCGACGCGGTCTGCGGATCGTTGCGCAGGTTGAGGATCGCGCTGCGCGCCGCGGGATCGCTGACGACATAGCGGCCCGACGCATTCTGCTTGATGCTGTCGGCGGCCCAGCCCAGGCCGTGCTCGGCGCCGTGCTGCTTGACCACGCCGAGCCAGCTCTGCTCGATGAACTGATAGAGGCCCGTGGCGGAGGAGGTGCCGGCGCGCGCATCGGCCTTCAACCCGCTCTCGACCTGTGCCTGGCCGAGCAGATAGTTGAAATCGACGCCGGTCTTGCGGCTCGCCGTGGCGATCGCCGTCTGGACGCTTGCCCTGGAGTTGACCGAAGTGACGCTCATCTAGTCCCGATCCGGATTGCCCTTATTCGGGGCTATCGGAGCAAGGACCGTGCCAGTTCTGGTTAATCGGCGTTATCCACGCCTGTCAGGCCAGCGCGTAGCCTGCGGGCTTGTAGGCGGGCGCCTGCTGACCGGAAAGGATTTGCAGGCGGCGGCGAACATTTGCCGCCATCAGGTTCACATAGATGCGGCAGGTCTCGTTGAGCTTCTGCGCCTCGGCGGCGAGCTCGCGGATCTCGGCGTTGGGGGCCTCACCGTCATGCAGCGCGACCGTATCGATCGCGATCAGCTTCGCGCGGGTCGCCGCCTCGAGTGCGGCGACATCGCTCGCCTTCAGCGCCGCGATCTCGGCGTGGAGGCATTCGATCACCTGGATCAGTGCGTCACGACGGTTCACGGGACTTCCAATCGAGCTTGAAGGCGAGCAGCCGGTCGGCGATCGTCGAGGGCGAGAGCGGGAACTTGTTGTCCTGGATCGCCTTGCGGATGCGCGAGACCCGGTCGAGATCGACCGGCGGCCTGGCGGCCTGTTCCCCCGCGATCTCCGCCGCCGCGCTGCGCACCGCCGGGGTGTCGCTCGCCACCGGGCGGACCGCGGCGACCTTGGTCGCCGGTTCAACGGGCACAGTGCGACGGTCGGTGACCGCGCCTGCCTTCGTGCCGATTGAGTCCACCATTGCCTGCAATCCTCGCTGTGCCTGCAGCCCATCAAACGGCCCGGCACGGCGAAACTTTACAGGAAAATTCAGCTGCCCTCGGCAAAGCCCGGCAGGCGGGCGCGGCCGGGCTCGATCGCGATCGCCTGGAGCGGCGGCTGCTTGTCGTCGACCTTGACGCTGATCCGGCCGCCCGGAGGGGCGTCGTTCATCGCGATGCCCTGGCGCGAGATCGAGAAGCCCGGCGAGCCGGCCTCTACGGTGACGGCGTCGCCGCGCTTGATCACCGGCTCGGCCTTCACGACCGCAGCCGGGCGAACGACGACATTGGCGGGCATCGGCGCGGGCGTCGCGACGCGGGGTTTGGGCACCGCTGCGACCGGCACGAAGATCTTCCAGGCCGGCGCCATGCAGCGGACCACGACGGCGTCATGCGTGTCGTTCCGCCATTCGAGCTGGGGGGCCGCGCAGCTGGCGAGCTTGAGCCGCCGGTCGATCGGCGCGATCGCCCCGCCCTGCTCGCCGATCTCCTTGCCGGTGAACTGCGTGACGATGGTGTCGAGCGCCGCGACCGACTGGAAGTCCGGGGCGGCGAGGCTGAGTGCGAGTGCGAGGATCATGGCCGGTCTCCTTCGAAGCCGAGCGTGAGGACGGCGCGGCGCTGGCCGCGGCCGGTGGAAAGGATGATGCGCGACGGATCGATCGCGCGTTGGCGGATCAGCAGCGCGGCGACGGCGCGGGCGCGGTCGGCGGCGAGGATCGGGCCGCTGCCGGTTGCCGCATCGACATCGGTCGGCGATCCGTCGACTTCGCCGGTAATGCGCAGGCGCGTGCGCGGGTCGCGCGCGGCGGTGCGTGCCCATTCGAGTGCCGAGCCGGTGTCCGCGGGTACCGCGGAACCCGGTGCGAAGCCGGTGGCGGTGGCGATGTCGACCGGCATCGGTATCGGCGCCGGCGTCGTCTCGCTCGCGCCGAAGCCGGCGCGGATGCCCGCGGCGAGCTTGGCCGGATCGACCTGGTTGGCCTGGAGGAAGACGAAGAAGCCGACGAGCAGCAATGACAGGTCGGCCAGGGTCATGAGCCAGGGTGCCCGCGCGCGTTCGTCCTCGTCGAACACGGTCACGCCGCGATCTCCTTGATCCGGCCGGTGCCCGGCTCGATGCTCGCCAGCAGCGCGAGCGCCGGCTGGAGGCGGAGGCGCTCCTGCGCCTCGTGCCGGGCGCGGCGCTTGAGCCTTGTGGCGAGCGGCAGCAGCGCGAGATTGGCGAGCAGCGCGCCATACAGGGTGGCGAGCAGGGCGACGGCCATCGCGCCGCCGATCGTCTGGGGATCCTTCATTGCGGCGAACATGCCGACCAGGCCGATCAGCGTGCCGACCATACCCATGGCCGGGGCCAGCTCGGCCGCGCCGGACCAGACTTCCCAGCCGCCGCGGTGCCGCTCGAACCGCGCGCAGCGGCGCTGCTCGAGCAGGGTCTCGACCTGGCCTGGGTTGGCGCCGTCGACGATCGCGGCGACGGCGGCGGCGATGTCGGGATCCTCGATCTTCGAGCGATCGAGCGCGATCACGCCGTGGCGCCGCGCGATCCGGCCGAGTGCCGAGACCTGCGAGAGCAGGGGCTCCACGTCGAAACGGCTGCGCGGCAGCTGGCCGAGCGCCACGACACCGCGCGCGAGGTCGCCCGCGGCGTTGCGCAGCACGGTGCCCGCGACCACGCCCCCGCCGACAATGGCGAGCGCGAGCGGATCGAGGAAGGTCCCGAGGGCAGGAAGCACATTCATATCCATGCCCGTGTGGGTGCAAGAGGCGGGCCAATTGCCTCCCTCTCGGCGGGCGGCAATCCGGCTCCGGAAACCCGGCAACCGGCTGCCGACGCACCGGCAAAAACCTGCCGCCGCTTGCCGTTCCTCAGGGTAGAGGCGGATTTTTCGCCCTCCCGGCCAAATTGGCACGACGGTTGCAAAGAAGCCCCGCAAGCCTTTCCGGCGAACTTTTGTGCGGGAGACGTGCAATGCCCAATGACAACCTCTTCGGCGTACATGGCACCGCGCTTGCCGTGCGCTCGCAGCGCATGGGCATGCTGGCGTCGAACATCGCGAACGCCTCGACTCCCGGGTACAAGGCCAAGGACGTCGACTTCCGCGCCGCGCTCAACAGCGCGACCAGCGCCGGCGGCTCGATCGACGGCGCGATCGACGCCAACACGCTCTACCGCGTGCCGCTCCAGCCTTCGGCCGACGGCAACACCGTCGAGCTGACCACCGAGCAGACCGCCTTCGCCGAGAACGCCGTCGCCTATCAGACGACGCTGTCGTTCCTGAATGGCCGCATCAACCAGATCACGCGCGCGCTGAAGGGGGAATAAGCAATGGGCGACCAGCCGCTTTCGATCTTCCAGGTCTCCGGCCGCGCGATGAGCGCGCAGCTGGTGCGGATGAACACCACCGCGTCGAACCTCGCCAATGTCGGCACCGTCTCGTCGAGCGCGGACACCGCCTATCGCACGATCAAGCCGGTGTTCCGCACCGCCTTCGACCAGGCGAGCGGCATGTCGACCGTCGATGTCGAGCAGGTCGTCACCGCCGGCTCCGAGCCGACCAAGCATTACGATCCGGGCAACCCGATGGCCGACAAGGACGGCAATGTCTGGGAGGCCGCCGTGGACGAGACCCGGGAGCTGGTCGACATGATGGAGACCGCCCGGAACTACCAGAACAACGTCGAAGTGATGCAGACTGCCAAGCAGCTCATCGTCGACACCCTCAAGCTGGGCCGCTGATCATGAGCGATTTCGATAGTGCACTGCAGAACCTGGGCATTCCCCGGTACAACACCTCGAGCACGACGAGCGGCACCACGCTCGACACCAAGGACACCTCGCGCCTCGGCAAGACCGACATGGGGGTCTCCGACTTCCTCGCGCTGATGACCGCCCAGCTGAAGAACCAGGATCCGTTCCAGCCGGTCGACAACAGCCAGATGGTCGCCCAGATGGCGCAGTTCTCGTCGCTCTCCGGCATCACCGAGATGAGCTCGACGCTGAAGACGATCGCCAGCCAGCTCAGCGGCGGGTCGCTCAACGACGCGATCGGCTATGTCGGCAAGAACGTGCTCGTCCAGGGCAGCACCGCCTATCCGCGCACCACCGGCGGCCTCGCCGGCGCCGTCGCGCTGGAGAAGGACGCGACCAACGTCACGGTCACCATCAAGGACAAGGACGGCAACACGCTCAAGACCATCGAGATGGGCAAGGAGACCAAGGGCGCGGTCGCCTGGGATTGGGACGGCAAGACCGATGACGGCAAGGACGCCGGCGAGGGCCCGTTCAACGTCAGCGTCACCGCCACCGACGGCACCGGCAACGTCAAGGCCTATCCGCTGGTCTGGGCGCCGGTCACCGCCGTCTCGATGGGATCCGACGGCAAGCCCGTCCTCACGCTTCCGGGCATCGGCAACGTGTCCACCGACGCCATCTGGCAGGTCGGCTGAACCAGTTTTTCCAAGGAGTAACGGAAAATGTCCTTCTTCACCTCGCTCTCGGGCCTGCAGGCAGCGCAGACCGACATGTCGACGATCTCGCACAATCTCGCGAACGTGCAGACCAACGGCTTCAAGAAGAGCACGACCCAGTTCGCCGACGTCATCGCGTCGACTGCGAACATGAACCCCAGCCAGATGGTCGGCTCGGGCGTGGTCGTGAAGGCGGTGCGCCAGCAGTTCGGCCAGGGTGGCTTCACCCAGAGCTCGTCGGCGCTCGACGTCGCGATCTCGGGCGACGGCTTCTTCATCGTCAAGGGCGACGAGAAGAGCGGCAACGGGGTGGCCTATACCCGCAACGGCAGCTTCCAGGTCGATGCCGATCGCTATGTGGTCGACGCCCAGGGCAACAAGCTGCAGGTCTATCCGGTCGACGGCTCGGGCGCGGTGGTCGCGACCGGCCTTTCCTCGACCGTCAGCCTGCGCCTGCCGCAGACCAGCGGTACGCCCCAGGCGACCGAGAACGTCAAGCTGGGCCTCAACCTCAATGCCGGCTCGGCGATCCCGGCGGACAACGTCAAGTTCGACGATACCGAGTACAAGTTCGACCGGTTCGATCCGACCACCTACAACCAGTCGGTCCAGACGACGGTCTATGACGCGAACGGCAATGCGCTGACGCTGACCAACTATTTCGTCCGCGAGACCAAGCCGACCGACGGCGACGCGACCAGCACCTGGAAGGTCTATTCCTTCGTCGGCGACCAGCAGCTCAATGCCGGCGACGATCCCAACACGATCCAGCAGTTCGAGCTGAAGTTCGACAGCACCGGCAAGCTCTCCGAGCCGACCACCCCGGTGACCTTCATGGGCTTCCTCGCGCCGGGCGCGACCTCGGAGCAGGTGCTCAAGCTCGACCTGACCGCAGGCACCACCCAGGTCAGCTCGCCGTTCAGCCTGAACTCGACCAAGCAGGACGGCTCGCCCGTCGGCCAGATCGAGGGCGTGACGATCGGCGACGACGGCACGGTTACCGCGAGCTTCTCGAACGGCGACACCCAGGCGCTGGGCAAGGTCGTGCTGGCCAGCTTCACCAACAATGCGGGCCTGCGCCAGCTCGGCAACTCGACCTGGGCCGCCACCGGCTTCTCGGGCGATGCGCGCCTCGGCGAGCCGGGCACCAACGGCTTTGGCGGCCTGATGTCGGGCGCGATCGAGCGCTCGAACGTCGACATCACCGAGGAGCTGGTCAACCTGATCGCGGCACAGCGCAACTTCCAGGCGAATGCCAAGGCGCTCGATACCGCCAGCCAGATGTCCCAGACGATCTTCAACATCCGCAGCTGATCGGATCGGCTGAGGAGGAGTAGAATATGGACCGGCTTGTCTACACTGCGATGTCGGGGCTTCGGAGCCAGATGTCGGCGCAGGCGACGATCGCGAACAACATAGCGAACGCCTCGACGATCGGCTTCCGCGGCGAACGCGTCAGCTTCGACCGGCTGGTCCTCCAGGGTACGGGCCTGGATTCGCGCCAGATGGCCTCGGAGGAAGTCGAGGACTTCGACCGGACCAAGGGCACGATGATCCAGACCGGCAACCCGCTCGACGTTGCGGTGAACGGCGATGCCTGGATGGCAGTCCAGGCGACCGACGGCACCGAAGCCTATACGAGGCGCGGCGATCTGCGGATCGCGCCCTCGGGCGTGCTGGAAACCGGCGACGGTTTCCCGGTGATGGGGTCGGGGGGCCCCATCACCGTGCCGCCTGCCGACAAGGTCTCGATCTCCGAGGACGGCACCGTCTCGATCGTGCCGCGCGGCGGCGATCCGACGCAGCCGCAGGAAGTCGGCAAGATCAAGCTGGTCAGCACCGACGGCACCCAGACCGCCAAGGGGCTGGACAATCTTCTCCATGTGAAGGGCGGCGGCGTGCTGCCCGAGGACATGGACGCGAAAGTGACTTCCGGTTCGCTCGAGCAATCGAACGTGAACCTCACGGCGGCGCTGGTCGACATGATCGAGAACCAGCGCGCCTACGAAGTGCAGGCCAACCTGCTCAAGGAAGCCAAGAACATGGACGAGAGCACCGCATCGCTGATGCGGATGCCGTCCTGATAGGGAGTAAGACCGATGGGTTCGGCAGCATTGCACATCGCGCGCACGGGTCTCGACGCTCAGGATACGCGCATGCGGGTCATCTCGAACAACCTCGCGAACGTGAACACCACCGCGTTCAAGAAGGATCGGGCCAGCTTCGAAACGCTCGCCTATCAGGTGATCACCGCCCCCGGCGCCGCCTCGACCGCGGAGACCAAATACGCGACCGGCCTCAACCTCGGCACCGGCGTGCGCACCCAGGGCACCCAGCGCATCGAGACCCAGGGCTCGCTGCAGACCACGGGCAACGGCCTCGACATGGCGATCGACGGCAATGGCTATTTCCAGATCCAGCTGCCCGGCGGCGGCCTGGGCTATACCCGCGCGGGCAATTTCTCGCGTTCGCCGGAAGGCCAGCTGGTCACTTCCGAGGGCTATCAGGTGATGCCCGGCGTCACGATCCCCGAGGGCGCGGTATCGGTCACCGTCGGCAGCGACGGCACCGTCTCGGCGCAGATGCCGAACCAGACCGACCTCACCCAGATCGGCCAGGTCCAGGTGGCGAGCTTCCCCAATCCGGCGGGGCTCCAGGCGGTCGGCGACAACTATCTGATCGAGACGCCGGCCAGCGGCAGCGTCGCGCTCGGCAATGCCGGCATCGATGGCCGCGGCACGATCCGCCAGGGCATGCTCGAAGGCTCGAACGTCAACGTCGTCGAGGAGCTGGTCGACATGATCGAGACCCAGCGCGCCTATGAGGTGAACTCGAAGATGATCTCGGCGACCGACGAGATGCTCAAATACGTCAACCAGAACATCTGAGGCGGCGGATCATGAAGCATCTCTCCACCCTCGCCTCGGCCGCGCTGCTCGCCGCCGGGCTCGCCTTCACCGCGACGCCGGCCCAGGCGCAGTTCCTCGGCATCGGCAAGAAGAAGCCGAAGGAGGATTTCTCCGCGACGATGCCCGTGCCGGTTGCGGCGCAGCCGCCGGCCAATGGCAGCATCTTCCAGGTGAACGACGGCTATGCCGCGCTCTACGAGGGCCAGCGCGCCCGCCGCGTCGGCGATCCGCTCACCATCCTGCTCGTCGAGAAGACCGCCGCTTCCAAGTCGGCCGGCACCAAGCTCGACAGCAGCGGCGGCTTCGGCCTGACTCCGCCGAGCACCGGCGCGCTGTCGCTGTTCAAGGAGAGCGATGCCAGCGTCAGCGGCAAGCGCAACTTCAACGGCACCGGTGCCGCCGACCAGGCCAATGCGCTGTCGGGCGAAGTCAGCGTCACCGTCGCTGCGGTCTATCCCAACGGCACGATGCTGGTGCAGGGCCAGAAGCGCGTGACGCTCAACCGGGGCGACGAGTTCGTCCAGATCAAGGGCATCGTGCGCACCGCCGACATCGACGCGAACAACCGGGTGCTGTCGACCCGCGTCGCCGATGCCCGCATCGCCTATACCGGCAAGGGCGATGTCGCCCGCGCCAGCCGCCAGGGCTGGCTGAGCCGGTTCTTCTCCGTGATCAGCCCCTTCTAAGCCGGAGCAGACCGATGATCCGCCGCTTCCTCGCGCTCGCCGCCCTTGCCCTCGCCGCCACTGCGCCGGCGCACGCCCAGCGCGTGAAGGACCTGGGCGGGTTCCAGGGCATCCGCACCAACCAGCTCACCGGGTACGGCGTCGTCGTCGGCCTGCCGGGCACGGGCGACGACAATCTGGAATATACCGTCCAGTCGATGAAGGGCGTCACCTCGCGCTTCGGCCTGCAACTGCCCCAGGGCGTGGCGCCGGGCCTGAAGAACGCCGCGGTGGTGATGATCACCGCCGAGCTGCCCGCCTTCGCCAAGCCGGGGCAGAAGCTCGACATCACCGTCTCGTCGATGGGCAAGGCCAAGTCGCTGCGCGGCGGCACGCTGATCCTCACCCCGCTCCAGGGCGCCGACGGGCAGATCTATGCGATGGCGCAGGGCAACCTGGCCGTGGGTGGTCTCGGTGCCGAGGGCGCCGATGGCTCCAAGATCGTCGTCAACACGCCGAGTTCGGGCCGCATTCCGGAAGGCGCCACCGTCGAGCGCACGGTCGACACCGGCTTCGACAAGTCGCCCTTCGTCACCTTCAACCTCGCCCGCGCCGACTTCACCACGGCGCAGCGCGTGCAGGACGCGATCAACCTGCGTTTCGGGCCCGGCCGCGCCCGCGCGATCGACGGCGTGTCGATCGCCATCCAGGCGCCCGAGGGCCGCGACGTCCGTGCCGAGCTGATGAGCGAAGTCGAGAACCTGCCGGTCGAGGCCGCCGAGGCGGCCGCCCGGGTGATCGTCAACGCGCGCACCGGCACCGTCGTGATCAACTCGGCCGTCCGCGTCAGCCCCGCCGCGGTGACCCATGGCAAGCTGACGGTTCGTATCGATGAGAACCAGCGCACCAGCCAGCCCGCGCCGTTCAGCAAGGGCGAGACCCGCACCGAGCAGCACAGCACGGTGGGCGTCGAGGAGGAGAAGCACCCGATGTTCCTGATGGAACCGGGGCCCAGGCTCGCCGACGTCGTCAAGGCGGTGAACGCGATCGGCGCCTCGCCGGCCGACCTCGTCGCCATTCTCGAGGCGCTCAAGGAAGCCGGTGCGCTCAAGGCGGAGCTGATCATCCTGTGAGCAACATCCTCGCCCCCATCGGTAGCGCATCGAGCGGTGTCTCGACCGACACGTCGCGCCTCGCGTCCAAGGAGAATCTCGAAGCCGCCGGCCAGCGCTTCGAGGCGGTCTTCACCGGCATGATGCTCAAGTCGATGCGCCAGGCCAAGCTCGGCGACGGGCTGTTCGACAGCAAGGGCGAGGACCAGTTCCGCGACATGCAGGACCAGCAGCTCGCCCAGAACATGGCCGTGCACGCCCCGATCGGCATCGGCAAGGCGATGACCGCCTTCCTGGCCAAGGGCATGAAGACCGAGACCGCGGCCCAACCGGCCGCCGCGCCCGACGCCGCCAGCACCGGAGGTGCCGTCAAATGACCGACCTGCTTTCGATCGGCGCCAGCGGCGCGCGGGCCTATCAGTCGGCGCTCGCCACCACGTCGGACAATATCGCCAACGCCGCGACCGTCGGCTATTCGCGCCGTGTCGCCACGGTGCGCGAAGTCGTCGCGACCGGTGGCAACACCAGCGCGATCAATTCGGGCCTGGGTGCCAATGTCGGCGGCGTGACCCGTGCGGCCGACGCGTTCCGCGCGACCGAAGTGCGCACCGCCAGCTCGGACCTTGCCCGCACGCTCGCCGGCGCGGCCTGGCTCGGGCGGATCGATTCGGGCCTGACCCAGAACAAGCTGGGCGACCAGCTCACCGCCTTCTTCACTTCGGCAAAGGCCGTCGCGGCGGATCCGACCGCGCTGCCCGCGCGCGCGACGATGCTCGAGAACGCCTCCGGCGTCGCCGCCGCCTTCGGCGCGACCGGCAAGGCGCTCGACGGTGCGATGGCCGATCTCAAGGCCTCGGCCGAGACCGGGGTGACCCAGCTCAACAACCTGTCCGCCAGCCTCGCCAAGGTGAATGCCGGCCTTGCCCGCGCCACCGACGGCACGGCCGGCCAGGCGGCGTTGCTCGACCAGCGCGACCAGATGCTCGAGCAGATGAGCGCGCTGACCGATGTGACGGTCAGCTTCGACACTTATGGCCGTGCCACCGTCCAGGCCGGTAACAGCTCGGGCCCGACCCTGGTCGAGGGTGCCCAGTCGGCGATCGTCTCGCAGGTCAGCAACGACGAAGGGACCTTCTCCTTCTCGGTGAAGCAGGCCAGCGGCGCGGTGCGGACCATGGCGCCGAACGGCGGCGCGCTCGCCGGCATCGCCGAGAGCGGCAGCCGCATCGCCGCGGCGCGCGACCAGATCAGCCAGATGGCGCAGAGCTTCGCCGAGGGCGTCAACGCGGTCCAGGCCGCCGGCGCCGATCTCCAGGGCAATGCCGGCCAGCCGATCTTCTCGGTCGGCGATCCGGCGTACAACCTCACCGTCGTGATGACCGATCCGCGCGGCATCGCCGCGGCGGCGCCGGGCGGCGGCACGCGCGACAACAGCAACCTCGCCGGCTTCGACACGCTGCGCACCAGCGGCAATTACGAGCAGCAGGTGACCGATCTCACCGCCGCGAACGGCGCGGCGCTCTCGGGCCGCAACAGCGTGGCCGATGCGCAGACCTCGATCCGCGACTCCGCGGTCTCGGCGCGCGATTCGGTGAGCGGCGTCAACATCGACGAGGAGGCGGTCGATCTGATGCGCTTCCAGCAGGCCTATCAGGCATCGACCCGCGTGATCCAGGTCGCGCGCGAGACGCTGCAATCCATCCTCGACATCAGGTAACAGACCATGCGCATCGCCACTTCGCAGATGTACAGCCGCCCGACGTCGCTGATGACTCAGCTGACCGCCGCGGCCGACAAGACGCAGACCCAGATCGCCACCACCAAGCTCGGCATCACCGCGGCTTCCGATGCGGCGGCCTATATCAAGCTGCAGCAGATCGCCCGCGCCACCACCGGCGATGCGACCTACAAGTCGAACATCACCATCGCGCAGGGCGTGACCGCCCAGACCGACCAGACGCTGGAGAGCGTCGAGACCCAGATGCAGCGCGCGCTCGAGCTCGCCACCCGCGCCAAGAGCGACACGCTGTCCGATTCGGACCGCGCATCGATCGGCAAGGAACTGGACTCGATCCGCGACACCCTGTTCGCGCTCGCCAACACCAAGGACGATATCCGCGGCCAGCCTTTGTTCGGCGGCGCGACCGGCGACACCGCCTATGTGAAGAATGCCGACGGCTCGATCAGCTTCGCCGGCACCGGTGAGCCCTCGGCCATCCCGATCGGCGACGGCGAGAGCGTGCAGCCGACGATCAGCGGCGATCGGGTGTTCAGCCCCGCCGGCGCCGACATGTTCGCGATCCTCGGCTCGCTGTCGGACGCGCTCAAGTCGGGCACGAACGTGCAGGCGGCGGGCGCCGCCGCGCTCGACGGGATCAACGCCTCGCTCGACACGGTAGCGCTCGCCCGCGCCTCGGTCGGCGCGCGGGGCGCGCGGCTCGATCTGCAGGCCGATCGGCTCACCGAAGTCGCCGAGACCCGCGAGACGACGCGCTCGGGTATCGAGGATACCGATATCCCGACGGCGGTGGCCAATCTGCAGAAGACGCTCACCGTGCTGCAGGCGACCCAGGCCAGCTTCTCCAAGCTGACCAGCGTCTCGCTATTCGACTACCTCAAATAAGCACCGCACGACGGCGAATGCCCGCGGATCGGTGTCGCTAGAAGCCGCGCGCCGAAAATCCAAGCGAAACAGCGAAATAATTCGGCTCGGTAACGAATTAACCATGTTTTTCCGCTGAATATCACGGCGAAACGGTCGTTAACCGAGACGACAAATCGGGGGTTTCGCGCACATGTTTCCGGCAATCGGCCTCGTCATCCTGCTGGCAATGGTCTTCGGTGGTTTCGCGATCACCGGCGGCGCGCTCGGCCCCGTGCTCGAAGCGATCCCGCACGAGATGCTCATCATCGGCGGCGCCGCGGCCGGCGCGCTCGTCATCGGCAATTCGATGAAGGAGCTGAAGGCGCTCGGTGGCGGCCTGGGCAAGGTGCTCAAGGGCCCGAAATACAAGAAGCAGGACTATCTCGACACGATCTTCCTGGTCTCCAAGCTGATGAAGATGCTGCGGACCGAGGGCCCGATCGCGCTCGAGCCGCATGTCGAGGATCCCAAATCCTCCGCGATCTTCGCCGAATATCCGCGCCTGCTCGCCGATCACACGCTGATCAACCTGATCACCGATACGCTGCGCCTCGTCGTCGTCTCGTCGGGCACGCTCGACGTGCACGCGGTCGAGGAGGTGATGGATAATTCGATCAAGACCCACCACCACGAGGTGCAGGGCCCGCAGACCACGCTCCAGTCGCTCGGCGACGCGCTGCCGGCGCTCGGCATCGTCGCCGCCGTGCTCGGCGTGGTGAAGACGATGGGCTCGATCGACAAGCCGCCGAGCATCCTCGGCGCGATGATCGGCTCGGCGCTGGTCGGTACCTTCATGGGCGTGCTGCTCGCCTATGGCATCGTCGCGCCGCTCGCCGGCCGGCTGCAGCAGGTGATCGATGCCGATTCGGCGATCTATCATGTGGTGAAGCAGATCATCATCGCTTCGCTCCACGGCCATCCGCAGCCGCTGGTGATCGAGGCGGCGCGTTCCAGCATCGCGCACGCCAACCAGCCGGGCTTCGGCGAAGTGTTCGACGGGCTGCGCGGTCGCTGAGCCATGGCCACGGCACGCGCTCCCCACGGCGTAAACGCGCCGCCCAAGATCATCGTCAAGAAGGTCTATATCGAGGGGCATGGCGGCCATCACGGCGGCGCCTGGAAGGTCGCCTATGCCGACTTCGTGACCGCGATGATGGCGTTCTTCCTGCTGCTCTGGATCCTCGGCGCCACCACCGAGAAGCAGCGCAAGGCGCTTGCCGACTATTTCGCGCCGACCCTGGTCGAATTGAAGCAGAACAGCGCCGGCTCGAACGGCCTGTTCGGCGGCGAGGCGATCAACCAGCGCGACAATTATCCGGGCAAGGCCTCGCAGACCGGCACCAAGTCGCTGACCGTCCCCGTCGGCGGCAGCGGCGGCAAGGATGTCGGCACCGGCACCAAGGGCACGCTGAAGGACCAGCGCGCACTGACCCAGCAGGACCAGAAGAATTTCGACGAGACCCAGAAGCGGATCCGCCAGCGCATGCAGGCGACTCCGGCGCTGGCCAAGCTCGCCAACCATATCCGCTTCGTGCCGACGCGAGACGGCATGCGCATCGACCTGATCGACGATGCCAATTATTCGATGTTCAACCTGGGCACCACGGCGCTGGTGCCCGAGGCGAGCGCGCTGATCGGCACGATCGCGGATTCGATCAAGGGCATGGAAAACCCGATCATGATCCGCGGCCATACCGACAGTCTCGGCTATGGCGATCCGCTGGCGATGAACAACTGGATGCTCTCCAGCGGCCGCGCCGAGGCGACGCGCCGGCGCCTGCTGTCGGGCAGCGTGACCGAGATGCGCTTCGAGCGGATCGAGGGCGTGGCCGACCGCGAGCCGCTGATCGTCGAGAACCCCGCTGATCCGCGCAACCGTCGCGTCTCGATCACCCTGCTCTATCGCCGGATCATGGACCAGGACCAGCAGGGCCGCTTCCGTCCTGGCCTCCGCGCCAGCCGCGAAGGCGGATCGCCGCTGGAGGCGCACTAACTTCATTCCCCTCCCTGCAAGGGAGGGGTCAGGGGTGGGTAAAGAAAAGGCCGGGCTCGATGCCCGGCCTTTTCTTTTTCAAGCAGCCGATCAGCCGGGCTCCCCCGGCCTTCGCCGGGGTCGCAACCCACCCCCAACCCCTCCCTTGCAGGGAGGGGAACTGGGAAATCAGAAGAACTGCTTGCGGAAGGTGAGCTTCACCGTCCGGCCGATCGGGTCGCGCAGGTTCGGGGCATAGGCGGCCGGGGTCAGGCCATTCTCGTCGGTCACCTTCTGGCGGGCGTCGAACACATTGTCGACGCGCAGCTGGATCCGCGAGCCGCGGAACCAGGGGTGTTTGAGCAGGAAGTCGATGTCCTGGCCCGGGTTGAACTCGGCGAGCAGGTTGAGCTTCGCCAGGCTGCCGAAATTGAGCTCGCCGGTGCTGCCCGCCAGGCCGGTGGTGCCGCCCGTGGTGCGGGTGCCGCTCTGCCAGTTGCCGTTGAGCTGGAACAGCAGCGCATCGCGCTTCACGCCAGCGGTGAAGTCCACCCGGTGCGCCGCGATCGCCTGGCTGGTCGTGTCGCCCAGCCGGTCGATGACCGGCAGGCCGGGACGGATCTGGATTTCGTCGCGCAGCACCCAGGTGTGATAGGCGCTGAAGATGAGGCGGTTGCCGCCGCCCCCGCCGCCAAAGCCGCCGCGGCCACCGCCGCCCGGACCACCGCCACCGGGGCCGCCGAAGCGCGGACCGCCGCCACCCGGCGGGCCACCCGCGCCCGGGCCGGCGCCGTCCGACGGCGGACGCGGTGGCGCGTCCTGGCCCTGGCCTTGCTGGCCCTCGGGCCGCGGGCCGCGGAACTGCCCGCCCTGGGTGCCGCCGAACAGGCTCGACTGCTGGCCGAGCTTGCGGAACTGCTCGAACATCGCGGTCATCTCAGGCGGCAGCGGCTGGCCGGTGCGGCGCGATTCCTCGCGTGCCTTCTGGAACATCTCGCGGCGCTCGCGCATCCGCTTCTGCTGCGGCGAGGCGATCGGCAGGAACAGGTTGAAGCCCCAGCGCAGCTCGGAATGCTCGGTCCGGTCATAGTTCACCGGGCGCGCATCGATGCTGAGCAGCCGGCCGCTGCCGTCGCGCACGAAGCGGTCGGGGAACGCCGCCTCCACTTCGGCCGAGGCGCCGGGGAAGCTCTGGATCGCGTTGCGGAAGCGCGAATTGGTATAGTTCACCACGATGCCGAGATTGGTCTCGGTGAACGGGCGGATGTTCAGGCCCGCGCGGAACACGTGGCGGCTGTCGGCGCTCAGCAGCGCATTGCCGCCGCTGATCTGGCTGATGTTGACGCTCTCGCCGCGCACGAAGTCATAGACGGTGACGTTGGGCGTGGTGACCACCGGATTGCCGAGCTGGCCCGGCGTCGGGGCGTTGCTGTCGTCGATGAAGCTGACGATCGCCTGCACCTGGGTGATCGGCGACCAGTTGAAGCCATAGCCGGTGGTGGTCAGCCGTCCGAAGTCGGAGAGCTGCTCGATCTCGATATTCGCGTTGACCGAGAAGTCGCCGATCGCGTCGAGCACCGCGCGGCGGCGGCTGGTGATCGGGATCGAGATGTTGCCGCGGATCGCGCCGGTGTCGCGCGAGATGTCGCTCGCGCTGTACACGCCCGAGCGGAAGGACTTGCCCGACAGGTCGTTGGTGCGCCCCGCCACGCGGATGCTGCCGGTGACGTCGCCCGCCGGCAGCTTGAACAGCGGGCCGTTGGTCAGGAACTCGACATTGCCGACCTTGGTGGTCGATTCGGTCCAGTCGTCCGGACGGCTGCCGATCGCGCTGTAGGGGATCGCCGCGAACGGATTGAAGTTCGGGTCGTTGGCGTTGAGCAGCGCCTGCGCCACGCTCGGGTCGACGCCGCGCGTCGTCGTCGAATCGCTGCCGGTCTGCTGGTAATTGGCGTTGAGCGACCAGCGCCAGCTGTTGATCCAGGGCGAGCTGTCGCCGTTGATCGTCAGCTCGCCGCGCAGGGCCTGGCTGCTGCTCGATCGGGTGAGCGGGCTGAGATTGTCGTAATAGCGCAGCAGCTGGACGTCCTGGCCGAACGGCGAGAACGGATTGCCCGCAGGCAGGCGCAGCGTCGCGCTGGGCAGGCCGAGCCAGCTCTCGCTCTCGTTGACGTCGAGATTGACGGTGGCGGTCGCGCTCACCTTGGGCGACAGCGCGCGATTGTAGATGCCGCTGATCGTCAGGTTCTTCGCCGGGCCGACCAGGGTGCGATAGGGCGTGACGTCGGTGATGTTGGGATCATTGGCGTTCGCGGCATAGGCGGCCAGCAGCTGCGGTCCGGTCGCCGCGGCGGCGGGCGCGCCCACCACGGTGACGGTCGATCCCGCCAGCGCGCTCAGCGCCGGATCGATCTGCGCGCCGCCGAAGCCGGTGATGTTGCCGGTCGTGTCGAACAGCGCGTTGCCGGCGCGGCTCACCCCGCGCTCGCTCTCGAGGATCGACGAGTTCTGGTTGTACTTGACGTCCAGCGTCACCCGCCCGTCGCGGTTGAGCTTGAGGATGTTGACGTTGCCGCTCTCGGTCGCGTTGCCGCCGGCGGTGGGCATCTGGCCCTCCAGCACCGTGGTCACCGCCTGGAAGCGGCGACGCAGCACGAAGTTGATCACCTTCTGGGTCGCGCCATAGCCATATTGCAGCGCGACTTCCTCGGGCAGGATGTCGATCCGGTCGATCGCCTCGGTCGGCAGGTCGCGGACTTCGTTCATGCTCGAGCGGCGGCCGCTGATCAGGATCACCGGCTGCTCGTCGCCGCGGCCCGATCCGCTGCCCAGCTGCGCCTGGAGGGCGGTGATCAGCTCCGAGACGTTGGAGGCGCCATAGGCGCGGATATCGGCCGGGTTGAGCTGGACCTCGGGCTTGACGTCGGTCTTCACCGCGCCGGGCAGCACGCCGTTGACCACGATCGCGCCTTCGTCGCCGCCGAGCTCGTCCGGTGCCTGTTCCTGCGCCGGGGCGCTATGGGGCGCCGGGGCCTGGCCATGGTCCTGCGATGCGGGCGTGGTCGCCGGCTGCTGCTGGGCCTGGGCCAGTGCCGCCTCCGGCATCGCGCCCACGACCAACCCGGCAACCGCTGCACCCAGCATCAACTTCGAACGCATCTATTCCCACCCATTTCGATAACCCCGCGCGGCACCTGACACCGCGCGCATGAACGCTGGGTGGCTAGCCGCGACTTGTCGCAGAAGTTTGCCGGGTTCTCGAAAAAATTGCGGCACCGCGGCGATGTCGCCGGGTGCCTGCATTTTTCACTGGTGCGGTCGAGAAGACTCGAACTTCCACGGCCTTTCGGCCACAACGACCTCAACGTTGCGCGTCTACCAGTTCCGCCACGACCGCACGTGAAATCCGTCAGTTGGGATACCGACGGCTGGTAAGGCAGCGGCCCCTAGCAACGCGTTTCGGACATTGCAAGCGGTTCCGCCGCGCTTTTCCAAACTAGATGAAATCCGCTAAGCGCGCCGTCCCATGCGCCTCCCCTCCGATCTTTCCGCCGAGATGCGCCGAATCCTCGCGCTGGCCTGGCCGGTGGCGCTGACCAGCCTCAACTGGACGATCCTCCACGTCACCGATGTGGTGGTCGTCGGGTTCGCCGGCACCGGCTAGGTGGCGGCGCTGGGGGCGACGGCCGGCGCGGCGGTACTGCTGCTCGTCATCGCGCTCCTCTTCGCCTGGGGCGCCTTCGCGGGCATCCGCCGCCATCCGTACGGCGTGCTGTTCCGCGCCGTGATCCGGCCCCGGCTCGCGCCTCCGACGGAGCTCGAAGACCCGGCGCCTCCGACTTTCGCGCAGGCGGTCGGGCTGCTCGTCACCGGCGTGGGCCTCGTTCTGTTTGTGTCCCGGGTGCCGCTCGCCCTCCCGATCGCCGCGGCGCTCGCGTTCGCCGCCGCCTTCCTCAACTCCGTGTTCGGATACTGCCTGGGCTGCCAGCTGTATCTCCTGCTGGTGCGCGCGCGGCTCATCCGGCGCCGCGCCGACGCCTGAGCGAGCGGCCCAGCCGGGAATCCGCCCAGCACCCGGTGACGGTGTCGGAACCCGTCACTAGGGTGGAAGACGCCCGGCCGCGCTCGGCGGCGGAGCGTCACGAGGAGGTCTTCATGGCAGTCACCAGCGCATCCACCACCGTCTGGAACGGCGATCTCAGGAGCGGCTCCGGAACGGTCACGCTCGATTCGTCGCACGCGGCGGAACTGGCCGTCAACTGGAAGGCCCGCTCCGAGGGCGGCGCCGAGGTCACCACCCCGGAGGAACTGCTCGGAGCGGCGCACGCCGCCTGCTTCTCGATGGCCTTCTCGAACGTGCTCGCGCAGTTCGGCAACGCGCCGGAGAGCATCCGGACCACCGCCGCGGTCACCTTCGACCCGGCTCAGGGCATCACCGGCAGCCACCTGACCGTCACCGCGAGCGTTCCCGGGCTCTCGGACGAGGACTTCCAGCGCCTCGCGGATGAGGCCAAGAGCACCTGCCCGGTGTCGCGGGCGCTGGTCGGCATCCCGATCACCCTCGACGCGTCGCTCGCCTGATCCGCCGGCGGCCGGACATGCGCGTACTGCTCGCCGGGGCCTCCGGCATGATCGGCGGCGAGCTGCGCCGCCAGCTGGCCGCGGCGGGACACGAGACGCGGAGGCTGGTCCGCCGCGAGCCCGCCGACGCCGACGAGTTCCGCTGGGCGCCGGAGGAACGCTCCATCGACCCCATGCTTCTCGACTGGGCCGACGCGGTCGTCAACCTCTCCGGCAGCTCGCTGCAGCGACTGCCCTGGACACGCGCGACCAAGCGGCGCATCCTGTCGTCGCGCCTGCAGGCAACGGGCACGCTCGCCGAGGGGATGCGCCGGGCCGACACCCCACCCGACGTGTTCGTCAGTGGCTCCGCCGTCGGCTACTACGGCGACCGCCCGGGCCAGCAGCTGACCGAGGCGGCGACGAAGGGGCGGGGATTCCTCGCCGATGTCGTCGACGCGTGGGAGGCGGCAGCCCGGCTCGCGCCATCGTCCACCCGGGTGGCGCTCGCGCGGACCGGTGTCGTCATCGGCCGCGGCGGCGCTCTGAAACCGCTGCTCCCGCTCGCCAAGGCGGGACTCGCGGGACCGCTCGGCGGCGGACGCCAGCACTGGCCCTGGGTCAGCCTGCACGACGAGGCGGCAGCGCTCGTCCACCTGCTGACCTCGTCGCTCGAGGGGCCGGTCAACATCGCCGGGCCGACGCCCGCGACGGCCGGAGAGATCGTGCGGGCGCTCGCACAGGCGGTGCGACGGCCGTACCTCCTGCCGGTGCCGAAGTTCGCGATCGAGCTGGCGCTGCAGGACGCCGGCCGTGAACTGCTGCTCGCGGATCAGCTGGTGGTGCCGAAGGCGCTGCTCGACGACGGCTTCGAGTTCCGGGATCCGACGATCGAGGATGCGATGGACCGGCTCGTCGAGGGGCGCGCGGCCTGACGCAGTTGCACTCCCGCCGCCGGCATCCGGAGCCGGGCGCTCAGCGTGCCGCGGGCCGTTCCGCCTTCGCCTGTGCGCGCTCGAGGCGGATCGCCTGCCGCAGTGCCTCCCTCGCCCGACGCCGGTCTCCGGACGCGTCGTAGGCGAGCCCGAGGCGGAACCAGGCGCGCCAGCTCTCCGGCTCCGCCTCGACCTCGGCGCGGTACCGCGGGAACTCCGCATCCGCGGCGTCCCGGAGCGGTCGGCCGCTCGCACGGGTCGGCAGGTCTTCGACGGGCAGCGCGCCCTCCGCATCCAGTTGTCGCACCAGACGCTCGGTGCGCGCGCCGAACAGCAGCTCCCGGCCGATGGCCCACGCGGCGATGAACGGGAGCACGATCAGCGCGACACCCATGGCGATGCCGACCGGCTCGCCGGTCAGCACGAGCATGACCGCGCGCTGGGTGACCAGCACGAGGTAGACGAGCAGGAGGACCGCCATCAGGATGGCGGCCAAACGGTTTCTCATGGCGGCCGGTCTCTTATCGCGTCGGGTCGGTGCCGTCGTCGCCCGCATCCCGGACGGTCGGGCGCGGCGGCTCGCCGCTCGGCTCGGCGATCCCGAGGTCGACGAGCTTGTCGAGGCCGACGGTCACCCCGGTCGCGGTCGCGGCCGCGCGCAGCGCGAGGAGGATGCCCGCCTCGTACGCCTCGGAGCCGATCGTGTCGTGGCGGATGGTCAGCTGCTCCCCCGCGCCGCCGA
>Ga0102588_1000707_pt1 | contig 32192 bp, 32 predicted proteins | sample AraplaMF_Col_mMS_FD_76854 | JGI IMG/M metagenome (GOLD analysis project Ga0102588, IMG submission 76854) | Arabidopsis root microbial communities from the University of North Carolina, USA - plate scrape MF_Col_mMS (SPADES assembly) (version 2) | ecosystem: Host-associated > Plants > Roots >...
GGTGCTCGCGGCAAGCACCCATTCGCGCGCCAGCGCGCTTCCCACATCGGCAATGAGCCCTGCGGCAAGCACCCATCGCGCAAGCGCGCTCCCACCCTACGGTAGCTACGCCGCGTTGGCTCTGCGGCGTAGCACCGCCAGCGGTTGCGCCCACACGGCACCTGGACGTCGCTTGCTCGTCACCAGCGTAAGCTCCGACGGCTGGAAGACGTTGACGTTGTGGGTGGCCGGCGTGGTCAGGATGTACTGGGCGCGCGTGCTCTTCAGGAACGCGCCCACCTTGTCGATGTTGAAGATGTCGAGGTGGGCGAACGGCTCGTCGATGAAGACGAAGCCGCCGGGACGATCCTCGTCGCGCATCAGGGCGACGAGCAACAGCAGCGACTTCATGACCTGCTGGCCACCCGATGCCTCGCCGTCGTCCATGCCGATCCAGCCCTTCTTGTCGAACTCGAAACGTACGTGCAGGGCGGCGGATGCGAGTGCGAGGTCGTCGTTGCTGAGCTCGGGAAGATCGACATCGACGCCGATACCGGCGAGTTCCGCCAGGACCTTCAGGTTCTTAGCGTAACGACGCACGGTGTTGCGCAACACCTGGATATAGGCGCCCCGCGCTTCGTGCGTGATGCGCGATGCGCGCTCGAGATGCACGCGGCGCTTGTCGAGATCGAGTTTCAGTCCTTCGTGATCGGACCACAGCTTCTCGCGCAGCGCGAGGACACTCGTGTCCTGCTCCCAATGGCCTTCGTCGAGGCGGCGCTCCACGCGATCGATTTCGCGACGCACCGCCGAGGGCGATTCGAACCGTTCGCGTAGCGCGGACATCGCGGCGCGGCTACGAAGTGCGAGCGGCACGTGCGCGCGCTTGGCACGGAAAGCGCGCAGGCGATCGGCCTGTTCGCCGCGCAGCTGGTGATGCTGGCGCACCGCGTCGGCGAGCTGGCGCTGCACGTCGCGTTGCTCGCGCGCCGCGTTGTCGCGCAGGTTGGACGTGCGCAGGCGTTTCTCGCGGACGGCTTCGTAGTGCGCTTCCGCCGCGACGTGACTGTCCGCCGTACGCTGCACGTCCTCCCGCAGGCGCACCTGTTGCTCGCGCGCTTCCGCGAACTCGTCCGCGCGATCGGCGAGCTGGCTGCTCGCGCTGGCACCGCGCAATACGGCCTCGGCATCGCTGGCCTTCGCGAGGATGTCCTTGCGTTCGGTGGCGATGTCGCGAAGACGCGCTTCGATGTCGCGCAGCTTCGCTTCGCCGTCGCGCAGCTGGCGCTCGCGCGCGCCCGCGCCGAAGTACATGTCGTCGACGCCGAGGTGACGGCCGCCGCGACGCTCGCGGAAGTAGCCCTGCGGCGTGATCCAGTCCTGGTCGCGACCGACCTTCGCGCCATCGGCGACGTCGTCGACACGACGGATACGGTCGAGATTGCGCAGCAGCCAGTCGGGAGGTGCCGCGGAGAACGACACGACTTCGAGCAACGACCCGCGCGTGGCCTTTTCCGCTGGCGCGCGATCCGCGACGACGAAGTGCTTGTAACGGTGCTGCTCGCCGAGGCTCCACGCCTTCTCGCGATCGCGCGGATCGTCGAGGAGCACCACGTGCCGGTAGCCGGCGAGGATCGCTTCCACGGCAGGCTGCCAGCGCGGCTCGTCGATCTCGACGATTTCGCTGAGCATGCTGTGGCGGATGCCGGCCTCGTCGAGCGCGCGGCGGAACGACGCCTCGAAATCGGGGGTGTAGCGCCGACCGCTGCGCCATGCGGACAACTGGTTCGTCAGCGTGGCCAGATCCTGTCGCAGGCGGGTCTCTTCGCCCTGCAACTGGTTCGCGCGGGCACGCGCGTCGCGCGCGACGTCCGCGAGCCGCTCGTGGTCCGCGCCGCCCTGTGCAGCGACCATCTCGCGCAGCCGGGCTTCCTGCTTGATCAGCAGGTCGTTCTGCGCGAGCTCGGCGCGTGCCGCGTCGAGGCTCTTCTGCGTCTGCTGGCGTCCGAGATCCGCCTCGTGCTGCTCGGCCCGGAGGCCTTCGCCACCGGCGTCGAGCTCGCCGAGCTGGCGGGTGAGCTCGGCGTCGCGGCGTTCCAGCTCGACGACGCGTCGCTTCAGGCCCGTGAGCTGCGGACGCGCGCCGCGGATGGCGGCGGCCAGATCGGCGAGTTCGGTGCGCGGCAGTACGTCGGCGACGAGATCCACTCGCTCGGTCTTCAGCGCGTTCCATTCCTGGAACGAACGCGCGCGGGCTTCGGCTTCCTGCAGGCTGACGCCGATCAGCGAGAGCTGATGCTCGAGACCATGCTGCTCGCGATCGGCTTCCATCTGATCGTTGCGGGCGCGCTGGTAGTCGTCGAGCACCGCCTTGTCGCCGAAGACGTCGAAGACGAGGTCGAGCAACGCCTTGGGCGGCATCTGGCAGAGCTTGTCCGTCGCACCCTGTTCGAGCGTGAGCACGCGGCGGATCGCCTGCGACAGGCCGGCACCTTCGAGCCGCACGCGGTACTCGCGCAGGCCGAGGAAGTCGCCGCGCGCTTCGATGTCTTCCACGCTCACATCGCCACCGAGCACGGCGTACTGCCGCGTCCACTCGCCACCCTTCTTCTGGATGCGGCAAGCCAGCGTGACCTCGCGATCCATCAGCGGAAAGAACGGCCGCTCGCCGCTCGGGCCCGGTACGTTGCCGACACGCGCACGCAACCACGCGAACGGCTTGCCGTTGTGGCGCAGATAACTCTTGTAATCGCGATTGCCGGCGCAGTCGATGGTGAGCAGCGTGCGCAGCGCGTCGAGCAGCGTGGTCTTGCCGGAGCCATTCGGGCCCACGACGGTAACGATGTTCGTGTCGAGCGGCAGGCTGAAGCGCTGCCAGTAGTCCCAGTGAACGACTTCGAGGCTGCGAAAATCAAACATCGGTGGGCTCCTCGGTGTCGTCGGCCGGCTCGTCGTCCGGTTCGTCGGGCAATGGCTGGGCCGGTCGCGCGGCGGCTTCGGCGAGCAGGTCGCCGAGTGCGCCGTCGAGGATGCGGCGCGCGGTTCGCTCGTAGTCGAACGCGAGATCGAGCAGCGGACCTTCGGCCACGTCGCCCTTGCGACGCACGATGAAGCCGAGGCGGTTGAGCGTGCCGAGGTTGAAGCCCACGCGCGTCTTGCCGCCGAGCTTTTCGCCGAAGTCGGCGAGCAGGGTGCGCTCGGCGATGACGGGCGAGATGGTCGGATCGTGCGGGATGGGCTTTTCCTCGGCGAACATCTGGCTCTGCGATGCGGCGGTCGCCGCGTCCTGGCGCTCGACCTGACGTTGCCGCTTGGGCAGCACGATCAGCGCCCAGATGACGACGAGCAGCGCGACGCCGTCGCGGTCGAGCTGCAGCGTGTTCGAGATCCAGCTGTCGCTGCCGCCGAAGACGGCGCGCTCGCTCTTTCGCGCGACCGCGAGGCCGATGTAGGCCGCATAGGGATGCTCGCGCAATTCGAGGCCCACGGCTTCGAGCCGGCGATCGAGGTCTTCGCGAAACGTTTCGTCCAGCAACGCCTTGCGCGCCTGTGTATCGGTGCGCGGCAGCCAGCGCTGCGCGAGCAGGCGGGTGACCAGGCTGGCGGTGTCGTCATGCATCGGTGGTGTCCTTCGCGGCGTCGCGCGGGCGCAGTCGCCCGGCGCTCACCAGGGCGATCTGGGGCAGGTCGGTTTCGATCAGGCGGGGTTCGATCTCGAGCGCGAGGGGCAGTCGCGCGAGATCGGCCGTGCCGCCTTCGAGCGCGGCGGACTCGGGGTCGCCGAGCAACCCGAGCAACGAAAGCCGGTAAGCGGAAAGCGCGTAATCGTCGCCGACCAGCGTCGCTTCGAGTTCGCGCGGTTCGCCGATGGCGGCGAGCTCGGCGTGCCAGTCTTCGAGGAAACGCAGGTCTTCGTCGTCCATCGGCAGGTCGGCGGTATCCGGCGGTTCTTCGGCGCCGGGCAGCGCCGTGCTTTCGGCGGCAAGCCGCTCGCGTTCGAGCAGTTCGAATTCGGCGACGTCCAGTGCGATCTGGTCGTGGATGAACGGTGCGGGCAGTGGCAGCAGCAGCTGGCCGTCTTCGAACGACGCCAGCGTGTCGATGTCCTGCGCGCGCAGCCAGCCGACCAGATCCGACGACGACAGGCCGGTGCGGCCGAGGTGCACGCGGTGCTGGTCGATCTTGTTGAGCTCGCGCTGGAAGGTGCCGGCCTGACGGAGCAGGGCGCTCTGCGCCCGGCCGACGGCCTGCGCAAGGCGATGCGCCGCCGGCTCGAGGTCGTCCTTCTCCGTGATGGACGCGACGACCTCGGTGCCCTTCTCGACCCACGTCCATACGGCATCGAGGCGGTCGGCCGCGCGACGGATGCGATGCTCCGAGCCGGAAAGCACTGCGCGATCGAAGTCTTCCTTCAGCTCGGTCAGGCGCGAGAGCAGGTGGCCGAGCTCGTCCACCGATACGCGGCCCACGGCCTGTCCGGCGGCGAGCTGCGCGGTGAGGTAGCCCAGCCCGTCGTCGTCGTCGTTCTCGAATTCGAGCATCGTCGCCAGCGCGGCCAGCGCCGTACGGCCCGGTGCGCCGACGCGATAGCGCATCGTCTCGCCGTCGTAGACCAGCAGGTCGTGGTCCTTCAGTCGCTGGACGACGGTTTCGAGCTTCACCGCGTCGACGAAGGCGAGGTGGTCGCGAATCTCCTGCGGTGTCCACTCCGTCGCGTGCGGCCGGCCGCCGAGCGTGCGCAGCACGAGCAGCCGCAGCAGCACCTGCGCTTCGCTACCGTGGAACAGCGCCGAGAACGCGCGCAGCAGACCGCGCCCGCGCAGCAGCGGGAAGACGGAAGGGATGTCCTCGGCGACGACGCCGTCGCGGAAGAGATCCTGCAGGCGTTCGTCGTGGACGGTGGTGTCGGTCGGGCCGGACAAGGTCAGCGACGGTCGACGCCGACGAAGCGGAGAAACTCGCTTCGTGTGCGCGGATCTTCGCGGAAGCTGCCGAGCATCTGGCTGGTGACCATGGACACGCCGCGCTTGTGCACGCCGCGCGTGGTCATGCATTCGTGGCTCGCGTCGATCACCACGCCGACACCGCGCGGGTGCAGCGTGTCTTCGATGCAGTGCGCGATCTGCGCGGTGAGTTTTTCCTGCACCTGGAAGCGACGCGCGAAACCGTCGACCACGCGGGCGAGCTTGCTGATGCCCACGACGCGGTCTTTCGGCACGTAGCCGACATGCGCGCGGCCGATGATCGGCGCCATGTGGTGTTCGCAGTGGCTTTCGAACTCGATGTCGCGCAGCACGATCATCTCGTCGTAGCCGGCCACTTCCTCGAACGTGCGACGCAGGTATTCGGCCGGATCTTCGTCGTAGCCGCGGAACCAGTCCGAATAGGCCTTGACGACCCGCTTCGGCGTATCGAGCAGGCCTTCGCGCTTCGGGTCTTCACCGGACCAGAGGAGCAGCGTGCGCACGGCCTCTTCGGCCTGTTCGCGGCTGACCGGGCGGGACTTCGCGTCGTCGCTCATCGGAGTGGGTTCCTGGGCAATGCAAACCGGCATTGTACCGTTGTTGCAGGGGGGCGGCTTCACCGGCTGGTTGCCCGCTGACGCGGGTTCGCCGATACGATCGGCTCCCACCGGTCCCTGATCCGGCCGACCGAAGGGTGGGAGCCGATCGTATCGGCGATTCCCGGCGCCTCAGTCTTCGGTCTGGTCGACCGCCGGATCGGTATCGTCCAGCCCCGGCACGATGTCGAGCAGGGCCTGGCTCTCGTCCGGCCCCAGCGATTCCACGCCGCGCAGCTTGCGCTCGATGGCGCGCGTGCGGACGCCGGCGGTGTCGATGCTGTTGCGGACGGTGTCCAGCTGCTTGCGGGTTTTTTCGAGCACCGTCGCGAACTTGCCGAATTCATTCTTCACGGCGGCGAGCACGTGCCAGACCTCGGACGAGCGCTTTTCGATCGCCAGGGTGCGGAAGCCCATCTGCAGGCTGTTCAGTAGGGCGGTAAGGGTGGTCGGGCCGGCCACGGTGACGCGATGCTCGCGCTGCAGCTGCTCGGACAGACCCGGGCGGCGGATCACCTCGGCGTAGAGACCTTCGGTGGGCAGGAAGAGGATCGCGAAATCGGTGGTATGCGGCGGCGCCACGTACTTGGTGCGGATGCGCCTGGCTTCCTCGCGGACCCGCAGTTCCAGCGCCTTGCCGGCGGCGTGGGCGGCATCGGCGTCGGCGGCGTCCTGGGCATCGAGCAGGCGCTGGTAATCCTCCACGGGATACTTCGCGTCGATGGGCAGCCAGACCGGCGTGCCGTCGTCGGCACCGGGCAGCCGGATCGCGAACTCCACGCGCTCGGCCGAGGCCGGAATCGTGGCCACGTTGGCGGCGTACTGCTCGGCCACGAGGATCTGCTCGAGCAGCGCGCCCAGCTGCACTTCGCCGAAGGTGCCGCGCGTCTTCACGTTGGTCAGCACGCGCTTCAGGTCGCCCACGCCGGCGGCCAGCGCCTGCATTTCGCCAAGGCCACGCTGCACGGCCTCCAGGCGATCGGACACGAGCTGGAACGACTGCCCCAGGCGGGTTTCCAGCGTGGCCTGCAGCTTCTCGTCGACCGTGGCGCGCATCTGTTCGAGCTTTGCCGCGTTGTCCTGCTGGATGGCGCCGAGGCGCGTTTCCAGGGTGGCGCGGACTTCGCCGAGGCGCTTTTCGTTCTCGGCCGTGAGCGCGGCGAAACGCTGGTCGATGCCTTCGCCGAAGTGCTTCAGCGTGAGGGCCGATTCTTCGCGGGTCTTGCGGGAGTCGTCGGCAAGGCCGTGGCGCAGCGACTGCAGGCCCACGTCCGTGCGCTCGGTGAGCTGGTCGAGGCGCTTGCCGAAGCCTTCGATGCGCTCGTGCTGGCGCTCGGCCGCGGCCGTGAGCTGCTCCTGCACATGGCTGCGGAACTGGCCGAAGCTCTCGCCGAGTTCGCCGCGCCCGGCGCGCTGCTCTTCGCGGATCAGGCTTTCGAGCCGGCGGCTGTCGTCACGCAGGGTGTCGAAGCGGGCACCGTCGTCGCCTTTCTTTCCCCTGGCGAGCAGGACGAAAAGCAACACGAGACACGCGATGCCGACGATCAGCAGCGCGACGAGGATGAGGGTTTCGAGCGTCATGGGGCCAGAGGATACAGTCCCTGATCTCAGATCTCGCGATTGCCGACGATGACGACGTCGGCGGGCCGCTTCGCGAACAATCCGACGGTGACCACGCCCACGATCTGGTTGAGCTGGGCTTCCAGTTCCACCGGGTTGGCGATACGCCAGTTGTGGACGTCGATGATCCAGTTGCCGTTGTCGGTGACGACGCCATCGCGCCAGACCGGCTGGCCGCCGAGCGCGACGATCTCGCGGGCCACCTGGCTGCGCGCCATCGGAATCACTTCGATCGGCAGGGGGAACTTGCCCAGCACGTCGACCTGCTTGCTCGCATCGATGATGCAGACGAACTTATTCGACGCCGCGGCGACGATCTTCTCGCGGGTGAGGGCTGCGCCGCCGCCCTTGATCAGGCGCTTCTGCGGATCGCACTCGTCGGCGCCATCCACGTAGAGGTCGAGTCGGCCGGCCGCGTTGAGGTCGATGACGTCGATGCCGAGTTTGCGCAAGCGATCGCTGGAGGCTTCGGAGCTGGAGACGGCCGCCTTGATGCGGTCGCGGTACTGCGAGAGCTCGTCGATGAAGAAGTTCACCGTCGAACCGGTACCCACGCCGATGATGCCGTCCTTGATGTGCGACACGTACCGGAACGCGGCGGTCTCGGCGGCAAGGCGCTTCTCGTTGTCCTGGCTCATGCTTTTTCCAGCTTGAGGATGAAATCCCAGTCGCTCTTGGCCACCGGCATCACGGAAAGGCGGCTGCCCTTCTGCACCAGGGGCATGTCGGCGAGTTCGTCGCGGCTTTTCAGCTCTTCGAGCGAGATGGTGCGCGCGAGTTTGCGTTCGAACTTGACGTCGACGAGCATCCAGCGCGGTTCTTCGCGCTTGCTCTTCGCGTCGAAATACTTCGACTTCGGGTTGAACTGGCTCTCGTCCGGGTACGCGGGCGAGGCGACCGACGCGATGCCGACGATGCCGGGAACGTCGGTGTTCGAGTGGTAGAAGAAGATCTTGTCGCCGACCTTCATGCCGTCGCGCATGAAGTTGCGCGCCTGATAGTTGCGCACGCCATCCCAGGCTTCCACGCCCTTGCGCTTCAGGTCGTCGATCGAGAAAGCGTCCGGCTCCGACTTCATCAGCCAGTACTTCATGCCACGGCGCCCGTGCAGTCGATCAGTTCCTTGTCCGTGGCGATGTAGTCGAGCGGGATGTCCCACTCGGCCGTCTCGATGGCTTCAAGCTCCTGGAAGGCGTAACCGACGCCGACCAGCAACGGTTGCGCCGGGCGGGCCTTGCCGCGGAGGAATTCGAAGCTGCGGTCGTAGTAACCGCCGCCGAAACCGAGGCGGTTGCCCCGGCGATCGAAGCCCAGGAGGGGCACCAGCACGAGGTCGAGGCGGTCGGCCTCGACAATGTGCTCGGAGGCCTTCGGCTCCGGAATGCCGAGATCGTTCGTGTCGACGTCTTCGCCCGTGGTCCACGGCGCGAACGTGAGGCGGCGCTTGCCGCCCGATTTCGTGACGATGGGCAGGTAGAAGGTCTGGCCGCGCGCGGCGAGGGGCGCGATGGCCATGTTCAGCGGCAGCTCGCCGCCCGTGGCCCAATAGCCGGCGACGTGCGTGTCGGTGAGGAATTCGGGGAGCTGCTCCAGCGACTGCCGGAGGCCCTGGGCGGCCGCGACGCGCTCGGCCGGCTTCAGCTGGCGCCGTCGCTGCACGAGGTCGGCTCGCAGTTCACGTCTCTCGGGAAGCTTTGACATGGGTCGTTCAACGGAACGGCACAGGCAAGGTCGCCGTCGAGCCGCCACATCCGGTGCCGCGGATGGGACGCTGACCGGCCCGTGGGGCCAGTCGGCTGGAATGGAGAGGCGTTCTCCGCGATGCCGCTGCGCACCAAACGACCTTGATCCAAAGGATCAGGTGGGAGGGCTACGCGACATCAAGGCTTTCCGTACGAGGCGGACATGCACAACAGTCACGAAAAGCCGACCCGGGGTCGTATGTAGGAACAAGGCAAATGTAAAGTGCGCTGGCGAACACCGCAGGGAACGCCTGTCGACTATTTTACCGAGGCGTCGAGCAGACCATCAAGCTTTCTGCGCAAAGAGGCCAGTCCATCGGTCAGCACCTGTTCCTGCGAGTCGTGCTCCTTCCGCAGGGAGAGCAGCTCGTGCGCGATGCTGACGGCCGCCAGGACGGCGATCCGGTCGAATCCGGGCACCTTGGCGTTCGATTTCAGCTCGCGCATCTTGCCGTCGAGGAACTGGGCGGCGGCGATCAGGCCGGGGCGTTCTTCCGGCGCGCACGCGATGTGAAACTCGCGATCGAGCAGGCGAAGGGATACCGGTTCGCTGGCGGTGGCATTCATAGGACGGATCAGCCCGTGTTCTCGAGCGCCTTCAGGCGCTGGATCATCGCTTCCACACGGCTACGCGCCTGTTCGTTGCGTGCCATGAGTCCCGCGCGTTCGTTGGCCAGTTGTTCCTGGCTGTGACGCAGGCTCCGGTTTTCCTCGGTGAGCCGGCGCACGGTATCGACGAGCCGGTCGAGCGTGGCGCTCAGGGCTTCCAGTTCGGTCTTGAAGGCGTCCGGGTTCGTCATGGGGCGGACTATAACAGGACGTCCGCGTCTGTCGGCATCTGGTGAAAGGCAGGGCACCTGCGATGTGAAGGCGGCTGGATTAAACTCATCCATCGAGCCTTGAGGAGTACGTGCCATGTCGGCCAACCAGACCGTCGACCCCGAAGACATCGCCGAACTCATCGGGCGCTGCAAACTGTCCGTGACGGTGAGCGAATTCCATGGTTCGCTCGTGGGTTACCTCGCGGCCGGCGGGCAATTCCACCACGGTGGATCCGTCCTGGACGCCCTGGCGCTCGAGCCGGATCCCGCGCCGACCGCCGACGAGCAGGCGATGCTCACGCGTCTGCGTCACCAGACCGACGAATGGCTGGCGGATCCCGAGCTCACGTTCTCGCCGTGGCTGCCCGACGACGATGCGCCCATCCCCGAGCGGGCCGAAGGGCTCACCGAGTGGATTCACGGCTTTCTGGGCGGTCTGGGCCTGGGCGGTTCGGTCGAGCGCAACCAGGGCATGAGCGACGACGCGAAGGAAGTCCTGCGCGACATGGCCGCCATCGCCGGCACCGAGTTCGAATTCGACGCGGACGACGACGTCAACGACGAGAGCCTGACCGAGCTCGAAGAGTTCGTGCGCGCCGGTGCCATGCTCCTGCACGCCGAACTCAGCCGCACGACACGGCCGGCCACCGACACCCTGCATTGATCGCCGCGGCGGAGTTCGCCCGGCGTCGCCGGGAACTGATGCGCATGGCGGGCGACGACGCGGCGCTGATCCTCGCCGCGGCGCCCGAGCGCATGCGTAACGCCGACGCGCCGTGGCCCTACCGGCAGGATTCCGATTTCCACTACCTCACCGGGTTCGGTGAGCCGGAGGCGGTGCTCGCGCTGCTGCCCGGCCGGGCTCACGGCGAAACCGTGCTCTTCTGCCGCGAACGCGACGCCGACCGCGAGCGCTGGGACGGCGAGCGCATGGGCACCGACCGCGCCGCGCGCGAACTGCGCCTCGACGACGCGTTCCCCATCGACGATATCGACGACATCCTGCCCGGCATGATCGAGGGCAGGGCACGGGTGTACTGCCATTTCGGCCAGGAGCCGGATTTCGACGCCCGGCTGCTCGGCTGGATGCGTCGCCTGCGCACGGCCAGGGGCGGCGGCGTGGTGCCGAAGGACCTCGTGGCGCTGGGTCATCTCCTGCATGACCTGCGTCTCTTCAAGTCGAAGGACGAGCTGGCCCTCATGCGGCGTTCGGCCGAGGTCGCAGGTGCCGCCCACCTCGCCGCGATGAGTATCGCGCGCCCCGGCGTCGCCGAATACGAGGTCGAAGGCGAGATCCTCCGCACGATCCGCAGCCGCGGCGCCGTTCCGGCATTCCCGCCGACCGTCGCCGGCGGCGCCAACGCCTGTGTCATGCACTATCAGGCGAACCGGGCGACCCTGAAAGCCGGCGACCTGCTCCTGATCGACGCCGGTGCCGAAGTCGATTGCTACGCCTCCGACATCACCCGCACATTCCCGGTGGGCGGCCGCTTCTCGAACGAGCAGCGGGCCCTCTATGACATCGTGCACGAAGCGCAACTGGCGGCCATCGACGCCGTCCGTCCCGGCCGCTCGTTCGGTGACGCGCACGACGCCGCGGTACGCGTCATCGCCGAGGGCCTCTGCGCGGTCGGCATCCTTCGCGGCGGCGCCGACCGCGTGATCGCCGAAGGAAGCTACAAGACCTACTTCCCCAGCAAGACGGGCCATTGGCTCGGCCTCGACGTCCACGACGTCGGCGACTACCGCATCGACGGCGAGCCACGCGTGCTAGAAGAAGGCATGGTGGTCACGGTAGAACCCGGCATCTACGTACCGCCGAACGACAAGCGCGTCGACGAACGCTGGCGCGGCATCGGCATCCGCATCGAAGACGACGTGGCGGTAACGAAAAACGCTCCCGACGTCATGACGGCGGCGGTACCGAAGGCACCCGACGCGCTGGAGTGGTGACGCGCCGCTTCAGGCCCAACCGCCGAGACGATCGGCTCCCCCCGCTCGGTGGCTCGTTTGCTACCGAAGGGGTGGGAGCCGATCGCATCGGCGATCCCGCGGCAGCGGGCAACGTATGATCGGGGTCTGCTCTCGCACCGGATCACAGGGCCTTCGATGACTGAACTATCACGACGCTACGCTTCCGTCGACATCCTGCGAGGCATCACCGTCGCGGCCATGTTGCTGGTGAACGATCCCGGTGATTGGGGGCATGTGTGGTGGCCGCTGGAGCATGCGGAGTGGAATGGCTGCACGCCGACAGATCTCGTGTTTCCGTTGTTCCTGTTCATCGTGGGTGTGTCGATTTCGCTGGCGATCGTGCCTCGTGTCGAGGCCGGTGCGGCGAAGGCGCCGATACGACGTGCGGCGGTCGTGCGTACCGCGCGTATCGTCGGTCTCGGGTTGCTGCTGAATCTCGTGGCGTGGCTGGCGATTCCCGAGGCGCATCTACGCTTTCCCGGTGTGCTTCAGCGTATCGGTGTGTGTTTCGCCGCGGCGGCGCTTCTGGCGGTGGATACGCGGCCGCGCATGCGAAACGTCCTGTTCGTCGTGTTGCTCGTCGGATACGGCGCGTTGCTTTCGTTCGGTGGCATGGAGCCGTGGACGAATCTTGCGAGTCGCGTCGACTCGGCGGTCTTCGGTCCGTTCGTCTATGCCATCGATCCTTCGACGGGGCGCGGGCACGATCCCGAAGGGTTGCTCGCCACGCTGCCTGCGCTGGCGACGACGCTGCTCGGCATGCGCGCCGGTACATGGCTGCGTGCGGGTGACGTGCGCTCGCTGCTGATCGCCGCGATCGTCTGCCTCGTGCTGGGGCTGCTCGCGCAGTCGCTGTGGCCGTTCAACAAGAACCTCTGGACGCCGAGTTACGTGCTGTGGACCGGTGGCTGGTCGTTCGCGCTGCTGGCCGTCGTGCACCTGCTTGCCGATCGCCATGGCTGGCGGCTGCCGGGGCGGGCTTTCGGCGTCAATGCGATCGCGGCGTATGCGGGCTCGGGATTGATGGTGTATCTGCTGATCGCGCTCGGCATCGCGCCGTGGCTTTATCGCGTGGCGTTCGCGTCGTGGATGACGCCGCTGTTCGGGCCTTATGTGCCGTCGGCCGCGTGGGGTGTCGCGTTCGTCGCCGTGTGGTGGGGGGTGGTGCGGTGGATGGATCGGCGGGGGATTTACCTGAAGGTGTAGCTACCGGTTTGCCGGGGCTGATGTCGGAAGCGCGCTGGCGCGCGAATGGGTGCTTGTCGCGAGCACCCTTCGCGCGCCAGCTCGCTTCCCACAAGAGCATGGCACCACCAGATGATCAGAGCAGCGCGAACGCGTCCCGCGTCAGGTTTTCCGGCTCGCCGGTGGTACAGACCACGTCGTCTTCGATGCGGATGCCGCCGTACTTGCGGAAGGCGTCGACCTTCGCCCAGTCGATGTCGTTCGAGAACGGCTTGTCCTTCAGGTCGGCGAGCAGCATGTCGATGAAGTAGATACCCGGCTCGATCGTCACGACCATGCCCGCTTCGAGGTTGCGCGTGAGGCGCAGGTACGGATGGCCTTCCGGCCGTGCGATGGTGCCCCCCGTTTCGGACGCCTGGAAACCGCCTACGTCGTGCACCTGCAGGCCGATGCCGTGGCCGAGGCCGTGCGGGAAGAAGGCCGACGACACACCCGACTCGACCGCGCTTTCCGGGCTCATGCGAATGAAGCCGTGCTCGCGCAGCACACCCGCGAGCGCGTGATGCGCGTGCACGTGGAGTTCGGGATAGCTCTGGCCCGCGCGCACCTTCGACACGAACGAGCGCTCGGCCGCATCGACGGAGTCGATCAGCGCCTGGAACTCGCCGGCCTTGCTGCCGGCATACGTGCGCGTGATGTCGCTCGCGTAGCCCGACGCGCTGGCGCCGGCATCGATCAGGAACGAACGGCTTTCCGCGGGCGCACTGCGATCGAAGTTCGTGTAGTGCAGCACCGCGCCGTGTTCGTTGAGGCCCACGATGCTCGCGTACGGAAGCTCCGCGTCGATCTGCCCGACGGCGGTGAGGTAGGCGAGGTGGATGCCGAGTTCGCTTTCGCCGTTACGGAAGGCGCGTTCGGCGGCGCGGTGGCCGCGCGTGCCGCGACGGCTGGCTTCGCGCATCAGTTCCAGCTCGTACGGGGTCTTGTACGCGCGGTGGTAATGCAGGTGGTCGACCACGGCCGGCGGGTTGTTCGCGCAGACGTCCTGCAGGTTGCAGTACTGGTCGCCGATGATGGCGCAGCGCGACAGCGTGGCCGGCAGTTCGGCGATCGCGTCCGCGGGCTTGCGCACGATGACGATATCGAACTGGTCGACCCAGTAGCCAGTCGGCGCTTCCGGCACCACGTGCCAGTAATCGCGCGGCTGCAGGAACACCAGCTTCGGCTTCTCGCCCGGCGTGTACACGAGCCAGCTGCCCGGCGCGTCGGTGAGCGGCAGCCAGTGCCTGAAATGCGGATTGGTGACGAACGGGTAGTCCTGGTCGTCGAGGAACTTCGTGATCGGGCGTCCCGCCGGCACGATGAGGTGGTCGAATCCGCCGCGCGCCAGGGCGGTGTCGGTGCGCTCGCGCAGGGTGGCGAGGTGCTGGGGATAGAGCGCGGCCAGCGCGTCGTTCATGGGGAAACTCCGGGGGGGGGCGTGGGGCAAACGCCAATGGTGCGCCTGTGGGCGCCGCTAGCCAACCCCGACGGCGGGGCGGCGTGCCCGCTGACGCGGGTTCGCCGATGCGATCGGCTCCCACCCGGCCCCGCGAACTCAGGCTTTTGCGAAAACGACCGTGTAGTCGCCGGCGAGGTCGCCCAGGCGATGGCGCAGCGTCGTCGCGGTGTGCGCGTTGCCCTGGCCGAGAAGACCCTTCAGGTGGGCACCGTAGAGCGTGATGGCGTAGTGGCCCACGGCGAAGTCGTGTTCCGGGGATCGCCACAGGTGGAGCGGGGTCCAGGTGGCGCAGGACGGGCAGGCGACATACGCGGAATCGGGTGCGTCGCACCACACGGCGAGGGCTTCTTCCAGCGCCTCGCTGCCGTCGTCGCCGGGGGCGAGACGGTCGCCGCATTCGGGGCAGCGGATCGAGAAGCTGCCGTCGTAGCGGCAGAAGATGCCGTTCTCGCGGCCGCCGTCGACAAGCTCCGCGCCGCCGCGTCCGTCGCCGCGCCAGCGATGGCCGCTCGCGTGCAGGCCGATGGCCAGGATGCCGGTATCGGCGAGGAAACGCTCGTCGAGCACGCGGAAGCGGGCTTCTTCGTCGTCGCTGGGGTGCGCGGCGATGATGCCGTCGCCGACGAGGTGCAGGTAGAGATCCATCGCGGCCGCGGCGGCGTCGTCGCGCTCGAGATCGGTGTCGACCAGGATGGTGGTGGCATCGCTCATGATGAGCGATGGTGATCCTCCGTGGGGTTCATCGTAAAGCATGCTGCGCGCCTTCCGTTCAGTCAGTCCGCGGGTGGTCCGATCCACTCGTCGATGGCGCGCACATCGTCTTCGCTCGCGGCGACGATGCGATAACCGGCCCAGAACTGTCCGTTGGACGCCGCCGGTTCGTGCCATTGCTCCTGGATGCCGATCTCGACCCGATGTTGCCTGTGGTGGGCGTCGTGCAATGTGAAGACGACCTGATACACGGCGCCGTCGCGCGGCTGCGATTTCAGCAGCAGCATCACGCCGGTGGCCGACAGGTTGCCGAGCTGGCCGATCTCCTGCTCGGTGAACCAGTTCCTGACCGCGATGGGCGCGGTGGCACGCTTGCGCGGTGCGCGGCGTTGTTCGGCTTCGCGGATCATGCGTGGCCCGCCATGCGTTCGCGGATGCCTTCGCGGCGCAGGTTACGCGCCACGGCCTTCCATGCGCGATCGACGATCGACATGCGCTGTTCCTTCCATTCGCGCGCTTCGCCGGTCGCGATGAGGCGGGCGAGGCGGGTGAGGTCGATGTCTTCGGTGCGCGCGCCGCGCTGGTTCACGAACAGGCAGCGCCCGGTGGTCGGCGAGAACCAGGCGAGCTTGCGTAGCGCGATGGCGCCGTCCGGCTGCACGAATTCGAACCACGTACCGAAGCGCAGGCTCGCGAATCCCTCGTGGATCGCCTGCGCGGTGGCGTCGAGCGGCGTGGGCACGACGGGCGTCACCGGCTCGCCGTGCGCCGTGCCTTCGCCGAGGCGCGGACGTTGCTTCAGGCGCACCGCGACGTCGGTGGACGTGAGCCCTTCGTCGGTCTGCCGATCTGCCGGCTCGAACACGCCCGCCGCCACCTGAGCGGCTTCGGACGGATGCATGCCGAGGTGTTCGAGGCCGCGTTCCACGTCCTGGCGCAGCTTGTTGCCGTCGACGATCGGGCGGCGGCCGAGAAGCTGATCGGTGATGCCGAGGCAATAGAGGAACGCCTCGCCGTTCTCGCCACCGCGCAGGATGTGCAGCGCGAGCACGTCGGCCCAGGTGCGCTCCAGCAGGATGCGCAGGACGCCGCGCGGCGTCGTGCCCCTGACCATGCGCTCTCCCATGATCTCGGTGGCGCGCTGGCGCGCACGCTCGAGCCGGTCGCGTCCTTCCATCGCTTCGATCTGGCGACGCTCGGCGACATGCGCCTTGCGCGAGAGCAACGCGATCTGTTGTTCGATGTCGGATCGCCAGGCCGGGTCGATGACCTGCGCGTGGCTGGCTTCGACGACCAGGCGCTCGAGGCGATCGACCAGCGTCGCATCGGGCTCGCCTTCGCTCGGGTCAAGCCAGTGGTGCGCGGCTTCGCTCACGGTGTCGAGCAGCTGCCGCGCCGGATGTTCGGCCTGGTCGAAGAAACCGCGGTCGTTCACCGCGGCGCGCAGCATCGGCCACTGCAGGCCGCCGAGCACCGCGCGGCCCGGGCTGCTCACGGCGAGCTGGTGGCCGAGGCTTTCGAAGAGGCGTGCGGTGAGTTCCACCGTGTCGCCCTGTTCGATGGTCAGCTCGGCCGGCGGCGAACCCGCGGGGCGTCCGCGGTTGAGCTGGGTGAGGAGTTCGTCGCGCAGCGCCTGCGCACTGCGGATTTCGCGCTGCGCGGCGTCGGTGACGTCGGTGACATGGCCCTGCAGGGCGAACAGCGCGGTCTGCAGTTCGTCTTCGGAGGCGAGCCGACCCGGCGCGAAGCCGGCGCCACGGCCGGTCTCCACGCGAGACGCCAGGAGCGCGCGCAGGCCTTCGAGTACGCCGATATGGCCGTCGGTCGCCGAACCGACACCACCACCACCGCCGCCCGATCCGCCGCCGGTACCTGCGCCACCGCCACTGCCCGGTCCACCGCTTCCGCCGGACGTCGCCTCGACGCCGTCCGTCGCTTTGCCGCGGCGATCGGTGGCCGGCGAGGTGGCGATGCGCACGTTCGGATACACGCGGAAGCCGGGCAGGATGCCGCGCGTGCGGTAGTGCTCGTTCAGCGCGCCGTAGAAGGCTTCACCGTGGACGAGCACATGCGCGTCGATGGACTGGAACAGCACCAGGCGATGCGCGTTGGAAAGCGGCATGGGTTGCACGGCCGCTTGCAGCGCGGCGGTCAGCGCGCGCGGCCCCGCGGGCAACGCGTCGCCTTCCAGTGGCGGCGTGCCCGCGAGCACGGCGAGGCGATAGCCGAGTTCGAAGAGACTGCTGGCGCTTCGGGCTTCGCCACGGGCCGCCATGCTCGTCAGCGCATCGGCCTGCTCCTGTTCTTCCGGGTCCACCAGCGACAGCGTCAGGTGTTCGGCGGACGAGGCTGGCCGGGACTCGCCCGGTTCGCCCAGGCGGCGGAATCGCTCCGACAGGTGCGCGGCGAAGCGATTGCGGAAGCCGGGACCATCGCGTTCGACGATCGACCGGCTTTCGAAGCAGGCCTGCTGCTCGAGGTGGTTGCGGCTGCTTTCGGCGGCCGAGAAGAGGCGGTGGTCGAAGTCGCGCAAGGCTTCGCGCAGCGGCATGTCGAGCCACGTCAGGCACAGCGAAAGACCCTGCTGCGCTTCGCGTTCGGCACGCGGCGACAGGGCGACGGGATGCGGTCCCGTCCGGCCGTACGGCGGCTGCGTACCTGCGCTCATTCGTTTAGGTCCTCCCCGACCTTGATCGTAAGTTTAGGTGGGCGTGGCACGGCGACGCCAGCGCCCACGCGGCCCGCTTATGGCTTAGGGCGATTGGAATAGGTGGCGCCGGCGGGTGGCCGGCGTCAGGCCATGAAGGCTTCGATCACGTCGTTGAGGAAGCGCTGGCCCAGCGGCGTGGTCTTCAGCTGCGCCGCGTCGTCGACCAGCCAGCCCCGCGCGATGCAGCCCGCGCGCGCCGCGGCGATCATGCCGGCCGGCAGGCCGGTGCGCTCCGCGAAATCCGACGCCGGCACGCCGTCGATCAGGCGCAGGGCGTTGAGCATGTATTCGAAGGGAAGGTCGTTGGCGGCCACCAGATTGTCGCCGCCAACCCGGCTGGCCTGCCCGGCGGCCGCGAGATAGGCGGCTGGCAGGCGTGTCTTCCAGCGGCGGCGGACACCCGCCGTGTCGCTGATCTTGCCGTGGGCACCCGCGCCGATGCCGAGGTAGTCGCCGAAGCGCCAGTAGTTGAGATTGTGCGCGCAGCGCCGGCCGGGGCGCGCGTATGCCGAGACCTCGTACTGGCCGAAACCCGCCGCGGCCAGGCGCGCCTCGCAGGCTTCCTGGATCGCCCATGCCGCGTCGTCGTCGGGCAGCGGCGGTGGGTTGGCCGCGAACGCCGTGTTCGGCTCGAGGGTGAGCTGGTAGTGCGATACGTGGGCAGGGCGTAGCGCGATGGCGCGGTCCACGTCGTCCAGCGCACCCGCGAGGGTCTGCTCGGGCAGCGCGTACATGAGGTCGACGTTGATGTTGTCGATGCCGGCGTCCTGCGCCTGGCGCACGGCGTCGGCGGCCTCGGTGGACGAATGGATGCGCCCGAGACGGCGCAGCTTGTCGTCGTCGAAGCTCTGCACGCCGAACGAGATGCGGTTCACCCCGGCGGCGAGATAGCCGTCGAAACGGCCGTGCTCCACCGTGCCCGGGTTGGTCTCCAGCGTGACCTCGGCGGCCTCGACGAAGGGCAGGCGCTCGCGCGCTCCATCGAGGAAGCGGCCCACCAGCTCGGGTGCGAACAGGCTGGGCGTGCCGCCCCCGAAGAACACCGTTTCGACCGGGCGTCCGTGCAGGGCGGCACCGAAGTCGCGCAGATCGGCGTCGAGATCGGCGAGCAGGGCGTCGACGTATGCCGGATAGTCCGGCGTGCCGCGCAGCCCGTGCGAGTTGAAGTCGCAGTACGGGCATTTGCGCACGCACCACGGCATGTGCACGTAAAGGGAGAGCGGGGGCGGAACGAGGGTCATGCGAATCCGGCGAGACGTGCCTTGAGCAGGTCGAGCGCCTGGCCACGATGGCTCAGGCGGTTCTTCAGGGTGAACTCCAGTTCGGCCGCCGAGACGTCGAAACCGTCGGGCAGGAACAACGGGTCGTACCCGAAGCCGCCGGCGCCGCGCGGCGCGTCGAGGATGCGGCCATGCCAGCGGCCCTCGGCGATCAGCGGCGCCGGGTCGTCCGCATGGCGCAGCAGCACCAGCACGGCGATGAAATAGGCCGTGCGACGCTCGGCAGGCACGCCGTCGAGTTCGCGAAGCAGCTTCGCGTTGTTGCCCGCGGTGTCGCCGTGCGTGCCGGCGTAACGGGCCGCGTAGAGGCCCGGCGCGCCGTCGAGCGCGTCGACGCAGATGCCCGAATCGTCGGCCAGTGCGGGCATGCCCGTCTCGCGCGCCGCGTGGCGTGCCTTGATCAGCGCGTTCTCGACGAAGGTGAGGCCGGTTTCCTCGGCGTCGGTGACGCCCAGCGACGTCTGCGCCACGAGCTGCACGCCCGTGCCCTCGAGCAGCTGCTCGAGTTCCACGACTTTACCGGCGTTGCCGGAGGCCAGGACGATGCGCATCGCTCAGGCTCCCGCCGGAAATTCGGGCGCGTAACGCACGCAGCCCCTGTAGCCGGCCAGGCCATCGATGGTGAGGGCGAGCACCTGGAAGGCGTTGCCGCCGTCGTACACGTCGAACAGCTCGTGCGCCGATGCCTTGGTGAAGCCGAACTGCGCGTAGTACGCCGGCGAGCCGAGCACGAAGATGGCGCGCGCGTCGCGCACGAAGCACGCGCCGATGCCTTCCTCGATCAGGGCGTGGCCGACGCCAAGACGCTGGTGCTCCGGAAGCACGGCGACCGGTGCGAGACCGAGCGCCTTGCCGTCGTCGCCTTCCTTGATCGTGACCGGCGAGAAGAGCACGTGGCCGATGACCGCGTCGCTCTCGTCGGTGGCGACGAGGCTGATGGCGTCGCGTCCGGCCGCCACCAGATCGCGTACCAGGTCGGCCTCGGTGTCGCGACCGAAGGCGGCCCTGTGCACGGCCAGGATGGCGTCGAGATCGGCGGGTGCCGCGGCGCGAACGGTCGTCACGGCGCGGACTCGAGCGCGGCGCGCTGCGCGGCGACCAGTTCGCCGATGCCCTTGGCGGCGAGGTCGAGCATGGCGTTCATCTCGTCGCGGCGGAAGGCGTGGCCTTCGGCCGTGCCCTGTACCTCGATGAAGCCGCCGCCATCGTTCATGACGACGTTCATGTCGGTGTCGCAGTTGGAATCTTCGGCGTAATCGAGGTCGAGCACCGGTACGCCGTTGTACACGCCCACCGACACGGCGGCGATGGCGCCGAGGATCGGGTTGCGCTTGATGGCGTTGCGCTTCGTCAGCGTGGCCACCGCGTCGACCAGCGCGACATAGGCGCCCGTGATGGCCGCCGTGCGCGTACCGCCGTCGGCCTGGAGCACGTCGCAGTCGAGCGTGATGACGCGCTCGCCCAGCGCGGCACGGTCGACGCAGGCGCGCAGCGAGCGGCCGATCAGGCGCTGGATCTCCATCGTGCGGCCGCCCTGGCCGCCACGCGCGGCCTCGCGCTGCGTGCGATCGGTGGTGGCGCGGGGGAGCATGCCGTATTCGGCGGTGACCCAGCCCTCGCCCTTACCACGCAGCCACGGTGGCACGCGCTCCTCGACGGAGGCGGTGCAGAGCACGCGGGTGTCGCCGAAGGACACGAGGACGGAGCCCTCGGCGTGGCGCGTGTAATGGCGTTCGATGGTGACGGTGCGCAGCTGGTCGGCGGCGCGGCCGCTCGGGCGGGAAAGGGTCATGTGGGGGCCTGATTTGGGCGCGGGCGGTGGGTCAGTTTACCATTGCGCTCTTTCCTCCACGCGCGAGCGAGGCAACCGATGATCCGCAGCATGACCGCCTACGCCTCCGCCGAGAGCACGGGCCCGTCCGGCACGCTGACCTGCGAGCTCCGTACGGTCAACCACCGTTACCTCGAAATCAGCCCCCGGTTGCCCGACGACCTGCGCAGCTTCGAAAGCGCGCTGCGCGAGCGGATCGCCCAGCGCCTGTCGCGCGGCAAGGTGGATGTCACGGTGCGCCTGCGCTCCGAGGCCGGCGCGGGCGAGGGCCTGCGTATCAACGGGGCCGCGCTCTCCCGCCTGTCCGAGCTGGCGCTCGATCTCGAGCAGCGCTTCCCGCGCATGAACATCGAGTTCACCGAGCTGCTCCGCTTCCCGGGCGTGATGCAGCAGCCGGAAACCGACGCCGACGCCCTGCAGGTCGCCCTGCTCGAGGTGCTCGACCGCGCCCTGGGCGTGCTCGGCGACACGCGCGGCCGCGAAGGCGCCAAGCTCGGCGAGATCCTGCGCGATCGCCTCGACGGCATCGAGAAGATTGTCGGCGACGTGCGCACCTGGCTCCCGGACATCCGCACGGCCTTGCGCGCGCGCCTCGAAAGCCGCCTCGCCGACGTCCGTCAGCCGGTGGAGCCCGGCCGCCTGGAGCAGGAACTGGTGCTGCAGATCACCCGCATCGATGTCGACGAAGAACTCGACCGTCTCGCCACCCACATCGCCGAAGCCCGGCGCGTGCTCGCGCTGAAAGAGCCGGTCGGCCGCCGCCTCGACTTCCTCATGCAGGAATTCAACCGCGAAGCGAACACGCTGGGTTCGAAGTCCGTCGACTCGCGCACCACCAACGCGGCGGTCGAACTGAAGGTGCTGATCGAGCAGATGCGCGAGCAGGTGCAGAATATCGAGTGACCATCCTGCGGGGAGCCGTTCCCAACGGATCCCGTCGCCACTTTCCCGCGCTGGATGGGCTTCGGGGCGTGGCCGCCATCGCCGTCGTGGTGTTCCACTTCAGGGGATGGTGATCGGTGGTTTGCTCGTGACGCGGCGCGACGACTTGCCCCTTCGTGCTTACCTGGCGCGCGTCGTCCGGACAAAAACGAGCAAGCCTGCCCAGGGCGACACGATGCAGAATGCAGGGTGACGAGCCGCTCGCTTTCTGCCGGTTCCATACCTCACCGGATACCTGCCATCTCATGCCATTCATTTTTTCGCGTACGACGCGACACCACGTTGGCCATGCCCTTCCGCGTAACCACGCATCGATCTTCCGGGGCGTCGTATCGGTTTTGATGCTCACCGGCATCGTCGCCGGCGCACACGCGGATGACTTCTTCGGCGATGGCAAGGTCAATGGCGAGGTCAGGCTTTACCGTTTCGATCGCGACTACGACAACCCGTCGACCAAGGACCAGTTCGCCAATTCGCTGACAGGTCTGCTCACGGTGCGCAGCGGCAGCGTCGGCGGGTTCAGCGCCGTGGCCACCGGTTTCTCTGCGCATTCCTTCGGCACCCAATCGCATGACGTCGGCCGCATCGATACGTCGCTCATGGGGCCGGGAAACACGATCGACGGCTTCACGCAGGCGTATGCCGAGTACGCGAATCGCTGGGTCACGGTGCGCGCGGGCGACCAGTATCTCGACACGCCATGGATGGGGCAGTCCGATTCGCGCGTCGTCCCCGCGTCCTATCAGGGCGCCATGGTGCAGGTGCGGCCCGCGGCCGGCTGGAGCCTCTACGCGATTCGCACGCTGCGCTGGAAGAGCCGCACGTCCGAAGGCTACAACGACGACAACGTCTATTACCCGTCGACGTACCACGGCGACAACATGTACGGAAACAACGGTGCGCTTCCACGCTCGGCGCGCCCCCAGGACGGCACCACGGCGATCGGCGGTGTCTACGCGACGAAAGCGCTGAAGGTGCAGGGCTGGTACTACGACTTCGAGCATTTCGGGCGGATGGGCTACGTCGACGGCATGGTCAACTTTCCCGCCGTCGGCGCGTTCAAGCCGTTTCTCGGCGTCCAGATCGTGCGCGAGACCAGCGGCTCGGACAATGTCCTCGTCGGCACGCACACCCCCATCACCGGCGTGGCCGGCCAACGCATCGACGCCTCGGCGTGGGGCGTCGACGCCGGCGTGGGCATCGGCAAGGCGAAGTTCGACGTCTCGTACAACAAGCTGGACAGCGATCGGAATGCCACGGGCGCGGGCGCGATCATCTCGCCCTACACCAACAGCTATGCGACCGATCCTCTCTACACGACGTCCATGCTGCGGGGCCTGGTCGAACTCGGGCCGGGCGACGCATGGAAAGCGCGTGCGCAGTACGCGCTGTTCCACGACGAGCTGACGATCGCCGGGGCCTATGCGCGATACGACACCGTGCTGCGCGGCGTGAGCCACAACCTCTACGTGGACATCATCTGGAAGCTCGACCGGGTGCTGAAAGGGCTTCAGCTGCGTAACCGGTGGGAACATACGGCGGGCGGTAGCAACAACCTCAATCCCGGCAACCGGTCGTGGACGAACAACCGCCTGATGCTGAGCTATGCCTTCTGACCGCTGAGGTGAGCAGGTCACGGCAGGCCAGCGTGCCGGATGTCACACCGCCGAAGCGAGTCGCCATGAAGCCTGAGGAAAGGTTCAGCACGCCTTTCTGGACCTTGCTGGCGGTCCCGCGTCATCGCGGCGTCTTTGAGGCCTCGGCTTGTCCTTGTATGGCGATGGTTTGCAGAACGGCGTCCACGACTGTCTGAGGGTGATCGTACTGAATGTAGTGGCCGCTATCGGGGACGATCGCATTGACGCCACGCGTGGACATTGAAGCCATTCGTGTGTGCAGGCGCTCCCATGAGAGCGTGCGGAGGTCACGCTCGACCTGCGTCTCGTCGTCACGCTTCGGGTAAGGCGAGTGGATAAGCACGAACAGCGGCATATCGCCATAGCTCGTCCGCGTGGCCCGGACTTGCTCGACACTCACGCTCGCGACGTTCTCGCGCTCGGATGCGACCGCCTTCTGCCATCGAGGGGTTACAGCATAGGTGCGCTGCGCGGCGTTGATCGCATCGCTGTATCGTGGATTGCTATCGTCACCGACGCACCGTTTAAAGTCGGGGGTCCCGGGTTGCAGCCCTTTCTCTGCCAGCGCGATGCAGCCGTGTGCCTCGGCCAGGAACTTCTCGTATTTTTCTTTCTGATCGGGTGCGCCGATTGCCCAGCCTTCGGTGAACTGGTCTTCGTGAGACGCTTCGACCATGACCATCCCGACCACCTCGTCCCGATGGCGATCGGCGAACACACGGGCGTTGAGGCCGCCCGACGAATGGGCGACCAGGATGTAAGGTGGGCGTACACCTGCGGCCTGAAGCAGACGATGTAGATCATCCGCCGCATGTTCGGGTGTTCCGGATCGCGTCGCGGCGTCACTGAAGCCCAAGCCCGCACGGTCGAACGAACATGTGCGTGCATGGCGCGATATGGACGGTTGAACGAGCGCCCAACTGATCGTGGAATCGCCCAAGCCCGCATCCATGATGACTGAAGGCGAGCCCTCACCGGTGCAATATAGGTTCATGCGGCGTCCGTGACCCACATCCACCAATTGCGCCGGCCGGGTATAGACATCGTTGACAATGACCGGATCGGCAGCCGCGACTGGCTGGACGGACGAAAGCGCCAGGATCGCGCCCAACAGGTACGACTTACCCATCTGATTCCCCCGAATCATTCAGAAGCCGGGAGTCTGCCATGGAACCGGTCCTGTAAACGCAGGTCTGGCGCACGGTCCCGGCCGGTGCCAACCATGCATGGTCGCTCGTTGACCGAAGCCTTTTTCAGCGATTAGACTCCAACCCGCAGCCCGTTCCGGCGCTGCCGTAGGCGTTACCGTCATCCAACGCGTCCCTTGTCGAGCGGAGCCCAGCAGGGCATGTCTCGGCGAAACCACGACGCCGTTCCGATGACCCTACGTTCATGTTTCCCGATGTGCTGATACGCGATCGACTCCGCTCAGGCGGAGCGCGTTCTCGTTTCCGATTCCGTCCGCGCATTCGCGCGGTGCGGGAAACACGAACCTGATGGTCCGGTTTTTCGGCTTCACGAAAACCATCCACTCAGGAGTGCCTCCCATGAAAACGACTGGGAACACCATTCTGATCACCGGCGGCACCCGCGGTATCGGGCGCGCTTCGCGGAAGCGTTGCACGATCGCGGCAACCGCGTCGTGATCACCGGCAGGCAAGAAGACCTTCTCGACGGGATCGTCGCGAAGCGACCGGGCATGGCGGGGATCGTCGCCGACGTCGACGACCCGGCGTCGCTCCATCGGCTGCGCAAGCGCCTCGGCCAACACTATCCCGAGCTCAACGTCGTCATGGCCAATGCGGGCATTTCGCGACCGGAGGATCTGCGGGCCGATGACTGGACGTCCGACGACGCCGAGGCCATCGTCCAGACCAATGTTTTCGGCGTATTGCGCATCGCCGAAGTCGTGCTGCCATTTCTGAAAGCGAATACCGACCCAGTGTTCATCGCCACCAGCTCCGCGCTGGCCTTCGTGCCGCGGGCCGACTTCCCCGCGTACTGCGCGAGTAAGGCGTTCCTCCATTCGTGGCTGCAATCGCTCCGGCACCAGCTGCGCGCCGTCCCTGTCGAAGTGATCGAGCTATCGCCACCGTACGTGCAGACCGGACTCACAGGTGCTCACCAGGCGACCGATTCGCGCGCGATGCCGCTGTCGACGTTCGTCGCCGAGGCCATGGAAAAGCTCGAGCGCGGCGAGACACCCGACGGTGAGCTGGTACTCGATCGCGATCTGCCGCGACGGTGGGCCGAGCGCGACGGCAGCTTTCAGACCGTCTTCAAGATGCTCAACCCGGCCTGACGCCGGCTCTGAAATTTCAAGGAATCGCAAATGAACATGCAATGCACGGGCGTCCTGAACCATCTGAGCTTTCCGACTGCGGACGTCGCCGCGACGGCGGCATTCCTCGAGCGCCATTTCGGTTGCGAGATACTCGCCACCGGCGACAGCATCCTTCTCAAGCGAGACGGTTTCGACATCGTGCTGGACGGCGTCAGCGAGGCGCAGCCATGGCCTGCCGATTTTCACATCGGTTTCGAGATGCCGACGCTTCGACAGGTGCTCGATCTCTACACCGCCTTCAAAGCCGAAGGCGTTCACATGGAGACCGAGGTCTTCAACAATTCGCGTGGCTCCCGTTTCTTCTGCCGCACCCCCGAGGGTGTGATGCTCGAAGTGAACACGCGGGAAGACAAGGGCGATGGGTGGGAGGCGCTGTTCTGACGCTGGGCTGATCGCTTTGCGGTCCGGAACCCGGCCTTCACCCGGGTTCCGGGTTGCAAGACGTTCGGCTTCGTCGCCAGGCGGGCAACGGGCGCCGCGACGTCTCGTGGTCAGCGTCACGCCATCGCCAAAGGCTCGTACGCCGTCTCCGGTATGTCCGCGAGCCGCGACGGGTGTACCTGGCCGCTGAGCCCATAGAACTTCTGGAAATTCATGATCAGCGGCGACCAGCGGTCGGGATCGATGCGGTTGGCATGGCCTTTCATCAGAAGATCCGGCCTGACGTGCACGCGCAGGACGCGCACCTCGAATATCTTGATGAGGCCACGCAGGTCGTCACTGTCTTCTCCGATGCCATGCGTTGCGGCAAGCACGGCCTCTAGCTGGATAGGGCATTCGAGCGCGCGTGAGGCCGCGACCGTGTGCGCCGCGACCTTCGTCAAACGCGCGCGGCCGAATTTGTCGGGCTCGTGCACATAGCCCATGGCCTGCCTGAACTCGGAGACGGGATTCCGACCCGTCGTCCGCGCGATGCGGTCGACCGCGTACGCCTCGTCCACCGAGGGCAGATTCAGCACGCACTCGCCGGTACGAAGCAGGTTCCGCGCGGTCTGCGAGTCGGCGGCGATGCCGAGCGCCCCTCGCCAGCCGAGCCAGAATGCCGACGAAATCGGTGCGAGGTTGTCGGTGCCGTCCTCGTTGACCGTGCTCACCAGAACGACGGGTGTACCGAGATAAAGGATGTGCGGTTCGGCGACGACGTGAGCTTCGTTCATGAGTTCGTGGTCCGCGAAGGAGGAACTCCATGATCGGAAACGCGCGTGCGCGGAGCCATCCGGAACTTGCTGGCCGACCCGCGACGATGCAGTACGTCGAATGCGGCGCCGGGAGGCATTACGCGGTCGTATGCAAAGTATCCAGAACGAACGCCACCCGCTCCTGCACCGATGCCTTCGGAAGGAGGCAGATCGTGTAGCCCGCGTCGATATATGCCGCCACGGTCGGCTCGTAGGAGCGGGCGGCTCGCTCGAACGTTGCCTGGCGCTCGCCGTGCTGGACGTAGATCTCAGGCCAGGGCTCTGCCACGAACACCGTCGGCGCGTAGCGATACGTCGTCAAGGTTGCCACGTGGTGAGGTTTCAGGCCGACGCCCGATAGCTGCAGCCACGCGAGGCATTCCGGAATTCCCCGGTCGAAGAAGACCGGCCCGGTCTGCGACTGCGCCGTCGCATGGTTGCCGATGTTCCGGGCCAGAACCTCTTCCGTGAACGCCGCGCGGTCGATCCATGGAAGAAGGTTGCGGCCGCGTGCCTGCTGCTCTCGCAGCACGGCGAGGGCGGCCTCAGGAACCGTGGCGTAGCCGCGATCGCTCAACGCAGCCACCAGTGTGGATTTTCCGGCGCCGGAAGCGCCAGTGATGACATGGAGGCCCGGATGGCTCAAGACTCGACTCCTGTTGCCTGTTGTACGGCGTAGATGGCGATGACCCCATTTACCTGAAGCAAGCCCCCGCCTCTGGCTCGACGTTTCGTTCGGCTTCGGCCGGCGCGTCGCACCGACAAGGGGGCAGAGGATACCCGCCCGCGTCGCATGACGGCGCGGGAAGTGGCGCATCAGAAAGCGAGGCCCATCGGCCGATTGCACTCGTACTTCTCGTTCGCGCGCTCGACGTCGCGCTCCGTCATGTGCATCGCGGCGAGCTGCTCCGGCGACAGGCGCCGCCATGCGTCGACATCGGTGCAATGGTGGCTCGTCACTCCGAACAGCCGCTGTGCCTTGCGCATCATGCTACCGACACCCTGCTGGGCTGGATCGACGAGATCGATCCCCGGCGCGACGCGAATGTCCGAGCCAGGCAGGGGGCGTGCGTGCGCACTGCGCTGGGCTTCGCCGAGCCTTTGCGCGAATCCTCCGTCTGCCGGCGGTGGGGCGGCTCGCTCAAAAGCGCCAGTCGACGGCTCATCGCGGGGCGTCGAAGGTTCGGCCTCTCGCGTCTTCGTTCCTCGGGCCGGCAGGGAAGTCGCGGATAAGGCGGCCTGTCGGCGTCCCAGCAGCGGTTTGCGCCGCCGATGTTCATGGCGTGCGTTGTCCGGAGAACGCATCGATCGTTCGGGAGCGACGAATCGCAGTTCCATGGTACGTGCGTTCGCCCATGGCTCGGGGTGATCTACTGGCTGGCGGGCCACCGGGTTGAGACACGCAAGTATCAGACAGGCGTTTACGATGATGGCAGACACCATGGCTACGACGCGGCGCGGCGAAACGTCGGCGTGAGTCGCCATGGCGTTCTTCTTCACGATGCGGCCCCCTTCGTCCCTGGAACCAGGCCGCTCTCGCGGCAGGTGCATGGCGTACCGACTTTGGCTTTACCTGCAAAGTTCCCGGCGTGGTACCTCTCGGGCGTTCGGAAGGCCTCTGTTACAGTGCAGGTCCCCCATTCAACCGTAGCGAGCGCCATGAGCAGCCAGCCTTCGTATCCCATCGGTATTCCCGGCCAGCCCTGGGGCGATGCCGAGATAAAGGCATGGCGGGCGGGGCAGGTGAAGCGCCGGAGTTACGCCGATGAGGTGGTTTCGGCCATCCTTCCGCTGCGCGAACGGTTCGACGTCAGCGAGTACGGTGCGCTCGATTATGCCGGCGAGCGTTATGCGCTGTACGCCGTGCGCAGCCGGCAATGGAACGACGCGCTGCCGACGATGATCGTGACCGGCGGCGTGCATGGTTACGAGACGAGCGGCGTGCACGGCGCGCTGCAGTTCCTTCGCGATCATGGTGACGACTACGCCGGTCGCGGCAACCTGCTCGTGGTGCCGTGTGTAAGTCCTTGGGCGTACGAGCGCATCCATCGCTGGAACCCGGATGCGATCGATCCCAACCGGAATTTCCGCGAAGGTAGCGCGTCCGGTGAATCCGCGGCGCTGGTCGCGTTGCTGGCGCCGTTGCGCGATGTCGCGGTGATGCATATCGATCTGCACGAGACCACCGACTCCGACGAGTCGGAGTTCCGTCCGGCGCTCGCGGCGCGTGATGGCAAGGCGTACGAACCCGGCGAGATTCCCGATGGTTTTTACCTCGTCGACGACAGCGAGAACCCGCAGCCGGCGTTCCAGGCGGCGATCATCGCGGCGGTGGAGCGCGTGACGCATATCGCGCCGGCCGATGCGCATGGGGAAATCATCGGTTCGCCCGTCGTGTCGCCGGGCGTGATTGAGTACGCCCTGAAGAAACTCGGCCTCTGCGCGGGCATCACGAACGCGCGCTTCGTGACGACGACCGAGGTCTATCCCGATAGCCCTCGCGCCACGCCGCAGCAGTGCAACGATGCACAGGTCGCGGCGATCCGCGCGGCGATCGATTTCGCGCTGGCGCATCCGGCCGGTTGAAGAGCGCCACCTACCCTCGGGTGGGAGCCCGCTCGCGGGCGAATGGGTGCTCGCCACAGCGCAGCCCGAAGCAGGCATGCCCGCTGCCGCGGGTTCGCCGGCAAGCCAGCTCCCGCCCGAAGGTAGGTGGGGCTGGTCTCGAACGGCTTGTGTGGGAAGCTCGCTGGCGAGCGAATGGGTGCTCGCGGCAGGCACCGCTTTCGCCAGCGGGCTGGCTCCCATCGGGGTGAGGTATTCGCATGGGTGACGCGGCCAGCACCCTTCGCCCGCTAGCGGGCTTCCGACACAGGGCACCTGCTCGATTCCCCGCAGACTTCTTGCGTCGGTAAGATGCGGGATCGGGGACGGGGGGCTGACGATGCGGATGAGTGTGCTGGTTACGGGTGTTGCCCTCGGGCTGCTGGTCGCGAGCGGCGCGCACGCGGACGACACCGCGCGCTGGAAGCGCGAGGCGCAGAACGTCACCATCGTGCGCGACGATTGGGGCATCGCTCACGTGCACGGCAAACGGAACGCGGATGCGGTGTTCGGCATGGCCTATGCGCAGGCCGAGGACGACTTCAATCGCGTCGAGACCAATTACCTCGTATCGCTCGGTCGCCTCGCCGAAGCGGAAGGCGAATCGGCGCTGTGGCAGGATCTGCGACAGAAGCTCTTCGTCGACGACACTGTGCTTAAGTCCGAATACGCGCGCAGCCCCCGCTGGCTCAAGGCGCTGATGGATGCCTGGGCCGACGGGCTGAACTATTACCTCGCCACGCATCCCGATGTGCATCCACGCGTGATCCGCCGTTTCGAGCCGTGGATGGCGCTCAGCTTCAGCGAGGGCAGCATCGGCGGCGATATCGAACGCGTGTCGACCGCGAAGCTGCAGGCGTTCTACAGCAAGGATCCCGCGGGCGCGCTGGCGCAATTCGTGCCGCCGTCGAGCTGGGCGGAACCCACCGGTTCCAACGGCATCGCCATCGCGCCGAAGCTGACCGTGGATGGGCACGCGCTGCTGCTCATCAACCCGCACACGTCGTTCTTCTTCCGATCCGAGCTGCAGATGTCGAGCGACGAAGGCCTCGATGCCTACGGCGCGGTCACCTGGGGCCAGTTCTTCGTCTATCAGGGTTTCAACCGGCATATCGGCTGGATGCATACGTCGACCACGGCCGACGTGGTCGACGAGTTCGCCGAGACCGTGAAGCGGCGCGATGGACGACTCGAATATCGCTATGGCGGGCAGTGGCGTCCGGTGGCGTCGCGCGACATCGGCGTCATGGTGCGTGGCACGGGTGGGACGCTGTCCGAACGGCGGTTCACCACGTACGCGACCCATCATGGTCCCATCGTCCGCACGGAAGGCGATCGTTGGATCGCGGCCGCCTTGATGAGCAAGCCCGTCGAAGCGCTGCAGCAGAGCTGGCTGCGCACGGTGGCGAACGACTATGCGACCTACATGAAGGTCGCCGCGCTCAAGGCGAATTCATCCAACAACACGATCTACGCCGACGACAAGGGCAACATCGCGTATCTGCACCCGCAGTTCATCCCGAACCGCGACGATCGGTTCGACTATACGAAGCCGGTAGACGGCAGTGATCCGGCCACCGACTGGAAGGGACTGCTGCCGCTCGACAAGGCGCCGCGGCTTTTCAATCCGCCGACGGGCTGGCTCTTCAACACGAACGACGGACCGTACTCCGCCGCAGGCCCCGATAGTCCGAAACGTGCCGACTTTCCGCGATACATGGATTCAGTGGGTGAAAATCCGCGTGGGCTGCATGCGACCCGTGTGTTGTCGGGGCGACGCGACTTCACGCAGGCGTCGTTGATCGACGTCGCGTTCGATTCGTATCTGCCCGCGTTCGAGCGCCAGTTGCCGGTGCTGATCGCCGATTACGACGCGCTGCCGTCGGGCGATCCGCTGAAGAAGAAGCTCGCGGGTCCCGTCGGCCTGCTCCGTACCTGGGATTACCGTTGGGGCATCGCCTCGATGCCGACGTCGCTCGCGGTGTTCTGGGGTGACATCCTCTGGGACAAGGCCAGCAAGCTCGACAACGAGGAAGGCCTGTCGATCTACGACGTGATGGCGGAGAAGGCCGGCCCGCAGGCGCGCCTGGGCGCACTGGTGGAGGCCGCGGACCGGCTGGAACAGGACTTCGGCAGCTGGGGTGTGCCGTGGGGTGAGGTCAACCGCTTCCAGCGCGTGGACGGCGCCATCAGGCAACGCTTCGACGATGCGAAGCCGAGCATCCCGGTACCGTTCACGTCGTCGCGGTGGGGCTCGCTGGCATCGTTCGGCGCGCATCGCTGGCCGGGCACCAAATGCTATTACGGCACGAGCGGCAACAGCTTCGTCGCGGTGGTGGAGTTCGGCGACCGTGTGAGCGCGCGTGCGATCACCGCGGGCGGCGAGAGCGGCGATCCGGCGTCGAAGCATTTCAACGACGAGGCGGAGCGCTATACGATGGGCAACCTGCGCAAGGTGTACTTCTGGCCGGATGAGCTGGAGGGGCATGTCGAGCGCAGGTATCGTCCTGGTGAGTAGTACGACGATGCGGCAACTCATGTGGGAAGCGCGCTGGCGCGCGAATGGGTGCTTG
>Ga0102588_1000708_pt1 | contig 32172 bp, 28 predicted proteins | sample AraplaMF_Col_mMS_FD_76854 | JGI IMG/M metagenome (GOLD analysis project Ga0102588, IMG submission 76854) | Arabidopsis root microbial communities from the University of North Carolina, USA - plate scrape MF_Col_mMS (SPADES assembly) (version 2) | ecosystem: Host-associated > Plants > Roots >...
GTCGGCGGCGGACGCCGCGGGGTCGGCCGACGCGGAGCTGGCGGCCTTCGATTTGTACGATTCGACCTCGCGTTCGAGTTTCTTCTGCTTTTCGAACAGCTGACGAAGCTTTTCGACCACCTCGTCACCCTGCGCGGCCAGCAGGCCGGAGATTTCGCCAAGGATGCGTTCTTCGTCCGCGACGCGCGCGATGGCGCCCGCGCCGGTCACGGCTTCGATGCGGCGCACGCCCGCCGCGACGCCGGACTCCGACACGATCTTGAACAGGCCGATGTCACCCGTGCGCGACACGTGGGTACCACCGCACAATTCGGTGGAGAATCCACCCATCTTCAGCACGCGCACTTCGGAGCCGTACTTTTCGCCGAACAGCGCGATGGCGCCGAAGTCGATCGCCTCGTCGTAACCCATGTGATGCACTTCGGCACCGTCGTTATGACGTACCTGATCGTTGACCATGCGCTCGATCTGCGCGAGCTCTTCCGGCGTGACCGCCTTGAAGTGCGAGAAATCGAAACGCAGGCGCTCCGGCGCCACGAGCGAGCCCTTCTGGGCCACGTGGTCGCCAAGCACGGTGCGCAGCGCGGCGTGGAGCAGATGCGTCGCCGAGTGATTGAGCACGGTGGCCTTGCGCTGCGCGGCATCGACGGACGCGCCAACGACCGCGCCACGAAGCAGCGGCGCGGAGCCCTGCCACGTGCCGAAGTGTGCGAAGAACGCGCCACCGACCTTCTGCGTGTCGGTGACCGCGAGGGCGCCGGACGGATTGCTGAGCATGCCGGTGTCGCCCACCTGCCCACCCGACTCCGCGTAGAACGGCGTGCGATCGAGCAGCACGAAGGCGTCTTCGCCGTCGTTGAGGGCGTCGACGGACTTGCCATCGCGGACGATGGCGACGACCTTCGCATCGGCGAGGTCGAGATCGTCGTAACCCGTGAAAATTGTCGGCGCGGCGGCGCTGGCGACCTCGGCCGGCAGCTGCGCCTTGGTGCCGAAGTTGCTCGCGGCGCGCGCGCGCGCACGCTGCTCGCCCATCGCGCGTTCGAAGCCCTCCATGTCCACCGTCATGTCGCGCTCGCGAGCGATGTCCGCGGTGAGGTCGACCGGAAAACCGTAGGTATCGTAAAGGCGGAACGCATCGGCGCCCGGAATGATCTGGCCCGACTTCGCAGCGATGTCGTCGAACAGGCGCATGCCGTTCTCGAGCGTCTCGCCGAAGCGTTCTTCCTCGGTCTTCAGCGCCGTCTCCACGAACGAACGCTTCGCCGCGATGTCCGGATACGCCTCGCCCATCTCCTCGACGAGCGGCGCCACCATCTTCCAGAAGAAGTCGCCGCGCACGCCGAGCATCCACCCATGGCGCAGCGCGCGACGGATGATGCGGCGAAGCACGTACCCGCGGCCTTCGTTGGACGGCAGCACGCCGTCGACGATCAGGAACGAGCAGGCACGGATGTGATCGGCGATGACGCGCAGCGACTTGTTCGAGAGATCCGCGGTACCCGTGAGGCGACCCGCTTCCTCGATGAGGTGCGCGAACAGGTCGATCTCGTAGTTGGAATGCACGTGCTGAAGCACGGCGGCCAGGCGCTCGAGACCCATGCCGGTATCCACGCATGGCGCCGGCAGCGGCGCCAGGGTGCCGTCGGGTGCGCGATCGAACTGCATGAACACGAGGTTCCAGATCTCGATGTAACGGTCGCCGTCCTCGTCGGGCGAACCCGGAGGACCACCCGCCACGTCGGGGCCATGGTCGTAGAAGATCTCGGTGCACGGACCGCAGGGACCGGTGTCGGCCATCTGCCAGAAATTGTCGGAGGCGAACGGCGCACCCTTGTTGTCACCGATGCGCACGATGCGCTCGGCCGGCACGCCGACTTCCTTGTTCCAGATGTCGTAGGCCTCGTCGTCGGTGTGATACACCGTGACCCAGAGGCGATCGGCCGGCAGCTTGTAGACACCGGTGAGCAGCTCCCATGCGTAACGGATGGCGTCGCGCTTGAAGTAGTCGCCGAACGACCAGTTGCCCAGCATTTCGAAGAACGTGTGATGGCGGGCGGTGTAACCCACGGCATCGAGATCGTTGTGCTTGCCGCCGGCGCGCAGGCAGCGCTGCACGTCGGCCGCGCGCACGTAGCCCGGCTTTTCGCTGCCGAGGAACACGTTCTTGAACGGCACCATGCCCGAGTTCGTGAACAGCAGCGTGGGGTCGTTCGACGGCACCAGCGATGCCGACGGCACGATGGTGTGGTCTTTGGAACGGAAGAATTCGAGGAAGGTCGAACGGATTTCGGCGGTTTTCATGAGCGATCGTGGCTTGGGATCTGCGAGGTCGCGCAAGACGCTCCGTCCAGAATCAAGGCTCGGTGCCTTCAGTCGTCGTCGGCGTCTTCCGCATCGGCGTGGGTAAGAACACGTACTGTGGCGGCGGCGAAGCCTCGACGCAAGAGGAATTGCGCCCGTCGGGCCCGCTCGGCGGGGTCGGCGGAGGGTCCGCCGTAGCGTCGGCGAAGCTGATTCGCGGCCAGATCGTCCCAATCGACCTCCGCGGCCTCGATGAGTTCGCGGATGGCGCCATCGGGGATTCCCTGGCTGCGGAGTTCGGCACGGATGCGTGCGGGACCGTAGCCCTGCCCTATACGGCTGCGCACAAGGGCGCCCGCGAACCGCCCATCGTCCTGGTAGCCCTGATCGCCCAGCCGCTCGATGGCGGCTGTCGATTCGTCACGCTCGAAGCCGCCACGCTCGAGCTTCTGCGTGAGCTGGCGGCGGGAGTGCTCGCGCCGGGCGAGCAGCCCGAGCGCTTTGTCGTAGGCGGTGCGGGTCGGGCGATCGGCTTTGCCGTCGCCCTTCCCCGTGCCCTTATCAGACTTCCTCAAGCTCGTCGGCCTCGGTCGAGGCTTCGGACTTCGGACCGGCCTTCACGAGCAGGCGCGCGCGGAGCTCGGCATCCACCTCGTTGGCGATGGCCGGGTTGTCGCGCAGGAACTGGCGGACGTTTTCCTTGCCCTGGCCGATGCGGTCGCCCTTATAGCTGTACCAGGCGCCGGACTTGTCGATCAGGTTCTCGCGCACGCCGAGCTCGATGATCTCGCCTTCGCGCGAGGTGCCCTCGCCGTAGAGGATCTCGAATTCGGTCTGGCGGAACGGCGGTGCCACCTTGTTCTTCACCACCTTCACGCGGGTCTCGGAACCGATGACTTCGTCGCCCTTCTTCACCGCGCCGATGCGGCGGATGTCGAGACGGACCGAGGCGTAGAACTTCAGCGCGTTACCACCGGTGGTGGTTTCCGGGCTACCGAACATCACGCCGATCTTCATGCGGATCTGGTTGATGAAGATGACCAGGCAGTTGGTCTTCTTGATGTTGGCCGTGAGCTTGCGCAGGGCCTGGCTCATCAGGCGGGCGTGCAGGCCCACGTGGGAGTCGCCCATTTCGCCTTCGATTTCGGCCTTCGGCGTCAGTGCCGCGACCGAGTCGACCACCACCATGTCCACGGCGCCGGAGCGCACGAGCATGTCGGCGATCTCGAGCGCCTGTTCACCGGTATCCGGCTGGCTGACGAGAAGATCGGCGACGTTCACACCGAGTTTTTCGGCGTAGGTTGGGTCGAGCGCATGCTCGGCGTCGACGAAGGCGGCCGTGCCGCCGTTACGCTGGCAGGACGCGATGGCCTGCAGGGTGAGCGTGGTCTTGCCTGACGATTCCGGCCCGTAGATTTCCACGACGCGGCCGCGCGGCAGGCCGCCGATGCCCAGCGCGATATCCAGACCGAGCGAACCGGTCGATACGGTCTCGATCTGGTCGTCGGCGCGATCGCCCAGACGCATGACGGCACCCTTGCCGAACTGCTTTTCGATCTGGCCGAGGGCACTCGCCAGCGCCTTGCGCTTATTGTCGTCCATCGTGGTTTCCGATCTCGTGTGTAGGTGAGTATCTTGCCGTAGCGTGATCTCAGGGACTGCGATCCGCGACCGGCAAGTTTGCCACAGGCAGCCGGCCTCAGCCGATCAGTTCGGTGGTCATTCCAGCAAGCGCTGCCGCCACCGTCTGTCGCCGCACCGCCTCGCGATCGCCGTCAAAATGGAAGAGCCGTGCGTGGGCGTAGCCCCCGCGGCGCTTCCAGCCGATCCAGACCGTGCCCACGGGCTTGTCCGGGGTACCACCCGACGGACCCGCGATACCCGTGACCGCCACGGCCACCCCGGCGCCGTAACGCGCCAGCGCACCCGAGACCATCTCGAGCACGGTCTCTTCGCTCACCGCACCGGTGCGCTCCAGCGTCCGGGGATTGACCCCGAGCAGCGACTCCTTGGCGCTGTAGCTATAGGTAACGACGCCAGCCTCGAACCAGGCCGAACTGCCGGCGAGGTCGGTGAGCGTCTTGGCGATCCAGCCACCCGTGCACGATTCGGCGGTGGCGACCATCACCCGCTTCTCCTGAGCGGCTTCCGCCACCTTCATGGCCAGGGCCAGCAGGTCTGCGTCGGTGGGAGCGATGTCGTGGCCCATGCGGCCTCCTCGGGGTAAAGCGGACACTTCTACTACCCGGATGGGCCGCTTGTCGACGCGCGGCGCCGCGCGAGCCGCCCGACTCCGACCGCACGCGGGCGAGCCCGCACACTCGCCGTGGGCTCGGCCTACAGGACGAATCGGAATTCTCTGATGCAGCAGCACCCTTGGATTCAGACATCCTGTTCGGCGCCACTTCGCCTCGGAAGATCGGGGCACAAGGCCACACCGCCGTCCAACCCGTCCGAACAAAGCCATTTTCGAGTGACAATTATGTGAATTTATTGCAACATAAGGATGGCACTGATGCCCCTTATCCACGCCGCCGCCTGGCTGCTAAGACACGAAGTCGACAATGACCTTACCCATCCCATAGCCGAAATGCCCCCCCGCGCCGACGAACTGCCTCCTCGCGATGCAGCAGGGCCTTGTGCATCGCACCAACCCTCCGCGTGAAGATTGCATGAAGGTTGCAATAGCAACCATCACGAGACATACACATTTTCGGCAAACTGTGAGCCGCGACGCATACGCTTTGAGAATTCGGTCAAGCGTTTGAAGCGTTTCATACACATTACATGCCGAGAATGTGTGACATCTGCCACATAAACAGGGATATAGAAGGGTAGTCAGAAAATTCTTGTTGCGTTACCTTTACGCCGCGGACAGGGTTCCGCTGAAGGGGTGGGGAAATCCAGGTCGTCCTATAGCAACCCATGGTTGGCGAGCTTCGCCGCCGCCATGCTGCCCGACCTTTCTTCGCTGGCACGTTATGCAAGGGCGCGAAAGCGCCCGCTACAGGATGTTGTATGGATATCTGCATGTCGCTCGCGCTCGACCGTTCAGGATTCAGGGATTCACGCCAGATGCGCCGCTGTCCAGGGGACGGCACAGGCGCGGATGCAAAGCCCGCCATCGCCGGCTCGCGTATCCCACCCCCTCGTCGCTCCATCTAGCGACGTAAACGCTTTCCTTGCCTCCCGGCGCCATTCGCGCTGCCGGGCGGTGCCGTTCGCCTTGTAAATCGGATTACGAGCCTCGCGTGAGAAAGAAACTGCCCACCATCGCCTCCTCATGCCTGCTGGTCGCTGTCACCGCGATCCTCTCGGCATGCGCCACTCCCCCGGCCAAGGACTTCGGCGGCCGCTGGCGGCCTGTGAACAAGTACGACGAAAAAGTCGTCGAGATTCCCCTCGCCGTGCCATACACCTACTACGCCGCGCCCATGGACGGCACGCTGAAGACCATGCTCACGCGCTGGACCAGCGACAACGGCATGAAACTGGACTACAAGCTGCGCTCCGATTTCACGCTGACGAAGGCCACGGCCGGCATCCACACCACGGAAGTCCGCGACGCGGCTTCCCAGCTCAGCGCCATCTACGCGCCACAGGGTGTCACCGTCATCGTCAACGGGCCCGAGCTGATCGTCGAAGAGACCGCGGCGATCGTCGCGCCGGCCGCCGCCACGCCCGTGGCGGCCCATGTCGATGCACCGGCCGCGGCGGGCACCACCGCCGCCGCGCCGGAAGCACGCTGAGCCCGGAAGGACACGACTCCCATGCTCAGGAAAAAAAACTCGCCAAAGATCGACGCCGCCGTCGCCCAGGGCATGAACTTTGAAGTTTCGATCGCCGATCTGGCGAAGCGCAGCGAAAAGCGTGCCTGGCGCGTCGCCTGGTGCGCGATCGGCATGTCGCTCATTCTCGCCGGCGGTTACTTCTACATGCTTCCGCTGAAGCAGACCGTGCCGTACGTGGTGCTCGCCGATTCCGCATCGGGCGTGTCGTCGCTGGCGCGCCTGTCCGACGATCTCGTCAACCGGCGCATCACGTCGAGTGAAGCGGTGAACCGCAGCAACGTGGCGCACTTCATCCTCGCGCGCGAGTCCTACGATCTCGCACTGACGAATCTGCGCGACTGGCCCACCGTGCTCACGATGGCATCCGACACCGTCGCCCAGCCGTACCTCGCCCTGCACGCGCAGAACAACGAGCAGAGCCCTTATAAGCTCTACGGCAAGACGAAGGCCGTTCGCGTCAAGATCCTCAGCATCGTGTTGCTGGGCGGTGGCGCCGATGCGCCGCCGAAGGGCGCGACGGTGCGCTTCCAGCGCAGCCTGTTCGACAAGACCACCGGCGCCACGATGCCGATCGACAACAAGATCGCCACGATCGAGTTCACCTACAAGGCGAACCTCGGCATGGACGATCAGTACCGCATCGAAAACCCGCTGGGTTTCCAGGTCATGAGCTATCGCGTCGACAACGACTACGCGTCGTCGCCGCCGCCGGAAGTCGCGGTGCCCGCCGCATCCATGGCGCCCACTACGCAGGCGGCCCCGGTGGACGGTTCCGCTCCGGCTCCGACGGATCCCACGTCGATGACCCAGCCTGCGCCCACCGGCAACGGCCAGCCGGTGGCTGCCGCCATTCCCCTCTCCACCATCCCCGGCGACGGCGCTTACGCCACGCCGCAAGGCAACGTCGGGGCCCCTCAAACGCAAGCCACGGCAACACCCGGGGCGCGCGCCAACCCGAGAAGCGCCGCCAATGGAGGGCGCCGTTGATGAACCGAATGTGCAAGCTCACGCTGGCCCTCGCCACCGGCACCGCGCTCTACGCAGCGACAGCCACCGCGATGGATACGGCCCACACCCTTTCCTCCACGACGGCGGTCGCATCTGCCGACACGCTCCAGCCGTACGAATACCAGCCCGAGCGCATCTACCAGGTGCGCACCGGCCTGGGCATCACGACGCAGATCGAGCTCAGCCCCAACGAGAAGATCCTCGATTACAGCACCGGTTTCAGCAGTGGCTGGGATCTGACCCGACGCGACAACGTCTTCTACGTGAAGCCGAAGAACGTCGACGTCGACACCAACATGATGATCCGCACCGCGACGCACTCGTACATCCTCGAGCTGAAAGTCGTGGCCACCGACTGGAAGACCCTCGAGCAGGCGCGCCGTGCGGGCGTGCAGTACAAGGTCTCCTTCACGTACCCGGCCGACACCAGCTTCCTGTCGGAAACGAAGAAGGTGAAGGAAACGCCCGAGCTCGACACCTCGCTCGTGAAGGGTCGTGACTACAACTTCGACTACGACTACGCGAAGACGCGCAAGACGGCGCCGTGGCTCGTGCCGACCAACGTCTACGACGATGGCCGCTTCACGTACATCAAGATGCCCGACCTCAAGCAGTTCCCGACGGGCAACTTCCCCACCGTCTACATGCGCGAGAAAGAGCACGGCGAAGACTCACTGGTGAACACGACGGTCGAAGGAAACACGATCGTCATCCACGGTACGTACGCCTACCTGGTCATTCGCCACGACAACAACGTCGTCGGTCTGCGAAGGAACACGAAGAAGTGAGCCAGAACACTCCCCATCATCCCGAAGACGAGTCGCGCGGCGCGACCGGCCGTTCCGACGACACGTCGACCGGCCATCACGATCCGCTCGCCGGCAATCCGTATTCGACCCAGCAGCGTCAGGCACCGCAGCCCGATCTCGACCGCGGCGCGCCGCAACTGACCACCAACGACATGCGCCGCATGAACCGCAGCGCCCTCGGCCTGCTGGGCGGCATCGTCCTGCTGCTGGTCGTCGTCGCGTTCTGGCTCTTCCACAGCTCGGATGCCGACAAGACCGCGGTGGCGAAGCCGAAGGAAGAAACGGTGTCGATTCCCGACGCCCCGATCACCTCGATGGCGGCGACGCCCGCGCCGGATCCGCGTGCGATCCGTCTCGCGCCGGAATTGCCGCCCGCCCAGCCACCCGCGCTCCCCCCGGAGGCCCAGGCACCGGTGCCGATGGCACCGCATGTCCCCACGCTGCTCGAGCGCCGCATCGCCGCGGCCAACGGTGGCACCCAGGGTGTGAACGAAGTCGGCGGCGCCGCCTCGCCGTACGCGGCAGGGCTCAACGCGGGCATGACCATGCCCGGCATGGGCATGGGTCTGCCCGGCGCCCCGGGCACGCCCGAAGCGCGTCAGTCGATGAGCGCCACCGGTAACATCGCCTACACCGCGAAAGACCTGGCGGAAACGTCCAGCGCCACGCCGCTCCAGCATCCGGACACCCTGATGGTGCGCGGCACGTTCATCCGCTGCGTGCTCGAGACGCGGATCATCACCGACATGCCGGGCTTCACGTCCTGCGTGGTGACCGAGCCCATCTACTCGTTCACCGGCAAGCGCATGCTTCTGCCCAAGGGCTCGAAGGTGCTCGGCAAGTACGAGATGGAGCCCAATGGCCCGCGCGTGGCCGTGATCTGGGACCGCATCGTCACCCCGACCGGCATCGACGTGTCCATGGCCAGCCCGGGTATCGACACCCTCGGTGGCGCAGGCCATCCGGGTCTCTATAACGCCCACTGGGGCAGCCGCATCGGCTCCGCCCTGCTCATCAGCCTGCTCAGCGACGCCTTCAAGTACGAGGCCGCCGAGCACGGCCCGCAGCAGACGCAGATCAGCAACGGCGTCGTCACGCAGAGCCCGTTCGAAAGCAACACGGCCGATACCGTGCAGCAGCTCGCCAATCAGGCGGTGCGTCGCGCGGCGAACCGCCCGGCCACCGTCACGATCAACCAGGGCACGGTGCTGGCGATCTACGTGGCCAAGGACGTCGACTTCGCCGGCGTCGTGGCGCGGTACTGACGATGAGCGAAAGCGCACTCGCCGCCGTCGGAAGCGACTTCCTCGACTACCAGTACGAAGTGCTGGGCGTGAAGGATTTCCTGTCGGCCTCCGACGTCACCGAGATCTGCATCAACCGCCCCGGCGAGCTCTACCTCGAGCGCAGGGGCGGCTGGCAGCGCGTGGAAGTGCCTTCGCTCACCTTCGAGCGGGCGCGTCAGTTCTGCACGGCGGTGGTCAACGAGAGCAACACGGGGCAGCGCATCACCGACACCGATCCCGTGGTGTCGCTGACCTTCCCCACCGGCCAGCGTGCGCAGTTCGTCATTCCGCCGGCGTGCGAGGCGGGTCGTGTCTCGATCACCATCCGCCTGCCCTCGCGGCAGACACGTACGCTCGCGCAGTACAGCGACGACGGCTTCTTCGATGAAATCCTGGAAGGCGGCCAGACGATCAGCCAGATCGATCGTGAACTGCTGGAGCTGCGCGCGGAGCGTCGCTATGCCGATTTCTTCCGTCACGCGGTGCTGGGCAAGAAGAACATCGTCGTCGCCGGCGCCACCGGCAGCGGCAAGACCACGTTCATGAAGTCGCTCGTCAACCATATTCCCGACGACGAGCGCCTGGTCACGATCGAAGACGCCCGCGAACTCTTCATCGACCAGCCGAACGTGGTCCACCTGCTCTACTCGAAGGGTGGCCAGAGCGCTGCGAACGTCACCGCCAAGAGCTGCATGGAGGCCTGCCTTCGCATGAAGCCAGACCGCATCATCCTGGCGGAGCTTCGCGGCGACGAATCGTTCTACTTCATCCGAAACTGCGCATCCGGCCATCCCGGTTCGATCACAAGCTGCCATGCGGGCAGCGTGGAGCAGACCTGGGACCAGCTCGCCCTGATGGTGAAGGCGTCCACGGAAGGTGCCGGTCTTGAGTTCGCGACGATCAAGCGCCTCCTGATGCTGACGATCGACATCGTCGTCCACATCAAGGCGCACGGCGGCCGGCGTTACATCACCGGCATCGATTTCGACCCTACCCGCGCGTTCGGCGCGGGCGCGGGTTGAATGAACCGAGCAACGGAGTTCCCGCAACGTGATCGCAGGCATGGAAATGATGGGCTGTCAGAACCTCGCCGTACCGGCCGAGGTGATGCAGCACGTCGTCAACGTCGAATCCAGTCGCAACCCGTTCGCCATCGGCGTCGTGGGCGGCCGCCTCGTGCGTCAGCCGACGAACGTGGGCGAAGCCGTGGCCACGGTGCGCATGCTCGAAGAGCGTGGTTACAACTACTCGCTCGGCATCGCGCAGGTGAATCGCGCGAACCTTGGCAAGTTCGGGCTCGATACGTTCGAAAAGGCTTTCGAGTACTGCCCGAACGTCACCGCGGGCTCGCGCATCCTCGCCCAGTGCTACGAGAGCGCCGGGCGTAACTGGGGCAAGGCCTTCAGCTGCTACTACTCCGGCAATTTCACCACCGGGTACGAACACGGTTACGTGCAGCGGATCTACGATTCGATGACGCGGAGCGGCATGGTGAGCGCGGCGTCGCCGATCCCGCTCGAGCGACGCGCCGCACCCCTGAAGGTCGTCGCCAAGGGCACCGACGTCAACGGCATCAAGACCGACAGCCCGGACTACCGCATCTCGATGCGCCGCGTTCTCGACGCCGCCGCCTCCGCCGTCATCGCACCCGCGATGGCGTCCGAACCGTCGCCGATGGGCCAGGTCGCGCAGGACATGCCCGTGTTACCGCCGCCATCGAACGGTGGCATGCCCGTGCCGGGACGCATCGCGACCGACCCCACGACCGCCGCCGCGATGTCGCAGGTCGGACAGCAACTGCCGCAGAACCTGCCACCGCCGCAGCCGGGCCGGATCGTCACCGATCCCGGCACCGCCGCGGTCATGTCGCAGATCGGCATCAGCGCAAACGCGGCCGGCAACGCACCGGCCGCGCCGGTCGCACCCCAGAACGACAACGGGGTGTTCGTGCCGCAGGTACGCAGCCTGGGCGAGCCGCCTGCCACCGCCGCCCCGCCTGTCGCACGCCCGGCCGCGCCGGCGCGCGATCCGGCCGACCTCCGAACCGAAGGCCACGACGATGCGTTCGTCTTCTGATGGCCACCCTTTCGCCGCTCGTGCAACCCATCGCGCGACGGTCCTTCAACGCGGCTCGACGACGAGCCGTCTCCCTGAGTGGCGGCACCAGCCGTCGTCGACACCTGAACTACCGATAAGGAATCCCGAGATGTCCCTGCCCTCCCTGTCCCAGGTCTTTGCCAAGTCCGCGCGTCCGGTCATGAGCGCCGTGGGCCTCGCTGCGCTGTTCACCGCCCTTATGATCCCGGGCATCGCGATCGCGCAGGTCGGAGAAACCGGCACCAAGGTCTGCGGGTTCTTCGAGAACATCAACTCGCTCCTCAATGCCGCCTCGATCGTGGTCGTCACCATCGCCGTGATCTTCTCCGGCTATCAGATCGCCTTCGCCCACAAGCGCATCGCCGAAGTCGCCCCGGCGCTCGGTGGCGGCGTGCTGATCGGCGCGGCCGCCCAGGTCGCCAAGATGGTCGTCGGTGGCAACGGTAGCGGCAGCGGCGCCACGGCCTGCACCTCGAGCAGCGGCGGCGCTTTCCTGATCGACGCCGTCAACGCAGCGATGCACCTGCTGCAGATCCATGCATAAGAACGCGCTCTTCCGCGGCTGCACGCGCCCGCCCATGTTCATGGGCGTGCCTTACGTCCCGTTCTTCATGGGCACCGGCACCGGGCTGCTGCTGGGCATGTACTTCAATCTCTGGTTCCTGCTGTTCATCCCTGTCTCCATCCTCGTGATGCGGCAGATGGCACGGCGCGACGAGATGATCTTCCGCCTGCTCGGGCTGCGGCTGCAATTCCGCTCGCGCATCCGGAACGTACCGCTGCACGACGGCATGTGGGTCTTCACTCCCAACCACTACCGCGATCCGAAGACGGACAAGAAAAAATAAGGAACGGTCCCCTGGCCTCCGGGCCAGGGACTTTCGGTCTCCACCGGCCAACGACGACATGTTTACTCCAGACGCCCCCATTTCGGTCCACATCACGCTTTCCGCCCATGTATCGCCTTCCGTGGTCAAGACCACCGGCGGCGACTACCTGTTGACCTGGCGCCTGGGTGGCCTTCCCTTCGTCGGTCGCGACGAATGGGAACTCGAGCACCGCCACAATTCGTTCAACCGCATGCTGCAGACGCTGCGTGCGCCGGACTACACCAACGTCGCCTTCTGGGTGCACGACATCCGCCGCAGGCGCGCGATCCGCGATCGTTCGAAGTTTGGCCAGCCGTTCAACCAGGAGCTTTCGGACGCTTACTTCGCGTCGCTGTCCGAGCAGAAGCTCATGCAGAACGAGCTCTACCTCACGATGATCTACCGCCCGATCGTCTCGGGAAAGATGTTCGCCGAGAAGAGCTCCGACGTCGCGCGCCTCACGGCCGAGCAGGATGCCGCCGTCGCGCAGATCCTGGAGCTCGCCGGCAACATCGAGGCCGTGCTGAAAGACTACGCCCCGACGCGCCTCGGCATGTACGAAGCTTCCAACGGCATCGTGTTCTCCGAGGTGCTCGAACTCTTCGGCTTCATCCTCAATCGCATCGACGAACCGGTGCCGGTACTGAACGCGGCCGTCTACGATTACCTTCCCGTGAGCCGCCAGCGGTTCTCCGCGAAGACGGGTGACTACGTGCTCACGACGCCCACCGGCACGAATCACTTCGGTGCCATCCTCAATCTGAAGGAGTACGTCGACTCGACGTATCCCGGCATCCTCAACGGCCTGAAGTTCCTCGACTTCGAGTACGTCATCACGCACTCGTTCACCCCCATGGGCCGTCAGGACGCCCTCCGGGCGCTCGATCGCACCAAGGGCATGATGGTGTCGTCGGGCGACAAGGCCGTGAGCCAGATCATCGAAATGGACCACGCGATGGACCAGCTCGCGTCGGGCAACTTCGTGCTCGGCGAATACCATTTCACCATCGCCATCTATGCGCCCTCGCAGGAAGCCCTGGCGCAGCAGATCGCCACCACGCGCGCCGAGCTGTCGAACGCCGGCTTCGTCACGGTGAAGGAAGACCTTGCCGTCACCTCGGCGTTCTACGCGCAGTTCCCCGGTAACTGGAAGTACCGCACGCGGCTGGCCAATGTCAGCTCGCTCAACTTCCTCGGCCTCTCGCCGCTGCACAACTTCGCCACCGGCAAGCGCGAGAACAATCCGTGGGGCGACTGCGTCACCACCCTCCAGACCACGAATGGTCAGCCGTACTTCTTCAACTTCCACGCCACCCACCCGGCGGAAAACTCGCTCGGCGAGAAGGCCATCGCGAACACGATGGTCATCGGCAAATCGGGTACGGGTAAAACCGCGCTGATCAACTTCCTGCTCAGCCAGGTGCAGAAGCTCGACCCCGCGCCCACCATCTTCTTCTTCGACAAGGATCGCGGCGCGGAGATCTTCGTGCGCGCCTGCGGCGGCAACTACCTCGCCCTCGAGAACGGCCAGCCCACGGGCTTCAACCCGTTCCAGTGCACGCGCACGGAAGAAAACGTGCAGTTCCTCGGCGATCTGATCAAGGTGCTGGCAGGCAAGAGCGTGTACAGCTCGCGCGAGGAAGAGGACATCTTCCGCGCCGTGGAAAGCATTCTCGACACCCCGATGCACCTGCGCACCATGACCAACTTCCAGAAGAGCCTGCCGAACCTCGGCGACGATGGCCTCTTCATCCGCATGCGCAAGTGGACGGCGGGCAATTCGCTGGGCTGGGTGTTCGACAATCCGCGCGACACCGTCGACCTCAGCCGCGCCAACATCATCGGCTTCGATTACACCGACATCATCGACAACGCGGAAGTCCGCGCGCCGGTCATCAACTACCTGCTTCACCGCCTCGAAGACCTCATCGACGGCCGCCGCCTCATCTACGTGATGGACGAGTTCTGGAAGATCCTCGACGGCAAGGGTGGCCTGAAGGAGTTCGCCAAGAACAAGCAGAAGACCATCCGTAAGCAGAACGGCATGGGCATCTTCGCCACGCAGAGCCCCGAGGACGCGCTCGCCAGCGACATCGCGTCGGCGCTGATCGAGCAGACCGCCACGATGATCCTGCTGCCGAACCCGAACGCCAGCCGCGAGGATTACATCGAAGGTCTGAAGCTGACCGAAGCCGAGTACAACGTGGTCGTCAGCCTCGACGAGCGTTCGCGCTGCTTCCTCGTGAAGCAAGGTCACGCGTCCGCCGTCTGCCAGCTCAACCTGCGCGGCATGGACGACGTGCTGGCGGTGATCTCGGCATCCACCGACAACATCGAAATCATGCACGAGGTGCTGAAAGTGCGCGCCGAAGCCGAGGGCGTGCCGGCGGACGACCTCAAGCCCGAACAATGGCTCACCACCTTCTACGAACACCGCAAGGGTAGCGGCAAGGGCCCGTCCAGCCCCACCCCCACCCGGTCCAGGCAGGCGGCCTGAACCATGGATACTTCTCCGGAGACGAATATGGATATACCCGCACCCACACGCCGACGCTGGCTCGTGCCCGCCGCGAGGCTTGCTCTGGCGATATCGATCGCATCGATCGGCGCGACGTTCACGACGCCGACGCGGGCACAGTGGATCGTCAACGACCCCGCCATCCTGTCGAACGACATCATCGAGTTCGGGCAGGACCTTGCGCACTGGGGGGAAACGGCCCAGCACTACCTGAAGCAGGTTTCGTTCTGGCAAGAGCAGCTCGTCAAGATCAAAAGTCTGAACTTCAAGCTATTCAGCATCCAGCAGCAATTTCCCAAGCTCCCCGACGACTTCGGCGTCAAAGAGGCGTGCCCGGGCGCCGCTGGAGGAATCACTGGCGATATCACTACCGCCCTGAGCAACTTTACGGGCAGTCTCACCGGCGACGTGACGACGCAGCAACAGGACATCTGCGTTCTGATCGAACTGACAAAGAACCGTAAGTACGAATCAACCCGTCTTTATCTCCAGCAGATCGGCGCCCAGGCAAGCGCACTGGAGCAGCTTACGGCGTTGCGCCTGACCAAAGTCCTGCAGTCCCCCGGAAAGCTCTCGTCCTATGAAGCGGACACGGGAAAATACACGGCCGACATGATGCAGGCACGCGAGGTCTGGAAGACGAACCAGGAGCAGCTGGACGCCCAGATCGGGATGCTCGAGCGTCGGCAGAGCGTTCTCGCACGACAAGCACTCAAGGGCGAGCCCACGACACTGGGGACACTCATCAATATGGGCGCCCTCAAGGCAGCACTAACCAAATAATCCGGCCTGCGTCGCACGAAGCGACGCAGTCACCCCCGGTCATCGCAGCGAACCTGCATGACATGGAATCGAGTCAGACATGTCAGATATCGCAAATTACGTTTACTTCCAGCTGATCTACGATTACCTGAGCAAGGCGATCAACGATTTCGGCATGGACTTGATGCGCCGCATGATGACCTGGGCCAGCGCCATCGCGCTGACCCTGGTGACGCTGTGGATCCTCATCCAGGGATACCGAGTGATCACGGGACGCACCCGCGAGCCACTCATGGAAATCGTGATCAACATGGGCCGTATTGTCGTGATCGTCGCCGCAGCGACGACAATGGCGGTCGCCAGCACGAACCTCAACAACTTCCTTACGGTTCAGTTGGATAAGGAAGTGCACTACCTCTTCACTGGCAAGGAAAACAAGAGCACGGCCAGCGCCATCGACGAGAACCTTGCATACACGCAAATCGCGCTAGCGACCATCGACTCCGTCAAGGTTCTCAACAACGATCCCGAGATGCTCAACGCGAAGGAGCGTTCCTCGTTCATCGCCACGATCGGTAGCGCCAGCCCCCCGATGGCTGCAGGTGCCATGCTTCTTCTCTACCAGTTTGCCATCGCTTTGTTCATCGGCCTTGGCCCGCTCTTCATTCTTTGCCTGATCTTCGAGCAGACAAAGGAGCTCTTTCGCCGTTGGATCATGTACGGCGTCGGCACACTCTTCTCGATGGCACTTCTCAGCGTAGTCGCCAGCATGGTTCTGGAACTCACCCTGAGGGTCAGCGCCGCCATGTGGGGAGCGAAGATCATCAATCATCTGCTCAAAGACAACACCGACGGTCTTACCACGGCAGCCCTACAACAGGGCGGCATCGGCTTGCTCCTGAGCATCCTGATCGTGTCCGTTCCGCCGATGGCTGCTATGTTCTTCCAGGGAACCTTGGGCAATGCTTTGACGTATACGGTCTTTGGCGGGCCAAGTAGCCGACCCGGCCCGCAGGGGCAACCGCCCGGATCACCCGCATCGATCCAGAACACACCGAATCGCTCCACGGAGGGAGCGCATGGAGGCTTCGCGCACAGGATCACAACATCGCAAGACGCGCCTCGGCAGGATGCGGTGAAGGGTCAAGCCACGACGTGAGAACTGATCAAATGAAACGCTTTCTCCTAGCATGTGCGATGTTCGCCGCCCTTGGATGCCAATGCCTTGCGGTGAAGGCCGAGGGCGGCTGCCCACCCGGCCAGTACCCCCAAGCTGGTAATGGTTGGAGAGCCTGCGTTCCCGTTCCTAACGCGCAAGGCGCGGACGCGCCTGCACCGCGTGCACGATGGGTCAACCAATTTCAGGCAATAGTCACGGACACGCCGAAAGGAATTCTGGGTGCAGGTGTCGACCGGACCACTCCTGAAGAAGCTCAGCAGGCTGCGTTTGCCGACTGTCGCGCTAAGGGCGGCGAGCAATGCGAACTTGAAACAACGCTTCGCAACGGATGTCTCGCAATGGCTCTCGGTGAAAACACGAAGGTTATTCTGCCAGGCGACACTAAATTGAAAGCCGAAACGGCAGCTATGAGTCAGTGCGGCAAACATAACAAGCAGTGCGAGGTCTACTACTCGGCATGCAGCTTGCCTGTGGGTATCTAGAGAAGCATCGATCGCTTGGGGGGCCGTTCCCGACGCATAGGCGGTCAAGTATCTAGCCTGCAAAACGCTGCAATCAAGACAGACCCCGGAGCCAATCAATGAAAGCAATCCCACTCGTCGCGCTTGCCCGGTCGGGGAGGACCGTTAGCAAGCAATAGCAACCGATGCGGATAAAGGAGTACGTGGCAAGGCGACGAACGTGCTCTCTCAAAAGATCGCAGAGAGCGATATCGTCTCGGTACCACCGATGGCGGCGATGTTCTTCCAGGGTACGCTTGGTAGTGCGTTGACCTATACGGTGTTTGGTGGTGCTGGCCGCCCGGGTCCGCAGGGACAGCCACCGGGCTCGCCCGCGGCGCAAACCAGTCACGGCGATCATCGAACTGAGGCGGGAGGCGGTTTCGCAAGACGCGTGACCGCCCCCCCAAGCTGCTCCCCAGGGCGAAGGTATAAAGACTGGTCGCACACAAAGAGATTGATTATATGAAATGGTACTTATTGGTCCTAGTTTCGATTCTCGCGTTGTCGCATGCGATGCCGGCCAACGCTGAGGGTGGCTGCCCGCCCGGACAGTATCCGCAGTCAGGGCAAGGCTGGCGCGCTTGCGTGCCCACACCAGATTCCCAGACGTCTCCGGGCGCAGCGCCCCGAGCCCGATGGGTGGACCAGTATCAAGCCATTGCGACGGACGGCCCTCTCGGCATTCTTGGCGTGGCCACAGGGCAGACAACGGACAAGGATGCGATCGGCTTGGCTCTCGCTGACTGCAAAGCAAAGGGTGGTACGCAATGCGAGTTCGAGTTCTCAGTCAGGAACGGGTGCCTGGCAATGGTCGTCGGCGACAAGATGAGAAACGTCGACAAGGGTGAAACGAAATCCAAGGCTGAAGCAGCCGCATTGAAAAAGTGCAGCAGTAACGACGCGAACTGCACCGTTTACTACTCCGCCTGCAGCCTCCCGATTGGCATCTGACTACGCGCACAGCCAGACGCGGCGACCAACTGGTAAATCGTACTTGATGGAGATCAGGCGGTGAGCAGGTGTATTTCAAGAATGGTAACCGCACTGCTCCTAGTCCCGCCTGCATTTGTGGCGATTGCCGAAGGCGGATGCCCTCCGGGCCAATATCCTCAAGCCGGTAACGGGTGGAGTGCTTGTGTGCCCGCACCAAGCGCGCACGGTGCGGATGCATCGGCGCCGCGTGCACGTTGGGTCAACCAGTTTCAGGCCATCGTCACCGACACACCGAGAGGCATTTTGGGTGCAGGCGTCGACCGATCGGTAACACCGATGGCGGCGATGTTCTTCCAGGGTACGCTCGGCAGTGCGTTGACCTATACCGTCTTTGGTGGTGCAGGATCGAGACCGGGGCCGCAGGGGCAGCCGCCGGGGTCACCCGCATCGTTGGGAACAACAGGCGGCGATGGAGGCAGCCACTCGATGAAGGGCTTCGCGAATCGCGTCACAGGCAGCACCACAGCGCCCGCACCCGAAGCGGTTAAGAATGAACAATCAGCCATGAGAACTCGGGGATGAGAAAGCAACTAGCCAGAATTTTTTTCGCAGTTTGCCTCGCGTCGTTGACGCTGGCTGCGCATGCAGAGGGCGGTTGCCCGCCAGGCCAATACCCTCAGAGCGGACAGGGCTGGCAAACCTGCGTGCCTATCCCCGGCGTGCAAACGCAGCAGCATGCCGCGCCCCGAGTCCATTGGATTAATCACTATCAAGCGATTGCTACGGACGAAGATTTAGGCATTCTAGGCGCGGCAACTGATCGAACCACAAACCAGAGCGCCATTGCTGATGCCATGTCGGATTGCACAGCTAAAGGAGGCGTTAACTGCAAGCTAGAGATCGCTCTCGTCAACGGATGCGTCGCGATGGCTCTCGGCGTCACGACGCGAGAAGTTCAAACTGGAGAAACCAAAGCAGATGCTGAGGCAAGTGCAATGGACCGGTGCAAGAGAGGCAACGCTAGATGCGAGGTTTTCTACTCAGCCTGCAGCCTGCCTACAAAGCTGTAACGGAGGTGATTCAGGGAAAGCGCGCGATCGATGCCCAAAAAACGAGGTCGTTAAATTGCATCTGACGCCCTTGCGCTTCCTGATTCTCGGAATTCTCTTCCACATCGGATTCACGACCGCGCACGCCGAAGGCGGCTGCCCGCCTGGTCAATATCCACAAAGTGGCCAAGGGTGGCAGACGTGCGTTCCGATGCCCGATACAAACTCGCAAGGGGCGTCCTCAACGCCCCGCGCAAGATGGGTGAGCCAATGGCAAGCCATTGCAACTGACGCTCAAGCTGGTGCTCTTGGTAAATCCTTGGGTCAGTCCACAAGTGACGATGCCGAGCGCATGGCCATCCTCGACTGCAAAGAGAATCGAGGCACGAACTGCGTGGTGCAAATATCCATGGCAAATGGCTGCGTCGCCATGGTTGTCGGCGAGAAGCTCATGAATACGAAGGGCGCCAAAACAAAGGCTGAGGCCGAATCGCGTGCGGTGGCAAAGTGCGAGGAAGAGGATACGAATTGCAGCGTTTACTACTCGGCATGCAGTCTGCCAATAGGAATCTAGGGCAGATAGAGGATATCTGGGCATAGCCGTGATTCAGAGATCGGAAGTCGACGCGAAGAAAGTGGCGCTCGCAGACTGCCGATCCAAGGGCGGTACCGAGTGTGAACTCGAGCTTTGAGTCAGGAATGGCTGCATCGCCATAGTAATGGGAAAGGACACAAAGGCCATCTTCGACGGAAAGAACAAAGCAGATGCCGAAGCTCGGGCGATGAAGAGGTGCAACGAGCATGATACGAGTTGCGCCGTTTACCACGAAGCTTGCAGCCTTCCCATCGGAATCTAGGGCGCCGTAACAGACAAAAAGTGCGAGGTTTACTACTCAGTCTGCGGCCTTCCCGTTGCCATCTAGAGCAGCATCAACGATAACACCAGCCCTCTGCAGGCCATGGACATCAAATGATTCTTCGAAGCACTCCAGGACTACTTCGAATGAAGAAAGGTTATGCAGCCGTCTCTCTGTTCGCCCTCGCGGCAGGATTCGCCCATGTCGCTCTCGCGGAGGGCGGGTGCCCCGCGGGGCAGTATCCCCAACAAGGTCAGGGATGGAAGACTTGTGTGCCGATACCCGATTCACAAGATGCTAAGCCGGGCTATACGCCAGTTTGGGAGGATCGTTGGCAGGCGGTAGCAACTGATTCAGTCGCACCCATTCTGGGAAAGTCAGTCAATGTACTTTCCGAAAGAATTGCCACGGACGAGGCGATCGCCGACTGCGAACGCCAGGGCGGGACTCAATGCAAGGTCGATATCACCGCTGCGAACGGATGTGTGTCTGTTGTCGTGGGGACGAAGGGCACGAACTTTAAGGCGGCTAAGACGAAGACCGAGGCAGAGACGGCCGGCCTGAAGCTCTGCAACAGTGAGGACTCGAACTGCAACGTTTACTACTCGTCATGCAGCCAGGCCGTCAGGGTCCTATGAACGCAAAGCAACATCACCAGAAGGAACGACCGATGAAAAAGCTCCTCATCACCATCGCATGCATGCTCCTGGCGCCCGCCGCCATGGCAGGCCACTTCGAAGTCATCCCCTACTACGGCAACAACCCGGATCTGTTCTGCCGGTACGGCGTGCCCGAGGACTGCTGGAAGCCCGTGGACCCGCAGCGTGGTACGTATCGCGTCGTGGATCACAAATGCTTCAAGAGCTACTCCGCAAAAATGTACCAGCGCGTCTGCTCCAGTGGCGGCAACCCGGCGGTGCCCCTGGATCGCCCCACCGCGCGCGATCCGGCGGACGCCAGCCCGGGGCGCTGATCCGGGTCACCCGGCGGTTCGTGCCGGAAACGGGTGCGAAACCGGCTCCATGAAACGCAGCATTGGGAACCATGATGCCGAAACCCCTACTCCTTGCCATGTGCGCGACCTTGCTGATCGGTGGTGTGGCGCATGCGCAATCCGCCAACCCTTACCCCAGGCCGGTGCCTGCCAAGACAACGACACCTCAGGGAAGCACGATGGACGACCTCAAGCGATTCGCCACGGACGGCATGTCGATTCTCGAATCGAAGAATGGCGACCTCACCGGTAACGGTGGCAAGGACGTCTTGCTCGTACTGGATCCCCCCGCGGCGCCGAATGCGAAGCTCGGCGAAGGTGCGGGACGTCGCGTGGCGGTGCTCGTGCGCGACGCCTCCGGCCAGCTGCACGAAGCGGCCTCCAATGATCGCATCGTGCCCTGCGCCACGTGTGGCGGCATGGCTGGCGACCCCTTCGGCTACACGCGCATCGCGCCCGGGCAGTTCACCATCGTCAATGGTGGCGGCAGCCGCGAGCGCTGGTCCGACGAATACACGTTCACTTACGCCCCCGACAAGAAGGACTGGTTCGTATCGCACGTCGTACGCCGCGTCGACGACACGGAGACCGGCGCCCACAAGGCCGTCGACCTCACCGCGAAGGAACTGGGCTCGACGACGTTCAAAGCCTTCGATCCGTCCCACCTTCCGGAGGCGACCTTGCCCTGATCGCTTATCCCCGCCACGGCTGGCGGGTTCCCGGCACGCATGACGCACGCCACCGAAAGTCAGACAGGAGTTACACATGACGACCGATCGTGAATCGCAGGTGCTGGCGGATGCCGCGGCTGCAGGCATCACTTCACCACGTGAGCTGGCCAACTTCATGGCCCAGGTCACCCATGAGTCCAATGGGCTGAACCGGCTCGAAGAGAGCTTTCGCTACACCCGCAACATCCAGCAGATTCCTGTGCAATCCGCCTGGCGCGAAGGCCCCGAGGCTCTCGAGGCTGCCCGCCTCGACGCCCTGCGCGGCAAGCCGGAGGCCCTTGCCGAACTCATGTACGGCGGCCGCAACGGCAACGACCAGCCGGGCGACGGCTGGCGTTACCACGGCCGCGGCTTCATCCAGCTCACTGGCAAGGCCAACTACCGCGCCGCCGGCGAAGCGCTCGACCTCGACCTCGTCGCCCACCCCGAGCTCGCGGCCGATCCGCGCAACGCCTCGCGCATCGCGGTGTGGTACTGGGAGAACCGCGTTCCCGAGTCCGCGCGCGAAAACGTGCGCGCCGCCACGCTCGCCGTCAACGGCAAATACAACGGACTGGAAGATCGTGAATCGCGTTTCGCCGACTGGCAGAAGCGGCTGACGCCCGACGTGATGGAGCGACTGTCGCGCGGCGCCGTGACGCCACCCGCGCATCGCGCCGCGCCCGGTGCCGGCGGCCAGACCTTGCGCGAAGGAAGCCATGGCGACGCCGTCCGCGCCTTGCAGGGGCACCTCGCCCAGTTGGGTTACACGGATGCGAAGCACCGCCCGCTGGCCGTCGACGGTGACTTCGGTCCCGGAACGCGCGCCGCACTCGAGGCGTTCCAGCGCGATCATCGACTGTCGGTCGACGGCGTCGCCGGACCGAGAACCGCCGCCGCCATCGAGGCCGCCACCAAGCCGGTCGTGCGCCTCGACGATCCGGCGCATCCCGACCACGCGCTCTTCGAGCAGGCCCGCGCGGCCGTGCATCGCCTCGACGCGCAGCACGATCGCACCCCGGACCAGCAGAGCGACAACCTCGCCGCCGCGCTCACCGTGGCCGCGCGTCGCCAGGGGCTGGCGTCGATCGACGACGTGGTGCTCAGCGACGACGCGAGCCGGGCGTACGCGGTGTCCGGAGCCCCGGGGTCGCCGCTTCGGCAGGTTGCCGATGTTCCGACCGCGCAGGCCGTGAACACGCCGATCGCGCAGAGCGCATCGACGCTGCCGCCCCCTGCCCCGGCGCCCGCACCTGCCGTGGACAAGGCACCCGAGACCGTCGCGCAACCCGCCATGGGTCTGTGACCGACGCGTCTCCCCGCGAACGAACGTCATCCACCATCACGCGGCGCCCCGCAGGCGCCGCGACGGAGCAGCATGATGAGCCGCGATATCTTCGACGAAGCCAATGAGCACTTCCTGCGTTCGGGCCGCCAGTACGAATACGGCCGCCCGGACATGCGCCTGTCCAACCGCGGTGGCGACCGCCACACCGATGGCAGCCGCACCGAGCAGGACAACGACCACGACGGCCGCCTCGGCGTCGACTGTTCCTCGTTCGTATGGCGCGGCATGCGCAACGCCGGCTACGACGTGCCCGCCCAGCCGTTCAGCACGCACGACCTCTTCGAGGGCTCGCGCACGTCGGCGTATGCACGCCAGCATTTCGACGTGGTGTCTGCGGCGGACGCGCGCGCACCGGGGGGCTCGCTGCAGCCTGGCGACGTCCTCATGTTCCGCGCCGCCAGCGGTGGCGGCCAGCACGTCGGCATCTTCAAGGGGTACGACGCTGCCGGCCACATCCAGTTCATCGGATCGCAGGTGAGCACCGGCCCGGCCGAAGTGACGGTGCGGCCCGGCGGCTACTGGGATGGCGAGGGCATGCACATCGTAGGTGCGCTGCGGGCCAAGCCCGAGTTTCAGGTGCGCGAGCCGCAGCACGGCCGCCACGGCGGTGCGTCGCCGGCCGCCGCGGCGCCAACGCATGCAGCGCCAGCGCACGCGTCGCCCACCCACGCGGCGACGCCGGGCATGCTGCGCGAAGGTGCCAGCGGCGCGCGCGTCACGGAACTCCAGTCGGCACTCGCCCGCCTCGATTACCGCGACGAGCGCGGCCACGCCATCGTGCCCGACGGCGACTTCGGTCCGCATACGAAAGCGGCACTCGAGCGATTCCAGCGCAACCATGGCCTGGAAGCGGATGGCGTGGCCGGACCGCGCACGATGGCCGCGTTGAGCACCGCGTCGCCGCGCCTCGATTCGGCAATGCACCCGGACCATCCCCTCTACGCGACCGCTCGCGACGCCGTGCATCGCCTCGATGCACAACAGGGACGCACCCCGGATGCGCAAAGCGATCGCATCGCCGCCGCCGTGACGGTGGCTGCGCGCGGACAGGGCATGCAGCGTGTCGACCATGCGGCGCTCAGCGACGACGCGAGCCGGGTCTACGCGATTCAGGGCGAAACGAACTCACCGCATAAGCGGGTAGCGGAGGTCGCCACCGTGCAGGCCGCCAATACATCCATCGAGGAAAGCAGCCGGCAGTGGCAGGCCATGGCAGATCAGGGGGTAAAAACACCCGCGCCCGAACCGCAGATCGCACCGCCCCAGCCGCAGATGTCGGCACCGATGCCATGAACCACCACACTCCCCGAATCCGGAAGGCCGACATGTCCCCGACCCGCACGCACGCGATCCGCACCGTTGCCCTGCTCGCCGCGACGATCATGCCGACCTCGGCCGTCTTCGCGGCCGAGCCGCCGGCCTATACACCCAAAGCCGCTCAGGCGATGCTCGCCGCAGCGTCGCCGGGCTCGCGCGTCGTCTGCGCTAACGACGCGCATGGCAACCTCGCCTGCAGGATCGACGGGCAAGCCGTGGACATCGACGACTGCGCGTCCAACCTGTCGTATGGAAGCATCGTGGCTGACGGCGGCAAACACGCCGCCCTCCTGGATCGCTTTCCGGCCGCAGGTGCGGGCACCGTCGCCGAACTCGCCGACCATCAACTCGTGTGCCTGCAGGCCACCGTTCGTAAAGATGGCCAGCTGGTCGCGGCGCTGGTGAAAGCCGTGCCGTCGGCGTCGGTAAAGGAGTGCAAGGACAACGCCCTCTGCCGTACGGCCGACCAGCCCATCAAATGGGTCCGGCCGGCCACGGGTCACGCGTGTGCACGCGATGCGCACGGTATGTACGCTGGCGACTGCGCGACGGGCTGGGTCAAGGGCGATGCCGTCGAAGAGTACGCCAACGGCCTGAAGCCGGAAGACACGGGAGCCTGATGGTGAAAAGGACTTTGCCGTTGCTCGTCACAGCGGTCCTCCTGCAGACCGCCTGCGGCTCGCACGACGCCGGATCCCCGGCCCCGCCCGCCGACGCCGCAAGCGCGGTGTCCGCACCGAACCCGACCTGCCTGGCCAGCTTCGACGCATTCCTGCCACGCTTCGCGAACGACGTCGCGATGCAGCGCGCTTCCGTCACCGATCCGCTGCAGAGCGACACCGTGGACGCCAGTGCCGAGCCGGAACCGAAACCGGTCACGACGATGAGGCGCCTCAACACGGTGACCTTCCCGCTCATGCCCGATGAGGCGACGCAGCTCCGCCAGGGGCTGGTCGCCACACGCAACGACATCAGTGGCACCGAGGTGTCCCTCAGGCTGAGGCGCCCCGACACCGACGACCAGACCACGTTCTTTTTCCGTAAGACCGATTGCTGGCGCCTTTACCGCATCAAGGACGATGCGCTTTGAGCGAAGGAAAAGGCATGCCACGATCGAGCGACACCCTTAGGTTCGAGCGATACGTCCCGATCGCACCCCGTCGCGCATGGCTGGCAAGCCACGCGCGACGTCTTGTGCAGGTCACCGTCCCTGGCCTGTTTCTCTCACTTGCTGCTTGTGGTGGAAACGTGGAACCGAATATTCAGCTCAATCCTGATCCGTCGATGCGGTACGAAGTCGTCTTTCATATCGACAACCCGAACTTTATCTTCGAATCTACCGAAGTAACCGCGCTCTACGAAGTCACTAACGAACTTTGTGCGCCGAGGGTGCCGATATCAGGTGTGAGGAAAGCGCCTAGGATGCACGTACCTTTGCAGTTGCGGCAGGTCGACCCACGTACGTACGCCACGAGCGTGGTAGGCGATCTGCTCCACGACGAAGATTACTTCGGTCTCGGTGTCTGCCATTGGTCCCTGACATCTGTAAACATGATAGTGCGCAGGGGACAATCTGCACTAAGCGCAGGAATCGTGGGAAGGGATATTTTCAGTGGCGCCGAGTCTACCGATTACTATCCGAAAGCCTGGGATACTTACGGTCACGCGGGCTTTGCCGAAGTCGGGTCATCTGATATTCGCTCTTATCGTGATCCTACCTCCACGTTCGCAATAAGCGTTCGCGCGAAGGAGATCTCGCGATGAGCCTGGATGCCAAGGAGTACGCGAAGCTCGCTCAGGATTCATATCACCCGGCGCAATTCGGGGCACGGGTGGAGCTTGGCGGTCTGGAGTATCGAATCATGGCGGTGAGCCGACCTTCGAGCGTTGGCTTTCAAGGAACCGCGTATCGAGCGGAAGGGCAGGATGAGGTCATCATTGCCTTTCGGGGAACCGAGTTCGATCGCGAGCCCATCCGCGATGGAGCCGTCGATGCAGCGATGGTGCTTGCTGGGATGAATCCTCAGCTGGAGGCGTCCGAGGCCTTCACCCGGCAGGTGCTGAAACTTGTGGATGTGCGAGACCGCGAGAGCGGCAGTAGGACGCATGTCACCGTCACCGGCCACTCCCTCGGCGGCACGCTCGCCCAGCTCAACGGCGCGAAGTTCGGTCTCGACGGCCAGACGTTCAACGCCTACGGCGCCCAGAATCTCGACCCCGATCTCCACGAAGGCAGGGGCCGCATCGTCAATCACTGCCGCGCGGGCGATCCTGTCTGCGCAGCGGCCGACCATATCGGCACCGTCAAGATCTACGCGACACAGGGCGATATCGATCGCCTGAAGGTCTCCGGGTATACGGGTCACGACCGGCAGAGCAACCTCAGCACCGTGAAGTCGGTCGACTTCGCGGCACATGGCATCGAGAACTTCGTCGACGGCAACGCCATGACCGGCGCGTCGATTCTCGGGCCCGAATCACAGGCCCGCTACCGCGCCAACCAGTCGCTGGTCGACATGTACCGGTCCGACATCCATTTCATTCGTGCGCGCGCATCGGCGAGCTGGGAACTTCCGGATGCCATTGGCCGGGAAATCCATGGTGCCGCCACGCGTGCCGCGACGCACGTGGAACATGCGGCCACGACATTCACCACGAACGTCGGAAAGGGCGCCCTCCATGTGTTCGACGATGCCGCGCGCTTCGGCCGCGCCATGGGCGAAGCGGCGCACGATGCGGGTGAACGCGCCCGCGATTACGTTGCCGGTCGCGTCACCGCGGTGGGCAACGACCTGCGCGACGTTGGCGGTGTGATCGGCGACCGCGCGCAGGAAGCGGCGCGCGTTGCCACGTATGCGAGTCCGCTCACGTCGCCCGTCTTTCGGGACATGATGAACTCACACGATGCGATTCGCCCGCCTCTGCGACTCGACGATCCGGCCCACCCCGACCACGCCATGTTCAAGAGCGCGCTGTACAACGTGCATGTCCTCGACAGGGACGTGGGACGCCGGCCCGACCAGCTGAGCATCAACCTCGCCGCCTCGCTGACGGCGGCCGCTCGGCAGCAGGACATGTCGCGCATCGACTACGTCGACCTGAGCGAGGATGCCAGCAAGGCTTACGCCGTACAGGGTGACGAGAACGATCCCCACAAGAAGGTGGCGACGGTCTTCACGGAACTCGGCATCTCAGCGTCCGTCGAGCAGAGCAGCGCCAAGTGGAGCCAGGCCGCCCAGCAAGAAACGCAGGCTCAGTCCGTGGCGGTCACGCCGTCGCTCAACGAACCGACACAAAGCCATGCCGGCCCGAGCTTCAGCCGATAGGAGCACGAGAGCGCCATGTCACGACGACTCGCCCTACCCTTCGCCACGCTATTCGCCCTTTCCTTTCAGGTTTACGGTGCACCCATGAACAAGCCCGACATCAAGCTCAATCCTCATCCGAAGATGCGTTATGAGATCACGATGACGGTGGAGGGAGCACCGGGTCCGTTCGAGAAAATCGAAGGGCATGTCGATTACCACGTCAGCAATCCGAACAGCGTTCCGTTGACTCCCATCAACGGTGCCACCGTCGAGCCGCAGGCCGACGCGCCGCTGATCTTCGAGCACGTCGGCGGTAACGTCTACAAAGCCTACTTCTACGCCGATCGCTTCCTCGACGAGGATTACTTCGGCCAGGGCGTGTGTCGCTGGTCGGTCGTGGGCGCGAGCGCGAATCTTGTCCACGGCCCGGTGAGCTTCAGCCCCTCGATCATGCACAAGGACATCTTCGACCGTGCGTCGGTCAGGCGCTGGTTCGCAAAGGGCGCCTATTCGAAAAGTCACGTGGAACGGATCGACATCGGCCGGCCCGATCCTGAAGCGTTCAACCAGCCCTCCGATACCTTCACCGTGACGCTCAAGAGCTCGGAAGCCACGCCGTGAGCATGCGGTCGACGGACTACGCCCTACTCGCGCAGGACAGTTACCACGATCCCGTCCTGAACAAGGTCTTCGAACTCGACGGGGTCAGCTACAAGGCCATCGAGACGGCGGACAACCCGCATACCGGTTTCCAGGCCACGGCTTATCAGCGCCAGGACACCGGCGACGTCATCATCGCGTATCGCGGCACCGAATTCGGCCGTGAGCCGGTTCACGATGGGGGCGTCGACGCCGGCATGGTCTTGCTCGGCGTGAATGCCCAGCAGGGCGATGCGGCGGCGTTCACCGAGAAAGTCCTGGCCCGCACTCGCGACGAAGAACAGGCCAGCGGCGTGCATGTGGACGTCACGGTCACCGGCCACTCCCTCGGCGGCACCCTCGCGGAGATCAACGCCGCGAAGTACGGCTTGCATGGCGAGACCTTCAACGCCTACGGCGCAGCCAGCCTCTACGGCGTGCCCCACGGCGGCAATCAGGTCATCGACCACGTGCGCGCGGGCGACCTCGTCAGCGCAGCAAGCCCGCACTTCGGCGAGGTGCGCGTGTACGCCGCGCAGCAGGACATCGAGGCACTCGGCAAGGGCGGCTACCGCGACGATGGCGGCGCCTTCAGCCTGCGCAATCCTCTCGCGGCGACCGATTTCGATGCGCACGCCATCGACAACTTCGTCCCGGAGAGCAAGCTGCTCGGCCAGAGCATCATCTCGGCGGAAAGCCAGGCGCGCTACCACGCGCACGACACCATGATCGATCGCTATCGCGGCGACGTGCAGGCGATACGCGAAGGCCTGTCGGCACCGTGGGAGGTGCCGAAGCACGCCGTCGAGGGTGCCATCGACGCCGGGCGCAGCGTTGCCCACGCCGTTCGCGATGGCGTGCATACGATCGAACACGCGGTCAGCGAGGTGGCGCACGAGGTCAAGGAAACCTTCGATCACGTGAAGCACGACATCGCCGAGGGCGCACATGCCATCGGCGAGAAGGCGCGCGACGCGTGGAACACCCTGACGCACCCTGGCTCGTGGTTCGACCACGATCCGCCGAAGACAACGCAGCTCGATCATCCGTCGCATCCGGACCATGCCCTGTACGAACAAGCGCATCGCGCGATATCGCGGCTGGACGCGCAGCACAGGCGGGCTCCCGACGCAGGCACCGGCAACGCGGCCGCCGTGCTCACCGTGGCGGCGCGGCGCGATGGTCTGGATCGCATCGATCACGCGGTGCTCAGCACCGATGCCTCGCGCCTCTATGGCGTGCAGGGCGCAATGGATTCGCCGCTCAAGCGCATGACCGAAGTGCCGACCGTGCAGGCTCTGCAGACGCCCGTGGCGCAGAGCTCGGAGGCATGGGCGGTCGTCGCCGAGCAGCAGCGTCAGGCGGCCGAGGCGCAGCGCCAGCAAGCCTCACCCGAGCCTGCCGCCCCCACGCTGCGCATGACATGAGCCACCATCGCGACGGTAGAATTCCGCACGCATCGGTACGTTTGAGCAACCATCGAGGGACATGAGGCAGATCGAGGCATGATGAAGAACAGGGGCTTTTGGGCGGCGGTGCTGGGTATCGCCGCGCTCGTCGCGGGTAATTTTCTGTCGGGTTGGTTGACGCTGGTCTTCCTTGGCCTCAGCCACATGCCGACGGGATGGGGTACGTACTGGAGCTACATCAGCGCGATCGACCTTCCGCAGGTGAAGCCGTACGCATGGCGCATCGAAACGGCCGGCGCGGTCGGCTTCATCCTGCCGATCGCCATCTGGCTGGTGGCGCTGTATCTGCTGATGAAACGCAAGGCGAAGGCCATCCATGGCGATGCGCGGTTCGCGAAGGCGGCCGATCTGCGCAAGCAGAAGATGCTTTCCGAGTCGCCGGACGGCATCCTCGTCGGCAAGTTCGGCAGCAACCTCGTGCGCCTGCCGGGCCAGCAGTTCGTGATCCTCGCCGCACCCACCCGCTCGGGCAAGGGTGTGGGCGTGGTGATCCCGAACCTGCTCGACTACCAGGAATCCATGGTGGTGCTCGACATCAAGCAGGAGAACTTCGACCTCACCAGCGGCTGGCGTGCGTCGCAGGGTCAGGAGATCTTCCTGTTCAATCCGTTCGCTGAAGATCGCCGCACGCATCGCTGGAACCCGCTGACCTACGTGTCGAAAGACCCGGCATTCCGCGTATCCGATCTCATGAGCATCGCCTCGATGCTGTATCCGGATGGCTCGGACGATCAGAAGTTCTGGGTGAGCCAGGCGCGCAACGCCTTCATGGCCTTCTCGCTGTACCTCTGCGAGAAATGGGACGACGACGAGAAGCACGGCCGCCCGGAAATCGTGCGCAGCAAGCCGACGCTCGGCATGATCTACCGCCTTTCGTCGGGCGACGGTACCGACCTGCGCGAGCTCTACACGCGCCTGTCGAAGGAACCGTTCCTCAGCGCCAACGCGCAGTCCGCGTTCGCCAACCTGCTGTCGCAGGCGGCGGAGACGTTCGCGTCGATCCTCGGCACCTTCAAGGAGCCGCTCAACGCGTGGATCAATCCGGTGCTCGACGCCGCCACCAGCGACGACGATTTCCTGCTGACGGACGTGCGCCGCAAGAAGATGACGATCTACATCGGCATCCAGCCGAACAAGCTGGCCGAGAGCCGCCTGATCGTGAACCTGTTCTTCAGCCAGCTGATCAACGTCAACACCAAGGTGCTGCCACAGAACGACCCGTCGCTGAAGCACCAGTGCCTGCTGCTGATGGACGAGTTCACCTCGATCGGCAAGGTGGAGATCATCGCCTCGGCGGTGGCGTACATGGCGGGCTACAACATCCGCCTGCTGCCGATCATCCAAAGCATGGCGCAGCTCGATGCCGTCTACGGCAAGGACATCTCGCGCACGCTGATCACCAACCACGCGTTGCAGATCGTCTACGCCCCGCGCGAGCAGCAGGACGCCAACGATTACTCCGACATGCTCGGCTACACCACGGTGCGCCGTGAGAACGTCACCAGGAGCAAGAAAGGCGACGTATCGAAGAGCCACTCGGAAGAAAAACGCGCGCTGATGCTGCCGCAGGAACTGAAGGCCATGGGCCCCGACAAGGAAGTGTTCTTCTACGAAGGCATCCCGCACCCGGTGATGTGTACGAAGATCCGCTACTACCAGGACAAGTACTTCACGCAGAGGCTGCTGCCGAAGGTGACGGTGCCGACGCTGACGTTCTGAATGAGCGGCGTGCGGTTCGACCAAGGCATCGCACGCCGCGACACGTCAGTAGGAGCGCGCCTGCGCGCGACGCCGTTCGCCCCAGTCCCCACGCTGAGGACTACAGACAACCCCAACGTGTTTTGTTAGGGTCACACCGTTGCCTGCGTCATCGATTCGAACACGTCGCAGGCAACACACCATCGCATCACGCGGTGAAAGCGCGGGCCGGAAGTGCTGGAACACCTCCGACCCGCTGGCCACCATCAACTAGCAAGGAGTCGATCATGGTTGCCCTTGATCATACGGCAGTCGCCCGCCCGCCGAATCCCCCCGGCGGCACCCCGCACGGTCATCCGGCGGTTTACAGACGTCGCAGACGCTGTTGACGATGTGGGTGTCGGTGGGTCGTTGAGATCGTTCTCAGCGATGGTGGTGCGTTGTCGCTAGCACCCATTCGCGCGCGAGCGCGCTCCCACACAAGCTCCAGTGCTTCGGTGCTTCGGTGCTTCGGTGCTTCGGTGCTTCGGTGCTTCGGTGCTTCGGTGCTTCGGTGCTTCGGTGCTTCGGTGCTTCGGTGCTTCGGGGCTTCGGTGGCGCTCGGTGCTTCGATGCATCGGTGATGCTCGGTGCTCGGTGCTCGGCACTTCGGTTTTTCGGAGCTCTCGGCTCTTCCGCGGCACGCCGCAGGAGAGCCGCCGACCGGAAGCTGGCGATAGCCCT